>Ga0214473_10000042_pt1 | contig 171441 bp, 161 predicted proteins | sample RVTome_7_FD_203509 | JGI IMG/M metagenome (GOLD analysis project Ga0214473, IMG submission 203509) | Soil microbial communities from uranium-contaminated site in the Upper Colorado River Basin, Wyoming, United States - RVT98D197 | ecosystem: Environmental > Terrestrial > Soil > Contaminated >...
CTTCAAACTCAGACAACAAATTGAACAACAACTGAAGACTATCTTCAAACTGGTCTCGGTAACCTCCAATGTGAGGAAACGTATCTGACCACCGCTAATCCCTCGCTAACATCTTCCAATGAGGCAACGCGATCAGTCGCTCAGGGGGTAGTGATTGATAAAGTAACCGGCGATGGTGTCGAAACCGTCGATGGAATGGTTGTTCCAGCCGTCGAGCGCCATATCGTACAGTTCGCCGATCTCACGCAACTCCAAGAGACGCTCCCCGAATCTCTCGGCGTCCCGCATCGAGGCAAGCGGCAGCGCCACTTCGTCGCGAATCAGCCACTCGCGGTTCAGCGGCGCAAAGGAGCCGATCTCCGGACCGACGATAAACATGGGCAGCCCGAGCCCGAGCGCCCAGTGGGACCGTTCATGGGCGGGCGCCACGAATAGGTCGAACTGGGGAAAGAACTGGGTCGTCCGATAGGTGAGTTCGCGGCGGGAATCGAAAGTCACGATCACCACCGGGGGTTGATCGCCCACGAGGGATGCGCCCTGGTCGCAGGTGACGTGCTCGATCTGATGGGCATGGCAACGTTCGCCGCAGATCGATTCCAGCCGGCCGCCCTGCTGAGCGAACACAATCGCCCGACCGCCGGCCCGGATATGCGAAACGACGGCGCAGGCTATCGTGTCCACGTGAGTCTTCGGCTCGGCCCCGGAGGAGAAGAAGGCCGCCATCAGCGGAATTTCACAATCTTCATCTAAACGTTTCTTGCGAGCAGCCAGGGCGTCCCCAGCCTGTTTGACCAACGACGGCTCGATGCAAAGCCCGGCTATAACGACGTCGTCGGGGTGGTAACCAAAATTCATGAACACCTGAGCCGTCTCTTCGGTCGGGACCAGCACCTTGTCCGCGCCGTACACCAAGGCCTCGGTCGGGGCGGCCAATTCGCCGTGCTGGTAAATCAGTTTTCGCTTCCCCTTGAGCACGGCCACCAGAATCGGATGCGCCACCACCAGCGGCCATGGTCGATCGATGTACTCGCGCACGATCGAACGCCCCAACAGCCGAAGGGTCAACCCCGGCTGATTGTAGTCGGCGCCGTCGCGCAGACGATTGTAAAAAAGGCCGCCGAGACCACCGGAGGAGCCGGCCTCGTACATCTTGCGAACCATTTTCCAGGCCGCCTTCGACGGACCTTCGGAGACCGTGAACACGTCGTTCTCGCCGCGCACCAGCCCGATGTTCCCGCGGCGGACCAGCGCCTCGATGATACCGTCCAGGTAGAACGGGTGGCCGCGCCCGATGTTCGTGCACAGAAACTCGATCCTCTGTGGTTGCGAAGGCGATTCCATTATTAGATACCCTGCCCAAAGATACTTCAGTCGACCCTGCCAGTCAATGCCGAGAATTAAACACTATTGGATCGGCCATACCCAGGTCAGCCTCACCACCGGACCGCTCCCGACATCTCAACCCCGGCAATATAGACGAGGGTAAGACCGAATTCAACACTTGAAAAAACACCCCTGATCAGGTAGACTATAGCGATCACTCTTAAGAGAGAATATCATGAAGACAACCATAGGACACCAAACCACACTGGCCCTGATACTGACCCTGCTGGCTGTCGCCGGCGCGTGCAATTCAGGCCGGTCGGAACGGCGTCAGGACTGGGCCAAGGCCCGGCAGGCGATGGTCGAAACCCAGATCGAGGCGCGCGGCGTCTCGGACTCGCTGCTGCTGGACGCTCTGGCCCGGGTGGAACGGCATCTGTTCGTGCCGGAGGATTATCGGTCGCTGGCCTACGCCGACCATCCGCTACCGATCGGCGAGGACCAGACCATCTCGCAGCCCTACATAGTGGCTCTGATGACCGAACTGCTGCGACTAAAGGGGGATGAAAAAGTACTGGAGATCGGTACCGGCTCCGGTTACCAGGCGGCCGTGCTGGGGGAGTTGGCGGCCGAGGTTTACACGATCGAGATCGTAAAACCGCTGGCCGAACGATCCGAGAGGCTTCTTGACTCCCTGGGCTACGGGAATATCACGGTCAGATGCGGGGACGGCTACGCCGGCTGGCCGGAGCACGCGCCGTTCGACGCCATCATCGTAACCTGCGCCCCGCCGGAAATCCCGCAGCCGCTTCTGGAGCAGTTGGCCGACAGCGGGCGGATGGTGGTCCCGGTCGGTGATTTCTGGCAGGAACTGGTGCTGATCGAGAGATTCGGTCCGGAGTTGCGTCGGACTAGCGTGCTGCCGGTGCGGTTCGTGCCGATGACCGGCGAGGGGATCAAAGGGCAGAAGTGATTCGGCTGGGGCGACCACCCACTGCAATCAACAATAAAAAGACCGGCGGTGGCTCGCCGGTCTTGGTCTCGATTCGCTAACGAAGTAATTAGGAATCTAGCTTGTGATCTGGACCATATCGTTGACGTCGATAACCTTTGACAAATCCAGAAAGATCAAAAGCCGGTCCTCGAGCTTGGCCACACCCTTAATGTACTCGGAGTTGATGCTGGCCACGATCTCCGGCGGCGACTCGATAGTGTTCGACGGCAGACGGAGCACCTCGGAAACCGAGTCGACCACCATCCCCATGATGTTGCCGGAGATGTCGACGACTACGATCCGGGTGTTTTTGTCGTATTCTTTGACCTCGAGGTTGAACCGCTTGCGCAGGTTGATGATCGGGATCACCTTGCCGCGCAGGTTGATGACGCCCTCGACATAGTGCGGCGCCTGCGGGACGCGGGTGATCGCCACCATCCGATTGATCTCCTGCACTTTCAGGATATCGACACCGAACTCTTCGGAACCGATGTTGAACGAAACCAACTGCAGAAGCTTGCCCGCCTGCCCGCCAAAGGCCTCGTCGGTTTTTCTCATGACCTTGGTTTCCATTTTACGCACCCTTTTTTGATAGTTTGTCTTCGTTTGATATCTTCAGCATCATCTCGTCACCAGCGTTTATGGTGGGCCGGATCGAGCGGCACGGCTTGGCATACCGGGCGGGGAGCCTTTCCCCCCTGCGCCATGCTTGTCGAACCCGGGGATAATAATGTCGATCCTAAACTCTGCTATCGGAAAATCCGCCGATTTCTTTATCGTTGGTGTACGGACAATCCGGCCCCGTGGCGCGGCGTATTCATAATCTGATCAGTCGACGCGCCTTGTCTACTCATTGAGCAGTTCGATCATCCGCCGGGCGGTGCTGGGGGAATGTCCCGAATAGTGGTTGTTGAAAAAGGCGAACAGCTCCCGGCCGTCAGCCGTCAACCGACCGATAACGTCCCGCCACCAGCGCAGATCCTCCTCGCGGTCGTTTCGGACATGGCTGAAATCGTCGGGGATCTGTTTGCGGTCGCCGAGGAACCTGAGGTAATGGAAGTCGGCGGTGGCGATCTCCTGTTTGGGCATCCAGGGATGGTCGATCAGAGCGAGGGCGACGTTGCGCGAGCGCAGCAGTTCAAATAACTCCGGTTTTTTCAGCCAAGCCTTATTGCGCAGCTCCACGGCGATCCTGACGTCTACGGGCATGGCGCCAACCAGGCGTTCGAGCAAAGCGAATTCGGTCGGTTTGAAGCTGTATGGGAATTGCATCAAGAGCGGCCCCAGGCGGTCGCCGAGACCTCTCACAACCTCGATAAAGGCGGCCGCGGTTTCGAGACGATTGGCCGGCTCGCCCTCGTGGGTCACCGTCTTCGGGAACTTGGCCGCAAAAACAAACTGATTGCGGGCCTGGCAGGCCCATCTATTCACAACGGCGGCGGAAGGGATCCGATAGAACGTAGCGTCGATCTCCACGGTGTTGAACACCGAGGTGTAGAATTTCAGAAAGTCGGCGGCCGGGCAGAACTGCGGATAGAAGTTCCCCAGCCAGTCCTTGTAGCTAAACCCGGAGGTCCCGATTCTTATCACGCCCTGGTTCATAGTATCTGATTAACATTCTCCGATGCGTTTGGTTTCGGGCTTTTGAGACGGTATCCCCCGGAGTCATTTGGGCGACGCGGTTGCGCCGGGCGGCGTTATGTAGTATGTTCTCGGCTGAAGTATCGATACCGAAAGGGAACTACAATGAAGGACAAACGCAATGAGATCCTGGCCCGCCAACTCCTCGATTACTCGGTGAGGATCAAGCCGGGCGAGGTGCTCTATCTAGAGATCAAAGGCAAGGAGACACTGGAGCTGGGCAAGCAGGTCATCCGTCTGGCCACGGAGAAAGGCGCGGTGCCGTTCTGGTATTACAATGACGAATCGCTCATCCGCCAATGGGTGGCCACCGCCGGCGACGATCAGTTCAAGCGGCAGGCCGAACTGCATCTGGAGCTGATGACGCGCGCCGATGCCTATATCGGGCTGCGCGGGTCCGACAATCCGTTCGACCTGGCCGATATCGACCCGAAACAGACCGAGAAGAACAACAAACTGTTCTACAAACCGGTCCATCTCGAAGAACGGGTCAAACGCACCCGCTGGGTCGTGCTGCGCTATCCCAACAACGCTATGGCCCAACTGGCCGAAACGTCACAGGAGAAATTCGAGGATTTTTACTACGAGGTCTGCTGCGCCGACTACGCCGGGATGTCCAAGGCTCAGGACAAGCTGGCCGCGCTGATCGACGCCGCCGACAAGGTGCGCTTGAAAGGTCCCGGCACCGATCTGACCTTCTCGATTAAGGGCATCCCCTACGAGAAGTGCGACGGTCGGCGCAACATCCCGGACGGCGAGGTGTACACCGCGCCGGTGCGGGAATCGATCAACGGTACTATCACCTACAACACCCCCTCGCTGTACCAGGGTGTCGTTTACAACGGCATTTCATTCACTTTCGAGAACGGCCGGATCGTCAAAGCGACCTGCGCCGGTGACAGCGAGAAGCTCAACAAGATCCTGGACACGGATGAGGGAGCGCGTTACGTCGGGGAGTTCGCCATCGGCGTCAACCCGTTCATCAAGCACCCCATGAAGGACACGTTGTTCGACGAGAAGATCGCCGGCTCCATCCACCTCACCCCCGGACAGTGCTACGATGAAGCGCCCAACGGCAACCAGTCCACCATCCACTGGGACCTGGTGCTGATCCAACGGGCCGATTACGGCGGCGGCGAGATATATTTCGACGACAAGCTCGTCCGCAAGGACGGCGTTTTCACCGATCCCGATCTGGAAAGAGAGTTCTCGGCGGAGAACCTGCGTTCGAAGGAACTGGCTTGACGCTCCGCCGGTGGACGGAAGGGCGCGGCGGCGACCGATAACCCTGAATTCAAGAAAGTGCTCCTGGCGCTGGCCGAGGAAGAGAAGAAACACTACCGGGCGAGTCCGCCGGCCACAAGTGGCTTTTAAGGGCGGACGTGGCGATCTCATCCCGTTGTTAGACACGGTGTATGAGATTGCCGCGCTCCCTTCGGTCGCTCGCAATGACGACCGATGGGACCTTTTCAACGGGCTGGATCCAGAGGCGGTTTCACACTCGTGCCGACGCCCTTTCAGTGGAGTTCTAATGACCGGGATGCTCTGGCATATTCCCCATCACCAAACAGAAAACCGCGAGGCCCGGCACAGCATCTCTTGAGGCGCTATTGTCAACCAGTCGACGTCCCCGGCACCGCTTAGCGACTCTTGACCTCTTACACATTCACATTGTGGAGTCATCGGCGGCGACTTGACCGGCCTCGAATCGCTTCAGCAACCACTGATCATGTTCATAGACGTAGGTCAGCACCAGCGGCCGCTCTCGCGACTGCGTACTGTCCATGAGGAAACAGTCGATGCGGGCTTTGTCGTGGGTGTAGGTGAACTCGGCCAGCCCGAACTGGCGGAAGTCAAACGCGCTGTTGAGGCCGTAGGTGAAAACCAGAAGCGAATCGGAGTTCTGCTCGTTATCCAGAATCTGAACCGACAACAGTGAATCTATAGCCGCCCGGTTCTGTTCTTTGACCGCCTCCTGCAGGCGGAACAGCCTGGCTTTTAGTAATGGGATATGATCTCGGGGCGGCACCGCTTCCTCGGCGCAACTCAACAAGATCAGCAGACCGACCAGCAGCGCGGCAGCGCCGGCGCGTGTCGCTGTCATCACTATCCTCTCCCCCGATAACGCTCGAATTTGAACTGGCCGTTGCCGCGTCGTTCGAGGACACCTTGCTGGACCAGTTTTACCAGCGCGCGGCTGGCTGTCAGATTCCAGAACCAGTAGCGCATGCCGTAAGATGCTGTCTCCCGCCCGTAACTCTGGGATAGGTCCTTGAGCCTGAAGTACGTTCGGACCATCAACGAGTCAATATCACCGGCCAAAGCGTTCAGGGCCGGTCGCAGCGCAGACGTATCAACAACAAACGTCTCCTGGCGATAGTCGGTATCGTACTTCCATCGTGATTGCGTACCCTGCTGACCTTTCAGAATGAAATCCTCGGGGCATTCCACCGGCGGCAGGCTGTCGCCGAAAAGGATGCTGAAGGTCCTGTCGCTTTGAAACAAAGCGTAAAAACAGGTGCCGTTGAAATAGGAACCGCCTTGCACGGCGTACATGTAATTCGGGATGTGGGCGTTGCAGATATCGGTGCCGTCGTAGATCATCAGAGGCGCCGAGCGGGTGATGAACCGTTGTCCCAGATCCCACCACAACCAGAGTCCCGACACCACCGGGTAGGGATAATGCAGAATAGTGCCGCCGTTCAAGAAGGCGTTGCTGTCTTTGGGCACACTTCCCTCCGCGACCAGTCTCTGAAGAACGCGATAGTATTCCGGCAGATTCTCCCTGACGGCGGCGACCAGACTGTCGGACAACTCTTCGGCCATCTCCTTGGCCTGCTCCGCTTCTGCGACTGAAATCAGAGGAAACGTCAACCGGGGTCGACCCTCCTCGTCGGCAACATAACCCTTGGACACCATCTGATGGAACATCGTCCGGACAAAGGCGGTATCGGCCGCCGTCATAGCAGCGATCTCGTCGATACTCCTGCCCTCGTTCAGCAGCACCAGCATCAGACGGGAAAGCTGGTTGTCGAAATCCGGATGCTGTTCCACGCGAGGCGGCATCGTGATTTCTGTTTCGAGATAAGGCTGAATGCTCTCCGGTGGATGGAAGTTGATCATGAAGTTGTCTTCAAAGCACTTTTGCCCCGGCAGGATGGCGTCGAGCGTATCGATAACGTCGTACAGAGTGATACGACCGTCCGCGCGGCCGTAATTGCCGGGTATGTGTACCGTAGCCGTGACGGTCTCGGTGATGCCCGCCGGCACAATGACGTGCGACATCGCCCGTCGATGCGGCGTCAAGTAGGAGCCGGAAAACTGGATTTCCGTCTCCAGGGTCAGAAACTTCAGATTCTCGCTCTTGTTGGTGACCTCAAAAGCCGCGGGGCGGGCGCCCCAACGAAGATCCCGCTCGATATCGCCCACTATAATACCGGACCCGGCGCCATGGTTTTGGGCGCAGGCGCTCAAAGTCAGGCCGACCAGGGCTACCACCATCAGTTGCGCAGGCTTGACCATCTATTCTCTCCTTGTCGTCTTCAATGCTCCGGCCAACTGTCCGCAGGCGGCGCCGATGTCGGCCCCCCGGCTCTTGCGAACGGTCACGGCCGGCACGTGCGGATATAACTGCCGTGCAAACCAGTCCAGCCTCTCCGCGGAAGGACGCTCATACGGCAGATCGTTTACGGGATTATAAACCAACAGGTTTATTTTGCAAGGAATTCCTTGCACCAGGCGACTGAAGGCTTTGACGTCGTCGGCGCCGTCGTTGAAACCGGCGAACAGCGCATATTCAAACGTGACGCGCGTTCCGGTCCGCGACGTGTAGTACTTCAGCGACGGCATAAGATCGTCCAGGGGGTACTTGCGACTCAGCGGCATGATCCGGACGCGCTTCTCCTGGGTCGCGGCGTTGAGCGACACCGCCAGTCGCGCCTTACAGCCGCTGCCGGCCAGCGTCTGTATACCGGGGATAATACCGGCCGTAGAGATGGTGACTTTCTTGGCGGCGTGCGACATCCCGGCGCCGTCCGAGAGGATGGCGACCGCCGTCAGGACATTGTCGAGATTCAAAAGCGGTTCGCCCATGCCCATGAAGACGACGTTGGTGAAAACGTCGTCGCCGTACTGATCGCGAAGGTGAATCAACTGACCGAGAATCTCCCCCACGCTGAGGTCCCGTCGAAAACCGATCCGGCCTGTGGCGCAAAAGCTGCAACCCAGAGCGCAACCGACCTGCGACGAGACACAGACGGTGCTCCGACCGGACTCGGCGTCCGGGATCAGCACCGTCTCGATGCCATCACCGTCGTCAAGTTCGAACAAGAACTTGCGGGTGCCGTCGATCGACGTCGTGACGTCCTTCACCACCGGTGTCCGGAAGCAGAACCGCTCACTCAGGCGGTCGCGGGCGGGGCGGCTCAGGTCGGTCATCAACTGGAAATCGTACTGGCGGGTCTTGTACAGCCACTTGAACAACTGCCGACCGCGGTACGGCTTCTCCCCCAACTCGACCATGATCTGTTCCATCCGGGCGGACGTGCAGCCTATCAGGTTCTCGTGCGTCATGGAGATGGAATGTACGGCCGACCGGCGTTTTTTCAAAAGGGTTTATGGTCGGCTATGGGTAGGCGTACACTCGCGTTATTGCGAGGTCGCCGGCCACGAGTGGCTCCTAAGGGCGACCGCGGCAATCTCAGGCGGGTGGTCGGTCCGCCAATCTCGCCTTGACAGGTGCGGGACTCAGAGGTATCATGCAGGATTGGATTCGGGGTGTGGCGCAGTCTGGTCAGCGCACTTGCTTTGGGAGCAAGATGTCGGAGGTTCAAATCCTCTCACCCCGAATTTTCACGCCCCAGCCGAGTGTCTCCTCAGTACCCCGTGCAATACTGAAAATGCATCGGGTCTTTGGTCCCGGACCAGCCGCCGCCCCACTCGAAGCCGTGCCGTTGGAAGATCTTCACCAACCCTGGATCCATCTTCCCCTCCGTGCCCATCAGATTGTCTTCGGTATTGAGATCGATGGCGATCCCCCAACTGTGCGTCGAGAGCCGTTCACTTCGCCTCTTCACGCGGAAGTTGAAACACCCGCCATACGAGAACACCTTCTTTTCGAGTCCTACTGCCGCAATCTCCCCAAAGGCGGCTTCGAACGCAGGGGTGAGCTTCTTGTGGCAGTAGATGCTACCGACCAGAACATTCTTGTCCCATGATAGAGGGATATTGAACCCCAGTTTTGCCCTCCCCATATAACTTCTTTCCCATGACTTATCCAATTCGACGCCGGTGGTGGTCTCTTCTCGAGGCTCTCCGAACGTCTGGATAATCTGGTCGAGGCCCCGCGGACGGACGACGCCGTGATCGACCCGCACCGGTTCCGGATGATCGCCCTTCAACTGCGCTTCGGCCGGGATCTTCAGCACCTGCCCCACTTTGATGGCGTTGGGGTTAGCTATGCCGTTGTACACCGCCAACTCCTTGTAGAAAGAGCCGTCTCCGTAGTAGGTTTTCGCGATTTTGCTCAGCGTGTCGCCGCTTTTGACTGTGTGTGTGCGTGCCATCGATTCACCTCCGTTTTGAATAGGCAATAATAACACGCAGACGTTACCGAGAGCAAGCAATACTTCGCGCCCGCGGCCCGGTTCCCCCTGTTTGTCGGGATAGACGGTTAAACAGCCCCGACCACACGGTACGACTGCCTGACGCAGTCGTTCAGGCCGATGCCGTAATAGGCGTTGCCGGTGATGTGGATGTTCCGCAACCGTCGCAGTTGTGCCTCGATGGTCGCCATGATCTCACCGTGACCGACCTTGAATTGCGGGATGCCGTGTCGCCACCGGTAGACTCTCACCAGCTCCGGCGGGCCGTCCAGACCGACAATGCCATCCAGATCTCTGCGTACCGCAGCGATCAATTCATCGTCCGATAGCTGCATCGACTCATGATCGCCGTCGCCGCCGATCATGGTGCGGAACTGAACGCATCCATCGGGAGCGCGGTCCTCAAAGATCGATGATGTCCAGATCGATCCGAGTATGCGTATCCTCTCCTTCGGCGGCGCCAGAAAACCGAAGCCGTCGAGGTCGCGACGCACCATCGACCGCTGGTACCCTTCGCACACGACCGAAATCGGTGCGTACGGGATGGCCGCCAAGGCCTCAGACAGCGGTTGCGATAAGCCGGCCACGAGGCCTGCCGCCCGGTACGACGGCAGCGCCAGAATCACGCCGCCGGCGGCCAGTGGCGAACCATCGTCCAGCACCACGCAGTAGCCGTTGTCGTCGGCAGTGATGGAGCGCACGCCAATACCTTTTGTGATGAACTCTGTGTAATGCTGGTCCAAGCGTTCGACAATGCGATACAACCCGCCGCGAAACGACGTCAGCCAGCCGCCCGGTCCGCTCGGTCCGCCCGCCTTGCGCCCCGCGGCTTTGGCCGCTCTCGCCTTTGCGATCATGGCTTTGAACAGCGAGCCGTATTGGCTCTCCATCTCGTGCATGATCGGAAAGCACGACTTGATTGAAAGGCGATCCGCCAACCCACCATAGATACCGGAGACCATCGGCTGCACTAGATAGTCGGCCGCCCGGCGCCCGATACGCCGCCGCGCAAAGTCATAGATGGATTCATCGACGTCGGAGCGCGGCCGTCCAACAAACGGTTCCATCAACACGCGCAGTTTGCCAAGTGGACCGAGGACGTCCGAGAGCAGGAAGGCCGGCGGGGACGTCGGCACCTTTCGCAAACGACCCTGGCGTAGAATGAAACGGTTGCCGACATTGGCGCCGGCGCGCTCCAACTCATCTCTGAGTCCGAGTTCATCGCTCAGACGCAATGTCAATGGCTCTCGATCAAGAAAGCCGTTGGGGCCCCAGTCGAAGCTGTAGCCGCCGACGTGGTCGGTGCCGATGGTTCCGCCCAGCCGTCGCTCCTTCTCGAAAAGTCTGACAGTCAGGTGCGGTTTCAGTTGCCTCAAAAAATGCAGCGCCGACAAGCCGGAGATGCCGCCCCCGACTATAACCACGTCAGTGCGCACCATGAACCCTCACGTTGCGCCGGACTATGTCGGCCAGCACCGATGCAAACCGCGGATCGTCATTGAACATCGGCATTCGGCGCAGCCGACCTTCAGCGTCTGGACCCAACTGTTCCTTGAGATCGATATCTATCTCATGCAACGTCTCGATATTGTCGCAAACGAAACTGAGGGGAACGACGAACAGCTTGCGCCGCGGGGCGGCCAGCAACCGTCGCGCCTCCGCGATGCTGTTCGGTCCCACCCACTTCATCGGTCCGGTGCGGCTTTGAAAGGAGAGGAAGTATTCGCGTTCACCGGCCGCCATCGCCGCCGCGGACCGCACCTGATCGACGTACGGATCACCCTCATCAACAAACCGCTGGGGCAGGCTGTGCGCTGAGAACAAAAGGGTTTCATCGGCCGCGATGTTGGCTTCGATATATTCTCTGAGCAACCTGATATAGCCGGCGTCGTCGTGAAAGTCGTTCACGGAGGACGCCGAAGCGTCGTCACGCGTCGCCAGGGCTTTTCGAGCGACGGCGAACGACGAGCCGGTGGTGGCGCGGCTGTACTGCGGGTACATGGGGAGGAAACAGAACCGGCGGTAGCCGTCGTCGTAAGCCGTCGATACGGCCGTGTCGATTGTCGGCCGAAAGTACCGCATGCCCACGCAGCATCGGATGCCGGGGTATTCGGACGACAGGATGTTCTCGATTTGCCGGGCTTGTGCATGCGTCCAGTTCAACAGCGGCGACCCGCCGCCGATTTGTCGATAGTTGTCCTCCACTCTGGAGCGCCGCAACAAAGATATCAGCCGCGCTAACGGCTTCTGAAACAGCGATCCACCGGGCAGACGGATTATCGAGCGATCCGAAAATATGTTATAAAGGTACTCACGAACGTCGGCGATCGTGTCGGGACCGCCCATACTCAACAGCACGACACAAAGGTTGTCCTTCGTCGGAGACATCTAGATGGTTCTCGAATAGGTGGCTTTTTTGTCCCGAGAGTCGTCCATCAGATAGGCATCAAAGGTCATGGCGATGTTACGCACGAAAGCCCGGCCAACCGGCGTGACCTCCAGCCCGTCGGACGTCTCTTCGAGGAGGCCGTCATCGAAGAAACCGCCCAGACGTCGGTGTTCATCGGCGAAGTAGTCGGTGTAGTCCACGGCGAATCGTTCCTTCAGTTGCGCCTTGCTCAGACTGAAGTTGCACATCAGAGAGGTAATCGCGTGCTGCCGTATCAAATCGTCGTTCGATAGTTTCATGCCCCGATAGACGGCCAGACCATCGACTGCAACCTGCCGGTTGTATTCGTTCAGCCGCGAAATGTTCTGGAAAAAGCCGTCGTCGACAAAACCGATCGAGGACATACCAAATCCGATCATGTCAGGCGCCGACTGGATCGAGTAACCCATGAAATTACGATAGAGGCGTCCGTCCTCGCGGGCCAGCGACAGTTCGTCGTCCGGCAGCGCGAAATGGTCCATGCCTATCTGACGGTACCCGGCGCCGGTGAACTTCTCGATGGCCGCCGCGAACAATTGGTACTTGACTTCGGTAGTCGGCAGGTCGGAGGCGTTGATTCCGGCCTGGTGCGTCTTCAGCTTCGGCAGGTAGGCGAACGAATACACGGCCAGCCGGTCAGGACGCAGAGCTATTACCTGGTCAATGGTCCTGGTAAAGCTCTCGACCGTTTGCCGCGGCAGGCCGTAGATGAGATCGAAATTGATCCCCTGGAACCCAAGACGGCGGCAGTGCTCCAGAGTCGACGCCACCTGCTCGTGCGGCTGAACGCGCCCGATGGCTTCCTGTACACTGGTGTCAAAATCCTGAACGCCCAAGGAGATGCGGTCGAAAGCTCGCGCCGCGAGAAAGTCAAGCTGCGCGGGCGTGGTCACGCGGGGATCGATCTCGATGGACTTCTCACATCCGTCGACGAAATCGAACCGGCTTCCCAGAGCATCGAGAATCCGACGCAGGCGTTCCGTCCCGACAAACGTCGGCGTGCCGCCGCCGAAATGCATTTGGCTGACGGAGCGACGCGGCTTCAAGAGCGCGCCGGTTCGCTCGATCTCCACAAGGAGCGAGTCGACGTAGTAATCGACGCTTGTCTCCTTCTTGACGATGCAGGTGTTGCAACCGCAATAGTAACATCGCTTCCGACAGAACGGGATGTGACAGTACACCGACAGAGGAACGTCCGCTTGCGACGCGACCGCTTTCAGGGCCGCGGCGTAATCATCGGAACCCACCTTCTCACTCCAGACCGGGGCGGTGGGATAGCTGGTGTAACGTGGTCCCGGCCGGTCGTATTTACGCAGCAGTTCAATCGGAACGCTGGCGGCGACGATTTTGTCGGTCACTGTCACTGTCTATAGTTATGCACGGTCTCGACTACGGCTTCCACCGACTCGAGCGGTGTCTCCGCCTGAATGCCGTGACCGAGGTTGAAGATCAGTCGGTCGTGGTTGTCAAGGCTGTCCAATATCCGCTTCGTCTGGGCAATCACGCTTTTTCGGTCGCCGAAGAGCACGGACGGATCGAGATTCCCCTGCACCGCTTTGCCGGGCAGGGCGGCGGCGGCAAGGGCGAGATCGGTGCGCAAGTCCACGCCCACGACTTCGCAATGGATTTCTCGCACCAGGTCAAGATATGGCGCGACGTTGTTCACGAACAGTATGCGCGGCACGCCGGCCGAATCGAGACGGTTGAATATCTTCTGAACGGGTTCAGCCGACCATCGACGGTAGCCTTCGTGTGACAACATGCCGCCCCAACTATCGAAAACCTGCACCACCTCGGCCCCGGCGGCGATCTGAGCGTTCAGGTAGCGAGCGATGTTATCCGCCAACAATTCGAACAGTCGTTCGGACGCTTCCGGAAACTCGTACAGAAACCGTCGCGCGCGGTCGAAGCTCTTCGAGCCCATCCCCTCGATCATGTAACAGGCCAGTGTGAACGGCGATCCGGTGAAGCCGATCAGCGGCGTATCGGGCAGTTCGCGCTTGATCTGCCGGATGCCGTCGAGAACGAAGCTGAGATCCGTCTCCGGGTCGATGTCGCACAGTCTGTCAATATCTTCCGGCTTCTCGACAGGGTTCGAAACGCGCGGACCGCCTTCCGGAAACTCGAACTCCATCCCCATCGGGGCGAGCATGGTAAGGATGTCGGAGAAAAGTATGGCGGCATCTAAGCCAAAGCGTTCGATGGGCTGGCGGACCACCTTGGCGATCAGGTCCGGCGTGCGACACAACTCGACGAACGATACCTGCTCGCGCACGGCCCGGTACTCCGGCAGGTAGCGACCGGCCTGGCGCATGATCCAGATCGGGATGCGGCCGTCATTGCGCCCGTAACACGCCTTGATAAACGGGCTGTCACTCACGCCCATCGATGCGCTTCCTCACCTACGATGGCGGCTATCGTCGCGGCCGCGCGGTCCAGCAGGTCGTCGCTGTGCACGGTCGAGAGAAAACAGACCTCATATCCGGACGGCGGCAGGTAAATGCCGGCGTCGAGCATCCGTGCGTGCATCCGGTTATAATGTGCGATGCCGTCGGGGTCGATACCGGACGCAGCGCGCGGCAGATCGCGCTGAAAGACGATCCAGAAAATCGAGGCGATACCGGCGATGGTCACAGCGCTGTCGGACAGACGACTGGTAATGGAGCTTACAAAGCGGCGGTTGCGATCCTCCAACTGACCGTAGACGTTGTCGGAAGTCAGCTTCTTCAACGTCGTCAGACCTGCCACCATGGCCACCGGGTTGCCGGAGAGGGTGCCGGCCTGGTAGACCGGTCCCAAGGGTGACACTGTGTCCATAACGTCGGCGCGCCCGCCGAAGGCGCCGACCGGCATCCCGCCGCCGATGATCTTGCCGTAAGTAACCAGGTCCGGTGTAAGACCATAGTAATCGGCCGCACCGCCGAAGCCGACCCGGAAACCGGTAATGACTTCATCAAGGATCAGCAGCGCGCCGTGCTTCTCGGTGAGGGCGCGCAGCAAGCGCATGTAGTCGTGACGCTGTATCAACAGACCGTTGTTGGCCGGGATACCTTCGATAACGGCACCCGCCAGTTGGTCGCCTTGTTCGGCAAAGAACTTCTGGAGGGCTTCTTCATCGTCCAGCGGCAGCAGCGCCGTGTTTTTGGTGATCGCCTCGGGCACGCCAGCCGATGACGGTTGCCCCAGCGTGGCCAGCCCGGAGCCGGCCTTGACCAGCAGGTGGTCGCTGTGGCCGTGGTAGCAACCTTCGAACTTGACAATCAGGTCGCGCCCGGTGAAACCGCGGGCCAACCGGATTGCCGACATGACCGCCTCGGTGCCGGAGGAGACGAAGCGGATCTTATCGACTGCTTCGATGCGGCTGACGATAAAGCGCGCCAGGTCGTATTCGAGCTCGGTGGAAGCACCGAAGGTCATGCCACGCTCCACCTGCTGCTTGACCGCCGCCACCACGTCGGGATCGGCGTGGCCGAGAATCAGCGGACCCCAAGAACAGCAGAAATCGAGATAGCGGTTGCCGTCGACGTCGAACAGATACGGACCTTCGCCGTGGTCAATTATGCGCGGCGTGCCACCCACCGCTCGAAAGGCCCGCACCGGCGAGTTGACGCCGCCGGGCGTGACCTCCTGGGCCAGCTTGAACAACTGTTCGGATCTCTCGGTCTTACGGTTGGGTCCAGCCATTCTTAAGAATGTCCCTCAGGTGGTAGGTGAGAATTATCGAAGCCCCGGCGCGGGTGATGGCCGTGAGATTCTCGAACACGAGCGAACGCTCATCGGCCTGACCCGCCTGCGCCAGGAGTTTTACCGCGGCGTATTCGCCGGACACGTTATAGGCAGCCACCATTAGCTCGGTATTGCGGCGGAAGTCGGCGATTATGTCAAGATACGCCAGGGCCGGTTTGACCATCACGATGTCCGCGCCTTCCTCCTCGTCGAGCATCAACTCGCGCAACGCCTCACTGCGGTTGCGGAAATCCATCTGGTATCCCTTGCGATCACCTTGGCCTGGGGCGGAGTTGGCCGCCTCACGAAACGGACCGTAATAAGAGGAAGCATACTTGGCGGTATAAGCCATAAGGATGGTGTCGCGGAGACCCTTGGCCTCCAGCGATTCGCGGATCGCGCCCACCCGTCCATCCATCATATCCGACGGCGCCACACAGTCACAACCCGCCTCGGCCAATGCTACCGCCATCTGTGAAAGCACGACCAGCGATTGATCGTTGTCGACCTCCCCGTCGATGGTGACCCCGCAGTGACCGGTGTCGGTGTAGGCGCACAGGCAGACGTCGGCGCCGATGAAAAGGTCGTCTCCGTATTTGTCCTTGAGCATCTTGACCGCCCGGATCACCGGGTTTTTGTCGTCAGCAGCCGAGGTCGCCTTGGCATCCTTACGCTCGGTCACGCCGAACAGCATGATCTTGTTGAGACCGAGCTTCATGTCGTCGCTGATCGAACCCACCAGCGAGTCGACCGACTCGCGGTAGATGCCGCTCATGCCGTTGATCTCGTCGTGCAGGTCCTCACCGTCGGTGACGAAGTACGGTTGGATCAACCGTTCGACGGCGACTTTGGTCTCGCCGACCAACTCACGAATCAGCTTGGTGCGGCGAAGGCGGCGCGGTCGATGTATCAGTTCCATCACAAATACTCCAGCACCCGATCAATAGCGGGTTGTTTCATGGTCGTAATCTCCGTCCATCCCAATCTCGCCATGGCCGCGGCCGTCGTCTGCCCGATCCCGATCACTTTCGCACCCGGCGGCCCGAACTGCTCGTGAAAGGCCGCGACGGCCGACGGCGCGGTGAACAGAATATAGTCGCCGGCGGTGAATCTTGCAACGATCTCCGGGTCGACCCGGCACGAAACGCTTTCATAGCAAACCACCGGATGGTACACTGTGTTCCGATTACCCATCAACTCACTGGGGTCGAATTGCACCACGCGCCCGCGGGCGTAGATCAGCACCAGACTGATGCCTTCGGTCGCGTTCAGAAACTCCGCAAATAGAGCCTCACCGCCGGACTGCGACGGTGTGAATGAGACGTCAAGACCCAACTGCCCAACCGCCTCGGCGGTTTTGCCACCGACCGCAGCGATCATAGTCTTAGGCGATAAAGCGAGGCCCAACTCGTCCAGCCGCCGGAAAAATGACACGACGCCGTTGGCGCTGGTGAAGAAAACCCAATCGACCCTCTCGACTGGAAGGTTCTCGGGCCAGTCAAACGCGACCGGCTGTGTCTCGACGAGCGGTAGCGGTACGATTTCAATCCCCCTGCTCGCTGCCGGTTTAACCAGATTGTTGATACGCCCATGAGCGCGGGTGACACCGAGACGCACTGCTACTCCCCGCGGTTCAACCGCTCAAATGCCTCGTCAACAACGGTCTCGACGTCGCCGCCGGACACGTCGACCGAGGTCAAGCCTGTCCACCGCTCACCTTCACGCCAGCCGAGGACGGCTTTCAGTCGGAGTTGTTCGCCCGAAACCTCGGAGTAAACACCAAGCGGCAGAGAGCAACCTAACTCGAAGCGACTGAGCAGACCGCGCTCCAATGAGGCCTCGACGGCCGCCTGGGGGTCGCCCAATTTGGAGATTACCCGTTCGACTCGGTCGTCATCGGCGCGAATCTGAATCCCCAGAATCCCCTGAGCGGGCGCCGGAAGGAACTTGTTGGGGTCGAGCAGCACCACCTCGAGATCGGAGATATCCAACGCCAGCCGGGTCACGCCGGCGGCGGCGATCATGATGGCATCGTACTGCCCCTTGCGCAGTTTGCGGATGCGCGTAGGCACGTTGCCGCGCAGGTCTTTGATCTCCAGCGACGGATTAAGATGCGCCACCTGGCATTTGCGCCGGCTGGAACTGGTGCCGACCACGCCGCTATCTTTGACCGGCAGCACGCCGACGCCGGTGAAAGCGTTCTTGTTAACCAGCAGCATCTCCCGGCGGTCGGCGCGGTAACCTACGGCGCCGAGCTTCAAACCCTCGGCCTGAGTGGTCATGAGGTCCTTCAGCGAATGCACGGCCAGATCGATCCGGCCGGCCAGCAGGGCTTCCTCCAGTTCCTTGGTGAAAAACCCCTTGCCTTCCATCTTGTCGAATGACAGAGAGTCGATCTTGTCGCCGGTGGTCTTAATAATCTTGATCTCAATCTTGCAGCCGTGATCGCCGACGAGGATGTCACGGATGAAATTGGACTGGTGCAAAGCCAGATCGGAGCCGCGTGATCCGATGATGAGTTTCGCCGGGGTCAATTAGCTGCCTTGCGAAGAGTGACCGCGCCGCTGAGGTTCAGTTCGGTCTGAGACTGAGCCAGTCGGTCGGCCAGCATTCGCGCCGGCTGGAACGCCGAATGCCCGACCAGACGCGTCACCAGCCGCATCACCCGCTCTTTTTCTTCGGCGGGCAGCGTGCTCTTGCGCTTGGCGAATAGATCGTCGATAGCCTCGCGGGCTAGTTCAAGCGACTCGCGATAGCTGTCGTGAAAAATCGGTTTCAGCGATACTTCGATACGGTCCGACATGAACCGGCTCACCGCCTGCTTGACAATCCCGTCGGCCTTGGAGGCCTCGATGAACTTCTGCCTGAGGTTGCCCTGGGCCTGCGACTTGAGGTCGTGAATGTTCACCAGTTTCACGCCCTCAGTATGGCTGAAAACGTCGGCAAAGTCACGCGGAATCGCCAGGTCGATGCAGATTACCGGTCGGGTCGCGAGGTCCAGCCGGGTCAGGAAGTCGGAGGTGAAAACCGGCTCTATAGCGGCGGTCGCCGACACGATCGCCGCCACCGGCTGCGGCGCCCGGCGAAAATCATCGAGACTGACGGCGCAACCGCCGAACTTCGCCGCCAACTGCTCGGCTTTGTCAAGGGTGCGATTGACGAACAGGAGTTCGGCTCCACCCATCTCTAGTATGTACCGGGCCATCTTGGCCGTCATCTCGCCGGAGCCGACCAGGGCGATCAGTGGCCGGGCGTCGTCAGCGAGTAGTGGCTTCAACTCGGCCGCGGCCAACGAAGCCATCGACACGGCGCCGACGCCGATCGAAGTCTCCCGCTTGACCCGCTTGGCCACCAGCAGCGCCTCGCAGGCCAAGCCGTCGAGCGCCGGACCTGAGATGCCGATCTCGGCTGAGTCCTGATGAGCCTGCTTGAACTGACCGGTGATCTGGGTCTCCCCCATCACCAGCGATTCCAGCGAGGAAACCATCCGATAGACATGGGTGATCGCCTCGCGGCCGGTGTAATGATAGAAGTCGTTGGGGAAAAAGCTCAACCGCTGGCCGTCGCGGCAGAAAAAGTCGATCAGGCGGTGCAAAATCCGGCTGCCGCCGGCGGCCCCGGAAGTCGCGTAGATGAACTCCACCCGGTTGCAGGTGGAAAGGAAAATCAACTCGTCGACGCCGAGCTGGTCTTTGAGCTTGGGGAGGATTTCAGCCCGCTCTTCGCGGTTGATGGTCAACCTCTCCAACAGCGGCATGTTCTGCTGCCAGATCGAAGTTCCCAGTACGACGTATTCAGTGCTCATGGTCTCGCATATTTCAACATTTCTCTCATCGCTTGAGGGGCAAAATAAGGTCAAACCGACCTTAATTGTCATCGGTCTGTCACAAAACCGAGGAATTTGTGAAAAAAGTAACTTCTTTCTGAGTTTGGTCAGAAGCGAGGCCGAGATAAGAAGCAGAAACAGTCCGCCTATTGCCCAGAAACACCCCGCGGAGAAAATCAAAGTCCGTCTGGAAACGGCCGGTTCTGGAATGGCGTGCTTGCGATGGTAATCACAAACCGCACCGAACTCCTGGAGGATAATACCCTTCTCTCCTCTCGCGTCGACTGACGATAGCGCGCCAGGATCGCCGCCCGATACTCTTGCCTCGAGTTTCCACCCATATTCGTGTCTCCCTTCGGTAACACCGATTATCAGACAACGTATCATTCCCCAACTCCCCCTTCTTGTTCTTCGGTAACATTTGTTGTGAGGCAATTCGCCGGCCACATTGTGCGAGAATCTACTTGACAACAGATTGGTCACTTTGTATTTTGAATACAAAATGGGACAACCGGCTCGACTTCTTTGAACCCACTTTGCTCGTAGTCCTGCCCTTTTGCCTGGGGCGGAAAAATGTGGTTGTTGATCGTTTGAACGATCACACCCAAAAAAGGTGCACGGGAGTTGACCGGAGAGCCTGTTCATCACAAGCGTTCGACGGAACTGGTGATCAGTTTTCTGCTCACCGGCGGTTCGGGGTTGCTCCTGGCGTTGGCTCACATCTTCCCCGAACTTTGGTTCCTCTCGCTGTTCGCGTTGGTGCCGTTCCTTTGGCACGTAGAGCGCGTCGACCTTACGGGCGCCGTGCTGTTGGGCTTTCTGATGGCCATCTGCTACGTCTTTGGCGCCAATGCGGACGAACTTCTCACAGACTCCAAGACCTTTGTTCTCCGGCTGATTCTGGTCGGCTCCGCTTTCGCCGTCTTCGGCGTGGCGACTAATCTGACCAGGAGATCGCCTACTTTGTCATCGGGTCTGATAGTCCTCCTGTGGTTCCCGGTTCAGTATGCACTGATTCGTTACGCCGGATTAGGCCAGGTCTTCTCGGTTTCAGATTCAGGCTCCAACATGCTGGTGTCGGTTTGTTCCGTTTTGGGCGTTGTGGCGGTGGCGCTGGCCATCACGCTCGTAAACCTAATCGCTTATCAATTCATCAAATCCATTGTGGAGAAGATCGGTCCGCGTGTCCGTCGACCGACCGATGCTGGCGTGCGATTCCGGTCTCTCCATGAACACGCTTTATACGAAGCTGCTCGTTACTGCTTCCCCGACCGCCGCGCCCCTCCCGTCGCTTTTGCAATATAATCAGTCGTGAACGGTTGTGTCACACGGCTGATGACGCCAGTCTAAAGGTGCATCGCCCGGCGTCAGTGATATGGTATGTATGCTATCTATGCGAACACCGCATTGAGGATAACGAGAAAGGATTCTAGGACCATGAAAAACAAATTGCTGTTGACCGTGATAACCCTCCTACCGCTCGCTTTCGCGGGTGTCGCCGGGGCCGAGGAAGATGCCGACACAACTGTTATGAGTTGTGACTATGATCCTGTTCCGGAATTTGATCCCATATTCCAGGACGCTGATCCCGATAATGTCGATGATGACTTCATCCGCACAGTATTGGAACCCGTGTCGCTCGTATACCAAGGGCCTACGCCCTACTTCGCTCGTTTAGGCCACGTGGTTAGTCAGACGCTGACGGGCACCTCCGACTTTCTGGGCGATTTCGAGATCACGCTGGACGAGACAAGACCTTTGGTATGTACTCTAATAGCCATAAACCCGGACCCGAAACGGGGCGCCGCGGCTCACCCCGGAGTCCAGGTATTTCCGGCAGTCCACACGGTGCACCTCCACTGGGTGCTTGTCTCCGATTCCCTCCCGACTATGCGGACCATTGAGCCGGTGACGCTTGTCGCCGATTCCCTGTGGGGTTGGCCGCAGCTAATCATGCCTTATCAGGGCGTTACCGACGCATATTTCGAGGATATTGCCAACCCAGGCGATACACTACTAATGGTACCTACGGCGGGTCTGGGTGTCTCCGTTAGAACCCATGTGTATACCATCCCCGCCCTCACCAACTACGGCCTGATCGTACTATTGGTCATGCTGATCGCCGCGGCGGTATACTTGATGTATCGCAAACGATCCGCAGTCGGCGTCCGCGCTTGATGGCGCCCGCCAAACATCTTCACACAAACACCGGCCATCCTTGCCTGAGCAGGGATGGCCGTTCTTCTGGCAGGACCGGAACCCCTAACTCACACCCACCTGTCGTTTTGTTCGGTTGCGCCCCTCCCAAACGAGCTTGAGACGGCCACCCAATAAAGCGTTACGGCTCAACCAGACTATAATCCAACAATTCGACCTCGCGGGCGAGGTAGGTGCCGAAGAGGGTCAGGCCGTATTCTTCGGCGCGGACGACCCCGACGTTAGGCGCCGCCCAGACCTTGCCGACGGCGCCATAGATGGGAATGTGGGCGCGGTAGTAATGGCAGTCGAACGTGCCGGCCGGGACAGTGACCATCGTGCTGACTGACTCGACTGTGACAGTCACCATATACACAGGGTAACTCTCCCCCGGCAGCGCCGGGTACTTCATCATCAACACCTCCGGCTGACTGACCGAGTCGGTCCGGGTCCAGGCGCCGTCAACCTTGTTGGCCCACAACGAAGAATCCGTACCGGCCGCGTCGGCGGTCATGAAGTACCAGACCCGGTCATCAATGATAGAGTCACCCACCACCGTGGCGGTTGCGGAATATTCAGCCGTCGTCTGGCCGGAGGAGTTGTACTCGGTAACATAGGTGGTCCACTCATTGCCGATCGTCAACGGCAGGATAAAGTACTCGACCACGTCCGGCGGACACTCACCCGGCGCCAGGCCGCCGGCAAACATGAAGTCGACCACATAGATCAGGTCGGAAACGTCAATAGTTTCGTCACCGGTCAGGTCGGCTTCTTCGAAACACGGCGGCATGGGACCACCGCCGAACATATAGTCGACCAGGTAGACCAGATCGGCGATATCGGGATCATCCGATGCGCTGTAGTCGATGTTCCCACGCATGCCGAGGCAGCATCGTTCGGCGTGGAACGCGGCGGCGTAAGCGAACATTGCCAACGATCCCAAGACGATAAGTAGGACAGCTTTCTTCATTTCTGCCTCCGTGGAGCAGCGAGCGAATCGGTATTGCCGCCGGCGAGCTTCCGTATAGGTTCAATGTAGCCGCGACAGGGTATCTGTCAAGCTGATTTCGGGCGTGAAAATAGGAATGTGGTATTCGTTCGTCGATGCAGCAGAGAAACGCCGGGTCACAACCCCGCCGGGAGTTGGGTCAAGACCCGGCGCAACTATGTAACCCGCTCGTGAGGGGAGAATAACGGGCGCGCTACCCACGAGACCGGCAATCACCCGCGATATCAGACCTTCGTCCCAGCCGGCTGTTCGGACATCATCCTGAGCATCACGTAGGTGAGGATGTCCCTATCCTGCTGCGAAACGTTGGTCAGCCGGTACCCGGACTCGTACCAGCCTCGATCGGTGTTTCTCTTGCACCAAACGCACTCGGCGTCGAAGATCAGTTGGTCGCGTTCGAGCACCTGGTCGGGTAGCTCCACCCGGCAGGACACGACGGTCGAGATATCGACCGGTTCCTGCGTGATGAACATGGCGCCGTCGTGCGTCAGGTTGGCCAGGCCGCCGAGGTGGCGGTCGGTGAGGCGATCAAACACCATCAGCAAATCCTCAGGCTGGTACCTGAGTTGTCTTCGCCTTTCGATCATGGGGGTCCTCCTTGGACCAGTGATATCGCAGAGCTGGTTATCCAGTATCCCTGTCGGCAGTACGCCCCGATTGTTTAGCGGATTGACGCCGACTTTCGGCCGAGACAACGCCGAAGATGTGCAGATCATGAGCAGCGCTGGTATTGAAGGGTCCTCGGCGAGGGAGTCGGGCATCCTGGCAACAGAAAAGCGCGGGATCCCAGGGAATCCCACGCCTCAAAGCCGCCGTGAAACATAAGCTATATCGTAAACTTGCCGTTGCGGTAGATCACCTTACCGTCGGCCGTGATCTCGCTGCCTTTCTTGAGATCGCACACCATGTCCCAGTGCAGCCCGCTAGTATTCTTGCCGCCCGCTTCGGGGATACCCTGACCGACCGCCAGATGGCAGGTGCCGCCGATCTTTTCGTTGAACAGGATATTCTTCGAGAACCGCTTGATCTGGTAGTTGGTGCCGACGGCGAACTCGCCCAAGAAGCGCGCGCCCTTGTCCATGTTCAGCATGGCGATCAAATAGTCCTCGTTCTTCCCGGCCGATTGCGCCACCACCTTACCTTTCTTGAACTCCAGGCGCACGTCCTCCACCTCGCGCCCGCCGTAAACCGCCGGGAAGCTGTAACGGATGTATCCCTCGGCGCTGTTCTCGATCGGGCTGGTGAAGATCTCACCGTCGGGGAAGTTCTCGGTGCCGGCGCAGTTGATCCACTTGCGCCCCTTGACCCGCAGTTTGAGATCGGTCCCCTCGGCGCGGACGTGCAGCTTGTCGACGCGGTTGAGAATACGCACCAGCCGATCCTGGTCCTTGTGAACCTTCTTCCAGTGTTTCACGGGATCGGCGGCGTTGATGTGCCCGGCGCGATAGACGAAATCCGCATAGTCGGCCAGCGACATCTCCGCCTCTTGAGCGTCGGAAAGGGTAGGGTACTGCGTGCCCACCCAGCGCAGTTCACCGGCGGCGAAGCGCTTGAAGAATTTCTGCATGATCGGCTTAGTGGCCAGACGAAACAAGGCCTGTCTTCTGGGATCGACGCCGGAAAGATAGCGGGTGTTCTCACCCCCCCAGATGCCGATGTAGGCGTCGATCTTGGTGATCTCCATCATGGCGGTCGGTGGCAGCCGTTTCAGTTGCGCGTCATCGCCCAGTTTCATCATGGTCTCTTCGTTGTCGGCTATCCTGATCTGAGTGTAGGGATGAGCGCCGACTCGCACCGCTTCGGCGAAGACCGCCTTTATCAACGGCAGCGCCGCCACCTCACCGGTTATCTTCACCAGTTGGCCCTTCCTGAGCTTGACCGAATAATGCACCAGCACTTTGGCCAGTTTCTCCACTCGTGGATCCATGTCAAATCTCCAATATATTTCTGATCCGGTTATTCAACTGAACGTCGGCGCGATTACCGACCGCCTTCCATCTCCAGAAGCCGTCGCTTCAAATCGAGCCCGCCGCCGTACCCGCCGAGGCCGCCCGAGGCCACCACTCGATGGCAGGGGATGACCAGCGGCAGATCGTTGCGCGCGTTGGCCGAACCGACGGCCCGCGCCGCACCCGGCCTGCCGATGGCGGCGGCGACCGCGGCGTAGGTCATCACCTTTCCATACGGTATCGAAGCCACCAGCCTCAGCACCTTCTTCTGAAACGGCGTGCCGTGGATTTCCAACGGCAAATCGAAAACCTTGCGTTCCCCTTCCAGGTAGTCGACTATTTGTCGCTCGGCTCGGCGGTTGAGTTCTCCCCCGCTCTCGATCTGGTCACCGCCGAAGCGCTCTCGGACCCGCTGGTCGAAGTAGCGCTTCGACTCCCCGGGCAGACAGATCAACGCCAGACCCTTGTCGGACGCGGCCGTCCGAACAACACCGATGTTCGTTTTGAAGGAATGAATGAACAGTTTATTCATCGTGAATCTCCTTTACACTCATTGCGCGCGACCCGGAAGGCCCGGGCCGACCAAGCGCCGGCTCCATCAACCTCGCCCCCTATCGTCATCGGCCAGGCGCAGAATCTCCGGCAGTTGACGGATGTCCTCAATAAAGTAGTCCGGTCGCGAGGCCATGATCTCATCACGGTGTCCATAAGGCGAGGCAATCGCAGTCACCGTCATCGGCACGGCCCGGGCGGCGTGCACGTCGTTCACGGTGTCGCCGACGACCATCGTACCAGACGGCTCTGCCTTCATCCGCCCGAGGGCGAGACGGAAGATGCCCGGATCCGGTTTGAAGCGCGGCGCTTCATCCCCCCCCACCGCCGCCCGGAAATACTCCCGCCAGCCGAGTTTGGCGAGGATACCGTCGACGTGCTTCTTGATCTTGGTGGTGGCCACGGCCAGCGTCAGTCCGTCGGCGTGGAGCTTTTTCAGCACGTCGTCGGCATGCGGCAGGGCGCGCGTCGATGGTACTATCGTCTGAGCCGCCTTGACGGAAAAGTGCGCATACAACTGCTCGTACGGTGCGTCGGTGAAGTTCGGGTACATCTTGGCCAGCGGATAGCCTATGTACGCTTTGATCGCCTCAGGCGGCTGCGGCGGCTCCCCCACCTGCTGAAGCGAGTAGTTGACCGCTTCCACCACCCCCTCGGAGGAGTCGATCAACGTGCCGTCCAGATCAAAGATTACGAATCGGTACATTTCAAAAAAGCTTATCCACTTTACCGATCAGCTTTGTCAGGGGAACCTCGTACACCTGATCGAGCAACCCCTGGCTGACGGTAGCCACCAAGATAGAGTACGGATCGGCCTGGGTCAACGGCCAATCGCCGGAAAGGACGATGCCATCCGGGCCGTCGCTTAGGTCGGGGACTCCGTCGGCCACTAGCAAACCTTCGATAATCACCACTTCCTCCTGCGGCAGACCGATCACGAAACCGGTGTGACGACGTCCGGAGTCATCCTCGAAACGCACCATATCGAATCGCTGGGGCAAGCGACGCAATATGGGACGATCGACGAAGGCGATGTTGACGAAGTAGGCCAACGAACTCGCCGCGAGAATGTCACCGGTGACGAACAGCGGATTCAGGCGATTGTGCGGCATCCGGTAGATTTCGGGACGGTTGCGATATCCGAAGTTGAGCAGGGCGCTCGGTGATAACAGTTGGTGCGCCAAACCAACCAGGAGGATGATCACAGCCGCTCTCATGGAACGGTTCACCGAGACGCGTTTGCGTTTTCTTGTCCGGGCCAGGTCGACGAAGGTGAAAAGGTAGAAGACAACCGGCAGTCCGAGGATCAACCAGACCGCGATGCCGGGCAGCGATACGAACAGCGACACCACGAACAAAACCGAGGCCAGCAGCATAACCAAATACACGAACAACCCGAAGGCGTATTCCCTCCAGTAGAAGTGCCCCAGCCCGGGTAAAAGCAGATTGAGCAGCCAACTGACGACGAGACGCTTGTGGAATCGCATACGGTTTTAACCATACGGGATTGTGCACAAAAAGGACAATTTTTTTTGGCGCCCTGGCTGCTATTTCGGCCAAGCCGATACCTGCAGGGTGGTTAGCACCGAATACCCAACCCCGCACCTGAAAAGGCCGAAGGAAACCGGCCGGGGTCGCGTTGTCTTTGTCGGTAAACAGCAGAACGACAACAGATTGCCCCCAACAGCAATCAGAGCGGGAGCCAGCGGCAACCAAAGAGGGTTGGTAAGCGTATAATGTTCAAAGAGATACACATGGGTGTCAACTGCTATCCAACTTGACAAAGCCACGCCGCGTGTTATCTTGAGATCGGCTCGATGCGAGCACACTGAAACGGAGGTTTTGATGATTCGGTTTACGGTCCTGCTGGTCGGTGTCACGATTTTCGCTGTCGCCTTCATTTCCGAAATCGGTTCTCTGGAAGCGGAGCCGGTGATGTGGGCCGACACTACCCACATCGACACCGAGCAGCCCACCGACACTCGGGCGACGGCGCAGCAGACGGGGGACAGCTTTCTGAGGGAAGTCAAGAAGCTCTCATCGACCGCCTTCAACATCAAAAACCAGTACATGGAGGAGGTCGACGCCGAAGAGATCATCAAAGCCGGGATCATAGGTATGCTCACCGATCTCGACCGGTATTCGGTGCTGATGGAGCGCTCGTCGTACGAGGCCTTGATGGAGTCGACCCACGGCAAGTACGAGGGGCTGGGTATGCAGATAGACTCGCGCGATAACCGTATCATCATCATCACGCCGATCGAAGGCACGCCGGCTTACAGCAAGGGTCTCCGCGCCGGAGATATTATCATGGCTATCGACGGTGAGTCGACCGAAGGCATGAAGACCTCGGACGGCGCGTCGCTGATGCGCGGCCAGGCCGGGACTTCGGTGACGCTGACCATCAAGCGGGCCGGCATCGCCGATTTGATGGAGTTCGAGGTGGAGCGGGCGGTGATCGAGTTGAAATCCGTCCCGTTCGTCGGCGTGGTGCCGGGTACCGATATCGGCTACGTTCGCCTCTCTCGATTTGCCGAAGAGACCTCGCTCGAACTGCGGGAAGCGATCAGCGATCTGAACGACCAAAATGTCTCGGCGCTGATCTTCGATCTGCGCAGCAACGGCGGCGGGCTTTTGGATCAGGCCAAGGAAACCGCTGAGCTGTTCTTGCAGCAGGGGCGCGAAATCGTATACACCAAGGGTCGCTACGAAACGAGCGAACGTCACTACTACTCCGAGCGGGCGCCGTTGTTCGAAGGTAAACCGCTGGTGATCCTGGTCAACGAGGGCACCGCCTCGGCCAGCGAGATCGTCTCCGGCGCCATCCAGGACTGGGACCGCGGACTGATCGTCGGCGCACCCACCTACGGCAAAGGTCTGGTGCAGCAAATCTTCCAGATCTCCAACGACGGCTCGATGGCCTTGAAGTTAACCACCGCCAAGTACTATGTGCCCTCGGGTCGCTGCATTCAAAAGCCGGACAAACAGGATAAACGCGGTTCGCACGCCGCCCTGGCGGCTGAGGATGAAGAACTGAGCGAGATCGCCGAGCCGGGTGACAGCCTGGTAGTCTCCGACGAGGAAGTCTTCTACACCAATGGCGGTCGCATCGTCTACGGCGGTGGCGGTATCATCCCCGACGTCGAGGTCGAGTCGGATTTGTACGAACCGATCGAGATCAACATGGAGCGCCAGTCGTTGTTCTTCGACTTTGCCGTCAAGTACGTAGCCGAGCATCCCAATATCAACGAGTCGTTCGAGGTGACCGACGAGATGGTCGAAGCCTTCCGGGATTACGTCAAGTCGAAGGAGTTCGACTATAAAACCTCCCTGCAAGTCGCTTTGGAGGACCTGCGCCGGACAGTCGAGGAAGAAAAGACCGAGGATATGTTCGCGAACATGCTGGTCGAGATGGAGAGACTGGTGGAGGCGGAAAAGGCCGACGACTTTGACCAGTCGAAAGACTACATCAAGCGGTCGATCAAACGAGAAATTCTCTCCTCGATCGTCGGCCAGCGCGGCGTGTACGAACGGCTGATTCTCGAGACCGACAAGGCGGTGCTGAGAGCCGTCGAGATTCTGTCGACGCCGGGCCAATACTCGGAGTTCATCGCCCGCGGCATGCAAAAGAAAGCCGAACTCAACTAGCCCACACTAACCAAACGATCTCAAGAGCGCCGCATCCCGGCGCTCTTTTTTTGACCCTGCCCGCTGCAACTTCACGCCGACCCGTATGTACTGTCCGTTAGGACTCCGCTAACAGTAGTTGACGACAGCAGGATTGTGCCGTTCGTTAGCGCACGAGAGATATGTTGAAACAAAGTCCCTTCCACGCGGCGGGGTTACTATGCTTCCCAAACAGGTTCCGTATCGTTTGACGTAGGTAGTCGTCCTCACCGCGGTGCTGTTGACCGGCGGCGCGCAGGCTCAACAGTTCAGCTTCTGGGGCGGCCTCGAACCGGATCCCTGCGGCGTCGGTTTCGGGACTGTCGAGCAGTACGATTATTCGCGGACTTTTCGATCCCCCGCCGACTATTTCGGTCAACCGCAGAAAGGCGAAACGGCCCGGCCGATCCAGGTTACTCTCCGGTAGCCGGTTGTCCGAACAGCAGTGAGATTCCCGACCTGATGCGGACCCACATGTACGCCACCCGGTACGCCGATTTGAGACTTGCGCGCCGAACGATTGACGACATCCCGCGCGGTCTCGGTTTGGATGCCTGCGCCTCGTGTGATGCTTGCACGGCGCGCTGCGTCAACTCGGTCGACATCCCCCGCAAGATCGAAGAGCTAAAACTGATCTGCGCGTGACGACGCGTCGGTATTAGTTGTCTTCGTAAGTCAGGAGCCATATGCTCCTAGTGGAGGCAGCTACAAGAGCGGTGTTCGAGATTGATGATGAACAACGCAGCAATACGGGCACGTGGAACATAGGGCTGACCGTGGACCAGTTAGTCCTCTCGTGCAATTCCTCCGATCACGAACCGCTTGAATTCGCTTTAGGAGTATTTCTGTTTTACCGATCGGCGTCATCTTTAGGTGCAGCCCAAGCGTTTCCAACTTGCCCGCGGAGCAGCACCAGCAGAATGCAACAAACAACCATCACCAAGACGACAAACACGACGCTCGCACTACCTCCATAGTACTGCATGAAATCTTCTGCATTAGGGTGTCGCGTCTTGATAGTCGGCCACTCCTTCGCATATTGCGCCTCTCGACTATTCTCGTCATCCCTCCAAAACGCCTTTAAGGAGTCGCGCTGCAAATCGGCTGCAAACCGCGCTTCGGTTGAACCTCCGGTATCAGTGTCTTTCGTTCCGACAAAAGCCACAACGAAATACTCATTCTTCGCAAGACACTTGGACTCGATGATGTACAGCCATCCATCGTTTGACTTTACTACGGGAGGTTTAACGGAAACCGGCGCTTGGCCCGCCTCCAATGGCCCACCCACGAAGGTACGCACGGAGTCACTGGTCCACACCAAGCACCTTAAGTCATAAAGGGCATTGTTGCTCGACTCGTTGCTTACTCGCAAAGTGCGAACACATATGCTCTTGCAGCCACTCAGCAGCCAGTCATTCTCCCATTCATAATAGAACCCGTTACCCGTATGCTGTCGTATGAATTCTGCGCACCAAGGGACAACAATGAAAAGTATCAAATAGCCCAGGATACTGCCGGTCGCACCGACGATGATGTCCCGAACCGTAGACTTGGTAGCGAAGGCCCGTTTGCTTGGCATGGCGCACCCGCTAATTCCGAGCCATGGCGACGACAGGCGACGACCACTCTTCAGGAACCTTATACAACCTCGGCCACTTGTGTCGCGCTAACATATCGTTGAAGCGCTTCTCACCCATTTTCCTGTACACACCAGCCAAATCCCTGTCAGCACCGATGCCGTAGTCCGGGTCACCCACCATCTTAAGATACCAGTTACAGGTCCGATGCGCCAGAGCCCTGTCAAGGTAGACCTCTGCCGCATCATAGTCACCCAACAATGAGCAGACACACGCGATATTGTAGTACAGGCTGGCCATGCCATCAGCCTCACCGCACCATCTAGCTGCAGCTACCATCCTATCTTCAGCCTCGTGGAGAAGAGAAGTATCGCGCACAACGTCACTATCAGAGAACTTCGATTTTTCACCCAAGAGATAACCGAGATTCACATACGAACCGAGATAAAAGGGATTGATCTTTATGGCCGAGTTGAGATCACGCTCAGATGCAGCGAGTGCTTTCAGCACTGAATCACATGTACTAACTTTCAGACTGTCGCACTTAGCTTGACAGAAATCTCGAAACAGACCTGCTCTCAACGCTTGTAGCGCCCCGATGTTTGAAAGAACTCGAACATTGTCGGGTGCTTTTGCAAGGGCTTGACGGTAACACGAGTCGGCGGAGGCGTAGTAGGTGCTAGCTGTGGCCAGGTGAGTTGATTTGGCGAGACTGTCAAGTTTCACTTGCCGCAAAGACCGCGTAGCCTGCAGAAGGAAGTATGTACCTTGGGCTTTCAAGAAGGCAAGAGTACCGCGATCGTCATCAAGTACTCTTGAAAGGGCCATCCCGGCCGAATCAAGGAAACACGGATCATTCACCCACAATCGATGGTAGCGTTGGCAGAAGCACTCCGCGAGCAGGATGCGAAACAGCGGTTGGCTTGGGTCTCGTTCCAGAGCTTCTCGAGCGAACCCGATAGCAGAATCAAGATCACCTTCTTCAGAGCGCTCATACAGCCGACGCCCTTCCAGGTAGAGTTCCTGCATATCCGGTTCAGTGATGTCATAGAGGCTGTTCATTGCCTTGTCCAGAGAGGCCTGAATCGGTTGGGACTGATCTGACGTGTCAATCACGTTCGCCATGATTAGCTTGGCCACATTTGCGTAAGAGTCACGCAGATTGGACTCGATTATAGTATCACACGTGAGCGTACGCCAATCGGGCCTATCTCCAAAAAGCTGTAGCCGGTTGAGTTTGAATACGCTCAAGCTTGATCGGTCTAGGTTCAAAACGTCAGCTGGGTAGATGCGATACCTGTCAGTGATTTCGGATAGTCGACTCTCATCAGTCTCGTCTTTAACTATCTTAACCAGCTTGATCTGCGGGAGACACGACAATATGTCCTCCAAATCCTCACTCATCGGACCCGCATCGACCAGCAGATACTTTTCGTCACCCAAGCGCCAGAAGGTTGACTCATGGTAGACCACAAACGGTAAGGCAAGTATGCTCACAATGGCTCCAGCAACGATCGGCAGTCGTACACTTAGCGAAGCCATGCTGACCGACTTCAACAACACCGCTCCAGTTAACAGCAGTAGCACAAAAAGAGCGAGGCTCACCAAGATGACCATGTACACCGGCGCCGGAGTCCCTGAACTGAGCCAGTGCCACTGATCGATGCCCCTAACCAGTACAGGCCAGAATACGAACAGCGCAACAGCCTCGAAAACGACAAACATCCAAAGGGTTATTCTCGAGGTTCCCATTACAGCCCTCCACAAGTTGCAGTCGCACAAATCATCACCCATTCTCCACAAAAGATGGCTATATGCAATAGCGCACTTGACTGTACGTGATCGTGCACTATGCGCCTCGAACCTGCTTGCCTCGATCTCCCATAGAGCGACTGACTCAGAAACAGATAAAGTGGACCAAGGATCAGAAGCAAGGCCCAAGCAATATCAGTGGTTACGGAGCCTATCTCATTTCCGTATATCAAAAACCCCGGCCAGCCAAAGCGCAGCACCTTCATAAGCAGTATGACCACTGGTACCGCTACAAAAACCTGCGACAACTCGAAAACCGAACCCCGCCACCAAGCACCGGACTTGATCAGTCCGGATTGTTTCAGTATTTGCGGCACCACCCGGAGAATCATAATGAGAAGTGGAATGCTCGCTAGGAGCAGAAACTCATGAATCGGTTCATTGCCACCATTTTCCATCATACACAAAACCTCCAGTCTTCGTTGCACAATTCGAATACACCGACGGCACCTGCAGTCTCCGTTATATACGGAGACTGACGCAACACGCTTCACATCGCCCCGACGGAACTTCGTCCCCAGAGTACCTCAATATAGGCACTCCTCCACGCTTGTCAATATCCAACGATCTCAATTCTGTGTCAAGCTACAATTCGCGAAAAGAAGCGTCCGGACCAGACGGAGAGGGGCAGACTCTTGGGTTGTCGCACCGATGTCAAATCGACACAAACCAGGTTAGGCCAAGTAGGCTCGTGCACATAGGGCGCAGGTTGTGACGGGCAGCCAGCCGACTGGCCCACCCGCCCGTCTGCAAACGTCAGGTCAGGTGGCCCATCCGCTTGCGGCGGGTTTCCAGCTCATTAACTACTCATTCCTCAACGCTTCCACCGGGTCGATTCCCTCCCGCTCCATAATCGTACGCCCCACGAATGACGCCACGCGCGCAATCAACCAGCCGACGATAGTCCCGACAGCGGCGCCTATGATTCCGATGGCGGCCGACTCGACCAGAAACAGCATCCGAATGTCTCGCTCATCGGCGCCCAACGACTTGAGCACGCCGATCTCGCGGGTGCGCTCAATGATCGACATCACCAGCGTGTTGATGATCCCCAACGAGGCGGTGCTCAGGGCGATCAGTCCAATCATAGCCAGACCGAGATTGAAATAGAGGAAAACGCGGCGGATCTCGGCGAACTCCTCGGCATAGCTGAACGGTTCCAGACCCAGCGCCTTGATGGAATCACGCACCGGCTCATACGGCGCGGCCGGGTCGAGGTCGAGGGTGACGCGCGGGAAATTCTTCTGCTCGCGCCGGTCGCCGCCAATCAGAAAAGAGCCGCGCCTCACGGCGGCCAACAGTTCGACCGGATCATCGGTCAGTCCGCCGGCGTCGAAGCGGCGGGCCGTGGCCAGCGGAATGATGACCGGCTCAAGTCTGGTACCATGGCCGCGCCGTCGTTCCACCACGCCGCAGATCTCCAGGGTGTCGGCGATATGCTCGCGGGCGCTCATGAAACCGTCGAAGAAGCGTCGCAGCGCCTCGTTCAACTCGCGTCGGGCGGTGCGTTCGGCGAAGTCGCGGTTCAAAAGCGAGTCGAAGCGAACGCCGCGGAGACGCTCGCGGATAGCGCCGCCTTCATCCATGAAGACGCGGGCCAACCCGCTGTCGAGCCTGGTCAACGACACCGACACGATCAACTGCTTCCCCAAAAGCGAATCAGGCTCCTCCACCCCGAGTATTTCCAGCAATTCTTCCGTCACCAAAACCATATCGGTGGAATCATCGCCGAACGCCTCACCTCTCACCAACTGCGACACCAGCTTGGTCTGCAACGCCGCGCCCGGCAGCGCCTGAGCGCGCGTGGTCACCTGCGTGTCGCCGTACTGAACGCCGACTGAAAACGACTCCATGGGATAGGCCAGGTTGACCCCCGGTATCTGCGACAGCGTGGCCACCATCTCGATATCGAGGGCGGCCGCCGAATCGGCAGTGTCGGCGTCATCATCCGACGACGGGTAGACGATGATGGTCGAGAGCAAACCCAGCCGCTCGAACTGTTCGGCCACCAGTTGCTGATTGCCGGCCCCGAACGAAAGCATGGAAACAAAAGCGGCGATGGCGATCACGACGCCGGATATAGTGAGAAACGCTCGCAGCTTCATGCGCCACAGGTTGCCCAGGGCGATGGTCAGCCGGTCATGCAGAGTCATTGCCGCTCTCCTCGGATCGTACCGCAGGTTCGTCGACGATTCGTCCGTAGTGCATCTTGATACAGCGATGAGCATGGGTGCGCGCCAGGTCCAGATCGTGAGTGACGAGCAGCACGGTGAGACCCTGCTTGTTAGGCTCGTCCAGTAGCAAGGCGATCTGCCGCGAGTTGTCCTGATCGAGGTTGCCGGTCGGCTCATCGGCAAACAACAGTCGGGGCTGTTTGACCAGAGCGCGGGCCATGGCCACCCGCTGCTGCTCGCCGCCGGAGAGATCGGCCGGACGGTGGTCGAGTCGGTCAGCCAAACCCAGTCGCTCGAGCATGGTGACGGCGCGCTGGCGTCGATCGCGGCGCGGGGTATCATCGAAATAAAGCGCCAACTCCACGTTGGCCAAGGCAGTGCGGTGCGATATCAGGTTGAACGACTGAAAAACCATGCCGACCTTCTGCGCCCGATAGACGGCCAGCTCGCGCCGGGAGAGCGACCCGAGAACGACGCCGTCGATTTCGATTCGTCCGGAAGTGGGTGTGTCGAGACCGGCCAACAGGTTTAGAACGGTGGACTTGCCCGATCCCGATGCGCCCACGATGCCGACGAACTCACCGCGGTGAACACTCAGGCTGACCTCGTCCACGGCTTTAACCTCGCATGACCCGCGACGGTAGTAGCGGCACAGGTCAAGTGTGCATATCCAGGCGTCGACGCGACCTTCGGATTCGGCGGGATCATGCAGTCTGGCGGACATAACATTTCAACATACCCTTGGTGGCTTCAATGGGCAACTACAATTGGCGTTGGCCAAGATACGAGAGTGGGTGTAGTTAGGATTCATTAGCCGGGACGAGTGGATCGCCACTCATGTCTGGTAGCCGCCGTCAGTATTCCTGTCCTCGTGACCTACTGCTGCTGACGTAGTCCTTGGTCAGGCGTGCGTCCTTGAGCGGACTGGCGATGCCGGGCTGCTGAGCGGCCCTGAATCCTGGACGGTAGTCGTCGAGATCATCGATGTTGGACCGCTCGACCACACGGTCGAAGCCGAGTTCATGCGCCAACTCAGTCAAAGGTCCGAAAAGTGTCTTCTTGCAGTGATAGCATCGGTCGGGGGGGTGGCCGTGAAGTCAGCGTCGCTCATTTCATCGGTGCGCACCACCAGATGACGAACCCCGAGTGCGGCGCCGGCGCTGGCGGCCAACTCCAGTTCGGATTCGGGCAAGCTGTCGGATTCCGCGGTCACGCCCATAACTCGATCACCCAGCACGCCGACCGCCACCTTGAGCAGCAGACGGCTGTCGACGCTACCCGAAAAGGCCGCCAAAACGCTCTTCATGGCGGTCAGCGAACGCCTGAGGCTGCTGAGTTTGCCGTCTAATTCTTGACGCGACGGCAGGCTGGGAGGCGCAGGCAGCGGTTGAGTCCCTGAGTACTTTCTTTCTTTTCACATCTTTCGCGGCCAAGATACTCGTTGAACGTCCGGTCGGCAAGGCCGGAAGCGAGAGGGCTGTCCCGCCGTCAAGAGATTGCTGAATTGCGTCACGACTCACGTCACCTCTCATGGGTACTCTGACTTTACGTGATGATCGCGGTCCGGCCTGCGGGTTTTGGGACGAGCGGGCTCGACCGAGTGATCAAAGGACCGCATGCGCCGCAGAATTGGGAGTTTGGGGCCGATATTTTGGTGTTTTTTTGATTGACAAGTTCCTGCGGATTTGCGCTAAATGGCATGTGGAAGGTTGTGAAAGAAACATAGAGCATTGCATGGATGTAGACATTTAAGCGACAAGGAGGATCGAAGCATAGGAAGTAGCTAACGCACCGTCGATGGAGCGCACGGTAAACTACTAATCACAACACCCTTTTAGGAGTCAAGATATGAACCTGAAACTTATCCCGATTGCCGTACTGTTGCTAGGCCTTTCCGGCGGGCTCGTGTTCGGATCCGTGGTCGGTAAGATAACCGGCGAGATCACGGACGCCGACACCGGGGAACCCGTGGTGGGTGCAACGGTAGCGGTGAAAGACACCGAAATGGGGGCGGTTGCCGACCAGGATGGCATTTACACGGTCCGTAATGTGCCGGTGAGCGCCTACACCCTGGTAATCACGGCCGTCGGTTATGCCACGGTGGAGATCAGCAACGTCGAGGTGTCGGCCGATCTGGCCAGCTACCATGACCTGACCATGAGTTCCAAAGCGGCCGACATCGGCAAGACCATCAAGGTCACGGCTGAACGTCCCATGATTATCAAGGACAAGACCACCACGGTCAATATCATCAAGCGTGATGAATTATTATCGATGCCGACGCGCGGCATGGAGCAGGTCGTCGGCATTCAGAACAGCGTCGTCCGAATGAACTCGGGCAACTTCGGCGTTCGTAACCGCGGCCAACGCCCCGGCGCCGAGAATGCGCGGTCACAGGAGTTGAACCTCCGCGGCGGACGGCCGTCCGAGGTGGCCTATTACGTCGACGGCTTCTCTCAGCAGGATCCGCTGACCGGGATTTCCACGACCAATCTCAGCAACAACGCCATAAAGGAGATCTCTGTTACCTCCGGTGCGTTCTCGGCCGAGTACGGTCACGTCGCCTCCGGTATTGTCAACGTGGTCACGAATTCCGGAACCGATGAATTTCACGGCAACGTTGAGGTGCTGTCCGATAACGTGTTGAAAGAGAACTACGACAACAATTACTATTCAGCCGATATCGGCGGTCCCATTCCCGGTTTGGAGAAAGGATACTTCTTCTTCTCCGGCGAGCGGACATTCCTTCGGGATCGTAATCCCTCATCTACAACCAAGGAGATGCACGAGGTTTGGGGCAAGCCGTTCGGTCTGGATACGCTCTACGCCGACGACCCGGCCCGACTGCCGAGCAACAGCTTCAGCGGTTGGTCGTACCAGGGCAAACTCGACTATCACTTCAGCCCTAATACCAAGTTCCAGTTGAGCGGCAACGGCTCGCAGGATTTCTGGCGGGAGTATCGGCAGGAATGGGCGCTGAATCCGGCTCATGCTCCGCGCTATGAGGACAAGAACCTGGGGCTGAACGCCAAAATCACGCACACTCTTGCGGCCAACAGCTTCTTCAATCTGAGCGGTACTTACTTCATGACCGAGCGGATTCGCGGCGACGGCGTCATTTTCGACGACTACGAAGCGTACGAGCGCCATTACTATTGGCCTGACGGCGAAGTCGACGATATCGTGAATCCGGAGTACGACGACTACGATTTGTTCTGGACTCCCACTGAAGACATCATTGCCGTGGCCAACCCGGACTCGGCCTACGAGAACCCTCAGGACAGCACGCCAATAGTGGTGGGTGTCGACACCGTGGGCTGGGACTACAGCAACTACGCCGATACAATTATCACTGTCGACAGTGTCGTGACACCGCAGACTTCTTACTGGGGCGGGTATATCCACCGCAAGTCCTCCTACATCGGCTTCAAAGGCGACATGAACATACAGGCGGATGACCGCAACACCGTGAAGCTCGGGTTCGATTTCGAGCGTCACACCCTGAGGTATTTCCGAAACCTCGACGCCACCAAGGGTTTCATCGAGGAGCGCGTCAACAGGTACGGGTTCGACAGCCTCGGCAATGAGTCCGACGACGAGGGGGTTTTCAACTCGGCAAAACACCCCATCAATCTGGGCGTTTACGCCCAGGATCGCTTCGAGTGGCGAGGTGTCGTGGTCAACGCCGGATTACGACTGGATTACTTCGATTACAAAACCGAGCGCATAAAGGATTCACTCAATCCCTATCAGTTCGGAACCTTCGGCGCACTCGACGAGGCCGACCTGGAACCGTCCAAGAAATTCTACCGAGTGTCACCCCGACTGGGTGTTTCATTCCCGATTTCGGATAGAAGTCAGATGCACGTTAGTTTCGGCAAGTTCTTCCAACGTCCGGATCTGGATAAACTCTACGTTGGTTACGACTTCTGGGAGGAGCGCGTAACGGCCGGTTCTTACTTCCCGTTCGCCAGCCCGAATCTGGAGCCGGAGAAGACTACCCTTTATGAGGTTGGCGTCACCCACCAGTTAGGAGACAATCTGGCTTTCGGCATCGACGCTTACTACAAGGACGTTCAGGATCTGACCCAGATACATACCTATGACAGTGTGGACGCTACCATTCGTACTTACAGTGTTTTCGACAACATCGACTACGGTACGATCAAAGGGATCGACTTCAATCTGAACATGCGGCGCACGCGCAATATACGTCTGGACCTGAAGTACACGGTCAGTTGGGCCACCGGCACCGGTTCGTATGCTCAGTCGGCCTACGTGATCAACTGGTCAAACCCGACCGGCACACCGAAGGTCACGGCGCCGCTGGATTACGACCAGCGACACAACCTGGCCGGCCTGTTCGACATGAGGTTGGGACGGCAGGAAGGTCCGAGGCTCGGTGAAATCTTCCCGCTTGAAAACACCAACTTCAACGCCATCGTGTACGCAGGAAGTGGAACCCCCTACACACCCACCGGCTTGTATGACGCGGCCGTGGAGTCGGCGGTTAGGCCGGGGCCGGCGGCGCCGGTCAATTCGGCCTACAAACCGTGGTTCTTCCAGATCGACGTCAAGCTGGAGCGTTCGTTCACGATCGGCGACATCGACCTGGTGCCCTACGTCTGGGTCAAGAACCTGCTTGACCGTGACAACGTGATCGGCGTCTTTGAGACCACCGGCGAGCCTAACACTACCGGCTACCTCGGTTCGGGGCCGGGCCGGACCCAAATTGCCGCCGACGGTCAGCCCTACGTGGATGCTTATAAGCTAAAGCAGAATAACGCCACCAACTACTCCATCCCGAGGATGGTGTTCTTCGGTCTGCGGGCGTCATTCTAAACTACGGGGAAGTGTACGATGAAAACAAAATTGCTTACGATTCTGCTGATCTTCATTGTGGCGCTGCCGCTGATCGCGGCGCCGCCACAAGGTAGTAAGCCCAGAACGGAGCGCCCGATGTCGGCTGTGATCGACAATGCAACCTACATCAACGCCAATAACATCCTGATGTTTGTGACCAATCACGCCAACTTCTGCCGCGACCTGTCAGGCGTGTTCGGACACGACGCCGGGACGTTCTATCCGTATATCGACAACGAGAGCATTAATGACGGCTCTCTGGACGACTATATCCTGTATGCGTCCGGTCTCTGGGTCGGCGGTATCGTCAACGGTGAGATTCGGGTAGCCATCGCCGAATACAGCGATGAGTACGTGCCCGGTCCCATGGATCGCGTGGCCGGCGTCACAGGTAACGACACCGTCTGGACGTACAACCTCGGCTACGACACCGATCCGGCGCTAAAGGTTTACAAGCTGTATTCAGATAGTATGGCCGATAATCCCAACCAGGACTGGCTGAACCTGCCGGACCAGTACGGAGCGCCGCTGAACGACCAGGGCGAACCGGATATGATCGGCGACCAGATGCTCTGGGCCATCTACAATGACGCCCATCCTGATCAGCACGACAACGATGCGGGCAATACGGAGCCTTTGGGCATTGAAATCCGCCAAACCACCTGGGCTTTCGACCGACAGGATGCCCTCGGTGACATCATCTTCACCCGCTTCCAGGTGTTCAACAAGGGCGGTAATACCATCCAGGACTGTTATTTCTCACTCTGGTCTGATCCCGACTTAGGGGAGTACACCGACGATCTGGTAGGCTGTGACACCGCCAAGTCTTTAGGCTTCGTGTACAATTCCGATAACGACGACGCCAACTATTTTGGCGCTACCCCGCCTGCGGTCGGTTATGACTTCTTCCAGGGTCCGTTGCTGCAAACAGGAGACCCCGACGACGTAGCCAAGATGTGGGGCCAGGAATGGCCTGGCTACATTAATATGGGAATGACGTCGTTCAACAAGTACATCAACGGCACCGACCCGAACGACTTCAATGAGACCTATAACTACATGCGGGGGCTGGAGGCGAACGGCGAGCCCTATCTTAACAACGAAGGAGTTGCAACTCTGTTTCAATTGGCCGGCGATCCGGTCAAGGGCACAGGTGACCTCGACTTCGATCCGGCCGACCGTCGTTTCATGATGTCGACCGGGCCGATCACCTTTGCGCCCGGTGACTCCACCGAGTTCGTGGCGGCCATCGTGGTAGGTCGCGCGATCAACCGCTTGACTTCGATCTCGCTGATGAAGTTCCAGGATGAGTTCGCCCAGATCGCCTACAATAGCGACTTCGATCTGCCGGCGCCGCCGGCGGCGCCGATTGTGAATGTGGCGTGGAAGAACGAAGGCATCTCGTTGTCCTGGACCGACGCCTCGGAAACCAACCACGGCACATACCCGTTCGAAGGTTACATGGTCTTCCAGGGCGAAACCTCTACCGGTCCGTGGACACAGGTCGCGGCCTTCGACATCCAGAACTTTCTGGAAGACGTCTTCGATCTCGTGTTCGACCCGGTCACCGCGGTACCGGAGCTTCGCCTGGTCAAGAACGGCGAGGAGTTGGGCGTCAGGCGCCACATTTTCATTGACGAGGATCACATCCTCGGCGGCCCCCTTCGCAATGTCACCCAATACAACTACAAGGTGGAAGCCTATACCGTTGACATTGACCAGCCTGACGGGTTCAAAACACTGACCGCAGCGACTACCGTGTCAGCGCGCCCACAACGGCCTGTCGCTGATGAGGTCTACTCCAAGTTCTTTGGCGACACGCTCAGTTCAGACCACGTTGCCGGCGGCTCGAACGGCAGTATCATGCCGATAGTAGTCGACCAAACGAAGTTGACCGGGCATAGTTACCGCGTGTGGTTCACCGAGGATGACGGCACCTTGTACTGGCATCTGATGGACCTCACTAACAACGACACGTTGCTTGTGGATCAGACCAACGAGTCGGGCGACGACACCTATCAGATTGTCGACGGCATCCTGCTCAAAGTGCTGGGACCGCCGTTTGGCGTTGTTGCGATTCAGGAGGTGGCAAACGCTACCGGCTCGATCACGCCCGACAACGTCATGTATTCGCTCAACTCGACGCGCGACTGGTATATCACAGCCGAGGGAGGAACCAATTGGGCCCGAATGAACTATCAGGGCTTGATTGGGACCTATGACTGGGAGATTCGATTCACCGCTACAGGATCCGAGTACTACGATTGGGCTTCCGAGACTCTCTATGATCACCGTGCACCTTTCGAAATCTGGAATATCGGCATCGGTACTCCGGATAATGCGAGCGATGATGTAAGAGACCAAATCGCCATTCTTAACGACGATGCATCCGGCGGGTGGTCTTACGGAGACAGGATTTATGTATCGGAGAACCCATATGTCGAACCTCATCCGGCAGCTATGGACTACACCTGGCCTGATGATTTCCGCATAGGACGCATCGTGTTCACCGACTATTCCGAGGCAACGACGGCGCCGGCCGAGGGGACAATCGTCCGCTTCACGACCGCGAAGGTCAACACCGTTGACGACGTCTTCGAATTCGACACGGAACCGCCGCTCGTTTCCAAGACCGAAGACGTTTTAAACAGGATCACCGTGGCGCCGAACCCGTTCTACCTGTACGGACCCTATGATCCGGCGGTCGGTAACTACCGGGTCATGTTTCAGAACCTGCCGGAGAAGTGCGAAATCACAATCTACAACCTGGCCGGTGAGTACATCAACACGGTCGAGAAAGACGATCCGACGACCAGTCTGGCCTATTGGGGCGCCAACACGACCAATGGGTTGCCGGTTGCTTCAGGAATCTACTTGTGGGTCGTGGATGCGCCGGGTATCGGTCAGAAGACCGGTAAGATAGCGGTCTTCACCGAAGTGGAAGTCCTGAAGACTTACTAGGCGAAAGGAAAGAACTAATGAAAACAAAATACATTATTCTGGCGCTAGTTCTCCTCGCCGTAAGCATCAGCCCCGCCTGGGCGGGGAACGCTCTGCGGATGGGCACGGCCGGGGCGGCTGAGTTGCTGATTCCGGTCGGCTCCCGCGGCACGGCTATGGGCGGCGCGGTGGTTGCCGATGCTTCCGGTGTGGAGGCTATCTACTGGAATCCGGCCGGGCTGGCGAAGACCGAGGGAACGGAAGTGATGTTCACGCATCAGCCGTATCTGGTCGATGTCGACGTCAATTTCGCAGGTGTCGGAACATACATCGAAGGATTCGGTGTGCTGGGCGTTTCGGCGAAGATCGTCTCAGTCGGCGATATGGAGGAGACCACCCGGGAACATCCGGAAGGCACGGGACGTATCTTTTCCCCCAACCTGGCGGTGCTGGGCTTGACGTACGCCAAAACCTTGACCGCTAACGTATCGTTCGGCGCAACGGCCATGTTTATCCGGGAGGACATCTTCGAGGTCAAAGCCAACGGCATGGCCTTTGACGTCGGCTTCATCTACGATCCTCGCTGGAAGGGCTTTTCCCTTGGCCTGGCCATCAAGAACTACGGGCCGACCATGAAGTTCACCGGCCAGGGATTTCAGCAGATTCTCGAGGATCGTCCCTTCTCCGGCGAATCACGGCCGTTTGAGTTGCCCAGTTCCATTAATATGGGTGTGGCCTACAACTTCCTGAATGAAGGACCAAACATGGTCACCGCTACCGGTAACTTCCGCTCTAACAACTTCTCGGAAGACTATTACCAGGGCGGCGTGGAGTATGTATACGACGGCAAGTATTCCTTGCGCGCCGGCTACAACTACGCCGATCAAGTAAAGTGGATCTATGGCGCCTCGCTGGGAGCCGGTCTGAAGTTCTCGCTTGGAAACACTGATCTCACCGTCGAGTACTGCTGGACCGAGACGGAGACGTTCGATGCCAACCAGTATTGGACATTAAAGGCCAGTTTCTGATCGCCGATAGAACTGTCCAAGTAAAAGCCGGGTGTTGGCCACCCGGCTTTTTTGTGAGTCCTATTGTTTGGCCAACTGCCGGTCCTGCTTTGAGCGTCCGGACGAAGTCTCGGCGACGATCAGACCGGCCAGCACAGCCAGGCCGCCGATCACGAAGGTCCGACCGAGTTGTTCACCCAGCCATAAACAGCCAACTACGGTAGCGATCACCGGCTGGATGTTGTGAAAGACGGCGATGCGCGACGCCTCCATGTACTTCAGGACCCAGTACCACAGCACATAGACCACTAGTGACAGACCGATCGCCATATAGGCCACGGCGCCCCAGGCGGCGATGGTAGCACTGCTGTAATCAAACCGTATGGCCCGGTACAGACCGAACGGAAAATACAGTACCGTACCGGTCGTCAGGGCGTAAGCCGTCATTCGGAGAGCGCCGTATTTCTGCACCAGCGGCTTGCCAAGGACCGTGTAGTAAGCCCAGGCCAACACCGAAACCAGGATGATGGCGTCACCCCAAAAGTACTCGCGGCCAACATCGACCGCGCCCGAGAGCATGATAGCAGCCACCCCGGCCAGGGCCATGGTGACCCCGACCAGCCGGCGCCAGCGGAATCGTTCCCGCAGGTGCAGGAGCGCCAGGATGAAGATGACAATCGGCGTGGTGGCGAACAGGAAGGCGCCGTGACCGGCCGCCGTGAGAGATTGTCCCAGCAGAAAAAGCATCTGATTGAACGGGATGATTAGCACCCCCAAAAAGAGAATGTGCGGATAATCCCTCTTTTCAATCGCAAGCTTGTATCTCCTCAGCCGCGTTAACGCCAACAGAACAACGGAGGCAAGCACAAAACGATAGAACGCGAAGGTGAACGGCTCGATAATGGCCAATCCGTACTTTGCGATGGGATAGGCGAACGAGGCAATCACCTGGAGCAGGATAATGGCCGCGATCAGCTTGGCCGTCGAGGGTGTCGGTTGGTCTTCGATGTGTCACCCGCCGTGTGATGAGCAATAGTATGCTGTCAACGGTCTAACCTGAGACCGACGTGCGGTTTCCGCGGTGCAACGCACATGCAGGCAATGTACGCTCCACGCTCATCAGAGGAGACTACGGTGCAGACCGCCATCGACCGGTATGCTGGCGCCGGTGATGTAAGCCGCTTTGTCGCCGGCCAAAAACGCTATCAACGCCGCCAACTCGTCGGGACGTCCCAACCGACCGGAGGGGCAGTCCAGGGTGAACTGGTCCAGAACTTGCTGTTGTGTTTTCCCACCGCCGGCGGCAATGGAGTCGGCCAGGCGGCGCAGCCGTTCGGTCAGAGTGTAGCCGGGGCAGACACAGTTGAACGTTATCCCGTGCCGAGCATAGTTATTCGACAGGGTCTTGCACAAACCGGTGACACCGGCGCGATAACTGTTCGACAGAATCAGGTTGTCGACCGGCTGCAGCACGGCGACGGACGTGATATAAATCACGCGGCCCCACTTTCGCTCGATCATACCCGGCAGAACGGCGCGGGTGAGATGAGTGGCCGCTCCGATCAGCAGTTCACCCGCCTCGTTCCACCGCTGAGGCGTCAAATCCAGAAACTGGCCCGGTGGCGGTCCGCCGGTGTTGACCACCAGGATGTCCACCGGTCCCACCTCGCCGACAATGCGCGTAACGTCGGACGCACTTGAGACATCCCCCACGTGTAACCCGGGCGTTACACCGGTAGCGATCTGGATTGTCTGCGCCGCGTTCTCCAGTCGGCCCCGGTCGCGACTGTTGATCGCCACTTTGGCGCCCTCAGCGGCCAAACTCAAAGCCGCAGCGGCGCCCAACCCGGCCGAGGCGCCGGTGACGAGGGCTTGCTTTCCGGACAACTGCAAGTCCATCAGTTCCTCACCCCGGCCAACGCCTGGGGCAAAGCCGCGGCGGTCTTGCAGCCTCGTTCGAAATCGACGATACGGAACCGCTCGTTGGGGGAATGAGCGTTGTCGTCACTCTGCGCGAATCCGATCAGAAGGGTGTCCAGACCGAGCGTCTCTTTGAAGTCATTGACAATCGGGATCGACCCGCCTTCCATCATGAAAACCGGCTCTTTGCCGAACCCCTTCTTGATCGCCGTCCGAGCGGCGGCGAGCCATACGCTGTCGGTGGGCACCATCACCGCCCTGGCGCCGCCGTGCCTGGCGACTTTGATCCGCACCGATGACGGCGCGATCTTCATCAGGTATTTCTCGATCTTGTTGCAGATGTCGCTGGGGTCCATGCCCGGCGCCAACCGCATGGTGATCTTGCACGACGCCTTGGCCGGGATAATAGTCTTGTGCCCTTCCCCCTGATAGCCGCCGGTGATCCCATTGATTTCACAGGTCGGCCGGGCCCACACGCGTTCGTAGGTGCTGAAGCCCTTCTCCCCGCTCAGGCGAGGTGCTCCGACCATTTTTCTGTAAGAGGCTTCACTATACGGCAGTTTCTTGAACTGCGCCTTCATCCACTGGTTCGGAGGTTTCACCCCCTGGTAGAAACCGGGGATGGCCACCCTCTCGTTCTTGTCGTGCAACTGCGCTACCATGTTGCAGAGGACGGTCACCGGATTGGCCACACTGCCGCCGAACGACCCGGAATGAAGGTCTCGATTGGGACCGTCGACGAAAAGCTCCACCGCCGCGATGCCGCGCAGTCCGAAAGTCACCGCCGGCAGCGAATGGCTGAACTGACCCGTGTCCGACACCACCACCACATCGGCGGCCAGCATTTTCCTATACTTCTTCAAAAAGGCAGGCAGATGCGAGGGATGCGTTTCCTCTTCCCCTTCAATCACCAGCTTGACGTTGATCGGCAGCGTGCCGGTGGCTTTCAGCACCGCCTCGATGCCCTTGATCTGCGCGAATGACTGGCCCTTATCATCGGCCGCACCCCGCGCATAAATGTACCCGGACCGCACCTGCGGCTCAAACGGCGGCGTCTTCCAAAGCTCCAGCGGTTCCTGCGGCTGCACGTCGTAATGTCCGTAATACAGCGCGGTCGGCCGCTTCTTGTCGACGAGGTATTCGGCGTAAACAATCGGATGACCCTTTGTCGGAAACACTTCGGCCTTGAAGCCTATTGCGCTAAGGTGCTCTTTCAGCCAGGCGGCGCAGGCGGCGACGTCCTCTCGATATTCCGACTTGGCCGACACCGAGGGGAACCTCAGCAACTCGAACAAGTCGCTGAGACGTTGCTTCTCGGTCCGCTTGAGATACTCGAATGGTGTCATCGTATTCTCCTAATCCCGTTGTTGACAAACCTGGTGGAATATAGCGTTCCCGCTTCGGCCTGTAAAGGATTACGGCGCTGATTTCCTCGGCGCGCCCGGTGTGATGAGGTCAGTAGTCTTGACGATTGAAAACATAGATGGTGACGTATACAAGCACCACGGCAAAGGCGAGCGAACTGTACAGCGGCATCCAGGGAAACGACCCGCCCGTGACGTAGCTCAGGGTCTGGTCGGAGATTGCGACGGTCTTGGGGAAGATATAATAGAGAACGTCGATCCCTTTTCCCAAGACGGGGGAATCCAAAAGCTCACCGACGCCTTCATGCAGGGCGAGAATCTGCTGCACCACCCAGACCGCAAAAACCATCAGGATACTCGTAGGGCCGGAACCGCTGATAACGCCGGCGAAAACCGTGATGCTCAGCCAGACAAAAAAGGCCAGCAGGTTGGCCAGAACAAGGTAGACAACGCCGGGATCGAACACGCCGAAGGCCAGCCCCCCGACGACCGTCTCGATAAGCATCACCAGCGTTATCATCACGCCGTAAGCCACCCAGACCGCTAACAGCTTGTTCAGCAGAAGTGTCTTTCTCGACATCGGTTTGGACAGAAAGAAGTCGGCCCGTCCTTTGACCAGCATCTTCGGTATCAAACCGGCCGTTACCAGGATCGACAAAAGCACTAGGTAGTATGTGAACTTGTGGAACAAGTAAAGGCGAGGCGACGTGAAAACCTGACCCATGTCCTGCATGTCCATACCCTCGGCGTGGAACTGTACTTCGAGCTGACGCGCGGCCAGAATGATGAGCACCCCGATCACCGACGCCGCAGCGTAGATCCAGACCACCTTACGGTCGACCATCTCGGCGATAGTGTCTGAAAGGATTGCTCTCATGCCTGTTTCTCTTCATCCTCGGTGATGGTCTCGAGGAATGACTGCTCCAGACTAACCTTGACCGGCGTGACGGCGTAGATCGGTATCTTCTTCATGCGCAGCCGGTCGATCACCTGGTTGATGTGGGATCGATCAGTCAATTCCACGGTCATCCCGCGCGCCGTCACCACCACCGCCTTGCCGATTTCAGGAGGTATCTCAATCAGCTTGCTGCCCATATCGGCTTCGATGTCGTACTGGCTCTTGCGACTGGTCAAATCCTCGACGCTGCTGACCTTGATGAGCCGACCTTTGGAGAGGATCGCCACCCGATCGGCCACCGACTCGACTTCCGAAAGAAGGTGGCTGTTTAGTACGATCGATTTGCCTTCGGCGCGAATCCGTTTCATCACCTTGCGAATATCGATTTTCCCTACCGGATCGACACCATCGGTCGGTTCGTCCAGCAGCAGCAGTTCGGGATCGGAAATCATGGCTTGCGCCAGGCCGATGCGCTGACCCATGCCTTTCGAGTAATTGCGAATCTTGGTGTTGGCCCATTTGGTCATTGAAACCAACTCGAGCAACTCCTCGGCGCGACGGTCAGCATCTGACGACGACATCCCGTACAGCCGCGCCGTAAACTCCAGCAGCCCGAGACCGGTCAGGTGAAATGGGAAACGATGATTTTCCGGCAGGTATCCAACTTTCAGGCGCGACCTCGGGTCCATCGGCGGACGGCCAAATATCTCCGCCTCACCCGAGGTAATGCCGGTGATTCCCAGCAGCATCTTGAAGAGCGTAGTCTTGCCGGCGCCGTTGGGGCCCAGCAGACCGAATATCTCCCCCATCTTCACGGACAGGCTGACGTTGTCCAGCGCGACGACATCCCCCTTGCGCATGCCGGTGCGGTAGACTTTGGTCAGGTCCTGTATGTCGAGAACGTTCATCGGCGTCCTGTCACGCGTTTACCTCTAGGCTCCATATCAAAGGGTACGCGGTTGTTGTTTGAAAATCAAGTTTATGATTCGACGGATTCCGGCATTGCGAACGATACTACCACAACTGTGTGCGGCGGGCTGCCGCCTTTCACTCTTACGGGTCCCGATAAATAGCTTGCCGTCGGTGTTCAAGGACATTAGCTTTTGCCGATCAGCGGTTCAGGGTTATTTGGCCGCAGTTTACCGAAAGGAGAACGGTATGGGAGAGAGCGTCTACAAAGTCATTGAACTGGTAGGAACCAGCACTGAATCCTGGGAGAAGGCGACAGCGGCCGCCGTCGAACGGGCGGCCCAGAGCGTTCGAGACCTGAGAATAGCCGAGGTTTCTGAACTGGACGTGCAGATCAAGGACGGCAAGATCGAAGCGTATCGCGCCAAGCTGAAAGTGTCTTTCAAGTACGAAGGGAACTGATATCCAAAAGGTTCGGACCCCTCGTCCTTCTCGTGTCCGCGGTGATACGCCGAGAGGGAGCGTTGAAAAAGTCCCATCGGCCGTTATTGCAGGCGACCGAAGGGAGCGCGGCCATCTCATACCGATCGCGGTGCCGGGCGTCTCCGCCCGACACAGGCAAGCCTGTTTCTCGCGCTTCGCGTAACTCGCGATGACGATTTTTAGGGTTTTTCTACAGGCATGATAGTCTCCCCATCGGATATTCGAGCAAGATAAGCCGGCGACCGGGCTCGAACCGATGACCTGCTGATTACAAATCAGCTGCTCTACCATCTGAGCTACGCCGGCCTTTCGATGACGTGGAACAAGTAAGCGATTCTCGATGCTTTGTCAAGCACCCGGTCAAGCCGGGTTACTTTCGCTGCGCGCACGGCTTACCGTCAGGTTCCAAAGAACCTGACCTACTATCTGACGTACCGCTTGATTTCAAATCCCCTCTTGAATGGGATGGCCCCGCCTTCAGCGGGGTCGGGGGTGTGTTCTGCCGCGGACGCTCTTACACCTTACGTTTCCAGCGCACACCTTGCGGTGTATCCTCCAGGACTATCCCCTGCGCCAGCAAATCGTCGCGGATTTTGTCGGCCAGGGCGAAGTCCTTTGCCTTGCGGGCGTCCTGCCGCTTATGAATCAGCGCATCGATATCGTCGTCGATCGCTTCGGTCTTCTGCGAAAAGTCCAGGACGGTGTCAAAACCGTGAATGGTGTCAAGCACCGCGTCGCTCTCCGCGCTCGACAGTCGGCTGTCCGCCTTGAGGCGATTGATATCGCGGATAAAGTCAAATACCGCGCCGAGCGCACCGGAGATATTGAGGTCGTCGTCGAGCGACTCCTCGAAGGCCGATTTGGCCTTGTCGATAATCGCGCCCGCCTCACCGCCGCCGTCGCCTCCCGGATAGTCGCTGAGGTTGGCGATGAAGTCGTTGTATCGCTCCAGCGCCCCGCGGGCCGAGTCGAGGCCGGCGAACGTGAAGTTGAGTTGCTGCCGGTAGTGCGTGGCCATCAGTAGGTAACGCACGGCGCCGGCCGCGTATCCCTTGGCCAGCACGTCGCGCAAGGTGTAGTAATTGCCAAGCGACTTGGACATCCTCCGGCCATCCACCATCAAGTACTCGTTGTGCAGCCAGTACTCGACGAACTTCTTCCCCGTCGCCCCCTCGGACTGGGCGATCTCGTTCTCATGATGCGGAAACATGTTGTCGACACCGCCACAGTGAATGTCGAACTGCTCCCCCAGGTATTTCATCGACATGGCCGAGCACTCGATATGCCAGCCGGGACGACCCTTGCCAAGCTCGGTCTCCCAGTAGACGTCGCCGTCGGCTGCATCCCACGCCTTCCAGAGCGCGAAATCGGAGACGGAGTCCTTTTCATACTCATCGGCCGCCACGCGCGCCCCGGCCTTCAACCCGGACAGATCGAGATTGGCCAGCTTGCCGTATTCGGGAAAGGCGGCGATCTTGAAATAGTAGTTGCCGTCGATCTCGTAGGCCAGACCGTTGGCGACAAGCTTCTTGATAATCGCCACCATCTCCGGAATATGGTCGGTGGCGGCCGGGTATTCCTCGGCTCGTTCGATCCCCAGGGTGTCAAGGTCCTCGAAGAACGCTTTGACGTAACGGTCGGTGTATTCCTTAAGCGCGACGCCCTCGGCCTGGGAGTTGCGGATGGTCTTGTCGTCGATGTCGGTCAGGTTCATCACCTGCGTCACCTGGTAACCCTTGTACTTGAGATACCGCCGCAGCAGATCCTCGAAGATGTAGGCGCGGAAGTTACCGATATGGGCGAAGTTGTAGACCGTCGGTCCGCAGGTGTACATGCGCACCTTACCTGCTTCGATAGGCTTGAATTCTTCCTTGACACGAGTGAGACTGTTTTTGAACCTGAGCGCCATTTTGCCTATCCTTCCGTAAACGACCGAACCGTTTTCTTGTCGAGCTTCTTGATTACTTCGACAATCAGCTTCACCGTATTATCATAGTCGGTTCGGTTCATGATCCCATTATGACCGTGAATGTACCGCACCGGCGCGCCCAGATAAATCGTCGGCACACCCAGGCGCGAAAGGTGGACCGGGCCGCCGTCACTGGCCCCGCGTTCCATAACCGTCAGATGGAACGGGATTTTCTTCTCCTCGGCCGTCTTGACGACCAGGTCCCTGAGACCCAGGTTCGGTATCATCCGAGCGTCGTAGACCAGTACCGACGGTCCGCTACCGAGTTTCTCCCGTTTGACGTAAGGATCCGGCGGCAGATCCTGGGCCACACCGACGTCGACGCAGAAACAAACGTCCGGGTCGACCAGATAGGTCAACGTCTGAGCACCGCGCAGACCGACCTCTTCCTGAGCCGTGCCGCCGGCGTAGATCGTGTTGGGGTGTTTCACCCGCGCGAACTTGCGCACCACGTCGAGAGCCGCGGCGCAACCCATGCGGTTGTCGAAGGCTTTGCTGAGATACAGCTTGGGATTGCCGAGAATTGTGAACTCGCTATCAGGGACGATCGGGTCCCCTTCTTTGACGCCGAGCTTCTTGCGCACGTTGAACCCGTCCTGGGCGCCGACGTCCAGAATCATGTCGCTGATCTTTTGCACCTTCGTACGCTCGCTGTCCTCCAGCAGGTGCGGCGGTTTCGAGCCGATCACGCCGATGACGGGACCCTTCGACGTTATGACGCGCATCCGCTGTCCCAGGGCCACGTGGGGCCACCATCCACCGAGCGGGAGGAACTTGATAAAACCGGACTTGTCAACCTCCTTGACCATGAATCCGATTTCGTCCATGTGACCGATCACGAGAACGCGCGGCCGATCGGACGTGCCGGCCTTGCGACCGACTATCGAGCCTAACCTGTCACGGAGTATTTCGTCTACATTCCCCTCCAGTTCGCGCGCCATGATGCGGCGGATTTCCTGCTCATATCCCGGAACGCCGTTGGCCTCGGTCAACTCTTTCAAAAGTAGTTCCGTGCGATCCATATTCTATCCTCGTCGATTTGTCGGCAGCGCCATAATCGGTCGATGCGGAATTGGATATTATACGTGCCCGACCGCGGGATGTCCACCGAAAAATAGACCGATGCGGCGTCCGGTTCAGAAGTCGAAATGCTCCACCAGTTGCGACAACGACGAAACCATCCGCGTATCGGACGGCATGGGGTCGGGGTACTCGCGTCCCTCCTGCCATCTGAGCACCGCCTCCATGCCGATGCCTTGCGGCCCGGTGACGTCCTCGATATAGCGATCCCCAATATACACGCACTCCGATGGAGCAAACCCGGCCAGGTTGGCCGCTTTGAAGAAGATGTCGGGGTGCGGCTTGCGCAGGCCGAAGGTGGAACTGAACAGCAGGAACGACAGCAGCGGTTCGAGACCGAAGCGCCGTAGTTCGTCCCGATGCGTGCGTTCCGGGAAGACGGTGTTCGATATCAAGCCGACCGCGTCGTAGCGGTCCTTGACTCTCGTAAGAACCTCGACCGCGTCTTCGTACGCGTACAAATACTGTCGCACCGGTCCGTAGTAAGCATCGAAGACCTGGTCGATCAGACCGTCATCATGCTCAACGCCGATCCGCTCCAGCAGTTTGGCGGCTACCTGCGGGACCGTCCACTCCACCAGCGTCTCCACCGCGATCTGACGGTATTCCTCTCTGATCTGTCGGAAGGCGGCATAGAACTCCTGGTCGTCCGGAACGTCGTGACCACCCTCGACAAGGAACTTCCTAACCGAGGCCACGCAGTCGGCGTTGACCTCCTCCCAGGTGGTGGAAGGATAATCGATCAAGGTCGAGCCGAGGTCGAAGATGACCGCTTTGGGGGTCAGTTTTTCCATGTCATCTGGCCGGTCGCCGCAACGCCGACTCCAGCAGGAGTTCTATCAACTGCGGGAAATCGATGCCGTCGGCCCGCGCCGCCATCGGCGCCAGCGACAGGTCGGTCATGCCGGGGACGCTGTTGAGTTCCAGACAGTAGAAACGGCCGTCGTCGTCGAGGATAAAGTCGACGCGGGCCAGCCCGGCGCAGCCAATGATCTCGAAGAGCTTTGCGGCCGACCGCTGCACGCCGTCGGCGACCGTGGCGGGGATCGGCGCCGGACAGGTGTATTCCGATTTTCCCTTCGAGTACTTGGCTTCGTAGTCGTACAGCCCGGCCTTGGGCACGATCTCAACCACCGGGAAAGAACGACCGTCGAGCACCGCCACCGTCAGTTCGCGTCCGGGGACATACTGCTCGACCAGGATATTACTGGATTCATCAAGAGCGGTCTGAAGCGCTTGCGGAATATCCTCAGCGCGCTCAACCTTGGTGAGGCCGACCGTAGAGCCGCTGTCGTTCGGCTTGATGATCACCGGCAGCGTGAACCGCTCGAGAATCTCCGCAGGCAGATCATCAGGTATTCGACCGTCATCGAGTCGGTACCGTTCCCACTGGGGCGTCAGGATACCCTCGGAGCGACAGAGACGCTTGGTGATGGCCTTGTCCATCGACACGGCACAGGCGGCCATCCCGGAGCCGGTGTACTTCACGCCGGCCAGTTCGAGCAGATTCTGGATGGCGCCGTTCTCACCGTCACCCCCGTGCAGCGCTATGAAAGCGACGTCGATATCCTTCAGGTCGGTTTCGTCCAGCCGCGCCGCCAACGGCAGCGCCGCGGTCGGAACCGGGAGTTCTTCATCGCCGCCGCTGCCCACCGTCAAGTACTCACCCCGCGCGCTCAACAGCGACGCCCCGGTGGACGGATCGATGGCCCGAACAGTGTGACCAAGCCGAGTGAGGGTATCAAACACCGCCTTACCGGAGGTCAGCGAGACTTCGCGCTCGCTGGAATTCCCGCCGGCCAACAACAGCACCTTCATCACCGCTTTTCCTTCCGCGTCGCCATGATCTTGCGCACGACAAGTATTATCACCAGACCTGTCAGCAGCGGCCAGGCGATCCGATTGTAGGTGTTGAAATAATACTCGATAGCCGCGAGATTCTCAACAAGTTTGAAAGCGGCATAGAACAGCAGACCGCAGAATACAATGTACGATGCCGTCGAATACACCGCCATGCGCCCGGCCGGATACCGACTGATCCCGGCCGCGATGGCCAGCACCGCCCGCATACCCACGATAAAGCGCGATGCCACCAGCACCAACGCGCCCCACCGACGGAAGCGGTGCTCCATGCGCTCAATGTCGGCCGCCGAGAAGTACTTGAAGTCTTTCCGGACGAAGTAGGCATGGCCATAACGACGACCCATGAAGTACAAGATCATCACCGATGCCATGCCACCGATAATGACAAGAACCAGCGTCAGGGTCATGTCCAGCCGGCCGAGCGCCACCAGTCCGCCGGCGGCGACGATAAACGAATCGCCCGGAAAGGGCGGGAACAGATTCTCCACCAGGCAGGCCGCGAAAATGACCAGGTAAACCCAGACCGGCCCGTAGGCGAAGATTTGGTCGAGCAGTTGGTTGATCTGTTCGGGGTGTTCACTCATCGGATGCAATCAGACAGACGGCCTCGGCGGCCAGACCTTCCTCGCGACCGACCAAGCCCAGTCCTTCGGTGGTGGTCGCCTTTATGTTCACGCAGGACGTTTCCACAGCCAACACCTCGGCGATCCGCTCGCTCATAACAGGGATGTGTTCCGCTAATCGGGGACGCTGCGCCATGACGGTGGCGTCAATGTTTACTATCGTGCTGAATCCCGCGGCTCTGACCTTGGCAACAACGTCTTCCAGCAGCTTAAGCGAATCGGCGTCCTTGAAGGCGGGGTCGGTGGGTGGGAAGTGCTGCCCGATGTCGCCCAGACCGGCGGCGCCCAGCAGAGCGTCCATTATGGCATGCACCAGAACGTCGGCGTCGCTGTGCCCTTCCAGACCTTTCTCGAACGGAATCTCAACGCCGCCGAGCATGAGCTTGCGCCCCGGCGTCAGCCGGTGTATGTCGAAGCCGTGACCGACCCTAAGCGCCACCTTTGGCCTCGCGCGTAAGCAGTGTTCGCACCATGTCGAAATCCGTCGGCGTGGTCACCTTGATGTTGGGAGCGGACGGCTCGACCACCTTCACCTTGAACCCGCAAGCCTCGACCAGAGAGGCATCGTCCGTGAAACTCTCGGCGGCGCCGGCGGCCGCCGCGCGGTCGCAGGCTTCCTTTATCAGATCGTACTGAAACACCTGCGGCGTCTGCGCCAGGTGCAACAGCCTCCGGTCGAGCGTGGCTAAGACGAATCCATCCTGTACCCGTTTCACGGTGTCGGTGACCGGCGCGGCCAGCATGGCGGCTCGCTCCTTCTCGGCCGTCAGCACCACGCGATCGATGTCGCCGGGCGCGACCAGCGGCCGTGCGCCGTCGTGAATCGCCACCAACTTGGTCGACAGCGGCAGCGACTTGATTCCCAAACGGACCGACTCGAACCTGGTGACGCCGCCGATGACGATCTTGGTGACCTTGTCGAAACCGTACGGATGAATCACTTGCCGGCTGGTGTAAAGCAGGTTCTCCTCAGCCACCACCACCGCGATGTGGTCGATCGTCTCCGCCGCCTGGAAACGCCCGATGGTCCAGGCCAAGAGCGGTCGTCCGGCGATCTCGCGAAACTGCTTGGGAACCGCTCCTCCGAACCGCCGGGACTCCCCGGCCGCGACTATGACGGCGTAGGTTTTCACTGCTTCCCAATATAATGTCTCTCCGACAGCGGTAGCAACTAATGAAAAAGTCCGGTCGTGTCGCAGTTGACAATGAACATGTAGATACCCCGGGCTAATCCATTGACAATAAACCCGATGTTGCAAACCGAGTTTCTGCAGCATATATTGTCGCTCAATAGTGAGTGATCACAAGCAAGGGAGTCGGTAATGGCTAACAGTATTGACGAGTTGTCGCGGTCTCTGAGATTAGCAACGGATGTTACGTTTGCTGCCTTTAATGCCCTAAAAAACAACGGCGGGACACTCCGTCCCAAGGAAGTACATGCGGAGGTCGAAAAGCGGGTCAAACTGGACGACTGGGCTCGTGCCAGGTTCGAGAAGTCCGGATACATCCGGTGGCAGTCAATCCTTCATTTCTATAGCATAACCTGCGTTAAGGCGGGATTCCTGGTAAAGAAAAAGGGAGTATGGTACTTGACTCAGGAAGGTGAAGATGCCCTTAAACTAGGAGCAGTCGCCTTGCTGGAGAAGGCCAAAAAAGCCTATAAAGAATGGAAGCTGGAGAGGGATCAAGCGGCCGTCGAAGATGATTCTGACAGTGAGGAGGATGGCATAGTAGTAGATCCCGGCGTAACAGTAGATCAGGTCCAGCAGTTAGCGGTTGATGGTATTAAAGGTTACATCGATTCAAAGAACCCCTACGAGTTCCAGGAACTTGTGGCCGCCCTTCTGAGGGGGATGGGCTACTACACACCGTTTGTGGCGCCGCGAGGTAAGGACGGCGGCGTGGATATTCTGGCCTATCGCGATCCCTTCGGCATCGAGTCGCCGCGCATAAAAGTGCAGGTCAAACATCGCCAGCAGTCGGCCAGCGTGCAGGAGATTCGGCAGTTGATGGGAATTCTCCAGAAGGAGGGGGACGTCGGTATCTTCGTATCCACCAGCGGCTTTACTCCCGACGCCAAGAGCACCGCCGTCGGCGCACACATTCACATTCAGTTGATCGATCTTGACCAGTTCATTAGCCTGTGGCAGGATTTCTATGGCAAACTCTTGGACGAGGACAAAGCCCTCCTCCCCCTGACGCCGGTTTACTTCGTGGCGCCCTCGGATTGAGCTTCCGTGGTTGAGAAATAGTCGCCGTCAGGTCGAGACGCCTGACGCCGCTCAGGATAGAGATTGCCGCGTCGCTGCGCTCCTCGCAATGACGCATTCCACGGTGTTTCATGGGGAATTCTCGACCGCTCAACCGACGCGGACCGACGGTCCGTAAGGCCAAAACCCGATCTACACCCACTCAAGTTTTTGTTGAACTCCGCCCGGCCTGACGACATATAAGATGTACACAGGAAAGGAGGTGGTCCAATGGAATATGACAAATGTGAGGTGACTGCTACTTAGTCGCTGTTTCCAACCGCGCCGGTTGGGGCGCGCTAAGTAAATCCCAACAGTTTACCGGCCTGATGGTTTTTGCCAAGCCATCAGGCTTTTTGTACCGCCCGGCCGCGAGCAAAACGAGGACAGACACCGGACCATATCCGCCCGTGGTTCAACCGCCCTTACTCCAAAAACACGCCTGATCTGCCGATAACGGATAAGGGGTAAAGAGAAGAAAGGGAACGGCCGTATGGCGATTATCAAAGGCCCCGATCTCAAGCAGGACCAGCCGGAAGGGTCAGGGTCGGAGCATTCGATTTATGTCTCCAACACCAAGATTGACAAGAACGGCGTGGGCTGGGTCAGGAGAGCTGTCTGGCTGCGTCAGGACTATATGAACAAGCTCAAGATGATCGCCCACTTTCAGGGCAAGACCATCGAGCAACTGATCGACAGCTCGTTGGGGGAACTGGTCAACCGGGTCTGGGACAACACCATGGCCCGCGAGGAGATGGTCGGCAAGGCGACTGACAAGGTCAAAGTTCCCAAAAATCCGAAACCGTGAGCGATACCTACACCATCAGGTCGACCGCTGGTGTCGGCACTGTTATTTGGAATTCAAGGTTGTGCACTGGAGGTCGATTATGCGCACACTGACCGTAAGCGTACTTGCAGCTTTCATCACACTGACAGCCGGAGTCGATCCCTACCGGGCGGACGTCAATCTCGGCGTGTCCATCGACGATGACGGCATCAAGGGATTTTACCTCGCCATCGGGGAGCACTTCAAAGTCCCCGAAAAAGAGGTTGTGGTCGTCAAGAAACGAAATGTCCCGGATGAAGAACTCCCGGTGATCTTCTTCCTGGCCCGCCATTGCAGCGTGGCGCCCGAAGTGGTCATTAAACTCCGTCTCGGCGGCAAGTCGTTCATGGATATCTGCCTGCAATATGGGTTAACCGCTGATATATTCTACGTCCCCTTGCAGCATGCACCGGGACCGCCGTACGGCAAGGCCTGGGGTCATTTCAAGAAGACAGAGAAAAAGGACTGGGGGACGATCCGGCTGACCGACGTCGACGTGATCAACTTCGTCAACCTGAAGTTCATCAGCGGTCACTACGGCTACTCACCGGACGAGGTGGCCAGGATGCGCGCCGATGGCGCCAGCTTCGTGAAGATCCACAGCGATATTAAAAAGGCCAAAGGACCGAAAGAAAAGCTGGCTGACTCCGAGTCGAACAAAGCCCAGCCCGAAAACAAGGGTAAGGGTAATAAGAAGTAGGCCTTTCTCGGCAGATGTGAACATCTGCCGCGCACGCGGTAGGTCGGCCGGTAGCAGCGGACGGGAATCTTTGCCGCGCACGTTCTTTCCATCCGGTAAATCAAGGGGCAGACCAGGAGGTCTGCCGCCCACGCATAAACTGTGCATGTACTGCCTACAGGCAACCTCACCTGACGGCATTCACAATATCAGCATCGCGTCGCCATAGCTGAAAAAGCGCATCCGTTGCATGATCGCTTTTTGATAGGCATCGAGGATGCGTTCGCGGCCGGCGAAGGCGCTCACCAATATCAATAGTGATGACTTGGGCAGGTGGAAGTTGGTCACCAAGTGATCGACCACATTGAACTCATAACCAGGACGAATGTACAGATCGACCATGCCACAGAACGGTTGAATCTCCCCGCCTCTCATCGGCGCCGATTCGAGCGTGCGCACACTGGTTGTGCCGACCGCCACGATCCTGCCGCCGCGTTCCCGGACGCGATTTATGGTCGCTGCCGCGTCGGGCGACAGCGTCGCCATCTCCGGATCGACCACGTGATCCTCGATATGATCGGTTTTAACCGGCTTGAACGTCCCCGGCCCGACGTGAAGGCAAACCTCGATCAGTTCTACCTCTTTAGCTCGCAAACCGGCGAGAATCGACTTGGTGAAATGAAACCCGGCCGTGGGGGCGGCCACCGCGCCGACGTTGTGTTTGTCGGCGAAGATCGTCTGATAGCGGCGCAGATCGGACGGCTGGTCGTCGCGCTTGATGTAGTGCGGCAGCGGCACATGCCCGAAACGGGAAATGATGCTCTGACGTTGTCGCCCCGAACGAAAAACAACTTCCCACCGCCCACCGCCGAGATCGGCGGCCAATCGCACCTTGAAGCGATCAAACAGTATCTCCTCCCCTACCTTTACCCGCCGCGAGGGCGAAACCAACGCCTCCCACGAGCAGGGATCGTCAGACGCCACCGACCGCACCAGAAACATCTCGACTTTGGCCCCGGTGGCGCGCCGCCCGAACAAACGCGCTCTGAACACTTTGGTGCTGTTGACGACTAGGGCGTCGCCGGGCCGCAGGTGCTCCACCAGGCTCTTGAAGGGGTGAATGCCGACATCTCCGTGTGATCGATCCAGCACCATCAGACGCGACTGGTCGCGCCGTCTGGCCGGGAACTGGGCGATTAACTCCGAAGGCAGCCGATAGTCAAACAGCGAGATGTCGGTTGGGGGCGACGCCACTTTGTTCAGACCTCAACGCCTGAAGATGTTGAGGATGATGGTCAGCAGAACCGACAGTATGACGCATGTCGCGACAGGGATATACACACACGCGCTGCCCCACTTGAACGACAGGTCACCGGGCAGTTTTCCCAAGAGCGGAAGCCGTGGAGCGAAGGTCAGGATCAGCCCCACCAGCGCTATCAGCAGTCCTGCCAGGATCAATATGCGGCCGAATGTTGGTGTCATAGCCAGATCGTTCCATCCCTCAAAGCAGCAGCCGTTTCTGCCATGCTTTCAATAGGGTCGCCTGGTCAGCCGTCAACTCGACCGAGGGCAGCCGACCGCTCAGCCAGTCCTTGAGTACTTCCAAAGCCGCTCTGGTGTCACCGACGGTCAGAACGCGCCCGGATTCCTGTTTCAATGCATCCCGCAGTTTGACGGTTTCGTTGACCAGCACCGCCACCGTCCCGGCCGGATCATCGCCGCGGGAAAACAGCTTAAACAGGTCTTTCAATTGATCGTTCGCCATGATTCGATCGGTGTTTTCTGTTCGTAGACTCTGACCCCACGAACCGGTTTAGCCCGAAGCTTCCCACCGGTCGGGCGTGCCGGCCATCGGCTCCTAGAACAGTGACTGCTGCCCGGTGGCAGGCGGCTCCAGTCCGAGGTGCTTCATCGCCTCAGGGGAGGCCACGCGACCGCGCCGCGTACGTTGCACGAAACCGATCTTAAGAAGATACGGTTCCACCATATCGACCAGGGTGTCGACTTCTTCATTGAGCGTCGCCCCCAGCGCCTCAATCCCCACCGGACCGCCCTGGTAATACTCAATTATGATCCGCAGCAGCTTGCGGTCGAGCACATCCAGCCCCAGAGCATCGACCCCCTCCGCTTCCAGCGCCTTGACCGCGATCTCATCGCCGATGACACCGTCCCCTTTCACCGCGGCATAGTCCCGCACCCGCCGGAGCAACCGGTTGGCGATACGCGGCGTCCCGCGCGAACGCCGGGCGATAGTCGCAGCGGCTTCAGCGTCGATTTCGGTCTCCAGCAAACAGGCCGAGCGAAGAACGATCTGGGCCAGTTCTTCCGGCGGGTAGAAATCGATGTGGTAGTACAGACCGAAGCGGTCGCGCAGCGGCGAGGACAGCATGCCGGCCCGGGTGGTCGCACCGATCAGAGTGAAGCGTTTGAGCGGGACGTTGATCACTTTTGCGAAAGCGCCCTTGTCGACCACGAAATCAACCTTGAAGTCTTCCATCGCCGGATACATGAACTCCTCGATGACGGCGGACAAGCGGTGGATTTCATCGATAAAGAGGATATCCCCTTCCTTGAGATTGGTCAGGATCCCCATGAGATCGCCGGTGCGCTGCAGAGCCGGTCCGGCGGTGGTGAATATCTTCGAGCCGGCCTCGTTGGCGATTATGTGCGCCAGCGTCGTCTTGCCCAAACCCGGCGGTCCGTAGAAAAGGATGTGCTCGACCGCCTCCTTACGCTGCCGCGCTGCATCAAGAGTTACTTTAAGTTTACCGCGTAACTCCTTCTGGCCGATATACTCATCCAGCGTCTTCGGTCGCAGCGATAACTGTACTTGGTCCTCTTCGGGGGTGATCGACCGGTTCGACAGGATTCTCTCGCGCGTCATCAGTGGTCCGCCTGCGCCAGGTGTTGGCTCCTGAAGATACAGCTAATCAGCTCCTCGGCGTTTTTGACCTTGGGGTTATCGGCCAGCGCTTTATCGATCATCTGTTTCGCTTCTGACTGCCGGTACTGCAACTGGGTGAGGACCTCGGCCGCCTCCTGAGCGAACGGCGGAGTCGGGGTGGGCTGTTTGGCCAGCGGCTCGGCCTTTCTCGAAAGGGCGAACTTGGCCGTCTTACCGTGCAGTTCAGCGATGATCTTCTCGGCCAGCCGGGCGCCGACTCCCGGTAGCCGGTTCAAGCAGACGGCGTCTTTGGTCTCGATGGCGGTGGCGATATCACGGATCGGTATCACCAGCGACTTGAGAGCTTTCTTGACCCCCAGCCCAGGCACCTGAATATAGAGCGAGAAGAACTCGCGGTCGAAAGCGTCGTCGAACCCGACCAGACGCGGGTAGTGGCTCGATTTGCGATCCCCCGCCTCAATGTAGTAGATGGTCTCAAACGAGACCTCCTTCCCCACGCTGCCGTTGCTCTTGAGTCGTTCGGCCAGCGCCGACGGGAGCAGTATCTGGTAGGACACGCCGCCGTTTTCCACGAGAGCGTGGGCTTCGTCGATCAAACTGAGTTCGCCTCGGATGCGACTTATCATGCTACCACCATCGGGTTGTCGTGTCTCAGGGCGCGACAGTGACAGAGGGCCACAGCCAGCGCGTCGGCCACGTCGGGCGGTTCCGGCGCCTGCGGCAGGCCGAGCGTCGAGGCGATCATCAACTGCATCTGCCGCTTGGAAGCGCGACCGTTGCCGGTGAGAGACTTCTTGATACGTGTCGATGCATACGGGAAAACCGGCAACCCGGCCTCGGCCGCCTTCAGAAAGAGCACACCCCGGGCGTGACCCATGATGATGGCGGTCTTGGGATGGCCGTAGTGTGAGTACAGTTCCTCCACCGCCACCGCCTCGGGCTTGAGTTGGGCGATAATGTCCTGCATCTCACTGGCTATCTGCTGTAGTCGACTTTCCATTTCCGCCCTTGGATCGGTGCGCACGACGCCGGCCTCGACGACGGTGACGTTGTCGCCCTCGCCGTCAAGGACACCGTAGCCGGTAACGTTCAGCCCGGGGTCGACGCCGAGTATCCGCATACAGGCGATAGATAGGCGTTTAGACGTGGGATATCAATTAAAAAGTACTCCCTCAGATTTTATGTGAATTTATGTGCGGGGCTCTTTTCCCTTGAAAAAGTCAACCTGTTTTGGCTCATTGTCGTAACTCCGGATTTGAGGCTTTACGGAAAATGACTCAACCGACCAGTCTGTTTAACAAGAACTTCTTTCTTCTGTGGCGGGGGCAGTTCGTCTCGCAGATGGGTAACCAGGCGTTTTCCATCGCCATGATGTTCTGGATCAAGCACGAGACCGGCTGGGCCACGCTGATGGGATTGGTCATGATGGTTTCGCAGATACCGGCCGTTTTGTTGGATCAGAACATCCCCCTGATCTATGTGATCTGCCGTGGCCCTACCACACTGCTGTCAGTCCTTGCTTCGCGCGGCAGGGACTTCCAAGAGTTTCTTGCCTACCACCTGAGAATCGACCCAAAATGACCAGCGAAAAACTGCAAAAAGCAGCTTGCCAAACTCAAGCATGAACCCTATAATTCCGATAGGTAAAAGTAAAGAAGTAGCTCTTTTTGCAGAAAATCTGCAAAAATCACCGCAAAACAGCATGAAGAACATATGTTAGTAGAGTTTAGAGTCGAGAACTTCAGGTCGTTCAAGGATGAGCAATTCCTGAGTATGGTGGCCAGTGGGAGTGATAAGACTCTTCCAGGGAACTGCACTGAGACATGCAAGTTGAAGCTACTGCACGGAGCAGCCTTATATGGCCCCAACGCCTCCGGCAAGAGCAATCTAATAACGGCATTGGATGTCATGCAGAGTTTGGTATTGGGCTCCACCAGCTCGAAACCAGGTGGATTCATGCCTTTCTATCCTTTCCTGTTCGATGCGACTTCTCGACATAAACCGAGTTCCTTTGAAGTCACCTTCATCCACAAAGGTGAGCGATATCAATACGGTTTCTCCGCTACCAGACGGGAAATCGCTGAGGAGTGGCTGTATGCGTTTCCCAAGGGACGCGCACAGAAGTGGTTCAGAAGGGTCAGTCATGAATCAGCGCGGGAACCGTTGATGACCTGGGGGCCTACGCTGCGAGGAGATCGGACTAGTTTGTGGCAAAAGACGCGACCTGATGCCTTATTCCTCTCAGTAGCGGCGCAATGGAATCATGAACAGCTCACCCCAGTCTACGAGTGGTTCCAACTATTCCTACGGGTTTTACAAGCTTTCAGCACCCCTGATGTCACGGAACGCGCTCTACACTCGGCTAGTAACGAGCAGCCAAAGAAGGATAGGCTACATCGGTATGTTCATAGTTTTCTCCAGGATGCGGACTTAGGTGTTAGTGGGTTAGACATATCTGAAGTTCCCGTTGATGAACTCAAATTCCCAGGCGAAGTGAGCGCAGAACAACGCAAGAGGATTCTAGAGCAGATAGGGCACCCAATACTTCAAACATTTATGCTGCACCAAGTTGCGGGCACAGGAAACACTTTCAAACTCCCTCTTCAAGAGGAATCGGATGGGACACGACGGATGTTTGATTTAGCCATTCCGTGGTTAGAGAGTCTGATTAATGGTTATACTGTGGTTGTAGATGAGATAGAGTCCAGCCTACATCCTATGCTCGTACGAGAACTAATAAGACCTTACTTCGAGCCCGAGTTGAACAAATCCGGTGCTCAACTGGTGTTTGCAACTCATGACACCAGATTGCTGGACCCCGGGTTACTGCGTCGCGATCAGGTATGGTTCACTGAGAAGGACGAAAGAGCAGCGACAAGACTCTATCCTCTGTCGGACTACAAGCCTCGAAAAGGAGAGGCCTTGCAGAAAGGCTACTTGTCCGGTCGCTATGGAGCGGTCCCCATCTTGAGAGCGTTTCATATCGAATGACCCCTCGTCCATACAGCCGAAACCAGTTGCGGCGGCGGCGCGAAAGCGAAACGCCGCGAGAAACAGTGTTGATCGTATGCGAAGGCGCCAAGACCGAAAAGCTCTATTTCGAAGGCTTGCGCGGAAGGCTCAGGATTCCCAACGTTGCGGTGAAGGTCTGCGGCAAAGAGTGCGGGAGTGCTCCCAAGAGTGTTGTTGACTTTGCCGTGCAACACTTTGGTGAGGAATATGATCATTGTTGGTGTGTCATTGATGTTGAAGCACCGCGGCCACACAAGACTTTGGCTCAGGCGCTGAACAAAGCTAGTGGCAATGGAATGCAAGTTGCCTTGACTAATCCGTGTTTTGAGTTCTGGTACATCCTTCATTTCGAGAAGTATACAAAGGCATTTAACACTAACGCGAAGGTTCGCCAAAGACTGAAGCGCCATATTCCCAGGTATGGTAAGGGAAGAACAGACATCTTCGATAAGCTCTTCCCTTTTATTCGCACAGCAGTCGAAAACGCCGCGCAAGTCCTGATTGACAAGCAATGTGGTGAGAACTTGAGCAAACACAATCCTTCGACCCATGTACACCGCCTTGTGCACCTGCTCTACCAGTTGGCGGATAAGACCATCGAGTAAATCCCAGTGAAAATCCTCGCCCTTGAGCCGTTCTACGGAGGGAGCCACAAGGCGTTTCTCGACGGCTGGTCGTCGCGCAGCCGGCACGAGTGGACGATCCTCGGACTTCCGGCCCGTACATGGAAATGGCGGATGCGGCACGCCGCCGTCACCTTCGCCGAGGACGTCGCTTCGCGCCTGGCTGCCGGTGAATCGTCGAATCTTCTTTTCTGCTCCGACATGCTCAATTTGGCCGAGTTCCTCGGTCTGGTCGACGAGCGCGTGCGGCGGCTCCCGTCCGTTGCGTACTTCCACGAGAACCAACTCACCTACCCGGATCGTCATCCCAAAGAGCGCGACCACCACTTCGCCTTCACCAACCTGACCGGTTGTCTGGCCGCCGATCAGGTCTGGTTCAACTCGGAGTATCATCGCGGCGTGTTTCTGGCCGCGTTGCGTGAGTTCGTGCGTCGCATGCCGGACTTTTGCCCGACCGAGGCGGTCGAGACCATACCGCCGAAGTCGCACGTTCATCCGCCGGGCATAGATGCGCCGCCACCTCGGCCGAAACGGCCGCCCGGCCCCATGCGAATCCTCTGGGCGGCGCGATGGGAACATGACAAGAACCCGGAGGCCTTCTTCGAGGCCGTGAAGACACTGAAGGACGGCAGAACGGCGTTTCGACTAAACGTGATCGGTGAACAGTTCGACGATTCTCCCGATGTGTTCGCTTGGGCGCGCGACTTTTTTCGCGAGGAAATCGACCGCTGGGGCTGGCGGGAAACTCGTGAAGAGTATATCGACACTTTGCAGAGGAGTGATGTTATTGTCTCCGCCGCCGACCACGAGTTTTTCGGCATCAGCGTGGTGGAGGCTGTCGCCGCCGGTGTCTACCCGCTGCTGCCGAGGCGACTGGCTTATCCGGAGATTCTCGGGCTTGATAACGACAGGACGGTCGAGGAGTTTTTCTATGACGGAACCGCCGAGGATCTCGCCGTACGACTAATCACCTTAGGCGGACGGATTGAACGATCGCAATTGTGGCAACAGCATCCCGACCGTCTGCAGAGCCGGGTCAAACGGTTTTTCTGGCCCAATCTCGTCGGACGGATGGATGATGCACTCGAAAACGTGCGCAACCAGGCTTGAGGCACCAAGCAGATTGTTGTAAGGTCATGAGGTCGGGCTGGTCCGCCGGGCGACCGAATTGCGCTTCCCTCGAATCAGCCACTTCCCGGCCATCACTACCACGTAACAGGCGCCGGCCAGCAGTACGATAGTGGCGCCGGCCGGGAAGTTCGTCTGGTAGCTCACGGCCAGTCCGGAAACACTGAACAGAGCGCAGCAGAAAACAGCGCCGAGCATCATCTGTCGAAAGGTGCGCGAGAAACAGCCCGCCACGGCGGCCGGCAGGGTCAAAAGGGCTATGACCAGAACAACTCCCACGATGGTGACCAGCACGACCACCGTCAACGCCGTTAAGGACAACAGGAGCAGATATGTCGTCTCCACGCGGACACCGCGCACCCGCGCGAACTCGGCGTCGAAACAGACGGCCAGAAAACGATTGTAGAACAACAAAGCGAGACCGACGATCAGCAGGTCGAGCACCAGCAGCACCACCAGGTCGGTATCGGTAACCATCAGGATATTGCCGAACAGGTAGCTCATCAGTTCCCGGTTGTAACCGGGCGTCCGTGAGATAAAGAGAATGCCTACCGCCATGCCGATAGCCCATACGGCGCCTATGATGGTGTCCTCACGCTGCCGAGCACGAAGGGTGACCCACCCGATCACCAATGCCGACAGCAACGCCGCCACGATAGCGCCGTGCAGCGGCGTGATCCCGTCCCACCCGTGGACGGCGGCCAGATACCCGGCGGCGCCCATGCCGCCCAGCACGCTGTGAGCAATACCCCCCGCCACGTAGGAAACGCGCCGGGCCACCACGAAGCTCCCCACCACGCCGCAAGCGACGGCCGCCAGAAGACCAGCCGTCAGGGCGTTGCGCATGAAGCCATATTGGACCACGGCGTCGATAAACTCAGTCATCACTCTCACCATTGGCATAACGCCGGTCGTGGCGCACGATACGAATGTCGCGGCCGCGGTACCATTCCCCCAGCATCTCGCTGCTCACCTCGCCGGTCGGGTGGACCTCCACAGTGCGATTGACGCAGACCACCTGCTTGACAAAACGACCAACAAAAGCCGGGTCGTGCGATACCATCACAACGGTTGTCTTTCCCTTTAAGCTTTCCAGGAGCCGATACAGTTCGCGCTGCAACAGTTGGTCGACGTTGGCTGTCGGTTCGTCCAGAATCAACAGTTCCGGTTCACAGGCCAAAGCCCTGGCGACGAACATGCGTCGCTGCTGTCCGCCGGAAAGCTCCGAGAACAGCCGGTCGGATTGATCGGTCAGCCCCACCTGCTCCAGCGCCCGCTCGGCCGCGCAGCGATCGGCGGCGCCGTAACGTCGGCCGGCGTCGAGCCGGCCCAGCCGACCCATCAGGACAACATCCATAACGGAGACGGGAAACTGCGGATCAAGCGACAACTGCTGCGGCATATACCCGATACGGCCCCGTCCGGACCGGGGTGTCCGGCCGAAAACCCGCACCCGGCCGGAGTCGGGTGTCAGCAGCCCCAGAACCAGTTTCAACAGTGTGGTCTTGCCGCCGCCGTTGGGGCCGACCATCCAGACGAAATCGTCCCTGGCCACATTGAGGTCGACGTCCTCCAGCACCGGCGCGCCGTTGTAAGAAAACGTCACGTGCTCAATACTTATGGCGTCGGTAGCAGACATATGGTAAGACTCCCTATCGTGCAACTCTGCGTCAGCACGGGATCCTGAAAGGTCCAGAACATGCTACAAAACCTCGGGGCTCGTCATTACGATGTCACGCGCTTCGCGTGGCCGCGACAATCTCACAACTTGCGCCACAAATCAGACTGAGAACGCCACGTCCCGCTCCGTGGGACTCGCGTTGACGGGTCCTACCCTCTTTCAAAACGCCCTTCATTTCTGATGGTCCTTCCCACTCGTGAGAGCGGCCGCGAGCGCTTCGGCTATGTGTTCCATGTTGGCTAGGTAATCACGCGCCAGCGGGTCCAACATCAGGACCTTGGCGCCGATGGCCGCGGCTATCGTCTCGGCCGATTTCTGCGCAAACTGGGGCTGCACGATAATAACGGAAACAGCGTCGCTTTTCGCCTGCTCGATGAGGGCGACCAACTGAGCCGGACCCGGCTCTTTGCCCTCGACCTCCACCGCCACCTGGTTAAGGCCGTAGGCGCTCGCGAAATGTCCATAGGCGGGATGAAAAACGTAAAACGTCTTTTCCGGCACGCCCGAAAGACGGTTTCTGATGCGGGCGTCGAGACTGTCCAGGTCATTAAGGAACCCCTGCAGGTTCGTTTGAAACTCAGGTTCAAGCTGCGGCCGTAGTCCGGACAAATGTCGAGAAGCAGTCTGCGCCATCACTTTGACTTTCGATGGATCCATCCACAAGTGAGGATCCATACCACGGTGGTCGTGAGCGCGCCCGGCATCATGTTCGGATGGTTCCGTTTCGCGAACGACTCCTTCGATGTCGCTGCTCATGTCGACCATGGGCAACTCGTCGTGCAGTCCCTGCACCTTGCGCAGCAGTCCGGCTTCGAACGGCACGCCGATGCTGAAGTAAACGTCCGCTCGTTGCAACTCGACCATCTGTTGCGGCGTGGGCTCATAGGTGGCATGCGACTGACCGGGCCCGACCAGCACACGCACGTCGACATGCCCGCCACCGACTCGTTCGACGAAGTAGGCTTGCGGTTGTATACTGACTACCACCTTGATCGGTTCGACATCGACCGCACGAAGCGAGCCGGTCGAGACGCCTGCGATTATCAGCATGAACGCCGGACCAAGGGCCGTCCAGCGCCACCTGGTGTGTACCAGTGGAAGCGATGCCATGCCTCAACCCCTGGCCCGTGCTCGCGGCCGTTTCGAACGGTGCCTCGAGCGGACGACGGATCGCTTGTCACACACCAGATGAAACTCGTGGCACTGACGGCACTCCTTCACCCGGTGGTCCTCGGCGAACTCGTCCCAGTGCTTCTTTTGCCGGGGCGAAAGGACGCCGGTCCCCTTACACAGCGGACACGAGCTTTCCAACGCCGCCACCACCGCGTTTCTGATGAAGTCGGATCGGTTGGGAAGGCCGTTCATGGCTTCGCGGAGCGAATCATTGACCTTGAAGCTGATCACTTCCGACTTGCCGCCGGATAAAGACATGGCTCCTCCGTAGTATAACGCCGACGTGTCGACCGCCAAACCTGAGAACTGGTATCCAACAGCGGGACCAACCCACCGGGACGGTAACACCGAGAGCAAGTAATACATTGTAGTACCGACTTGTCAAGCGGTTTTAGTGCTTTCCCGAGGTCCGGCTTGTCGCACCCGCTCCGGTAGCCGACGCGATCGAATTACCTTGACCGCTTCCGCCGCTGATGGTATTCTGAAGACGGAGATATGACCATGCCGTACATCCGTTTGACAGCCTGTTGGCTGAGTCTGCTGTTGCCCGTCGCCACGCTGGGCGAGGATCGCCGACCGGCCGTGGCCGGAACTTTCTACCCGGCGGACAGCGCCGCGCTGGCCACAATGGTCCGGGGTCATCTCGACCGCGTCACCGATCTCCCCGAGATCGACGGTGAGATTATCGCCCTCATCGTACCCCATGCCGGTCTGATCTACTCCGGCCAGATCGCCGCCTACGGTTACAAACTTCTGGAGGGTTCGCAGATCGAGCGCGTGATTCTCTGCGGGCCGGCGCATCGCCATCCCTTTCAGGGGGCGTCGGTCTATGGACCGGGCGTGAGTTGGCAGACGCCGCTGGGCGCCATTGATTGTGACGATCGGTTATGCAAGTCCCTGGCGGCGAAAGATGGCATTGATGTCATCGCCGCCGCCCATACCCAAGAGCACTCGCTTGAGGTACAACTACCCTATTTACAGACGGTGTTGTCCGATTTCAGCATCGTTCCGGTGGTGGTCGCTTTTCAGGACGAGCACGCCATCCAAACGCTGGCGTCCGCTCTGGGGGACCTGGAGTTCGACTCGCGCACGATCATGGTCGCCTCCACTGACTGGCAGCACTACAAACCGGCCTCGGTCGGCCGTCCTATGGATTCGCTCGGCATCGCCTGCCTTCTGGATTTGGATCCTGAACGCCTGGCGACTCTGCTGGCTTCCGAGAGAGTGGAGATGTGCGGCGGCGGCGTGGCGGTGGCAGTGACCAAAGCCGCCATCAAGAAAGGAGCCAACCGGGCCAAACTGCTGCGATACGGCGATTCCGGAGACGTGAGCGGCGACAAGCAAGCGGTGGTCGGCTACGCGGCGATTGTTCTTTACCGCCAGGGCTCACCCACCGACGCCAAGTCCGCCCAGCCGACGGACAAGAGAGAGGTTTCCATGGACGCAAAGGAACCATACCGGTTGAGCAAAACGGAGACGGAGTTTCTTCTGCGGACGGCCCGCCGGTCGATTGCCGAGTACCTGAACACCGGCCAGGCTCCGGCGTTTGAGGCGCCCGAAAAACTCCGAGAGCCGGGGGCGGCGTTTGTGACTCTTGAGAAGGAGGGTCGGCTGCGCGGCTGCATCGGCTACACGCAGGCGGTGGAGCCGCTTTATCGTACGGTGTCGGAGTGCGCCGTAAAAGCGGCCACGCAGGATCCCCGCTTCCACCCGATGCAGGCCGATGAACTGGCCTCGCTGCATATCGAGATTTCGGTGCTGACGCCGCTGCAAAAGGTTGCGTCGCTGGACGAAATCGAGGTGGGTCGCGACGGGCTGATGATCGTCATGGGGAAGTATCGTGGTCTGCTTCTGCCGCAGGTAGCGGTCGACAACGGGTGGGATCGGGACACTTTCCTCGAACAGACCTGTCATAAGGCCGGCCTACCGGCGGATGCCTACAAGTCGCCCGAGGCTGTCTTGTACCGATTTCAGGCCTTGATTTTCGGAGAGTAAGACCACACGGCGAGAACTGTGAAACGTCGTCGCTCCGGTCGGCGCGACCGACATGCAGCCGTCAACTAATGTCCCAACACCAGCTTGGCGAACTCGCGAAAAACATCCACGGTGCGCACGACTCCCACCACCCGGCCGTCCTTGAGCACCGGCAGCAGGCTGAATTTGTTGGCGTTCATTTCGTAAACGACCTTGACGATGTGGTCATTGAAGTCGGCCGTGCCGGCCACCGGGATCATAACATCGCTGACCGGTCGGTTGGCCCGCGACCGAACGCCCTCCAGGATGTGGTCGTACGATATCTCCGACAGTTGAGGATCGACCTTGACGTCAAACAGCTTCTTGCGGTAAGAAAGTGGTTTCTCAAGCAGAAACTCCGGTTCGAGCCCGCGCAGTATATCTCGGCGGCGGAGCATCCCGACCAGTTGGTACTTTTCATCAAATACGAGAACGACCCTGGGCAGGGATTTTCGACCGTCGATATCCAGTTCCGAGTTCTCCATCTCGGCCATCGCCTGTTTCAGCGTGAACCAGTGAGGGATATGGGGGTACTTTTCCAGCGGGATCATCAGATCCCCGGCTCGTGTCATCTGCATAAATCGGTTCCTTTCATTGTCAATATACGTTGCTTGAGGGCGTCGGTGCAAATTACAAATTTCAATCTTCAGCCTCATCCAGGATTCGCGCCACTTCATCCGGGCTCAGGCCGGACTTTTCGACCACCCGCTGCCGGTCGCCGTCCAGCCGGACCGCCAGACGATGGACATACAGACTCCGGAAGTGCTCACCGGCCGGTGCAAATGGTTCGATAGAAAACAACTCGTCGGCTTTCTTAAACTCTTTTTTCGTAGCAGCAAAGCGCAGCGCCCGATCAACGGCAAACAACAACTCCTCCTGCTTGAAGGGTTTGTTAATGTAATCGAAAGCGCCCAGAGCTAGTGCTTCTCTGGCGCTCTCTACTGATCCGAAGGCGGTGATTACGATGACCTGCTCGTCCCGATCATGGTCGGCCACCCAGCGTAGAATCTCCAGGCCGTCGATACCGGGCATGCGCAGGTCGGTGATGATGATATCGAAACGTTCCTGCTGAAGCAGGTCGGTCACCTCCAGAGAGTTGTTGGTGGTTTTGATCTGATGCTGCGACCTTTCGGCGAACACCCGCTCCACCAGCCTCAGCATGTGCAGTTCATCGTCGACAGCCAGTATCCTTCCTTTCATCGATCGCCTCCTTTCTGGGCTGCGGCGGAGACCGTCGGCAGGCCGAGTCTCTTCATAATATCGTTCGTATACCATGACGCCACCTGGTCGGAAGAGAGAGCCATGTCCAGTTGCTTGGTCATTACGGTCAGGCGGCCGAGGCCCGTAAGTTTTTCAGCGACGGCTCCGGCGTCCTTGTGCGAGGTCACGGCGTCCAGGTAGTCACCCTTGCTGCGACATTCGAACCCCATCTCTCTGAGAATCCTCGTAATCAGTCGCACGCGGCGAGCCCGCCGGTCGAACGTCGAGCCGCCGTGGCTGAACTGGAGATGGATGAAATTTCGGTTGATGTTCTCCGAACACATCGTCTCGACCGTCGCGAAATGATACCCGAAACGCAGACTGAGAATCATGTACTCCTCGCTGAGGATAGCGTACGAGTCTTCGGAAAAGGACTGCGTCCCGCGATCTTTGACGGAAAGTTTGAGCGGGTGGTCCTCATTACCTGGTCGTGGCCAGCCTTCCTTTTTCACACCCTCCCAGAAGGCCGTCATCGGCGCCGAGCGGACCTCCTCCTCCTTAACCCAGCCGCGCCGACCCGAGGAACGCCGGTTGCGATCGAGATAAACCAGGTTGACCGTTACCGGCAGCTTCGTTTTCAATCGCAGGCCGGCGCGTTCCTTGTCGGCGATGTCGGTGGCTCGGTAGAACATCTCCTCGGTCGCCTTCTGGTGGGCGTAGCGGGTAATGTCGTGCAGCGTCACGCAATTCTCAACCTTGAAGTCCTCATCGTCGGGATTGAGCAGTCTCAGCGGCGAGACCAGATCCAGCACCCGACCCAGGATGTCGAATATGCTCTCCTGATCGCTCAGACGGTATTCAGGGCGGCGCGCTTGAAGCAGCGGCTCCAGCCGACCCGCGTAGACGACGGCGCCGGTGGCGTCGACGGTGGCCGTCTCCCCCTCCGGCAAACTGAGGGCGTCGGTCACACCGGTCAACGTCGGCACTCGATACTCCCTGGCGATCGTGGCCATGTGGCTGGCCACGCCGCCGACCCGGGTGATCAGAGCGTTGATCTTGTTCATCACCGTTACCAGACCGGGGAAAGGATTGGGCGCCACCAACACCGAACCCTCCGGCACCGAAGGCAGGTCCTCGGGCGAGGCGGCGTGGTGAATCCGACCGCATCCGGCGCCGTGGCAAACGGTGTTACCTCCCGAGACCAGCACCTCCGCCCCGCTCAGGTCCGGTAGCGGCGCATCCGACCGGATCATCTGCACCTGGAGCGGGCGGGTCTGAAGCAGTATGACCTTACCTTTCGGATCCACCGCCCACTCGATATCCTGGGGGCAATCATAGTGCTCTTCCAAAAGCACGGCGTACCGAGCCAGTTGTCTGAGTTGTTTCTTGTCGAGCGATGGTTTACCTCGGAGTTCGGCCCGGACCGGTCGGCTGACCGTGCCGCCGGCGGGGTCCATGACCAGGCGCACCGGCTTGTCGGCGATCTGCGATTCGACGACCGCGCCATGACGCGACACCCGGAAGTTGTCTGGGGTAAGAGTGCCGTCAACCAGAAACTTGCCGAGGCCGAACACGGAGCTGACCAGCACGCCGTCGTCGGCCGGGTTGACTGGATCGCGACTGTACACCACGCCGGCAGCGGTGGCGTCAACCATAGCCACACAGCCGACACTCATGGCCAGTTCCGATTCCGACAGCGAGTGGCTCAGGAAGTAGTAGATGGCCTGCGGCGTGAATTTCCCCGCCAGCGCCTCACGGTACCGCCCGACTAACTGGTCCGGCCGAATGTTAAGGTACGACGCATACTGACCGGCGAAGCTAAACAGCGTGTCTTCGCCGACGGCCGAGGATCGCAGTGAAAAGCGCATTTCCCGGCCTTTGTGGGCCAACATGTGGGCGTGCTCGTTGATCGCCTCAGCCAGATCGATCGGCACCTCAGAATCATTGATAAGATCGACAATCTCCCGGCTCACCCGGATCAGATCGTGGAAACTGCGGATGTCGACCGAATCGATCTTCTCGCTGATCTGCGCTTGCAGGTCATTGGAATCGATAAACCGCTTGTAGGCCCAGGCGGTGATGGCGAATCCTTCCGGCACCGGCAGACCCAAGCGGGAGGTCATCTCACCCAATTGTGCGTTCTTGCTGCCGACGCTGTAGGAGTTCATGCGACTGAGGGAGCCGAATCGGCGACAGTAGGCGTCTTCACGAATGGGCCGATTGCTGGGAAACACCAACTCGATCTGATCGTCGATCAGCGCGAACCGCTCATGCAGGGTTTGGTAGTTTTCCCCTCCCAGGGTCACCAGGCAGCGGATTATTTCAACGACATGTTCCCGCAGGTCGGTCAGGCGGTGACGGATGAAGTTGAGATCAAACAGGTAGTCTCCCTGCGATTTCTCCTCCATGTCACCGATGATTTCCAGAACCTGATGATTGCGATCCAGCAGCCGCCGAAAGTGGGTAAACTTATCCCTTATCGCCCGCAGCTCCGCCCCGTCCCCCCAGTCGCCCTCGGAATAGCCGCCGCCTCGATTCACTCTGACTCCGCATCTCCAACGCGCCAACAATCCGAACGGACCGGCCGATACCGCGCCCGCGTCCGGCCGTCAACAATATCAGAGCGCCGATCCGCAAAATCAATGCTTTTGTCGTTGGGCGGCGGCGCAGGAACGATTGAGGGTATTAGCTGAAACTGCCTTCGTGCACCAGTCGGTCCATGGTTTTGGGCAGGTCCTCGTCGCAGGAAACACCGTTCCGTTTGAAGATACGCGCCGGCGTACCGACCACCGAGCAGTCGGAAGGGATGTCCCGCATCACTACGAAAGCGTTGGCACCGATCTTGACGTTGTCGCCTACCTCGATGGGACCCAGGAGTGTCGCAGCGGTGCCGATGAAAACGTTGTTGCCGATGGTGGGATGACGCTTGCCCTGGTGTTTGCCGGTGCCGCCGAGGGTGACGTTGTGAAACAAGACGCAGTTGTCCCCTATGATCGCGGTTTCACCGATCACCACCCCGGCGCCGTGATCGACAAAGAAACCCCTGCCGATGGTCGCCCCGGGGTGAATCTCCAGGCCGGTCAGGAAGCGGGAAATCTGCGAAAACAGCCTCGGAATAAACGGTATTCCCAGTTTCCACAGCAGGTGGATGAACCGATGGAAGAAAATCGCTTGAAAACCGGGATAGAGCAGAAACTCGATGTTTCTGACGGCCGGATCGTTGCGATAGATCGCCCTGATATCTTCAATAATCGTCTGCATGTTAGGCTTTGGCTCTTCAGAGTTGTTGGTTTATCCGACCCTACTCCAGATGTTCAAACAGCGCCGTGGAAAGGTAGCGCTCGCCGGTGTCGGCCACCACCGTAACCACCGTTTTCCCCTTTCCCAGCCGGGCCGCGACTTGCAGCGCCGCCCAGACAATAGCACCCGACGAAATGCCGGCCAGAATTCCCTCCTGAGCGGCCAGAGCGCGGGCGGTCTGGAGGGCGTCCTCGTTTTTGACCCTGATGACCTCGTCGACCACGCCGGCGTCATAGTTGTCAGGCACAAAACCGGCGCCGATACCCTGGATGGGATGCGGACCGGGTTGGCCGCCGGACAGCACCGGCGAAGCATCCGGCTCCACCGCAACGTTCCGGCATTGGTACTTCTCTTTCAGCACCGCCCCGGCGCCGGAAATAGTCCCGCCGGTCCCGACTCCCGCCACCAGTGCGTCCAGATGGATATCGTCGAGATCGTTGATGATCTCCACCGCCGTCGTGCGCCGGTGAACTTCCGGATTGGCCGGATTGTTGAACTGCTGCGGCTGGAAGTATCCATCCTTTACAGCCAGCTCGGCCGCTTTGGCGATGGCCCCTTTCATCCCTTCCGGGCCGGGCGTGAGAATGATCTCGGCGCCGAGCATCTTCAGAAGGGCCCGCCGTTCGACGCTCATGGTCTCAGGCATGGTGAACACGCAGCGGTAGCCTTTGGCGGCGGCGACCATAGCCAGCGCGATACCGGTGTTGCCGGAGGTCGGCTCGACAATGGTGACGCCCGGCCGCAACCGACCGTCCTTCTCGGCCGCCTCGATCATCGAAACGCCGATTCTATCTTTGACCGATCCGCAGGGATTGAAACTCTCCAGCTTGGCATACAAAGTAGCCGAGCCGACCTTGACCAGTCGATTTATCCTGACCAACGGGGTCCGGCCGACGGCTTCGGCGATGTTGTCGAAACGCATGAGGAATCTCCTTGGAAAAAGAGCTCGATTTCTATATAAAAGCGGTCGATCCCGCCATCGGTTCCCTTCAATCGGCGTCGCGAATCCGCTCGCACAGGCATCGGCCGACTTCGGGGGGCCGGGCTATCAAGCGGCTCCACGAAGAGGAGCTTGCGCCTACCGCACCAAGTCCACTACGGGAAGGGAACTTAATGACTCTCAATTATACACTTTTGGGCGACTCAGGCAACAAATTACTCAATAGTCTCACTATCGACAAAAAGTCGCCGGAGTTTTGTTGATGGGTTAGTACCCGCTGCCGGGAGGCGGACGGAGGTGATAGCGAATGGGGGCGTGGACTTAGTGCCTTTTATAGACAACTCCCCGAATGCGTCATGGCGAGGCCACCGCAGGCGACCGCGGCAATCTCATGCGTTGTGCGAGATAGACAGGTGAGATCGCCACGCCTGCCCTTAAGAGCCACTTGTGGCCATCAGGTCCGCGATGACATCACCTGGGCTTTTTCAACACACCTAAAATAGTAGGCTACAGGTCGGTCGCGTATCTATCTCACCGGTCTACAAGGCAGGTTATTTCTCGCCGCTGGTGGGGCGGAGAGGACACCAAATGCGTAATCGGTGTTTAGTGCTCTTCCAACCGAAACTTAACGCTCTGGGAGACCCGGATCCCGTCGGGCTGGCTGTCGGCGGTTTCCCTGATGACGAACCGGCCGCCCGATCTGCTTACTTTTTTCTGCATTCCCGATCCGTACCCGAACCTACCATGGCGCATCCCTTCCCCTTGCGTACTTCTTGCGCCGGCGCCCGGAATTCCAGTTGACATCGGGGCCGATTGAAGCGATTTTGCACTCGAAACAGTTGAACCGGCCAATGTCACGGCCTCAATATTACTGTCGCAGAACCCGCGTTACGATGGAACGACCGCCCGACAGTCGCAAAACGCTTCACCCCTCACGCGCCGGTGCACCCCCTTTCCCCGGACAGAATTCAGATGAACATATTGAAGGAGATCGTTATGGGCCAGATGACCAGAAGAGAGTTCGTGAAGGCCGGCGCTGTGGGGCTGGCGTTCGTCGGCGTACCCCTGATGTTCAAGGGTAATCCGCTGGCGGCCTTTGCCGCACCGCCACCCGGCGGCCTGAACGACTATCTGGAGCACTTCGGTGTCACCGAGGCGGTCATTCGAGAGGTGATGGCGGCCGCTTTGGGTCACGGTGGAGATTACTGTGATCTGTTCTTCGAGCATACCATCGGCAACACGGTGACCCTGGAGGACAACCTGGTCAGCCGCGCTTCCAGTAACGTGGACTTCGGCGTCGGCATCAGAGTGATCGAGGAAGACCGCATCGGCTACTCCTTCACCGAAGAACTGACCCCCAAGGCGATGATGGAGGCGGCCCGAACAGCGGCCAACATCGCCAGCCAGAGCACCTCGGCGGCCCCGCAATCGCTGTCGCTCAGAGAGGCACCGAACTACTACCCGATCGAGACCTCGTGGGAGGAGGTTGGCGTCGACCGCAAAGTTCCTCTGCTGCTGAAGCTGAATGAAATCGTCCACGCCGCCGATAAGCGCATAATCAATTCGCAAGTGAACTTCACCGACAACACCAGTTACATCATGGTGGCCGGCTCGGACGGCCGTATCGCCTGTGACTTCCAGCCGATGACCCGCTGTTTCGTCAGTTGCACGGCCGAGCAGAACGGACAGCGCGAGGAGAGCGGCTACAACCTCGGTGGTCGGCACGGCCTCGAATACTTCAGCCCCGAAGCGCTCGACCGTCTGGCCGAAACGGCGGTGCGTCGGACGGTGGACCTGTTCGATGCCGTCAAACCGGAGGCCGGCGAGATGGAAGTGGTACTGGCGCCCGGCTACTCGGGAATTCTCCTGCACGAGGCCATCGGTCACGGTATGGAGGCCGACTTCAACCGCAAGGAAGTATCCATCTACGCCGACAAGATCGGCAAGGCGGTGGCCGAGAGTTTCGTATCGATCGTCGACGACGGCACCAACCCCAATATGCGCGGCTCGATCAATATCGACGACGAAGGCAACCCGTCGGAAAAGACGTTCATGGTTCGCAACGGTATCCTCGAAAGCTACCTGCACGACCACATCAGCGCCCAACACTACAAAGTCAAGCCGACCGGCAACGGACGCCGTCAGTCGTTTCGGCATCAGCCGATGCCACGCATGCGCAACACCTACATGCTGTCCGGACCGCACAAGAAGGAAGAGATCGTCCAGAGCGTCAAGAAGGGGATCTACGCCGAAGCCTTCACCAACGGCGAGGTCTATATCGGCGCCGGTGATTTCACGTTTTACGTCAAATCCGGATACCTGATCGAGGACGGCAAGATGACGCGTCCAATCAAAGACGTCAACATCATCGGCAACGGTCCGGAAGTATTGACCAAAGTGGTGATGGTGGCCGACGACATGGAACTGATGGAAGGCGGCGGCACCTGCGGCAAGAACGGCCAGTGGGCGCCGGTGTCGTTCGGTCTGCCGACGATCAAGGTGTCGTCTATCACCGTCGGCGGCGTCTCATCGTGAGGCGGCCTGCCGTGATACAGTTGACGTCGTGGGATGCATGAAAAGCAAAGAGAGAAGCGAATATGAATAAGACAGAAATATACGAACTGGCCAGGTGGGTCGCCGACCGGGCCAAGAAGGCGGGCGCCGATGAAGCGGCCGTCGATGTTACCCGCAGCCGCGACATCGAGATCGAGTGCCGCCTGCGGAAAGTGGAGACGTTGAAGGAGTCGACGCAGATGTCGCTGAACCTGGCCGTGTACGCCGGCAACCGATATTCGTCGCACTCGACCAATGACGTCCGGCGCGATGGCCTGGAAACGTTTATTTCCGAAGCGGTCGCTATGACCAAGCACCTCAACGAGGACCCCTTCCGCACTCTGCCGGACCCCAAGTATTACCAGGGACGACAGGCGGTCGAACTGCACACCTCCGATCCGGACTATGAGAACGTCACCTCCGACCGACGGGTCGCCATTGTCCGTGAGATCGAGGACACCGCTCTGGCGGTCAGCGACCGTATCATCTCCTGCACTTGCAGCTTCTCCGATTCCTTCTACGAGACGGTCAAGGTGCACAGCAACGGCTTCGAGGGCGACCGCGTGGGGACGTCGTTCTCGATGGGGGCCGAGGCCACCGTTCGCGACGAATCGGGTGGTCGCCCCGAAGATTGGGATTACCGCACGGTGCGCTTTTTCAAAGATCTGCCTGCCGCGGATCTGCTCGGTCGGTCGGCCGTGCAACGTGCTCTGCGCAAAATCGGTCAGACCAAATTGGAGTCCGGCCGCTATGACATGATTGTCGAGAACCGGACCGGCGGGCGGCTGCTCGGCTCTCTGATCGGACCCATGAACGGACGCTCCTTGCAGCAGAAGAACTCCTTTCTCGATGGCAAGCTGGATCAGAAGATCGGCTCGGACAAGCTGACTATCATCGATGACCCCTTCGTCGACTTCGGACTCGGCTCCCGATTGTTCGACGACGAGGGCATGGCCACCAAACAGCGCGTTATGATCGAAAAAGGCGTGCTCAAATCGTATTACATCGACACCTACTACGGCAAGAAGCTCAATATGGAGCCGACTACCGGTTCGACCACCAACCTCGTTTTCGAATACGGCAATCAGTCGCTGGAGGAGATGATCAAGGGTATGGAGCGCGGCATCCTGGTGACCGGGTTCATCGGCGGCAACTCGAACGCGACCACGGGTGACTTTTCATACGGCATCATGGGCGTCCTGGTAGAGAAGGGCCGGCCGGTAAAACCGGTCAACGAGATGAACATCTCCGGCAACTCGAAAGAACTGTGGGAACAACTGGCGGCGGTCGGAAGGGACGCCTACACCTACTCGTCCCGGCGCTGTCCCAGCATGTCCTTCGAAGAGATTCAGTTCAGCGGCGTGTAGCGCCCTGGGTCGGACAGAACAACGTATCAGTCGGGTGGGGACCGACCGCGCCCGGCTCTTTTGCCTACCTCATGCTGACGGCGTCAAAGCGGCCAGTGAGTCCGGTTCAGCAGCAAGCGGAGTCAGTTGTAGTGTCGCAGGTCGGCTCGGCGCCTCTGATCGCGCCGATGATTACGCCGGTGGCGCAGCCGACACCGGAGTCGACGCTGATGGCTTCCGGAGGGCAATTCCGGGCGCAAGCGCCGCACTCCATGCAGGCGTCGCGATCGGCGATGCGGGCGCGCTTGTTCACGTAGACGAAGACAGCATGAGGGCACACCTCGAGACAGCGGCGGCAGCCGTCGCACTTGCGCTCGTCCAATTGGAGCGTAACTACGTTGCTCAAGTAGCGCAGACCCATCATTGTTGTCTCCTCAGTTCGTCGCCGAACACTTCATGCTTCCGCCCTAAACGAACCTCGCAGCAATCCACAAGGCCAGTCCGACGACACCGCCTGCTATCTGCAACGGCACGGCGACGCGCATCTCCCGTCGCACACCGGACAGCGAGGTGTACGTCGAGGCGCCGGTGAAGTTCATGCCGATAAAGCTGGCGATGGCCGGCGCCAGTATGGTCCACGCAGCGACATCCCACAAAGCCGGTGACCATTGCGAACCGAAAGTGCTGTACAGCCCCACCGCCACAAGCACGACCAACCCGGCCAGCGCGCCTTTCAGAGAGAACGCACGCCCCGGCAGCCAGGGCAGCAGGACCGGGGTCATGACGCCGCCGGCCACGTATGCCGCAAACAGCAGAAGCAGGGTCGGTCCACCGACGGTCGGCACGCGTTCGAACGAGTAAAGATCACGCCCCAACCCGGACAAAATGAACAGGGCAAGCGCGACCCAAAGCAAGTACTTACCGGCCATCATCAACTCCACCGGCGCCAGCACCAGCCGGTCGACGGTGCTGAAGCGGACCAGTCGCATATCATCGGTCGCCTTGAGACCGGCATCCAGAAAGGCGGGCAGGTCGTCCGCGCGGATGGGGCCGTAGACAACCCGAAAACCGCTGCGGTCCTTGACTTCGTGGGCGCTGACACCCGGCCCCCCCAGTTGCGGCAGGATCAGTTGGCGGTGCGACACGATCTCGACCAGACGGGTCTGCGAGACGCGGCGCGCGATCTCATCGGTTCCGAAGGTCCCCTTGCCGGCGGCGCACCAGACGTTGATGCCTTTGGTGTCAAGCGCCATGATCCAGGCGTCGCGGCCGTGCAGTCGCGAGCGCAGGTAATCAAAACTCATTTTGTAGTTGGCGGAAACGAATACCAACGATTTCGACGTCGGATTCCCCACCGCATAAAGACCGGGCGCAACCCTGTACCTCATGCGTCCAATCACCCAACGTGCTTTCCAACGCCCCAGTGTATCTCTGAACTTCAACTGCGTCGGGACTCGCGGAACGTTCCCCACCGGTGTGACCATGGTTCCCTCAGTCACGTCGATATACGACCCCGCGAACGGCGCATCTCCGCAGCAGGAAGCATCCGCGGCAAGCTGTGGCAGGCTGCTCTCACTCGCTCTCATGCCCTCAAGGTCGCCGGTCGGCGGTGTTGGTTTTCGGTCGGATTGTCGGGGCACTTCAGTTCATTCCTCTATTCGTCAACCGCTGCATCGTTCAACCTTCGTTCACTGTAAAGGTCTATCCTACCCATATATGATAACCTCAACCGGTGCTGTTATCAACATCAAATGAAACAACCAGTCGATGGGTCAATCGGAAGGCCGGGGCGATTTAGAAAAAGGGGAACAGTGAACCCGCTGCTGTCCCTCGGTCATTCGGATGCGTTGAAAAAACAGCCTGGTCGATCAATTGGTTCTTTGGAGTTCAGGTGCTGTCAGACGTCCCCGCCTGACAGCCTTTGGTTCGGCAGACACGTGTCGGGCGAGGGCGCCCGACACCACGTTTACAGTTCAAGGTGGGCCAAGTGGCAACGGATCTTGACGACATCGGCGATAGAGACGCCTTCGTCGGCATCGATACGCCACGGCGTCACCAAATAGCCGGCCGGAGTCAGGCCGTCGAACCAGTACAAGCCCGCCGCGTCCGACACCGTTGGCAGCGCCACTCCGCTGGTGAGATCGGCGGTTACGCCCGGTATTTTCTTGATCATGTCGTAGTAAACCATGTAGCCCGATATGCTCAGGACCGACTGGCAAAGGCACCCCTCGACCGGTTCAGAGGACTGGGCTTCGCCACAGTCGTTGACGGCCGCGATTTCGTAAAGGCAGCGGCCCGGTTCGACGTAGTCGGTATAGTGGGTTTCAGTCGTCTCTGCGATGCCTTACCCGTCTCGGTACACTCGGCAACCCAAAGCGCCGTCGGCAGTCTCCCATTGGATTATGATTGAGTCGCAGTTGTTGGTAACGGCCTCAACGGCCGGCACCTGCGACGAAACGTTGAGCGCCGTGCAGCAGGCGCGCGGAGAGTCACCCGACTCGCCACATCGTTCCCGGAGGTGAAACAAGGGGCGACTCCTTCTCGACATGCGATTCCGTGCTCAAGGGCAGCGAACGACGGCGCGGCGCACCGTCGTCACAGCCGCGCGGAATGCCAGCGACGCACGAGATATATTACGGCGAACACGACCATGCCGACGAGAAACCCGATGGACGTATTGATGGCCAGTATGCCGGCGGCCGTGACGATCGCGACCATCAGTTGGTCTTTCTCCCTCTGATCGGCTACCGGCATGGCCAGTTGGAGACCGGCGAACACAAGCAACACTCCAAGCACCGACCCCGGGAAAAACGGCAGCAGCTTCACGGCGGCCGCGCCCAGAAACAGCCCGATCAGTAGTTTTCCCAGCCCCAGCATAACCACCGAGCCACCGGTGCGGGCGCCGAAGTGGTACTGACCGGCCAGCCCACCGGAACCGTGGCACATCGGCATGGCTCCGAAGCCGCAGGCCAGCAGGTTCATCATGCCGACCGATACAGCCATGCGCCCGGTCAACACCCGCCGCCCGGGAAACAGATCACCCGACAGAGCGCACACGGCCAGCACCGAGTTGAGAAGCGTCAGCGGCAACTGGGGCAACGTTCCGCGCCACAGACCGGTGCGAAAGGCCGCTCCATCAGGCCAGACCGCCGCGAAATTGGGCCAACTGAAACTGAAAGACGCCGCGGTCTCGGAAGCCAGAAGCAGCATCAAGACGATCCCGGCCAAGAACAACATCAGCGCCGAGGGGAAACGTCGCAACGGTCGCGCCGCCAGTACTAGCACGCCCGCGGCTACCGCCACGCCGCCACTGTCCAAACCCCACCAGGCGGTTGACGCAACCAGGTCGAAGCCCTTGATCGCCAGATTCAGTCCGACGCCAAGTTGGATGCCTCGGATTACGGACGTCGGCACCACGCGCTCGACTTTCTCCACCAGGTTGGTGGCGCCCAGCAACAACACTAGAAGTCCTACCGTCAACCCGGCGGCGGCGATCTCGGCCGGCATCAGCCGTTCGGCAATGGCGACGACGGCAATTGCTTTCATCGGCTGCACCGGAATGGGCAGGCCGAAAACGACGCCGGTGGTGATGTTGAACAGACCCGCAAAGATCAATACCGTGGCCGGATCGAGCCCACTGACCATCACCATCGCCGCCGTCAAAGGTATAAACGTGCCCAGATCACCCAAACCACCCGAAAACTCGATCAACGAGAAGCGCATGTTCTGCAGATTCAGCCGACAGCGTTGGAGAAAGGACTTCTCGACACTATCGAGCGCTGAAGAATTCGATGTCAGAAATTCAGTATCTGTTCCCATGGAACAATCTCAATCGTGGGCATCTCACTGCCGTCGGTGGTGCTCTGAAAAATCAGCCCGTCGGAGCCGAGTACGGCCGACAGAGCCGCGGACGACTTCTTGGGCGAGAACTCGACCACGATCTCCCTCCCGGAACAGTCGAACGTCCCCGGCCAGATCAGCATCCGGCCGCTCTTGCGAATCGAATCTGCACTAAGACGGGCCGGCCGCGGGTGTATGCGATAGTCCCGCCACCCGGACATTTTCTTCAACGCCGGCAGCACGAACACGGCGCAGGTGACGGCCGTCGACAGCGGGTTGCCGGGCAGTCCGAACAACAGTTGACTTCCCCGTCGCGCGAAGTAAACGGGCTTGCCCGGTTTGATGCGCACCTTGTGCAAAACCGATTCGAAGCCGGCCGCTTCGGCCGCCTCGATCACCAGATCGCGCTCGCCGGCCGAGACGCCGCCGGAGGTCACGATCACGTCGGCGTCATTCGCCATAATCGACTGCAACTGTTCAACACTGTCACCCACGCCCGCCAACCGCCGCAATGATCGGCAAAACGGACTCACCATAGCCTCAATCGTGTACAGGTTGGAATTGTAGATGGAACCGGCCGGGAGGGTCGTCCCCGGTGGTGTCAGCTCATTGCCGGTGGTGGCCACGAGCATTGAAGGCTTATTGTATACGCTCACCTCCGCCCGACCGATCGAGGCTAGAATGCCGATATCAAGTCGGCCAATCCGGTGACCGGTGGGAAATAACCTTTGACCGGCCTTGATGTCCTCCCCCGGCTGGCGCACGTAGGCGCCGGCGGCGATCGGCGCAGAAAACTCGACCTGCTGTCGGTCGTACGAAGTGTGCTCGAACGGCGCCACCGCATCGTAACCGTCCGGCACCGGTGCGCCGGTCATGACTTTAACCGCAACGCCCTCGGTAAACGTCGCCACTTCGGCGTCACCGGCGAAGATCGTATCACGGTACGGCAGGACCACCGGCGCGCCGGCGTCAGCATCGGCCAACCAGTCCGAACGGACGGCGAATCCATCCATAGCTGAGTTGCGGTACGACACGACATCGATGGCCGAGATGATGTCCTCGGCCAGGCAATAACCGACCGCCTCGGAGATAGGTCGCTTGACCTGCGGCAGGACCGCCGCGTTGTCAAGAATCGCCTTCGTGGCTTCGGTGAAACTTATCATTGGGCGGCGAGATCCTGCTGGCAGTCGGTGACGGCGCCGGCGATCAGCTTGAGGGGATGTGCCATGACCGGCAGGACAAACTCCAGAATCTCGCGCACCGCCTTCGGGGAGCCGGGCATATTGATGATGAAGGAGCTCTTCGCCACACCCGAGGCGGCCCGCGAAAACATGGCGTACGGCGCCTTTTCGCGACTGTAGGCGCGGACGGCTTCGTCCAGCCCCGGGGTTGGGCGGTCCAAGAGTGATCGTGTCACCTCCGGCGTGTTGTCGCGCGGTGCGCAACCGGTACCGCCGGAGGTCAGAATGAGAGCGTAACCTCGATCGATGAAACGCGACAGCGCCTCACGGATCGCCTCGGGATCGTCGGTGACCACAGCCCAATCGGACAAGTTGAAATCGGTCCCATCGAAGATCGACCTAATCACCGGCAGGCATTCATCCTCTCTCCGGCCGGCGGCGGCTCGGTCCGATACTATCAGCACGGCGACACTGTAGCTCATCTCATCTCCAAGCGATGGTGTCACCGACGCGAACGACTCCGCCTCTCAGCACGCGCGCAAAGACGCCCTCGCGCGGCATGATGCAGTCGCCGACCGTTTCTCTGATGTAGCAGCCGTGGTGGCACTCTTTGCCGATCTGTGTCACGACCAGTTCGATTTCATCGCCGACCGTGATGCGGCGGCCGACCGCGACCTCGGCGAAGTCCAGCCCGGTGGTGGTGAGATTCTCGGCGAAGACACCAGGTTTGAGAACCACCAGGCTGTTATCCAGTTTCGAGAACGACTCCAGGGGCAAGAGTGATACCTGGCGTTCCGTGCCAGCGTGGGCGTCCCCGTCGATGCCGAAATCCTGCACCAGTCTGGCGCGGTCGACGTTGTTCTTCTTGTCGCCTTTTTCTTGAGAAACCGAGATGCTATGAATCCGACCGGCTGTAGTCACCGGAGCGTCCTCCTGTCTTTTTCAATAAGGTCAAATCGGTGATGAGGATGTCGCGCTGCGATGCTTTCAACATATCATAAATGGTCAGCGCGGCCACACTGCATGCGGTGAGCGCTTCCATCTCGATGCCGGTGCGGGCCGTGCAGGTCGCCGTGGCTTGAATGACGATGCGCGAGGCGGCGTCGTCGAGTTCGAGCGCAATCTCAACATGATCGAGTCCAACCGGGTGGCTCAGCGGGATCAACTCCGACGTACGCTTGGCCGCCTGAATCCCGGCCAGCTTGGCCACCGTCAGGACGTCACCCTTGGCGGCGCGATTCTCGGACACGATCCGGAAGGTCTCCTCGTTGAGCTTGACCGTAACAGTGGCGGTAGCGCTACGATTAGTGGTCTCTTTGCCGCCGACATCAACCATGCGCGCCTTGCCATCCTTATCCACATGCGTCAGCTTCGTCATCCTAACCTCCCATGCTTATGAACGACGGCAGGTCATCGTCCGAACGCACCGCTCCGGTGCAGCCGAGATACTGTTTCGAGTTGAGCAGCCAATCGACGGCCTCAGTCGCGGCGTCGTCTCCTTTCTCCAGAAGCTCAAACAGATTCACGGTGTTACTGGAAAAGAGACAGCCGTAGAGCTGTCCGTCCGAGGCCAGGCGGAGACGGTCGCACTCGGTGCAGAAGGGATGACTCACCGGATTTATGAAGCCTACCCGAATCTTCAACTCCGGGGCACGGTAATACCGAGCCGCCGCGGCCTTATCGGACGAAGCCGGGGTCAGGTCGAACGGCAGGCGGTCTCGAATCACGTCGCCGGATATGAAGCGATGATCACTTTGGGGCGAAGAACGAGTCGGCATGAACTCGATGAAGCGAATGTCAATCCCCAGGCTGTCGGCGAATCGCACCAGGGCCTCGGCTTCGTGGTCGTTCACGCCGTTTATCAGGACACAATTCAACTTGACGGCCTTAATCTCCGCGACGGCCGCATGAATGCCGGCCACCACGCGTTCCAATACATCGGCCCCGGTGATACTCTTGAACCGGCGTTGGTCTTGCGTATCGAGACTGATGTTGACACTGTCCAGCCCGGCCTCAGCCAACCGTCCGGCCAATTTGTCCAACAGCAATCCGTTGCTGGTCATCGCCAGGTGCATCGACGGGTCGAGACCGCGAGCAAACGACACCAACTCGGGCAAGGGTCGGTACAGCGTCGGCTCACCGCCGGTGAAACGAATCTTACCCACGCCCAGGCGATAGAGCAAGCCTATCGCCCCTTTGAACAGTTCCGGGTCGCGCCGAAGGGCGATTCGCGTCTCCCGGTCGTCGGACGGTCGGCAGTAGAAGCAGTTGAGGTTGCAGGCGCTCAACAGCGACACCCGCAGATACTGTAGTCTTCGTGGGTTAAGCATTGGTCGCCTCCGCAGACCAGGTGAGATACCGTCGTACGATGAACACCACTAACCCGTCGACATCGCCCAGGCCAAAGCAGGGCGTTGTAGCGTCCGGAGGATTGGGACCATACACGGCCACGACGTTGTCCGGGATTTCGTTGTCCTTGGTATTCCGATTCCTCGTCAGCAGCAGCTTGGGCCGCGAGGCGCTGCGGTCTCCTTCGACCAGGCAGATGTCAAACTTGTCGGCCATCGCATTCATCAGAATTCGTCGGTACGCCTCGGTCGGATCGGCGAACATGGCCAGTTCCGAGCCGCTGATGGCCAGAGTCATACCGGCTCCGGCCTGGCGGTGACGGCGGGTGTCTTTGCCGTTCTGGTCGAAGGTGTGTTCATGGGCGGTGTGTTTTACGGTCGCTACACGGTAGCCGAGTCTAACAAGGTTGCGCACAAGAGTCTCAACAAGCGTAGTCTTCCCGGAGTTCCGCCCGCCGACAATACCCAGTTCAACCATGGCCCACTCCAATGTCGTCCAGGTCGCCGGGGCGGTTGATGTTTCGCCAGACCTCGCGCTCGATCGTAAGCAGCCGGTGTTCGAGGCCGGCCAACGCTTCAATCATGCGAAAGTCACCGGCCGCCGCCCGTTTCTTAAGATGCGGCAGGGCGCTCCTGTGATAAATCCCGCAGAGCGGTTGCGGCAGACCGGCCTCACGCAGTCCCAGATATTGCTCGCCGCGATACGATGACAACAAACGCTCTATCAGCAGAGCATCGAGATCGTAGAGGTCGGCTGCGGTGATGAAACAGCAGTCCTGGGGACAGTCGTCAAGAGCGGCGACAACCCCGGCCATAGGACCGGCCGCTTGCGGCCAGTCCCGCAAGACCCGGCAGCCGAGCGCCTCAAACTTCGCCACCTCGCCGGCCACCAGCGACACCGCCGCGAATTTCTTACGACAGGACCGGATGGTGCGTATCAAGAGCGGCTCGCCGCCGCAATCGATATACAGCTTGTCTCGTCCCATGCGGCGACTCTTACCACCGGCCAGAATGTAGGCGCTGTCAATCCGTATCACGAAAAACCTCCACCGGCAGGCAGAGGTTTAGAGAAGTCCACTTAACTCCTTTGCCAAGCCGGGCAGGCCGGGAGATTGCTCCCCCGACCGTAGAGTCCCTGGCCACCGCATGGGCACTCCAGGGTTCGGAGCCTATAATGACCGAGCCATAATGGCTCGTCCATAATACTATGTCCGTTTGACCGTCAAGCAGATGGCCTTACGTCAAACTATCTCAAACGTCAATAAAACGAATCGAGGCTGATCTGGCAAGCGTCAAAAACAGACTTGCGCAAAAAGCACGAAACGCCCAATTCTCAAACAAGCTTAACCCAGACTTCCCACCGCCTTCTCGACCTCGTCCAGAATCTCGCCCGACTGCACCAGGTCCTTCATCTTCGTGTGGTCCGGGTACAAAGGACGGTCCTCGTCGAGATAGGCCACGTAGCGGCGGACGACCTCGCGCGCCTTTTGCACCCCCTTCCCGAACTTGTAGTCTCGGAAATCCAGCGCCTGGGCGGCGGCCATGAACTCGATGCCGAGGACACCGTAGGCGTTGTCGAGAATCTGCATGTTCTTGATGGCGGTGTTCATCCCCATCGAGACGAAATCCTCCTGATCGGCCGCGGCAGGGATAGACTGGATCGAGGCCGGGCTCGAGAGGATGCGCTGTTCCACAATCAGGGCGTCGGCCGTGTACTGACTGAGCATCAGACCAGAAAACATCCCGGCCCCTTTGGTCAGGAAAGCCGGAAGGCCGACATTCAGCGCGGGATTGTTGAGGCGGTTCATGCGGCGCTCGGACATCACGCTGACCATGGTCACACAAGCGCCGGCCATGTCCATCGGCGCCGACACCGGCGTCCCCTGGAAGTTGGCGCCGGACAACTGGAGGTCTTCCTCCGGGAAGAACACGGGGTTGTCGCCGACGCCGTTCAACTCGATCTCGACTTGCGAACGGGCGAAGGCCAGCACGTCATGGGCCGCCCCGATCACCTGCGGGGTGGAGCGCATCGAGTAAGCATCCTGTATCTTGCAGGGGACGCGTCTCTCAGCCAGATCGCCGCCGGCGACCAGTTTGCCGATCGAGCGCGCACTGCGCACCGCCCCGGCGAACCCGCGCGCCTCATGCAGCCTCACACTGTATGGTCGCATGTTGGCTTTCAACGCATCGAGCGACATGGCGGCGGCGATCTCGGCCTGCTTGAGCCAGCGTTCGGCATCGTGCAAGAAGATCGCACTCATCGCCGTGAGCAGATTGGAGCCGTTGATAATGGCCAGGCCGTCGCGCGCCTTCAACCCCGGCAGGGGAATACCGGCCCGCGCCATGGCCGTCTTGCCGTCAAGGAGTTCCCCCTGATAGTAGGCCTTCCCCTCGCCCAGCATCAGCAACGCGATCTGCGACATCGGCGCCAGGTCACCGCACGCTCCCACCGAACCCTTCTGGCACACGAACGGCGTGACACCGTTGTTCAACATCTCCACCAGGGTAAGCGTGATTTCGGGACGCACGGCCGACTGACCGTGGGCGTGAACGTTGATCCGAGACACCATGGCGCCGCGCACGAACTCGATCGGAGCCGGTTCGCCGATACCGGCGGCGTGGTTGTAAATCAGGTACTTCTGGAATTGATCGAGCTGCTGGTCGTCCAGCACGACCTCGGAGAACTCGCCGATGCCGGTGTTGACGCCGTACATTATTTCGCCGGCTTCGATTTTCTTTTCGAGCATGGCGCGGCACCGTTTGATTCTGTGCAGAGCTTCGGGGCGAAGCTCCACCGCTTCGTGGCGCCGGGCTACGGCGACGAGTTTTTCAATCGTGAAATCTGATCCGTCAAGAACGATGGACATCTCTTCTGCTCCACATGACGTGTTTTCGGAATGGTTGACGCTGACCGGCAGCGCAGGAGTGTGGTGAGACCGTCTAGGTGTCCTGCAGTCCGGAGGCGGAGTTCGGCGTATAGCGAGTCATCACTTTGGTGACCGGCCTGATCGACCGGTGGCAGTCGGATGCGCAGCAAAGGTACTTGTTCAAACCGGGCCTCCTTAAGCGCCCTCGAAAGATACTACGCAAAAAGCTGTTGTCAAACGGTTTTGCCGGACTCTTATTCCGGCATGGCCGGTGAAACGGAGTTTTCCGCCTACCTGAGAACCCAGACCTGGGTCGCTTTCGACACCGAGACGACCGGTCTCTGGGCGCCCAGTCACCGCGTGGTGGAGATCGGCGCAGTCCGCTTCCGCCTCGGCTCCGACCGGACCGAGACGTTCGCCTCTCTGGTCAATCCCCAGCGGCCGATGCCGTCCGAAGTGATCCGTATCCACGGTATCACCGATGACACGGTGGCCGACGCTCCCACCGTTGGCGACGTCCTTCGACGGTTTCTTGACTTTTGCTCGGACGCCGTCCTGGTGGCCCACAACGCCCCCTTTGACATTTCATTCGTGGGGTGTGAGATGGAACGCTGCCAACTGCCGTTTTGCGACAATTTGATCTTTGACACCGTCGACATCTACCGGAGGTTGTTCCCCGGTCTGCCCGGCTACTCGCTGTTGCAGTTAGCGCGGCAATTCAACGTGGCGCAAACCCAGGCGCACCGGGCGTTGGCCGACGCCGAATATGTCAGCCGACTGGTCCGGCATGCCGCCACGCGGTTTCCGGAGATCGACGGCCCTGAGGCGCTTCGGGCGACCTTTACTACTTATCGAATGCAAGACTGGAGAAGCGAACCGGCGGTGATCCCGGTCGGGTATGAGGACCTGGCGCTGGCCCTGGCCGAAAAGCGCCGCATCCGAATAAAGTACCACAGCACCGGCCAGGAGGCGGCCTGGAGAGTCATCCGTCCCAGCATCGTTCACGCCCTGGGTGACCGCCTGTATCTGACCGCGCACTGCGAGAAGGCCGATGCCGAGCGAACCTTTCGGCTGGACCGAATCGAAAGCTACGAATTGCTGGAGGAGTGAGGGGCCAGAGCGACCCTCGTCTCCGTGCTCGGTAGAGCGGCAGCGCACGTCGACATACGCCACCCACACTTTCCAGCAGACCAAACCCTGAGTATAAAGTCGATCAAACAAATACCCGGTGAATCCGAAGGTTCACCGGGCATAGTTAAAGCAAAACTTTAAGGTCGGGCTAGAACTCGGTCTTGCCGGAAAAGCGAAACGAACCGAGATGCACGGCCGGTACCGTCATGCAGCCGACGGCGCTCCACCAACTGTTGACACGCTCGGTCTCCCGCGACATGGCCACGGTCGACTTGAAGGCGCGCGTGAAGGAATCGGTGAACCGCAGGTTCTTCAGACCGCCCACGATCTCACCGTTCTCGATAAGAAACGTGCCGTCACGAGTCATCCCGGTCAACACCATGTTGCGAGTGTCGATCAGACCGTTGATGTAGTGAAAACGGGTTACCAGGATTCCCCGCTTCACTTTGCCGACCATTGTTTCGCGCTTGGTCGTCCCCGGCGCCATGAAGATGTTCAGCCCGAATGCCCCCTCGGAACTGTCGTCAGCCGTGATGGCGTGGCCGGTCGACTTCTTGCCGGCCTTCTTGGCCCAGGCGCGGTCATAGACCACTCCTTTAGCCACACCCTTGTCGATGAACATCACCTTCTGCTTCGGAACGCCCTCAAAGTCGAACGGAAAAGCCGCCGAATGAACATCGAGAGCGTTGTCGTACAGTGTGACCTTTTCCGAGGTGATCTTGCGACCGATGCGTCCGGATAAAAACGAGGTCTTCTGCACAAACGGCTTGGCGCCCAGACCGACATAGTTGACCCATTCAAGCAACTCGGACACGGCCGGCGGTTCCAGGATAACCTCATACTCACCCGGCTCAATCTGGCGAGGCTTCTGCGACCGGTCGCATTTGTCCACGGCGACTTTGGCCAGACTCGTGAAGTCCAGCTCGGTCACCTTTCGTGACGTGCCGGCGGCATAGCCGGACGAACTGTCGCTCATCGCGATTATGCTCACCGAGGCCGAGCTGATCGGCTGATAGGCCTCCACACCGAGCGAATTGACCACGGCGATCTCAGCGCACGACGTAGCACACGACCCGGCCACCGTGAACTTCTTGCGATCGGCCTGAGCAATCACCTTCTTGACCGCTCTGGCTCGGTCGCGCGGGCTGAATCCGGCCGTGGTCTCGTCGAACGTATCAAGGCTCTTATACTTGGCCGGTTTGGGCAGACCGGGGAAGTTCGGGTTCTCCGGCTGCTGCCGCGCGATCTCAATTGAATCTTCAAGTGTCTTTCGTAAGTCACTCACCACTAACGAATTGCAGGACGCAACACCAACCTTCCTCTCCAGCGCGGAGCGGAACAAGATGCGGCTGTCGTTCTCGTAGACATTCTGGTGAATGTATGAGTTGGCATAGCGCGTCAGGCCCGACTCGTTGCCGACATAGACAATCTCAGTCTGGTCGGCCGACGATTTGGCCAGCACCTGTTGCAGGCGCGCGATCAGTTTCTCTCTGCCGATCATTTACTCACCCCCACCTTGACGTTGCGGAATCTGGCCGGCGCCACACCGTGAGCCACATGCGCCGACTGCATCGGCTCCCCCTTCCCGCAGTTCGGGATGCCCCAGACGTGCCAGTGGTTCTTATTACCGATGGCGTCGCAGGAGTTCCAGAACTCCGGCGTGATGCCGGTGTAGGTCGGATTCTTGAACATCCGGCCGAGCTTGCCGTTCTTGATCTCCCAGGCGCATTCGCCGCCGAACTGGAAATTGAGTCGCTTGTCATCGATTGACCAACTCTTGTTGATGTCGAAGAAGATGCCGTTCTTGGTGTCGGCGATCAAATCGTCAAGTTCCCAACTGCCCGGCTCCAGGTTGATATTGGTCATGCGGATCAGCGGGAGTCGATTGAACCCGTCGGCGCGCATAGCCCCCGAGGAGCGCTGATTGATCACCGGCGCCGTCTCGCGACTGGACAGGTAGCCGACAAAACGTCCATTCTCGACCAACTGGTTTCGCTGCGCCTTCACACCCTCGTCGTCGTAGCCGAAACTGCCCAGCGCCCCGGGGACAGTGGCGTCGGCTACGATGTTGACGATATCCGAGCCATACTTGAGTTTGTTCAGCTTGTCGATGGTCATGAACGACCCGCCGGCCAGCGATATCTCGGTGCCGAGGACGCGATCGAGTTCGGTCGGGTGACCGCACGACTCGTGAACCTGCAAGGCCATCTGTTGGCCGCCGATGACGACGGTGGTCGTAGTGTCGGGGCAGGGCGCCGCTTTCAGCAGGTCGATAGCCTCCTCCCGGATGCGGTCGACGTGGTCCATGAAGTTCATGGCCTCGACGAATTCATAACCGCGGGTGGCGTAGTCGCCGCCGAACGAATTCGGATAGGAACGCCGGTGCGCCTCCTTGCCGTCGAAGGCGATCACCGATATTCCGGCGCCCGACTCCAGAATATCCTGCTCGATCTCGGCCCCTTCGGTCGAAACGAACAGCTTGCCGGTGCGGTAGAAATCCATCGAACCTTCCGCCGTCTTGATCTTTTTCGACTTTCTCAGAGCGTCACACGCGTTCACCAGCCGCCCGATCTTGTCCTCGCTCGGAACCTCGAACGGGTCCTTCTGGAACTCGGTGCGGTAGGTATCCACGAACGGTTCCTGCTCCGCCAGCAGCACCGGTTCGTGTTTGGTCATGGCCGAGGCCTTGGCGATTTTGAGCGCCAGCGTGGCGGTCTTTTTGATTTCGGCGGCCGTCAGATTGGCCGTGGCCGCGAAACCCCAGGCGCCCTCGGCCACCACCCGAATGCCGACACCGACCTCACGGGTGCGCGACATCCCGTCGACGTTGCCGTCGGAGACCTTCAGCAGTTCCCTTTCGCGACGGACGTATCGACAGTCGGCGTAGTTGACCCCTTTGCCGCGCAGCCAGTGGACACACTCTTTCAGTTTCTCTTTCACAAACCCTCCTGTGCGTTGGGTGTACATATCATCCGTGCATGGTCACCGAATGTACACCAATCGGGCGCTTTGGTCAAGTATCGTTCGACAGAAATACCGTCCCGGACCAGGATTGGCGTTGACTGCCGGACCGCCTCACGCTTGACGGCTTGGTCGTACTGACGACGTTCTCCGTCTCCGGCCATAACAACACTTCCTGAAGCTAATATAACCTAGCTTCTCCTGGTGTCCACTAAACCGGGGGAACTTCAACCCGATACAGATAGCCGAGGTCAAGGCTTTGGCGGCCGCCGCCCGCGGCCTGATAATGCCACCCAGTCTCGCCACGGCGTTCATCACCTCCGGCACACCGTGCCCCTGGCTTCGCCGGCGAACTTGTAAACGATAGGCCCGACCACCAGTCCCCCCATCATCGGTATCAGCGGCAGCCAGAATTTGTAACCGTGACTGCCCACTGCGTCGGTCAGAATCTGGTCGGTGAGGCCGAAGGCCAGTCGGTTGAATTACCTGATCAGCCAGGTGAATCCTATGGCGCCGAAGGCCGTGGCCAGACCGACGAACACGGCCAGGACTATTATGACATGAGTGCCGTGAAATTGATACCTCTGAGACAACCTCTCGACGAACCTGGAAGCCATGGCATCGGAATCTATCCAATTCGACATCCCCAGCCAGGCCTTTATTGCACGTTTTTGACCGTCTAACACTACGTTGCGCTTAATTGGCTTGACATGCGGCGGGTCGATGTTTAACCTTCATCGGTTGCCTTTTGGTGTAGGCGACGAGGACTTTGAGGTAAAGCAAACATGCGCACAAAAGCCGACGCAATCATTATCGGCGGCGGGATTATCGGTGTCGCCGTGGCCTTTTATCTGGCTCGTGAGAAATACGGCCAGATAGTACTGGTGGAAAGGGATGCGCTTCTGGGCGCGGGCGCAACGTCCAAGGCGGCCGGCGGTATCCGGGCTCAGTTCTCCACCAGGGCGAATATCGAGATGTCCATGCTGTCGGAGAAGATACTCGCCGACTTCAAGAACGAAACCGGGCACGAAGCATTTTTCGATCGCGTCGGCTACATGTTTTTGCTCGAGGACGATCAGGACGTGCAGCGCTTTCGGACGAGCTATGAGTTGCAGCGGTCGCTGGGGCTGAACGTTCAGTTTCTGAAGCCGGATGAGATCAGCCGGTACGCGCCGCACGTATCGCTGGAGGGCATACAACTGGCCACTTTCTGCAAGGACGACGGTCTCGGCGACCCCCACGAATTCCTGACCGGCTACGAAAAGGCGGCCCGCCGCCTGGGCGTCGAGTTCGAGTTCGGCTGCGAGGTGACCGGGATCGAGACGAAGGCGGAGAAGATCACCGGCGTGACCACCGGTCGCGGCTGTATCGGCAGCGACCTGGTGATCAACTGCGCCGGACCGTACGCCCGGGTGATCGCGCGGATGGTGCAGGCCGACCTACCGGTGCAGCCAGTGCGTCGTCAAATAGTGACCACCGGTGAGTTGGATTTCATGCAGCCGTTCTTCCCGATGGTGGTCGATGTGAAGTCGGGTCTCTATTGTCACAAAGAATCCAAGGGGATGCTTCTGGGCTGGGCCGACAAATCGGTGGCACCGTCGTTCGACATCTCGGTCGACCCGGATTACACCGACGCTATCCTGGAGAAGGCGCTGGCCCGCATCCCGCAACTGGAACAGGCGGAGATAGCCAACCAGTGGGCCGGGCTGTATGAGGTCACGCCCGACCACCACGCCGTCATCGGTTGGGAACCAAAAGTAGATGGGTTGTTCCACGTTGCCGGATTCTCCGGTCACGGCTTCATGCACGCCCCGGCCGCCGGTCGCGTGACGGCCGAACTGCTCACCGGCCGGGAGCCGTCGGTGGATATCGCTATGCTGCGCCCCACCCGGTTTGCCCGAGGCGCCGCAGTCGAGGAAACGAACGTAATCTAAGCGACTGTCCGATCGAACACGGGACGTCATATTTGGCAGGAAACATCATGAAATCATTGGTGATCGTCGTCAGCCTACTTCTCATCGGTGTAGGCACCCAGGCCCAGGAAGGCTGCCTGGCCGATCGCGCCGCCGCCGCCGGCCATGCGCCCTTTGAGGCTTTTCACCAGATCATGGCACCGGCCTGGCATCAGGCCTGGCCCAACAAAGACTACGACGCCTTGCTGGCGGTCGGTCCCAGGTTCGTCGAGGCTTTTACGGCTATCGCTAAGCTCGCTCCGAAGCTCAAGACGGCCGCCCGCCGCCGTGCCTTCGATGAACGTCGTCAACAGTTTTCCGATCTGGTCGCCAGGTACGCAGACGCCTGCCGGCAGGGCGACACGGCGCTGGTGTACAAACTGATGCCCGACCTTCACGAAGCTTTCGAGGTTACCGCCGCCGTACTGCTGCCGATCAGTTATCCCGAGTTTGAGGGGTTGATAGTCACACTCGACCTGATCATACAGACGCATCTCCCTAATAACAACGTTGAAGGCCTAGTCGGCTCCACCGAGACGCTGCTGGCCAAGATGGAGACCCTCATCGAAGCGCCGCTGCCGTTGGACCTGCGTGAGCAGGAGGCGGTGATTCGACCGAAGCTGGAGATGATGCGGCAACTCGTGCTGCACATGCTGGAGTCGCTGTATCAGAGCAACATCAAAGAGCACATCATCTACGCCACCGAACTGAAGACGCTGAGCGATGAGTTTACGGCGTTGTACATATAGTCGGCGACGGGCGGGATTGCCGGCGCCACGTGGGTCGGGGGATACGTTGCCAAGGAGGTTATGAGGTGTTCACTAATCATATCGGCCGTTCATGTCTGTGTTTCGGTCTAGCCCTAATGACCGCTATCTTGGCCACCGGGGTCCGGGCCGATGCCGGTGACGCAACGAAGTACACCGCCTATGCCGAGGACTCGCTGCAAATGTCGGTTTGGGTGACGGTGTCGGAATCGGACTCGGCCGCACCGATTCTCCTGCTTCTGCCCATGATGGCCCACTCGCACGAGAGCTATGACCCGCTGATCCAGGCGCTCGCGACATACGTCGCTCAGGACTCAGGTAACGGTTGTGCGCAGGAGTTGCCGTACTTCATCAGTTTCGATCTTCGCGGGCACGGGCTGTCGACGATCCGAGGCCAGGACACGCTCAGCTTCAGAACCATGAAAGAGCCGGAGTTCGCGAAGTATCCCGGTGATGTCGTCCAGGCCATGGAGTTTGCCTGGTCACAGGTGGACGAGGAGGCGGGCGACATGGTCGTTGTCGGCGCCTCGATCGGCGCCAACACCGCCATGATGCTGACCGAGATGCTTCCGCGCGTGTCAAAAGTAGTTCTGCTCTCTCCCGGTGAGGATTACCGCGGTCTCAAACCGGCCGAGGCTCTGAAGATGTTCAAGGGGAACGCTCTGATTTTTGCATGCGAGGACGACCAGTACTCGGCCACCTCTTCGCGCAAACTGGCGGCGTTGAACGAGAAGCGATGCACGCTGCATATCTTCAATGGTTCGGACCACGGCACCGACATCATCAACAACAATCCCGAGGCTATGCGAATCCTGGTCGATTGGCTGTGCGCCCCCTGATCGACGGTGTTCCTTAATCCCGGTCCGAGTCTTCTTCGGGCGGCAGCGGGATCATTTTGATATTGTCGTAGTACACGACCGAGTCCGGCTTGTCGACACGCATCAATCGCCGCAGCACGCTTCGAATTCGGTCGGCCGAGGTTTCTATCTTCTGCAGCTTATCCTTCAGTTCTTCATCGACGCCCGACTTGGTGCGCAGCAGATTGGCGATGCCGAGGATCGGCGTGAGGGCGTTGTTGATCTCGTGGTTGGCGGTCACCGCCGTTTCGTGAATCCCCTCGATCTTGGCGGCCTCCAGCGCTTTCCTGTCGGCCGTGGCCGGTTCGATCAGTCCGGCGGCCGTGAAGTTGAGCGCCAGAAGAGCCGTGAGCGCTTCCAAAAACAGATCCTCCGTCACGATCGTCCGTACCCCCTCCTGAACTCCGACGACCGCTCCGAAAACCTGCCCTCCGCGCCGCAGCGGCAAGGTGAACGAGTGAGTAGGCGGCGGACCGGCGAACGACAGGTAAGCCGACTCCAGTTTCCGCTTGCGCCGGAGAGTATCGAACAGGTCGGCCTCGAGTTCCTCCAGACGTTTCCGGTCGCCCTCCGCCAGGCCGTACATCACCGCGACCGCCGTTTTCCCCTTCTCGTCCCATAGATATAGGCCAGCGGCCGACAAACCCACCAACCCGGCCGCCAGTTCCAGCGCCGCCCGGGCCGAAGCTGTGCCGTCGACACCGGCGGCGCCGGCCACCGCCAGTTGTCGGAGAATCTCGTATTTGCTGCTGTCTTTACTCATCGAACCAGTAAGTCAGAGTGATCCGTACCAGCCGTAGCGAGCAAAACAAGTGCCTTATCGCCGTCTCTCACGGCCGCCGAAGCAAATCAAGTAGTAGCCCGAAAGGTACGGCTGGAGCGAGTTTTCCACCAGTCCTTTCTTGGGCGATTTTTGCACAGCGCGCCGCGCCGCCGGTCCGACTGTGCAGCCCCCTTCATTTTGTGTGTGCCGAGGCAATCCATTAAACAGTTTGACATCAGCAGACCGAGTCGATACCTTTAGCCCTTTCCGGGCGGGAGCCCGAGGTGAAATAATGCTGGATGACCTGGTGCATGACAATTGCGGCGTCTTTGGTGTCTTCCGAAACAGTAAGGCGGCGGAGTTGACCTACTTCGGCCTTTACGCGCTCCAACACCGCGGCCAGGAATCGGCCGGTATCGTCACCTCCAACCAGGGTTCGATCCACATGCACAAGGGGATGGGCCAAGTATCTGAGGTGTTCGCCAACGAGGATACGATTCGGCGCCTGTCCGGCAACGTGGCGGTCGGGCACACCAGATACAGCACCACCGGGGCCTCATCGCTCATTAATATACAACCCTTCCTGATCACCAACCGTCGCAGCAGTCTGGCCATCGCCCACAACGGCAACCTCACCAACGCCATACAACTTCGCCAGCGGCTGGACGCCCGGGGTTCGATCTTTCAAACCACCTCGGACACCGAGGTCATCCTCCACCTGGCGGCCCGCTCCAGAAAGCGTCGGAAGATGGACCGTATCTGCGAAGCCCTGTCCAGCATCAAGGGCGCCTTCTCCGCTCTGTTTTTGACCGAGGGCAGTATCATCGCGGCCCGCGATTCCTACGGCTTCCGCCCCCTGTGCCTGGGCAAGCTCCGGCGTTCATGGGTGGTGGCCTCGGAAACATGCGCCTTCGACATCATCGGTGCGGACTACGTGCGAGATATCGCACCGGGCGAGGTGATGGAGATATCGGACAAAGGTCTGCGTTCGCGCTTCCCGATGAGAAAAACCAGGCCGGCCTGCTGCATTTTCGAGTACATCTACTTCGCCCGGCCGGACTCCAAGATATTCGGGGAAAACGTCGACAAGGTGCGACGCCGGCTGGGTCGCCGGTTGGCCCGCGAGCACCCGGTCGAGGCCGACATCGTCATCGGCATCCCGGACTCGGCCAACACCGCCACCCTGGGCTACTCCGAGGAGTCGGGCATCCGTTTCGAGATCGGCCTGATCCGCAACCACTACGTGGGCAGGACTTTCATCGACCCGCATCAGAACATCCGCGATCTCGACGTCAAGGTCAAATTCAACGCCGTCAAGGGGGTGCTTGAAGGACGCCGGGTGGTGGTGGTGGACGACTCGATTGTGCGCGGCACCACCTCGCTCAAGCTAGTGAAACTGCTGCGGGAAGCGGGCACCAAGGAAATTCATTTCCGCGTATCCTCGCCGCCCATCATCTCCCCCTGCTTTTACGGCATCGACATGCCGACACGGCAGGAACTGATCGCTTCCCGGCTGTCGGTCGCCGAGATCGAGCGGTACCTGGAGGTTGATTCTCTCCGCTATCTTTCGCTGGAAGGCATGCTGGCGATTAAAGCGCTGCCGGCCACCACCTTTTGCGACAGTTGCTTCTCCGGCAAATACCCCCTCAAACCGCCGGCTATCAACGGCAAGGACAGACTCGGACTGAAACGCCTTCGGACCGTCTGAGATCGTTCTATTAAACGTCGCAGCTTCGGCCCACTCTGCCGATAAACCCAGAAGATATCGCTGTTGACGAAAAGAGGCCGCTGCGTATATTATAAGGGTAGGTACTGACGATTTCCGCCCCGGTCTTCCTCACTGTCCGTCGACGAGTATGACAGCGAGAATGGCGCGTTTGGAGAAACTATGACGCTGAAACTACCGACCTTGGCCTTGCTTTGCACAGCCCTAATACTATGCGGCCTCACCACCCCGATCGATAGCCGCGTCTCCTCGATCGATCAGTCCTCCGTCGGACTTCTACCGCGACGACCGGCCGATAAAACGCAGGCCATCTCCGTCCATCCCCAGGCATCTCTGTCTCACGTGGTCGTCAAGTTCACCGATGTTTCCCGAGTCCGCTTGCGTAACGGTCGGCTGACCTCCACCGGCCAAGGTCCTCTGGCGGCGGCCGAGGCGGCGCTACGACCGTATCTTGACGGACGATTCCGGCGGCTGTTCGCAGAGTTTTCCGAAGCCAAACTGGAACGAGATCGAGAACTGTTTCAACAGAGATCGCGACACGAATTGACCGACCTCAACGGCTACTATCGCGTCGATGTCACCGATCCAGCAGCAGCCGAGCAGTTGGTGCGAGCGCTGAATGCGCTAGACCAGGTCGAGATCGCCTACGTGCAACCGTTGCCGGAAGTGGCCGAGGACATTGATCCGCCCACTCCCGACTATCAAGCCAATCAGGATTACCTGGAGGCCGCTCCCGACGGCGTCGATGCTTACTACGCCAACAGTCTGCCGGGTGGCGACGGGAGCGGGGTGAAGATCATCGACATCGAAATCAACTGGCAGACCACCCACGAGGACCTGGAGAAGGCGCTCGGCGGCGTGATCGGTCCCTACCCCGGCAGTGGGTCGTCCAGCGACCACGGCACGGCGGTATTGGGTGAGATGGTGGCCGGCGGCAACGGCTATGGCGTCACCGGTATCTGCCCCGGCGCGGATGTCGGCATGGTGTCGATAAGCACCATGTCCACGGCGCAGGCGCTGTACACCGCTATCGACAACCTCCAGCCCGGCGATTTGGTTTTGATCGAACTGCATGCGCCCGGACCGCATTACAATTTCCAGTCGCGGCCGGACCAACTCGGCTACGTCTGTATGGAATACTGGCAGGCCAACTACGACGCCATCCTGTACGCCTGGGCCAAGGGGATTATCGTGATGGAAGCGGCCGGCAACGGCGCTGAGGACTTCGACGATGCCGGTCTTTACGGCCAACTGTTCGACACCACCTATCGCAACTCGCACGCCATCATCATCGGCGCCGGTTATCCCGCCGCCCATGCCTCGACCTTGCAGCGGCTCGGGTTCTCCAATTACGGTGCCCGCGTCAATCTGCAAGGGTACGGTTCCGGCGTTTACACCTGCGGTTACGGATCGCTCTTCAACGGCGGCGGTGATATCGATCAGTATTACACCGCCTCGTTCGGCGGCACGTCGTCGGCCTCGCCGATCGTCACCGGCGCCGGCGCCTGCCTGCAAGGATACTACAAAGCCGACTACGGGGCTCTTTTGACCTCCGATATGATTCGCGACCAACTGGTCGCCACCGGCACCCCGCAGTTGGGGGATACGTCCGAACACATCGGCCCGCGCCCCGATTTGCAGACGGCCATCACCACCCTTTCCCCGCCTCCCTCGCTGTATGCGCTGCCGATCCTGATCGACACCACGCTCGACGAAGGCACAGCCGCCGTTACCGACCTCCGGCTGCACAACCGCTCGCTGTCGCAGGCTATCGATTTCACCATTACCGACGACGACAGCCTGCTCAAAGTAGGTGATTGGTTATCGGCGGCGCCGACCACCGGGACTATGCCAGCCGCCGACTCCGTGCTGATCACGGTGTCGCTTGACGCCAGTGTCATTGAGGATCAGGTCGAACGTTACCGCGGGCTGCTCACGGTTAGCTGGGGTCCGTCCGGCGGCACGCTCGATTCGCTCACAGTCGTGCCCGCCTACCTGACTATCCCCTGCGCCGACACCACCTATGCCGCGACCACCTCCGACGATCCCGAGGGACCGAATTTCCGATGGATCTCCGCCAAAACTCTGGGCACGAAGATTCCGTTCGGCAGTTTTTACCACCAGGCGGGCGGCAATCCGCTCGATGACGGCAGTGTCGGGCCGCGCAATGTCGGCTTCATGTTCCCCTTCTATGACACGACGTTCAATCGCCTGTTCATCGGCGTCAACGGCGGTCTGTCGTTCACCGACACCAACATCAACGTCAACGGCTACTTCGGCGGCATCGATATCCCCGGCGCGCCGTTTGCAACGTTCATCGCCGGCTTTTGGAGCGATCTGATTTTCGACACCATCGCGGTGCCGCAGGCCGGTATCTACCTGTACAACGATCCGTCGTACGACACGCTGGTAATCGAGTGGTACCGTCCCTCCAACTTCAACCTGGCTTCGGACACCACCATCAACTTCGAGATTCTGCTGACCAAGGACGGGAGTGTCGTCTGCCAGTATTGGGACGTCGGCATCAGCGGGCTGGAGCAGTCGGCCCTGGTCGGTCTCTCGGAGATCGGCTGTCGCGGGTTGAGTTACGTCAACGCCGGTGATATCCCGACCAACGTGGTGACGGATTCCACTTCCGTTCGCATGTTCTCTACTACTAATGTCTGGGTGATGGCCGGCAATACCGATGGCCAGGCGGGCATCGACATCGCCGACCTGGTGTGGCTGGTTGATTACATGTTCACCGGCGGCCCGGAGCCGATCCCGTTTGAGTCGGGCGACATTGACTGCTCCGGCGGTCCCATCGACATCGCCGACCTCGTGCATCTCGTCGACTACATGTTCAACGACGGCCCCGCCCCCTGCTACTACCAGCAGTAGACGTAGAGTAACGCACTCTGTCACTCTGGCGAAAGCCAGAGTCCAGTCTTTTCTTTGTAGGTCGAATCCCCTGCGGTTTCGACAACCCCATCACATCGTCATTGCGAGGCACGCCCAGCGCGCCACGGCAATCTCACAATCAAAGTCCTCTCCTGAGAGGGGATTTACGGGCGTGTCCCTCGCTGCTGCGCCATGAAGAACCCACCCCGGCCTTCGGCCACCTCTCCCGAAAGGGGAATGAGAATTCGCTCATACATCGACACCGCTCAGTATGACGATGGAGAGTCGGCGCCTACAGAAACGCGAACAGGGCGGATTGGGAGAGTTGCAGGATGCGGTCGGGGAAGAAGCCCAGTCCTAAAGTGCCAACCACCGTCACGATCAGCACCACCATCATCGCCGGTGAATATGTCACCGGCACAAAGGCGCGTTCGAACTTGTCGAAGTAGCTCGTCTTGACGACCCGCAAGTAATAGTAGACCGACAGGAACGAGTTCATCACACCGATCACCGTCAACAGGATGTAACCCGATTTCACCGCCGCCGAGAAGATGTAGAACTTGCCCAGGAACCCAACGGTCGGCGGAAAACCGGAGAGCGCAAACATGAACAGCGCCAGCACGGCCGACAGATACGGCGCCGACGTCGACATGCCCGTCAATTCCGAGAAGTCGGACTTGCAGTCGGAGCGGGTTTCCAGAAGCGTCACGACGGCGAAAGCGCCCAGGTTGAACATGGCGTAACCGAGCAGATAGAACACCGCCGCCGCGATGGCGTCGTTGCCGCCGACACACAGCGCCACCAAGATGTATCCGGCGTGCGCAATCGACGAGTAAGCGAGCATCCGTTTGACATTGTCCTGACGCAGCGCCAGGATGTTGCCGACGGTCATGGTCAGCACCGCCAACACCCAGAACAGTTCGGTGAGCACGCCCATCTGCTCGAACCCGAACAGGAATATCCGCAGCATCACCGCAAACCCAGCCGCCTTGGGTCCGACCGAGAAGAAGGCCGTCACCGGTGTCGGCGCGCCCTGGTAGACATCCGGCGCCCAGGCGTGGAACGGCACCGCCGCGATCTTGAAGCCGAAGCCGACCAGTATCAGCGCCGCCCCGGCGTACAGATAGTTCTCGAAGTTCGAGACGATGAAATTATAGTCGGCTACGATCCGCCGCAGGTCGGTCGTTCCCGAGGCGCCGAACACGAAGGCGATACCCAACAGCAGAAAGGCGCTGGCGAAGGCGCCCATGATGAAATACTTGATACCGGCTTCGTTCGATTCCAGCGACCGCCGCGCCAAACCGGCCATGACGTACAGCGGCACCGACATGATCTCCAGCCCGAGGAACATGACGATCAGGTCGGTGGTGTTGGCCATCACCATCATGCCCATGGTCGAGATCAAAAGCAGCGCGTAAAACTCAGGAGTGGCGATGCCCTTCACGGCAAGGAAACGGTGTGCGATCAACAGTACGAGCACGGCGACCACGAGAAACAGCAGCTTGAAGGCGGTCCCGAAGTCGTCACAGGTGACCATGCCGAAGAAGCCGGACATCTGGTTACCCCACTGTTGCACGGCGAAAACGAACGACACGCCCAGACCGATCAGCGCCAGCAGCGGCGCCAACCGCGCCAGGTAGCGCTGAAACGACGTCAGAAGAATCACGAAGGCCGCCGCCAGCAGCGCGATCTCCGAATAGATCAACTCGAAGTTTATCGATGCCGATGTGAAATCCATCATCTCTCTAGAGCATCCCAGCGACGAACTCGTCGCTTACACATCAAAAGCCTCAGCCGCCGCCGAAGCCGATCTTCACGTCTTTGCCGTCCACGATTACCGGGACGATCCGCTGCCCGTTGGTAAGCTCCAGCACCTTCGCCTGGGCCTCGGGCCGGACCTTTACGTCGATCTCCTCGATGTCTACGCCCTCGTCGGCGTAGTGCTTTTTGGCCGCGGCGCAATAGGGACAGCCTTCCTTCGTATAAATGGTCACTTTAGACATTCATCCCTTCCTGGTTTTAGATCGCAGATTTTGTCCGACTTGTTCTCCGGCCGAGCGGCAACCTTAAGAACTTGAAAGTCCTCATCAACTTCCACCGTTTGCGCCCGGCTTACCTGTTGCAGAACCTGCTTGACGGCCGGTTCCATTCGCTCCAAGAGCGGCTGCGGGTAGATCCCGATGAAGAAAATCAGCAGGATGATCGGCGCCATGATCAGTTTCTCACGCCAACTGAGGTCGCTGAGTTTTTCGTTCTCCGGCTTGGTCACCTTACCGAACACCACCCGCTGGAACATCCAGAGCATATAGCACGCCGAAAGCACCACGCCGGCGGCGGCGACAATTCCGTAGACCATGTTCGCCTTGAACGTCCCCAGCAGCACCAGAAACTCTCCGACGAAACCGTTAGTGAACGGCAGCCCGATCGACGACAGCGTAACGATCATAAAGACCGCCGCGAAGAACGGCATGACTTTGGCCAGACCGCCGAACTCCGTAATCATCCGGGTGTGGCGCCGTTCGTAAATCATCCCCACCAGAAGGAACAAGGCGCCGGTCGAGATACCGTGGTTGATCATCTGCAAGACCGATCCCTGCAGGCCCTGAAGGTTGAGCGCGAACATGCCGAGCATCACGAAGCCCATGTGCGACACCGACGAGAACGCCACCAGCGACTTGACGTCTTTCTGCACCATGGCCACCAGCGCGCCGTATATGATGGCTATCAGGCTGAGCACACAGATGTAGGGCAGGTAGGTCATCGTGGCATCGGGGAACATCGGCAGACAGATGCGCAAAAAGCCGTACGTCCCCATCTTTAGAAGCACACCGGCCAGGATGACCGACCCGGCTGTGGGCGCCTCCACGTGGGCATCAGGCAACCACGTATGAAACGGCCACAGGGGTACTTTGATAGCGAAAGCCAGACCAAAGGCGGCGAACAGCCAGAGCTGCTCCCGGTAACTAAGTGGCATGGACAGCAGTTGAGTCATATCGAACGAGTACTCGCCCGAAAAAGCCTGATACTGAAAAAGAACGTAGAGGATAGCTACCAGCATCAAAAGCGATCCGAACATCGTGAAGAGAACGAATTTGATCGCCGCATAAACGCGCCGCGGTCCCCCCCAGACGCCGATGAGGAAGTACATCGGGACCAGCATCACCTCCCAAAAGACGTAGAACATAAACAGATCAAGGGCGCAAAACACGCCGATCATGCCGGTCTCCAGCAGGAGCATCGAAATGAAAAAGCCCTTTACACCGGTGGTGATCGACCGCCAAGACGACAGAATCGACAGCACTGTTAGGATCGTAGTAAGCACTATGAGAACCAGCGATATACCGTCGATACCCATGTGGTAGTGGATTCCCAGCGACATGATCCACGGCTGATCGAACTCGAACTGCATGCCGTTGGCCAGCGGGTCGAACATCGACCAGAGCATGAACGACAGCAGCATGGTGATGAAGGCGACGATCAGACTAATCCCTTTGACGCTGTCATGCTGCTCCTTAGGCACCAGCAGCAGCAGCAGCACACCGAGAGTCGGAACAAACGTTATCAGTGTCAGAATGGTATCTTCCATCACCTATCCAAAAAGCATCAAGGCCACAATCGCCGCTACTCCGGCGACGAAAACAGTCGCGTAAGTGCGAACCCGCCCCGTTTGACCGGTGCGCAGCAGTTCGGATATGTCGGCGTACACGACGGCCAGCCCGTTGATAATTCCATCGATAAGCAGCACATCGACCACCCGCCATAAGAACTTGGACCCATTGACCACCGGCCGCACCACCGCGGCGCTGTAGATCTCATCGACGTAATACTTGTTCACCAACAGACGATGCAGCCCGGGCAACTTCTCGCGCAGCCGCGTGGCCACCTGGGGCATCTGACTGTATACTCGTCGCGCCAAGAAAACGGCTGCGATCACGAGCGCCACGGAGGCGAGCATCAGGACGATCTCCATTCCCGTGTCGCCGCCGGCCGCGGCCATGGCGTGCGATGCCGCTTCCTGCGGCGCGCCGGCCATCACCGGATGAAGCCAGTGCTCGAAGTAGTTGGCGACACCGAACAGATGCGGCATGCCCACGAAACCGCCGATTACGGACAACACCGCCAGCACCACCAGCGGGACGGTCATCGACCGGGGTGATTCGCGGAGGTGTTCGCGGACATGGTCGTCCATGCGCTCTCGCCCGTGGAAGGTCAGGTAAATCAGCCGAAACATGTAAAACGCCGTCAGTCCGGCCGTTACAAAGCCGATAACCCACAATATCGGGTGTCCGTGCTGCGAGGAAAACGACTTCCAGAGGATTTCGTCCTTCGAAAAGAAACCGCTGAATCCCGGGATGCCGGAAATAGCGAGCGTGGCGATCAGCATGGTGGCGTATGTGACCGGCACGTACTTCCGGAGGCCGCCCATTCGCTGCATATCCTGTTCGTTGGACATGGCATGAATAACCGAACCGGCGCCGAGAAAGAGCAGCGCCTTGAAAAAGGCGTGAGTCATCAGGTGAAAGATACCGGCCGTGAACGCCGCCACCCCACACGCCAGAAACATGTAACCCAACTGGCTGACGGTGGAGTAGGCCAGCACCCTCTTGATGTCGTTTTGAGCCAGGCCGATGGTCGCCGCATACAATGCCGTCACGCCGCCGACTATGGCAACGATCATCAGCGCATCGGGGGCCAGCATGTACAGCACGTTGCTGCGCGCGATCATGTACACGCCGGCGGTCACCATCGTAGCCGCATGGATCAACGCCGACACCGGGGTAGGACCTTCCATGGCATCCGGTAACCAGACGTACAGCGGTATCTGCGCCGACTTGCCGACGGCTCCGATGAAGAGGAGCACGCAGGCCGCGGTGATCACGGCGCCGCCGGCAATGAATACTTGCGGCGCCGTCTGCATCACCGTGCGAAACTCGAGCGATCCGACGTGCCAGAAGATCATGAACATGCCGATGAGGAATCCGAAGTCACCGATGCGGTTGACGATGAAGGCCTTCTTGCCGGCGTCGCTGGCTGACTGCTTCTCGAACCAGAAGCCTATCAGCAAATACGAACACAACCCCACCCCTTCCCAACCGACGAACATGAACAGATAGTTGTCGGCCAGCACCAGCACCAGCATGGCGAAGGTGAACAGATTCAGATAGCTGAAGTACCGTCCGAAGCAAGGGTCATGGTGCATGTAACCGGTGGAGTACACATGGATGAGGAAGCCGACCCCGGAGACGACAAGAATCATCACCGCCGACAAAGGGTCGAGCAGAAATCCGATGTTGACATGGAACGACCCCACGGAGATCCAGGGGAATAAGACTTGTTCGACGATCCGTGCGTCGGCCGGCAACCCCTTGAGTTCGAAGAACAGCAGCAGCGACAGTATGAACGACAGCCCGACCGAGGCGCAGGCCACGAACGACACCACCGGTCGCGACAGGCGACCAAGCAGGAGTCCGTTGATCAGGAAACCCGCCAGCGGCAGAGTCGGCACTAAGAACAGGTACTCAGACATGCAGCATCCAACCTACCACTTCATCATGTTGAACCGATCGATGTTGATCGTTTCACGATTGCGGAATATCGTTATCACCATGGCCAGCCCCACCGCCGCCTCGGCCGCCGCCACCGTCAATACCAGGAAGACGATCACGTGACCGTCAGGTATATTCAAGGCTCGCGAGAAGGCGATAAGAGTAAGGTTGGCGGCGTTCAGCATCAACTCGACGCACATAAAGAGTATTATTATGTTGCGTGATATCAGCACGCCGATCGCGCCGATGCCGAACAGCATCACCGCCACTATCAGAAAGGCAGGAATGGTTACCATCTATCCACGCGCCTCCTCCGCAGCTTCCTCCCGGGACGCCGGCGCTTCACTCTCGCTTGATCTCACAATCACCGACCGACCCGCCATAACAACAGCTCCGACGATAGCCACCAGAAGAAGAATCGAGGTCAATTCAAACGGATAGAGGTATTTCAGAAAGATGAGTTCCGCCACCTCTTTGACCGAACCAAACCCGCCGGCCGGCGCATCGATGCCGGTCTTGCCGGCCTCGGGAAACACGCCGCTCCAGACCACGAAACCGAACTCAACTACCATCAATGCGGACAGCAGAAACTTGGTAAACCTGCTGATCGGCGGCGATCCTTCGCCCAGATCTTCCGTGCCGCGCAAGTTCAACAGCATGATGACGAACAAGAACAGTACGAGGATGGCGCCGGCGTACACGATGATCAGCACCGCGCCCAAAAACAACGCTCCCAGTTGCACGTACAGCACCGCCTGCGCCACCAATGATACAATCAGATACAACACTGACGCCACCGGGTTGCGCTGGCCGATCATCATGACGGCGCCGAAGATCGCCACCACGGCTGAGATCGCGAATATGATCGTATCGAGGTTCATTTCGTTTTGTCCGTTACCCCATAGACTCGGCGCACCCGGCGGTATAGCCGTTTGAAGGGATTGTCCTGGCGCGGGTGCGGCACCAGCATCTGCTCTTTGGTCCAGATGAATGAGTTGCGGTCGTAAGCCGAGAACTCATAATCCTGCCCCAGAAAGATCGCTTCCTCCGGGCAGGCCTCTTCACAAAAACCGCAGAAGATACAGCGCAGTAAGTTTATTTCATAGATCTTGGCTTTGCGCTCGCCGTTCTCAGTTTGCTCCGGCTCCATGTAGATGGCGTCCGCCGGACAGGCCGCGGCGCACAGACCGCAGCACACGCAGCGATCGGCGCCGTCGTCGTACCGTTCCAGATAATGTCGTCCCCGGTAGCGCGGCGTCATCGGCTTCTTGCGCGCCGGGTAATCCAGCGTCACCGGCTTCTTGAAAAAATGCTTGATGGTGACCACAAAGCCCATCGGCATCTTGAAGATTACGTGACCGAATGCTTTCAGAATCTCTTTCATCGTAGTATCACTCTCGGCCGCCCGCTACAACATCACCAGAGCGGCCGTAACCATCGTATTCAACAGCGCTAACGGAAACAGCACCTTCCATCCAAAAGCCATCAATTGGTCGTAGCGGAACCTCGGGAATGTCCCGCGCAACCAGATATAGAAGAACATGAACATGAACACCTTGATTACAAACCACACCACCGGCGGCAGATACGGACCCTGCCAGCCACCGAGAAAGAGGGTCGTTCCCACCGCCGAAACCGCCAGCATATTGGCGTACTCACCCATGAAAAACATGGCGAACCGCATCGACGAATACTCGGTGTGGTAACCGCCCACCAGCTCGGACTCGGCCTCGGGCATGTCGAACGGCAAGCGGTTGGTTTCAGCAATGGCGCAGGTCAGGTACAGCAGAAAACCGAGCGGTTGTCTCCATATGAACCAGGCGCCGATGGAAGACTGCTGCTCGACCAGTTCGCGCAGTGAAAGCGTGTTGGCCACCAGGAGGACGCCGATGATCGAAAGGCCGTATCCGACCTCGTAGGATATCATCTGCGCCGACGAACGAATGCCGCCCATCAGCGAGTACTTGGACCCGGACGACCAGCCCGCCAGCACGATGCCGTAAACACCGAGCGACGTAACGGCAAACACGAACAGGACGCCGATGTTCAGATCCGAACCGACCATTTTGATCTCACGTCCGAACAGTTCGATATCGGCGCCGAACGGCACCACGACAAAGGTCAGCAGCGCCGGGACGAACGAAACCACCGGGGCCAGGGCGTAGGTCACGCGCTCGACGCGGTTTGGGACGATGTCCTCCTTGAAGATCAGCTTGACGGCGTCGGCGATCGGTTGCAACAGACCATAGGGTCCGGCGTAGGTCGGGCCCATGCGGTGCTGCAGTCTGGCGACAACCTTTCGCTCCATATACGTCGCATAGGCGCACCCGGTCAGAACGGCCGCCATGATCACCACGATCTTAAGCGATGATATCAGGACGATTTCCCACATGCCGTTACTCATCCACCTTACTGATCCTCACCCGGTCCACCCGCACCCGACGCCTTAAGAGCGAGGTCACCGGCGAGGTGTAGAAATTCCGCGGCGCCTTGACTGCATCGCCGTCAAGCCGGTCCGATATCTTGACCGGCAGGATCACTTTGCCGCACTCCGATTCCACGCGAACCGGATCGCCGTCGTTCAGCTTATACTCGGCCGCCAGGCCCGCCGAAATCTCAATATAGGCTTCACCCACAAAGTTGGCAAGCGAGGGGGATTTCTCGCTCAAGTGGCCGGCATGATGGGGATCATCGATCACATACAAGGGGTGGCGGAACCCATTATCGGTTTCCGCATCGGTCGCCCTGACTTCAAGGAACTCTTCGGGGAGTGACCTGTCCTCTTCCATGCTCAAGAGGCGTTCCATCTCCTGCCGAAGTTCCTCGGCGTTCCGGCACAACTCGACACCGAACTTCTCGGTCACCGAGCGGATGATCTCATATCCCGGACGCGACTGCCCGATCGGTTTCAGGACGGCGCGAGCGGTCTGAGTTCGTCCTTCCAGATTGACATACGACCCGTCGTACTCGGCCCAGGACGACAGCGGCAACACGACGTCGGCCAGGGCCGTCGTTTCCGTCTCGAACAGGTCGCAGGCCACCAGGAAATCGAGTTTCTCGATGCTCTCCCTGGCGAACGTTCGATCGGGATAAAGCATGATCGGGTTAGCGCCCATTATGAACAGCCCGTCGATCTCCTCTTTCTTCATGAGAGCCAACATAGCGTCGGTGTTGTGCCCAACGCCGTCGGGATAGCGTCCCCACATGTCCTGCAAGGCGGTCTTGATGCTATCGTGCGGTTGAGGCATCAGACCGAGGCGCTCGGCGCCTCGTGAGTTGGCGCTGCCGGCCAGCACCGCCAGTTGACCCTTTTGCCTGACACCGAACAAACGATCGAGATTGGCCACGGCCGCGGCAATCTGTTCCCGCTCGGTGGAGCGCGTTATCAGTTCCCCGATCATGAACGTCACCTTGCGTCCGTCAGCCAGGGCCTGAGCTACCGTCACCAGATGTTCGGCGGCCACGCCGCACGCCGCTGCGGTCGCGGTGAGCGTCGACGGCGTGAGTCGCTGTTTAAGTTCGCCGGCGGAAGCATCAACCAGATCTTCCTCTATCGCGGCGAGGCAGATTCCGTTGATGACCAACTCGTCGGTACCGGCTCGGTAAACCATCTCCAGATCGGCTGTGTCGGCCGACTTGACGGCATAAGGACTGATCGAATATATCCGCGCTCCGCCGAAATTGTAGACTTTGCGCAGTCTGAGGTACTCGTTGCGATGTTCGCATATCAGATCGGAGCCGAAGACGACAATCACGTCGGAGTCGTCCACATCGGCAATCGTAAACTTCTGCCGACACAGGGCGCCGAATACGGACTCGGCCGCCGGAAGCATCTTGTAATCCTGACGGAAGTCGACGTTGTTGGAGTTTAGAACGGTGCGGAAGAATTTCGAGAAACAGTAAAGCGAGCGGTTGTCGAGATTCGGCGCCGCCAGTCCGCCGATACAAACCCCGCCCTTTTTCTCCTTGATGTCGGCCAGGCGCTCGTGGACGACGTCCAGCGCCTCGTCCCACGTCGCCTCCACCTGCCGACCTTCCTTCTTAACAAGCGGCGTCTTCAACCGCTCGGGTGAGATCACCATCTGGTAGCCGTAGCGCGTCACGTCGGCCAGCCAGCCGTCGTCGATGTCGTCCCGGCAGGATGACGTCACTCGGTACACATGGTTCTTGTGCGGATCCTTGTAGAAAACGATGTTGGCGCCGGAACTGGTGAAGTTGCATATCGAACGCACCGTATTGGTCAGCCAGACGCGGATCTTATAGCGCCATTCATCGCTGGTGAGCGCACCCACCGGACAGATCTCGATGAGATTGCCGGAGTACGGATTGGCCACCTGCCTCCCGGGCGCGGCGTTGATCTCGGAAATGTTACCCCGCTCGTAGACGCCCAGGTCATATTCTCCGAACGCCTCCTTGTTGGCGCGGACGCATTTATAGCACAGGATGCAGCGATTGCGATTGAGGATGATCTCCGGACCGATCTTCAGATCGTCGAAGGTGGTGGTCATGCCGTCGTCGACGAAACGGTCTTTTTGGAAATCGTACCGGCTGTCGTCGTAGCCGTGCGCCAAAGTGAGGTTCTGCAACGTGCACTCGCCCCCCTTATCGCAGGTCGGACAATCAAGCGGATGGTTGAGCAGGATAAACTCAATCACCGCTTTCCGCCCGCGCAGAACTCTATCGGAGTTGGTGCGCACCACCATGCCGTCCACGACCTCGGTGGCGCACGAGACCTCCAGCTTGGGATGCTTTTCGATCTCGACGTAACACATGCGACAAGCGCCGACCGATTTCAATTTGGGATGCCAGCAGAACGTCGGTATCTCGATGCCTAACCGCTGCGCCGCCACCAGAACACTGGTGCCGCGAGGCACCCTCGTCTCACGACCGTCGATAGTCAGCGTCACCGTCGTCGGTTTAGCTGCGGCCGGGGCGTTCTTTCCGCTCTCTTCCGCCATACTACGTCACGCTAAAAAGCAAACTCCGACTTCACGACACACTTCTTCTGGTCGATATGATACTGCCATTCATCGCGCCAATGCTTAACGGCCGATTGGATCGGCATCACCGCGGCATCACCAAGCGGGCAGATCGTGCGACCCAGGATGTTCTCGCAAATGTTCTCTATCTTCTCGATATCGCCGGGTTCTCCCTTACCCGCCTCGATACGGTTGATAATCTTCTCCAGCCAGGCGGTGCCTTCGCGACACGGCGTGCACTTGCCGCACGACTCGTGGCGATAGAAGTGAATCAGCTTCTTGATCGCCCAGACGATACAGGTGTCCTCGTGGAACACGATAACCGCACCGCTGCCCAGCATCGAGCCGGCCTCGGCCAACGATTCGTAGTCCAGCTTCACGTCGATCATGTCCGGCGTAAAGAACGGCGTCGATGATCCCCCCGGAATCACCCCCTTGAGTTTCCGGTCCCCCCGAATGCCGTTGCCGTAGGCTGGGTCGTAGATCAAACTCCTGAGCGGGAAACCCAACTCGACTTCATAGTTGCCCGGCCGGTTGACGTGGCCGCTGAGCGAGAAGATCTTGGTCCCGTGCGACTTCTCGGTGCCCAGACTACAATACCATGCGGCGCCGCGATTGATCACGTGCGGTACCGTGGCCAGACTTTCCACGTTGTTGACGATCGTCGGGCACGCATACAGGCCCTCGATAGCCGGGAACGGCGGCCGTATCCGCGACATGCCGCGCTCACCTTCGAGTGAATTCAAAAGGGCCGTTTCTTCGCCGCAAATATAGGCGCCACCGCCGGTGTGGACGATCATGTCGAGATCGTAGCCTTTACCGCGGATGTTCTTACCCAGATGGCCGCGGATGTAGGCCTCGTCCATGGCCTTTCTCATCACCTCGGCGCCGTGTCCAAACTCACCGCGGATGTAGATAAACATGAGATGACAGCCGATGGCGTACGACGCTATGGCCATGCCTTCGATGACGCCGTGCGGGTCGCGCTCCATCAGCACCCGGTCCTTGCAGGTGCCCGGCTCCGACTCGTCGGCGTTGCAGATCAGATAACGCGGCTTGGTCGAGGCTTTAGGCACGAAACTCCACTTCACACCGGTAGGGAACCCGGCACCGCCCCGGCCGCGAATGCCGGACTTCTTGACTTCATCGATCACCTCATCGGGCGACATCGACGTCAGCGCTTTCTTCCACGCCTGATAACCGCCGCGCGATTCATACGTCTCGATTTTCGGCTGGTCCGGATCCTCGACGTACTTGAACAGATGCAGCTTCTCGTTGGTCGCAGCTTCCTTGGCGTTGGTGATGACCGGCGAGTAGAACGTCATGCTTCGGCCCTCAACTGCTCGAGTATGCTGTCGACCGATTCCGGCGTGAGGTTCTCGTAGTAGTCATGGTTGATCTGCATCATCGGAGCCGTCGCACACGAACCCAGACACTCGACCGAAATCAGCGTGAACAACCCGTCCGACGTGGTCTCCCCTTTGCTGATCCCCAGTTTGTCCTCGAGGTATGCGATCAAAGAATCGGCGCCCAGGAGCGAGCAGGAGATATTGTGACAAACCTGAATCAGGTATTTGCCGACCGGCTCTTTGGGGAACATGGTGTAGAACGTGGCGGCTTCGGCGATCTCCAGGGTGGGGATGCCGATGGCCCGGGAAATCTCACGGTAGATGTCGTCGTTCAGATGTCCCACCTGCCGGTAAGCGATCGTTAAGGCTGGCAGAATAGCCGATTTGCGCCGCGGATAGCGGGCCGCTGCATCCTTCATGCGCCGAATGTTCTCATCCGTGAGAATCATCGATCAACTTCTCCCAGCACAATGTCGATAGAGCCGATGGCGCAAACCACGTCGGCGAACATACCTCCCTCCACCAGGCGCGGCAGCGAGGCCAGGTTGATGAACGACGGCGGTCGCACTCGCACTCGGCGAGGTTTGTTGCTGCCGTCGCCGGTGATCAAAAACCCCAGTTCCCCCTTGGGCGACTCGATGGCCTGATAAACCGACCCGACCGGCGCCTTGAAACCCTCGGTGATGATCTTAAAATGAAAAATCATCGATTCCATTTTGTACAGCACGTCTTCTTTGGGGGGCAGGACAACGCCGGGAACGTGAGCGCGATAAGGACCCTCCGGCATGCCCTCGAGCGCCTGGTTGATGATCCGCAGCGACTGCCGGATTTCTTTCAGCCGCAGAAGATAGCGATCATAGGCGTCGCCGTTCTTGCCGAGGGCGATCTCAAAATCGAAGTTCTCGTAGCCGCTGTACGGATTGGCTTTGCGCAGATCATGTTTGACGCCGCTGCCGCGCAGCATGGGACCGGACAGCGACCAGGCGATGGCGTCCTCGGCCGAGATCACGGCCACGTTGCGCGTTCGGTTGATAAAAATCTCGTTGTTGGTCAGAAGATTTTCGTAGTCGACCAGACCATTGTTGACCTGCTTGATGACCCGACGCACTTTCTTGTCGAAATCGACCGGCAGGTCATGAGCCAGCCCGCCGATGCGAATGTAGCTGGTCATCATACGCTGCCCGCCGCAGGCTTCGTAGACGTCGATGATCGATTCACGTTCGCGAAAAGTGTACAACAGCATCGACATGGCGCCGAGATCGATCGAGTGCGTCCCCAGCCAAACCAAATGCGATTTTATCCGCGTCAGCTCGGCCAGACAGACCCGCGCCCATTGCACTTTTTCGGGCACCTCGACGTCCATCAGCTTCTCCACGGCCAGACAGTAGCCCAGGTTGTTCGACATCGGCGCCAGGTAGTCCATGCGGTCGGTGCAGGGCAAGGCCTTGTGGTACAGCTTGGACTCCATGGTTTTCTCTATACCGGTGTGAAGGTAGCCGATCACTGGTGTGGCTTTCACCACCCTTTCGCCGTCGAGTTCGACAAGCACGCGCAGCACGCCGTGCGTGGAGGGATGCTGCGGTCCCATGTTGAGGGTGACGGTCTTCTTCTCGGGCATTACCTGACCACCTCGGGCGGCTGGTCCTTGTTCCAGGTGAACTGAGGTTGCTCATAGGTGAGCGGGAAATCCTTGCGCAGGGGATGCCCCACCAGATCGTCGGGCGTCAGAATCTTCTCAAGACACGGGTGGCCTTCAAACTCGATCCCGAACAGGTCGTACACCTCGCGCTCCATCCAGTCGGCGCCCGGCCAGAGGTCGCACAGCGAGGCGATTCGGGGATGGTCGGCGGGAAGATGCACCTTCACGAAGAAGCGATAGGCGTGGGTCAGCGAGTACAGGTTGTATATCACTTCAAAGCGACCTTCATCCGCACGCTCGTGCCCCAACCAGTCAACGGCGGTGATATCGCTTAGAAACCTGACCTGGAGGTCGTTGTCGTCGAGAAAGGCCTGGCAGATTTCGATCAAGGCCTCCGGCTTGATATGGAAAGACTGCTCGCCGCGAAACTCCTCCTCCCGGACCATCGCTTCGCCGAACCGAGCTTTGATGAAACCTCTAAGCTGCTCTTCCATATCAACGTCTGGTTCCGAATTTCACAATCGCAGTTACATCAGTCCGATCAATCAGTGACACGTTCGGTGCGTCAGCCCGTCTTGCGGCCCCATTCTTCCCTTTTGTCTTTCAGAGATTCCTTCTGGACTTTTTCGAAAAGCTTCAGGATGCCGTCCATCAACTGCTCCGGCCGCGGCGGGCATCCGGGGACATAGATGTCGACCGGGATGATTCGATCGATGCCTTGCAGGATGGCATAGTTGTTGAACACGCCGCCGCACGAGGCGCAGGCGCCCATCGACAACACCCACTTGGGGTTGGGCATCTGCTCGTATAACGTCTTGATCACCGGAACCATCTTCATCGAAACCCGTCCGGCCACAATCATCAGGTCCGCCTGCCGCGGCGACGGTCGCATCACCTCCATACCGTAGCGCGCGAGATCGAAATGGGAAGCGAAGGTGGCCATCATCTCGATGGCGCAGCAGGCCAGCCCGAACCCCAGCGGCCACATCGACCGACGGCGGGCCCAGTTGACCATTTTGTCGAGAGTGGTCAGTATGATCGAATCGGGGATTCTCTCTTCTATTCCCATTTCAGCGCACCCCGGCCGAGTACGTAGAAGTAGCCGACCAGCAGGATAATCACAAACACGAGCATTTCAACGAAGCCGAACAGGCCCAGGTTGCGCGAGATCACCGCCCACGGGTAGAGGAAGACGACTTCGATGTCAAAGAGGATGAACAGAATGGCCACCAGGTAGAACTTGACCGGCACCGGTTCGCGGGTGGTGCCGACCGGCTCGACGCCGCACTCGTACGGCTCCAGTTTGCGTCCCAGTTTCGTCCGTTTGCCGATCACAACCGACAGCACCACGAAAACCACGGCCAGGATAGTTGCCGCTACCAGCAAAAACAGTATGGGGTAAAAAGTCTCAAACATCTTCTCGTTTCACCGTTCCAGACAGCCGGACATTGCTCCAACTGTAGCCATTATACGTAGGCGTGTCAAGAGAATTTGAGTTTGATTGGCCGGTCTGTAACGCATGGTCCATCAGGTCATTAGAGATTGCCATAAAAGAACCCGTGGACCGGACGCGGACAACCGCTTCCACTGCCGTCGAATGGCTACGCCAACAGGCTTTTACTCCACCGTCCAGGAAAAACCGGAAAAGTACTCGTGGCTGTCGACGATCCGTCCGACGGCGGCATGGTCGCATGCGCCGTACGCCTTGGACTGGCCGCCGATGCTGACTGTCCGTTGAGCAAGATCGAGATCGATGTAGCCACCGCCGAGGACCTGATAGCTGTCCCCGTAGATCTCGAGCAGGTCAGGACGCTGGAGCCAACCGCAGGTGATTTCACGCTCACCGCAAAATCGTTCAAGCAGCCCGGCGTGGTATGGGAAGCGCGAGACCGGGCCGAAAACCAGATGGAGCGATGCCGTGTCGGATACCAGCACGAACTTGCAGGTCAACCGACCATCCTCCGATTCCGGCTGAAGCCCCTCTTCGCCGCCATAGAAATGCACCTGCGTGCGCTCGTCCGCCACGTCAGCGACCCACCCTGATGTGGTTCGAGAAAATCCAGCCGCGTCTCCCCTTCCAGGCTTCCGCCCGATAGATACCGTCGGCCGTCACCCGGTAATCCAGTTTGTCGGCCTCCGTCTCGACCACTCTCCGACCGTTGTGAATCAACCGCAGTGTGGCCGGCTCCGGCAGCCTGACCGTAAGCCGGGCCTCTGCGCCCGACTCCAGCCGACCACCGCTGCAGACATGCGTCGAACCGGACTCACCCAGAAACTCGAACTTCTCAGCCGAACCCCAGCGCTCGTTGGCAAAAAACAGCCGGCAGTCGCGCACCGCGTCATACAACTGTGTTCTCGCTTTGTCCAGGTCACTGCTCATCGGTTCGCGCAGCAGTACATAGCATCGTAGCGACTTGAAGTGGACTTTGTACGGGAAGATTTCGAAGCTGAACGGCCAGATGCGAATTGAAAAGGCATGGGCGTCGGCGCCGGCCAGACCGACACACTGGCGCGACATGCTTAGCTCGTCCCATTTGGCCAGAATGCGGTCGGTCGGCGCCACGATCGACTTGCGCGGCGAAAAGGCCATCGTCAGATGGTTCCAACGGGTCAGTTTCTCCGTCCATTCCGACATCTGGTTCCAGAGTTCGAGGCCGTCGAATCCCTCCGCCGACCAGTCCTCCCACGGATAGGGCGGATGCGTCTTGAGAGCGTTCCGCACTTCATCGGGATGAGCCGGAATCCCCAGCGCGCCGTCTCGCGCGCCGGCCGCAACGTACTCGGCGGCCGTCATGTCGGAAGGATAAACGCGCGGTGAACCAAACAGCAAGTAGTGATGGTGATCATTCCGATCGTTGTGCTCATAGCCGACCACCACCAGGGTGCTGCCGTAAAACCCTTCTTTACCGGCGTCGCGGTTGTTGAGGTTCATATGGTCGGAGAACATCATAAAGTCCAGCCCCACCTCCCGCCCCAGCGCCACTACCTCTTCAAGAGTCTTGGTGCCGTCCGACTCGGTGGTGTGAATGTGCACACAGCCGGTGTACTGATACCAGTCGGCCACGCATCTAACCATCGTTTCTCTCCGCTGGAACCGGCACCTTGCGGAAAAGGTACAACCCCACCAGCATCATCAGAGCGAGCGACATCACGCCCAGCCGATATGGCAATCTGGCCTGATCCATGTCACGTATACCGAAGAACTCCACGGCCGCCCGTCCCAAAGGGCGAGACGGATTGAAGAAGTAGACTACCACCGTCCACACCAACGGCCCGATCACCGCCGCCGCCCGCCCCGAAAGAGCGAACAGCCCGAAAAACCGACCCAACTCCGCGCGCGGCACCATCTCGGCCAGCAGCGGTCGGGTGGTGGTCCACAAACCGCCGAGCAACACGCCGACGACACAGCCCAGCACCCAGATCAGCGTCATACTCTGAGCGAACACAAACAGAAGCAAGGTCAGCACCCAACCGGTCACGATCAGATTGACGAGGCGCTTCAGCGACCAGTACTGGGCTATCTTGCCGATCAAGAAGGAACCGATCACCGCCGCAATCGGTGTTATTAACAGAAACGTCTGTATCTCCTGTTCGGCCAGACTGACCACCACCGACAGAAAGATGCTCATATTAATGATGACGGTGGCCACGGCGTCCTCGAAGAAATAGTCGGCGATGAGGTAGCGCAGCACACCGGGATACCTCTTGGTCATGCGAATACCTTCCCAGACATCGCGATAGGCGGCCCGCCAGTTGGCCGGACCGCGAGTCGTGACGGGCGCTTCTTTTACCCATACAAACAGCGGCAAAGCAAACAGCATGAACAAAACCGCCGTCGGAAGATAGGCCGCCACTTTGTCGCCCCCCTCGAGGAACGGGACGTCCAGGGAGAAGATCGAACCGGTAACGAACGGCAGCACCAACACGATCCCCAGAATGGCGCCGACGTATCCGAGCGCCACGCCGATGCCGGAGACAAAGCGCGCTTGTCGTCCCTCGGCCACCGAGTACAGGAGTGCGTTGTAGAACGGCTGCCCCGCTTCGTAGGCGAAGTTAGCGGCGATGAACAGCACGATGGTCACGGCCAATAGTCCGGGCGGAATGAACGACATGAATCCCACGGCGGAGCAGCACGTCAAGGTGAACAGAAACAGAAAGAGCTTCTTCTTAGTCGATTGATCGGACATCGCCCCCAGCGCCGGCAAGAACAGCGCCGCCAGCAGCATCGAGATCGAATAGGGAATGTCGAAATAGCGATCATCCTTGCCCAGGTCCTCGACGATGTACCGCTTCAGGTACAGCGAGGTGATGTTCATCGCGTAGATGGTATTGGCGAAATCGTAAAGCGACCAGCCGACGATGTCCTTGCGAAACAGACTGCGCTCGGGATCCATTGCTTATAGCCCGAGCCGATCTCTTATGGTGAGCATACCGTCGCGCACCAGCATGAGGAAATCCGCCAGTTCGAGACCGAGATGGGAACAGGTGGCCATGTTTTCGCGCGAGGCGCCGGCGGCGAACCGCTTCTCTTTGAACCGGCGCTGCATGAACTCGCCGTCGAGCGGGGCCAGCTTCTTGTCGGGGTGCATCAAGGCGCACGCCACGATAAAACCGGTGGCCGGGTCGACGCTGTACAGCGCCCAATCGAGCCGGCTGCGGCAGGGCTGATGACCGGGGTGGGCATTGATGGCATACAGCATCTCATCCGGCAGGTCATACGCGGCCAGCCATTCGCAAGTGAGAAAACCGTGGCGGGCTTCGTCGTCCTTGGTCTCGTTGTAGTCCAGGTCGTGCACCAGACCGGTCAGCCCCCAGTACTCAACGTCCTCCCCCAGATGCTCGGCCAGACGTCGCATCCCGGCTTCGACCGCCAGAATGTGTTTCAGCAGATTGTTGACGCCGATCTTGTCGACCACCATCCGATAAGCGGTTTCGCGAGAGAGATTCAACTGCGGCATGGAGAGCAATTAAAGCGGCGACCGCGGCGAAGTCAAGCCGTCAAACACAGCGCTCAGTCGTCAAAATTCCACACCAGACCGTAGTAGAAGAAAACGCCGGAGAAACTGAGATAATCGCGCTGCCGGTACGCCCTGTTCAGCAGGTTTTGAAACACGAAATGAAAACGGAAATCCTTCAGACCCAGTGAGAGCTTGGCGTTGAAGATCAACGCCTCACCCAGGCCGGGTTCGACATAGCCGTGATACGGTCCGACGTAAACCACTTCACCGTAGGCGAACAGATCCAAAAGCTTCGGCTCCCAGTAGTAATGCAGTTCCAGCCCCGAGAAAAACTGATATTCCGGCTGATACGGTTTGTCATTGAAACCGTCGTACGCGACGTAATGATAAGCACCGCCGCCGGAAAAACGAACGAGATCCATCAGTTTGAAACGCTGCAGCAGGGCGGCGTTGACGAACTCGATACCGCCGTTGTCGGGATAGAAAAGAGTGTAGTCGTTGACGCTGTCGGCCACCGTTCGATGGCGCCAGTCGATACCGTCCGCGATCTGTCCGCCCATCACGGTCAGCCGTACGGCGTTGTCGAGATCGCCGTATTCGAACACAACGCCGGCGGTCATCTGTCTCTCCGGCTGGAGTTCGCGGTTCCCTTCGTTGGCGTAGTCGCGTGCGCTGGTGGAGTAGATCATTGCCCGCTGAAACGGCAGGAACTGTTCGTAGGGGCTCGGCGCCCGTTCACAGTAGCCGACCGACAATTGCCAGAACAGCCGCAACGACTCTTTTGACACAACCACAGCACCGTCCGGCAGGAACGAAAACTCGTCGTCGTAACGCCCGCCGACCGCCAGGGCATACCGTACACCTTCGACCAGGCGGGCCAACTCCAGCGCGACATCACCGCGGCTCCGACTAAATACATCGTCATAGCTCTGGAATTCGCTGTACTCACCCTCGATGCGCGCCCGCATGATCGTCCGACCCCACATCCATTCGCGTTTGAAGAAGCCGCCGTGGGCGACGTGGTTGTACCGCGACGTGTAAGCACCGTTGCTGAACGACCCTTGACGGTCATGCCGATAACCCAACTCGTAACGCACCCGGCCGCCGTGACCGTTGTGGTCGATAGCCAGTTCGGCGTGCCGGTCAAATCGATCTCGCGAGATAGTCTGCCCATACAGCGCCGAGCGTATCGCCTGACGACCGTCGCGATCGTACAACTGCCCGGCCGCCCTGAGACCGAATTGGGCGCCCATTGGAAAGTAGATGTCACCCACGTAGTGGTAGCTGTCGTCCTCGCGGCCGATGAACGGTCCCTCGGCCTCGCGGTATCCGATGGCGGCGACGATGCGCCGACCCGGCTGAAACCGTCGCGCATAGCGCCCCCGCACCCATGAATAGCTGAGGTTCCCCTTGTCCCCCATGATCACCGTGGACGGATCGCGCCCTTCCGTCCTCCTGGGCAGCGTCACCAGACTCGCGACCACCTGCCGCCCGCCGAACAGGCGACCGGCTGGACCGGCGATGATGTAGAGTTCATCATCGAGAACGGTCGGGACATCGTTGAAATCGACCAGACCGTCCGGCTCGATGACATGATCAAAGGGATGCACACTCATACCGTTGATGACCAGATTCATGCGATCACCGGACAGCCCGAACGGCTGCACCGTTTTCCGCATCGGCGTTACCTGACTCTCCAGCGTGAAGTAGGACGGATCGAACCGGAAGTAGTCCCCGGCGTCATGATAATATGAACGGTCCCGCTGCGGTTGCTGATTCAGACGGGGCGAAGCGAAGTACAATGTCAGGCTGTCAAAGTACGAAAGCGGTGCGGGTCGCTCGAGTACATCCTGGCGATAGCGTTCATAGCGTTCCTCGAAGGTCAAGCCGGTCGCACTCGAGTCGGCCAGGCTGTCGTTCGGAGGCGGCGCAAGGTCGATGCTGTCCAAAGCCGACGCCGTAACGCTGTCGCGCACCGTGGCGCTGTCGGCCGAGTCGGCCTGCTGCGCCTGCGCCGAAGCAGAGAAAACGATAACAAAAACTGACGCTATGCCTATCCGCACGATCATGCCGAGTCACTTTCCCGCCCGTATAAACGGACCACAACGGGGAAAAGCAAAGGGAAAATCAGAGCGTTGGACACCAGCGAGACGGCCGCCCACGGCAGTCCGCCGATAAACCGCGGCCAGAACGGCTGATAGAGCCAGGCGTCGACGGCGTTGACCGGGAGGTAGTAGACAGCCGTGCAAATAGCGGCAGCCGCGATCAGGCGTTGCGGCGAAGTCCGCTCCACACCTCCCCCCGCGCAGCGCCGGAACCAGGCGCCGACCGGACCGCTCGCCCCGGCGCCGATCATCTGGGCCGCCAGCAGAGGCATGGCCGCCGGTCCGAAGGGATTGAAAGAACTCCACAACCACATGCCGAGCAGACCGACCAGCAGGCCGGCCTGCGCTCCCCACAGGTAACCGGCCGCGAAGACAATGAAAAACACGAAACTGACATTGGGCAGATACGACGTGGCGTAAGAGAGAACGTAAACGAGGGCCGAGAACAGCGCGATCCGACTGATCAATCGCGGCCGCAAATTCATCGAATCACGACCACCTTCGTGCGGTCTTCGAGCAGCACGACGCCGCGCTTGGCTCTCGACAGAAGCTTGCCGTAAACCAGATAAACTCCGGCCGCCACCTCGTCGCCGGATTCGTTGGTCAGATCCCATTCGGTGAAGAAAACACCGTCTCGCGTCTCTCGCCAGGTGATGTTGTCAACCGACTTCACGCGCTCGCCCGCGATAGTGTACACGTCGACTTGCAGGTAGGGATCATCTTCGGTGAACGGAAACCCGTAGATCGGGAAGCTCGTCTCGTCGGTGGGTACGCGCAGCCGAAAGGTCACGCGCGGGCGATCCATCTCGGCAACGACCACCGGGTTCGGATACGGATCAAGCAAAGCCGCCGGCAAGTTGATCTTAGTGGAATCATAGCTGTTCTCACCGATTCTATACCCGACCAGCCTGATGCGCCGGACGAAATTCTCATAATACGACCGGTCGGCCGAGGCCGGCGTCAGGATGAACGTCAGAGATTGATACTGCGTGTGGTCCAGAAGATCGATTTTCAAGGTAGCCCTGTCCGGCGCCACGAATCGGTCGACAATCAGCGAGTCCAGAGCCTCTTCGAACTGATAGATGATATTGACGCCCCACCCCCACGGCAGGGTCGGGCTGCCCCATTTCCCGCCGCCCAGGCCCAGGTAGACATTGAAGAAGGTGTCGACGTGCACGGTGTAACTGTGCCACGGCGGTCCCCAGCCCAACGTGTCGCGCACCTGAAAAGAGTCGCTGCAGTTGGGAAACTCACCGGCGCCGGTATCACAAACCCAAGTGGTCGTGTCATGAACCACGCTGGCGCTGGCCAGTTCGAACAAACTCAGATAGTAAGCGCCGTTGTGCCGCGGACTCTGCTGTTCGTTGGTGTGGGACTCCACCACTACCGGATACTGATAGTAGGCATGCAGTTTTTCGTACGGGATGGGCGGATATGCTTCTTTCTCCGAGTAGCCGGGAACCAACTGATTGTCAAAACCGTCCCAAACGGTCAAATCGGCGCGTTCGCCCGTCAAATAATTCCACAACGCAAACTCCGACATGGCCGTCACCCAGTTCTGGGTATGGCCGCTCGTCTCCCAGATAGCGGAATCGGCAGCGCGCAGGAAACTCGGTCCAATGCCAAGCTGGCCGCACAACAGCCAGATGTCTCTGACGATATCGCGGCCGAACCGCTCACTCAGGTAGATCGGGAACACGCACGACGCGTATGGGTGCAAATCACTCGTCCCGGCAAACTGTTGGAGCGACCATTCGGGAACGTTGAAAAAGTACTCAAGGTAAGTGTAGTAGTCGTTAATGTCGTCGTAAATCTCTTCTTCCATCCAGACCGCGGACATCTCCATCCAGTAGCGCCGCTCGAACGACGAGCCGGTGTCCTCGGCCTCGCGCCAGTCAACGCCGAACTGCACGGCATGGAACAACTCGTGGGCGGCCGTCACGCGGATGGCGTCCATAGGTTGGTTTTCGTAGCCGTGCAATTGCTCCGGCCTGGCGTTTAGCTCGATAAACGACGTGGCCTGCCGAGGTGTGGGGTAGCCGAGCGAATCGGTGAATGTCTGGCCGTAGTACACCCTCCCCAGGTTCAGCATGTAAACGTCGTATTTCTCGTCGCCGCCCGGTTCGTAGCCGTCCTGAGGCGGCGGCGGATAGCCGAGCGTATCCACGATGTGGGCATAGACCGAATCCATTATGTCGGCCACCTTAACGGCGGTCGCGACTCCCCCGGAAAGAGCGTCAAAGCCGATGGTGGTGTAATGCACCCGGAATAGGCCCTGCGGTGAGTCGACCGAATCGGTCAGCATGGTCGGTCTTCCCAGTACTTGAACCCCGAGCGATTTAAGCAGATCGCGATCCAGCCGCTCATAGTTGGTCACGAATTCGAGGATGGCCGGAGTGCCGCACTTGACCGGGGGGCTGGGCAACGAGTCGTCGTGAGAATACCCCAGCGCCGACGACCCCGGCGGAACCTGGCCCGTGACCAGCATGTAGTCTTCGATTATCCGGAGTTGTTCCTGTTCGCTAAGCGATCCGCCGGCCCAGCCGAGTGACACCGTTCCCAGTACGAGTAACAAAGCTGCAAACGTCTTCAAACTGATCCTCGATTCTGCAAGGCCCACATCTGAGCAGCACGCCTTTTAAGTTCCTCTAAACATTCTATCGGCACCGCTTCCGACCCCACCGTTCCACACCGACCCGGTCGACCGTGAAAATCAGATCCTCCCGTCCAGAGCATGCGGTGCTGTTTTGCGATCTCTTTGAGCCGATCCTTGTCGCCGGCGGAGTGATCGGGATGGTGCGTTTCCAGACCGTCGAGACCGAGCGCCGCCAACTCCTCGATCCGGTCGGCGGCGCGGTCGATCATCGGGTGAGCCAGCACGGCCATACCCCCGGCCTGGTGAATCAGGGCTATCGCCTCCGGCGGCGCGAAGTTCTTCTTGGGCACATAGGCCGGGCCGCGGTCTCCGATGTACCGCCGAAAGGCGTCATCGTAGGTGGGCACGGCCTGCCGTCGAAACATCGCCTCGGCCACGTGCGGTCGACCCACGGCGGCGTCGCCGGCCACTTCGAGCACCTCGTCGTAGGTTATCTCGACACCCAGTTCGTTCAGCTTCTCAACCATCACACGCCCCCGGCGCATTCTATTTTCCTGAAAACCGTCCAGAGCCTGCCGCAATGGTTCGGTGTCCGGATCGAACAAGTAGGCCAGGATATGCAAATCTCCTCGCTCCGACGAACAGGACAACTCCAGTCCGGGGATAAGCACCGGGTCACCCTCCTGAAGCAGGGACCGCACCCGCTGATATCCGGCCAGCGTGTCGTGATCGGTTACGGAAAAAGCGGCCAGCCCGGCCCGGCGAACCAGTTCGAGCAGTTGATCGGGAGGCGTGAGTCCGTCCGAGCAGGTGGTGTGCAGATGCAGGTCGATGCGATGTTTCATCTATAGCTTGCTTTCAACCATCTTCCTGATCTGATGAGCCTGATCCTCGGCCTCTTTGGTTATAACCTCCGCCGCCTCCTTTAGTTTCGTAACAAAAGCCTGGTCCTTGATCGAGGTCAGATTGATGCGCACGTTGTAACCGGCGCCGTGCACCGCCGCCGTCGCCATCAGGCCGCCCACGCCGGCGTCGGTGATCGAGTTCGGATTCCCTTTCTCGGCCACCACCCGAGCCAGCTTCAGCACCTCCAGCGACTTGTTCATTACCTCCAGCGGGATCGTCGCCGCCTCCTTGTTGGCGGCCTCGACCGCGTCGTCGCGCTCCTGCCCATTGGGCAGTTTGAACGCCGCTATCACCTTGTTGAAGGCTTCTTTATCGGTATCTACCAGCGCCGTGAGTTCGGCGCGCAACTCATCACCGCGATCCCGGACCCGGGTCAACTCGTCTTTCACTTTCTCGAACTGCTTCTTGCCGATTGACAGCCGACTGACCATTGACGCCAAAGCCGCACCCAGCGCGCCGGCCGAAGCCGCCACCGAACCGCCGCCAGGCGCCGGTGACGACGACGCCACCTCGTCGGCGAAACTCTCCTTCACCGCCGTCGCCCCGCCGGCCGACTGCAGCTTCTGCTCCAACACCTGGGCACTGGAGAAGTTCTCCAGTCTCAGGTAAAAATCGGATACGTCCAATATCGCCTGGCTCGGCACCAGCCCTATTATCTCCGATGAGGTGACGTTCACTCCGTACCGGGCCGCCTCCGACTTGATGGTCTCGAAGACCCGGAAGATCGGCGTCTTGGTGTAGTTCACCAGGTTCATCGATATCTGCACCTGGTCGCGCTCTCTTATCTCAAAGCCGAGCGCTTTGACGAAGCGATAGCCCCCCTTGAGGCTGCGCACGGCGTCGGCGATTCGGTCGGCGATCCACTTCTTGTTGGTGCCGAGGTAGACGTTGAACGCCACCAACGGAAAGCGCACGCCGATCGCCGTGGCGCCGGCTTTCAGGTTCATCCTGGCCGGTCCGTAGTCCGGTTTGCGCTTGGGATCTTTTTCAATCGCCTTGATCATCCCCTCGTATTGACCCTGGCGCACCTTGGCCAAGTCTTTTCGGCTCGAGCGGGTCGCCGCGTCCTCATAAAGAAATACCGGAATAGCCAACTCATCGCCGACCTTGCGACCGAGCTTATGGGCCAACACAATCGCCTCCTCGACCGTCATCTCGGAAATCGGAATAAACGGGCAGACGTCGCACGCCCCCATGCGCGGGTGTTCCCCCTTGTGGGTGGTCATGTCGATCAACTCCGCCGCCTTCTGATAACCGCGAAAGGCCGCCTCGACCGCCAGACCGGGATGACAGATGAAAGTCACTACGGCCCGATTGTGATCGGCGTCCATCTCCTTGTCCAAAAGCACCACGCCGGCCTCGGCCGTGATAGCGTTACAAATAGCGTCGATCACTTCCGGACGACGGCCCTCGGAAAAATTGGGAACACACTCAACCAGCTTTGCCATTATCGTCTCCGCACCTTCAGTTCCGTCAGTCTACCCAAGCCGGCGCCACAGGTAGGAATTCGAATCTCGCCAATATAAGGGAAAACATGGCTATGGCAAGTGACCTAGCGCTCAAATCCGAGTCTGAGTCCCCAGGCCAGAAGAGGGATCATTATCTCGTGGTGACCGACAAAGTTGAACCCCTTTCCCACGGCGACGGTCGGCCGCGTCACCACGTTCTGCAGCGGACGGTATTGCATAACCATGTCAAAGTTGGCCGTCGTCAGGCGGCTTTTGTACTTGTGCACGTTGCGAGCGACCGTCAGGGCCTTGAGAAACACTTCCGGCAGGATCACCGCCGAACCGATGTTGGCCAACACTCCGCCCCGGTCGATCTCTGCACACAGGCTGCACAAAAGCCGAAAGTCGACGTGCGAGGCCGCTGCCGTCGCCGCCGCGTCGAATTCCGGATGCTGCGCCACGATGTCGGTCCCGATGCCGACGTGAACGGTCACGGGCCGCTTCATGGTCGCCGCCCGCCCGAACAGGGACAGTTGGCGGTTAGGCGCTTTTTCGTCGTTGATAAAGACACCGGCGGCCGCTCCCAAACCGAGCCCGCGCTCCTGCGCCATTCGGCACACAGCGGAGAAAAGCTGAGCCGTTTCCCTGGCCATGCCGAAGGACCCGTCTTTCAAACCGGCCGCAACGTCTTCCGATGTCCCGCCCAGAAACGCCAGTTCCAGATCATGGATCAGCCCGGCCGAGTTGAACGACAGCCCGGTCACGATGTCACGTCGCATCAGGTCGATCAAGATTGCAGACAGACCCACTTTGATGGAATGCGCGCCCAGCAGCAAGTGAAAGGGCCGGCCTTTCCTGCGGGCCTTTACCACCTGGGCGATGAACTCTCGCAGGTCGTCGGCCTTAAGGAAACGCGGCAGTGACTCAAAGAAATCGACACCGCTCTTCTTGACCGGCCGTCCCAGGAGACTCAGCCGCGTCTTGTTGCTGCGTCCGGCATGGGAGTATCGCTTCACGCGGTTCAGGTCAATGGGTACGACGGCGGCGGTCCGGCGAGATCGATCGGCCATGCTTCAAAACACCTCGATGTCGCCCAGGCCGTAGCCGGTCAACTCGGCCGTGATCGATCCCACCACGATCTTGGACTTCATCATCACCGGCAATCGGACTCGGTCGTCCGTCAGCCAAACTTTCAACCGCCCCTCGTGCTTGAAAACGCCGACCGATTGAGTCAGCGGTTCGACGACGATGCAATCGAAGTTCCCCGCCCCTACTGTGACGTTCTCTTTCTCCAGGACGCGTACTTCGAGCTTGTAGTTCTCGCCATCGGTGAAGTTGTCCACGTATACCGAAGTACCGACCTTGAGATCCTGAGTGCGAATATAATAGAGTACGCTAAGTGGGTCCTGCACCCACGGCGCCACCTCGATAGTGTCGTCTGTGTAGACAGTGTAGTGCCCTCGCTGATCGAAGGCATACATCCGATCGGCGCGGTAGCTGCCCTCACGCAGGTTCTTCTCGAACCGCCAACTGAACAGCCCGGCAGCGTCGACAATCGACTCGACCCGGTCGTCCACGGGGTAAAACGTGGAGAAGAAACTGTTGGAGTTGGCGCGGGTGACCAGTTGATAACAGGGCCGCCCCTCGTAGTCGATCAACCGCGCCACCTCCATGGAGGCGGTCCCGGCGTTGATAAAACCGTAGTTGATGTCGAACTCCAGCCGCTCACCGACGCCGAAAGCCAGGTTCTCGACGTAGCGATCGAAGGTGTCGGTAACGGCGGTCGTCTCTTCCTGAGCCGCCGCCCGCGTGATTTCAGACTGCAGGGAGGCGAAATAGAAGAAGGGCGTCAGCCCGCAAAACAGAATCAGCGTGGCGAGCATCTTATGAACGAGCTTTCCCTCAGGCATCGGTTTTAGCATCCATCCTTCTTACAATTTCATCCAACTGCCGGCCGAGATATTCGCCGATTTCCAGAAAGGTCCGGTTGTAACGATCGAGTGATTGACCGATAGGATCATCGATCCCTCGGCCGTGGCGGTCCGGGTCAGGAAAATTCGTAAACAGAAACGTCTTGTCCGCGGCCTCCCTGTTCATGCGCAGCACTTCGCGGAGGTGCTCCTCGGACATGCCGAGGATAAGATCGGCGCGCTCAATCAGACCGTGCGTCAGCGGCTGCGATTGGTGCTTCGAGATGTCGGCGTCCCAAATCTTGGCCGCTTCAATCGCATACATGGTCGCCGGATAACCGGAAGCTCCCATCGTGCCGGCCGAGACCACCTCGAACCGGCCCGGGCGCTTCTTCGAAAGCAGGTTCTTAAGTGCTCCCTCGGCCATCGGGGAGCGGCAGGTGTTGCCGGTGCAGACAAATAGAATGACGAACTTGCCGCTCACGCCCCTCCCTCCAACACCGATGCAATGTCAGCGCGTGAGACGGCGCCCTCGCGCAAAAGCTCCGTCCGATCTCCTTCACACAGCACCACCGTGGACACCGGCCCGACCAGCGAACCGCCGTCAAGGTACAGAGCGACGTTATCGCCGAAGGCAGCAACAATCTGTTCGATAGTCTCAGCATCGCCCCGGCCGCTCGGATTAGCCGACGTAGCCGTCAACGGATGTTGCACCCTAGTGAGTATCGCTCTCACCACCGCAGATGACGACACTCGCAGACCGATGCGACTCTCCTGCACCACCGGCCACTCAAGTCCGCGCGACGCCGTCAACACCAAAGTCAACGGACCGGGCATGAACCGCGCCGCCAACCGCCTTGATGCCGGCGTCATCTCGCCACATCGCTCCAACCCCTCGACGTTCTCGACAAAGACCGCCACGGCTGCGTCAGAGCGCCGACCCTTTACGATATAGAGTCTTTCCAGAGATTTGAGATCATCGGCCCGCGTCAGCAGAACGTAGCGGGTCTCGGTCGGCGCCACCACCAACTCCCCCTGTGACAGCAAAGTCGCGGCGCGCTCGGTCAGCGGCGGTTGTGGATTGTCGCAGTCGATAGTAACTACTTGATGTTCAGCCATCCTGTCCCGGATCGAATTCGAAATCAAGACTGTCTCCTGCCTCAGCCGGCTGTGGGTCGTAAAGGGGAGCCGCCTTTTGCACCTCAACCATTACCACCACCACCCAGGCGTTGGCATAACCGGCCGCCTTGGCCCGTTGTTGATAACTCTCGGCCGCCGCGCGGTCGGCGAAACTGCCGACCCTGATTTTGAAGTAGGGCACCTCATAGTCCATGAAAACCGCGCGGTCGAAAATCTCCTCGGCCACCCGCCGCGCCTCGCGGGCCTCGCCGTACACCTTGGTCGTCAACAGTTGGACGCGAAAAGACTGTTTGTTCAAACTGTCGAACAGTTCATCGGGACCGACAAACCCCGGGGCGTCCGCGGTCGTGTCCGGCGGGAGCGGTTGCTGCAACCCGCCGGCCTCAATCGGATTGTCGCTGGGGAACGCCTTCGGGACCACCTGTCTATCCCGATCGGACTCCAGGGGATCGTAGCGCGACAACTCCTCCGGGACAGCGCCGTCGGCCGGCGGTTTTCCCTCGCCGCCGCGCAACGGCCCGATACATCCGACCAGCCAGCCGAGCCACAATACGACCGCCAGCAAACTACAAATACTTGCGCGTTTCGTCATCCTCACCGAGTTTCGTCAACAACTTCTTGATGTCTTCGGCCCGCGTCTTGTGCGCGACCATGAAAACCTCCCCGGAACGAACCACAATCATGTCGGAACAGCCCAGCACGGTGATAATGCCGTCGCCGTCGTTGAATACCGTCATTTCGTATGAATCCATCGTCAGGACGCTGCCGATCTGCACGTTGCTGTCCCCGTCCTTGGGTTTGTAGCGGCTAAGGGCGTTCCAGTCTCCCACGTCGTCCCAGATGAAGTCGGCCCTGACCGTCAGCACGTTGTCGGCTTTCTCCAGCACGGCCACGTCAACTGAAATCGAGGTCGCTTTGGTATACAACTCCATGCGCGCTTCGATCTCCGACGGCCGCCCGATCTGTTCGGCGTATCCCATGAGCAGGTCGTACAGTTCCGTTTGATGACTCTTCAGCGCCGCCAGAAACGCCTCGGCCGTCCAGATGAACATACCGCTGTTCCAGAGGTACTTGGCGCTGAAATAGTACTCCTTGGCCATCGATGCTCTCGGCTTTTCGGTAAAACCCGAGACATAGAAAACCGGCAGATCGGTGGGATGTTCATACCGGTCGCCGACTTTGATATATCCGTAGCCCGTCTCAGGGCGGGTCGGGACAATCCCCAACGTCAGCAGGTGACCGCTGGCTGAGGCTATCGCCGCTCCGCCCTGGAGAGTCTTGAGCAACTTCTCGGTCGGCCTGATCAGATGGTCGGCCGACAACACCGCCAGATTGGCGTGCTGGTCCTCCTTGATGAGATGAACGGCGGCCAGTCCGATGGCTACGCAAGTATTGCGGCCGAACGGTTCACTGAGAATGTTGTCTTCGGCGATACCCGGCATGGCTTCGGTGATGAAGTTGCTCATGGCCCGGCTGGTGATGATCCGGATGTTTTCAAGCGGGATCAACGGCAGCACGCGGTCAATCGTCTCCTCAATCATCGTCTTGTCCGACGTTAGTTTCAAAAACTGCTTGGGTCGGCTCGACCGCGACACCGGCCAGAACCGCTCCCCCTTCCCCCCAGCTAAAATCACTCCATACAACACGATCTCACACCTCTTAGCCGTTAACACACAGTCACTCGATCATAACAGGGTTCAACGCCCCAGTCAAGAGAAGATTCCCCCATCGATCGGTCCTGTTAAGAAAACCAGGGGACCGTCAATGCGAGGAGGCCGCCATAGAGACACCGCTTGACGGTGCGACGCGGCGATCTCATTCTTCGGTGCACGGCAGATGTCCACATTTGCCGCGACGGAACATACCCCGGCCTTCGGCCACCCCTCTCAAGAGGGGACACACAAGCGTGTTTTTCGCGCTGGGCGCGCCAGAACCTCACCCTGAGCGGAGTCGAAGGGTGAGCGCTACGAAGCAGCACACAACGGCGGTCAGTCAGTTGCGTACACCACCCCTGTCAAGCTAGCGGCTCAGCCCGTTAACATCTGTCCAATTGAGTGTTGTTCTCGCGTTTGAGACTTATTGCGCCCGGTCAAAAGCGCTACAACCCCTCACCACCAACCGGCGGGGGACCGTCGTTGAACATATAGTCCACAATATAGACAAGATCAGATATATCGACTTCGCCAAGCCCGTCCATCTGGGCGGCGTCGTGGGCAATCGGAGCCGGACCACCAGTGAACATCCAGTCCACCACATAGACCAGATCAGCAATGTCGATCGCCTCGGAAAGGTCAACATCCCCCGGCAGATACCAGACGCCAAGCATGTACTGTATCTCCCAAACCCAATCAGGTGGATGCTGCTCATGCCAGACGATGTAAACAAAATCGCCTTGGGCGTACACATCGGGGTCCCAGGCTGGGTCGGTTTCGTCGACGATCTGAATTTCCGGCGACCAGGATGAACCGCCATCATGAGAGTACCTGAAATATAGCGCCAGGTTGGGCGATCCATACCGAGCATCGCTCCAACACGCATACACGTAATCCGTATCCGCCCAGATTTCTACCGCCTCTGAAGATGCCTCGGTGGATAGGCAGCGAATATCTTCCCAACTTTCACCGGCATCCAACGAGCGACGGTAGTAAACCCAACCGCCCGTGGCCTCAGGAGGCAGGGCCTCAAAATCGTACCACACTGCGTGGATGCTCGAGATACCATCACTACTGGACGCGGGCCGCTGACTGGCGGGAATGCTAAGAGACAACTGCTCAGTAGCCTGCCACGACTCTCCTCGGTCAAAGCTCTTACTGAAGAAAACCTCATTGGGTCCGTTTACGGTATGGACTTTGCACATCGCGGAATCAAAGATGAACAAGGAGTGTTGACTACCCACCTCCGGACCGAGCCACGCACCACTAGCCGACCATGTGGCGCCAGAGTCAAGAGACTTCTTCATGAGGTAGTAGGTATCATCATCCAGGCGATATCGGTACTGGATATACAGCGTGTCTCCATACGCTGCCATACGCGGGGACATCACGTTCTCCCAGGATTCGGATTCGGTGTGTATGACTACCGAATCACTTATCGAAGCACTCTCACTGTTGAACGTTCGCAACAACACCCACGAAGCCGGGGAAATGGAAATGGCATAGGGTAGATACATCAATTCGCCAAATAAGACAGGAGGGTCAATTGTCCAACCACTGTAGATCTCCTGGAAGGAGGTCGGAGCTACAAACTCCAGTCCGTGGTTGTGGGAGTGGGCCGATTTAAAGGAGGAGCTACTGATATACTCGACAAATACAACGGAATCGAAGGCGATGACCCAAGCCCATCTCCCTTCTTCCCCTAATATAGAGACCCGTTTTTTCTCCGCCAGCCAGAGCCTCTTCTCATAGACATTGGTGTCAATCTCGACCATCGGAACGGCAGGCAGTCCAGAGCCATTCTTGACAGCATCCTGAACACGAACTCTGCCGGGATACCGGTCACCGACAAGGGTATCTTCAACCGTGACTACTTCGTCGGATGGATTGGGTGAACCGCTTATCACCGTGCCGCCAGAAACCAGTACGATCACAATTACAAGCAGCCCGAGTTTCTTGATGTAGGCCATTTCCATAAGTTGGATACCTCACTACTGTCGTCGGCACGACGCGCCTATCACCACACCGACTTACACTCCAAATATACCGGGTTCTCCATTCTTGTCAATGCGAATCCGATCTTGTCAGCAATCCGATTGACCGGGCCAATGTCTCAAACGCTACTTATCACCTCCTCCCGATTGCCGGACCATGGGATTGGTTCCTGCTAGCAGGGTGTTGAAAAATCCACGGTGGGGCGATTTACATTCTCTGTCGGTGTCATTTTCTCGTCATTTGACCTGTCTCAGATAAGTCGGAGCGGGGACGGAAGGGCTTTGACCGGGTCGGTTGTCCCCGAAGGCCGCCCCGTCGGTGGGTTGGCTACCCTCATCATGGCATCGCGGCGCGCAGCTGCAGCGCTGTTACGAACCCGTCCAAGGCTCAAACGTCCTCAATCGCCTGACGGCGCGAAACAGACTATCTGACCTGCTGCATGCAGCATCAACACTCCAAGTTGTCATTACAAATGACTGAAGCCTTGCATTGTAATCAGGACCTTGCTTGGCAGTGCTTCCCGTAGGTGGAGCAATATCTGCACGGATGTCTCTCCTGCGCGAGGTACGACCCAGTTGAATAATCAGTAGCTTCGGGTCGTCGATGTCTTCAGCGTCTAGCGGTATGCTCTGAACACTGACTCCTAAGAAATCAGCAATTCCGTCTCGATCCGCCAGTAACCAGGCTTCTACTTCTCGGACGGCGACTCGGAAAACAAAGTTCGCGGTCATTGGCTCCTGTAACCACTCACGTATCAGATCAGGAGCACACTCATATTGGTCGAGATCAGTTAATACAAAGAAGGGCCGGCCACGCGCGGCCCGATTGAATCCCGAGATGTTCTTCTTTATGTAACCGAATCCTCCTTTTCGGTAACACGCACCCAATACGTATGGTTTTCCAGAGTGCTCCAGCAATTTGGCAAACACCGTCTCACTCAGAGTGTCTTCCACGACTATGTCAAGGGGAATACGTTGCATTACCGGAATAGATCGAGTTGATTGATGTTCCTCGGAATGGTCTTCGGTAGTGCTGCTTCAGCAATGCTCATGCCACTCTCCAACAACTCCTTGACTTCCGTGATTGAAGACGCCAGTCTTACAGTGGTTCCCTCTGCTGAAGGGATGAGTAGCAAAGTTTCCTCTCCCCCGATGCTCTTATCGGAAAGGAGATCGGCGCTGTGAGTGGAGAGAATAACCTGCCTTCCTCTCGCGCGTAGGATTCGATGCATCATTGCGGGGATACGACTGACTATTTCGGCATTGAGGGAGAGTTCAGGCTCTTCCATCAATAGAAGCGATTCACCTTCTAGTAGCGCCCACAACAGTCCGATGAGGCGCAAGGTGCCATCTGAGAATTGATCTTCCCACTGAAACGCACCTTTCAGTCTCCAATGATCACAGACCGCTTGAAGATGGGGTATTCCCCGATCGTCCTTCTCAATCTTGAGATTCTTCAACTGTGGTACGGCCGATCGCAGAGCTTCGTCGATTTTCCGCAGGCGAGATTTCTGCACATCTTTTCTCGTATCGGCGACCTGTCCTATGAAATCGCTGCCGAAAGGGTCCCCCGACACCTCGGCACGACCGAAGGCCTCAGGGGCTCTCACGAGTTGAGGGATAATGTGCAAATAACGCGTCCTCCTGAAAGCCTCCGCAATGACGCGGAATTCCTGGTTGGCGCTCAGTTGCTCCAAGTGCGTTTGTGTCTTGCGAAGCTCGTCGTCTTCATCGGCTTTATCTGGCCGCTCCAGCTTCAACTCGTCTCCGCACCAAACCTTTTCATAAGACAAGTAGGGCTTGCGATAACCTCTCGCCCACTGTTTGAGTCCTATGGCATATCTCCAATCGGCCTCACCGTTCTGCCGTTCACTGAAGTGAACCTCGATTTCCACATCTGAGTGTCTGCGTGCAGCCAAACAACGGATTTTCGACAATCCACCCCGACTGTCGACAGCAGACTGCAATCCGCCGCCATCTGCTGCAATATCTCGCAAGAATCGAAAGACATCCAGGAAGTTAGACTTGCCAGACGCGTTGGGACCGACGATGAATACACGGTAACCAAGTTGCACATCAACATCGGTGAAGTTCCGCCAATTCTTAAGCTTCACTCGCGATATGATCACCAGTAAACTCCTTTATTTTGCACCGTCCTCACTACAGCGTACTCGCCACCATGTCGATCTCGGTGCCCACCTCAAGTTCCGTGGCGGGCGGTTCGGATTGCTCCAGCACCGTCTCCGGCAGGAGGTTGACCGCCGTTCGATAGGTGATCACCCCCGCCCGCAGCGACTTGGACTCCAAAAGCGTTCTAGCTTCATCCAACGTCAGCCCGACGACCTTTGGCACGTAGGTGAAGTCGGCCGAGCGACCGTGATTTACCATCAGCGTCACCGGCGAGCCCAACGCGATCTCGGCGCCGGCGGCGGGATAAGTAAACACTACCACCTTCTCCGGCAGCGTGTCGGAGAAAGCCCAGGTGATCTCCCCCAGCGCCAACCCGGCCGTCTCCAGATCGAGCACCGCCTGCCGCACTGAGAACCCGGCCAATTGCGGAATCGAGACCATCTTCTGCCCCAACGAGACCACAAACTTGATGGCCCGCCCTTCCTTCACCTTGGCGCCGGCCACCGGGTACTGACTGAGGATCACTCCCTTGGGAATGCCGAGCGAGTACTCCTCTGAGGCGATTTCCCAGCGGAGGTTGAGATCATCTAATTCCAACCGTGCCTCGATCAAACGCTGTGCCACAAAATCCGGCAGGGTGAATTCGGTGTCGTGGCGGGTAACGGCCGGCATGATGATATCATCAACCAGCACGTAAAGTACAATGATCATCAGCAAAGGGACAGCGCCCCACAGGATAATCTTTCGTTTGAGGGTCCCGGCCCGCAGATGTTTGGCCATGAAGCCGGGCCGCTGCCGCTTGCCGCGTTCGAGTCTGGAGGCGCGTGGTTGTAGCATAATGGAGCCAGTATAGTCCGCGACCCACAGTGACACAAGTATAAAACGAGCACGGTCAAGCCCTGCCTCTCGTGCTTCGCCCACCTGTAAAGTCACCCTGAGCGAAGAAAGGTGATAGCGGGTGAGTAACTATTACTACCGGTTCATCTGTCTGCTGATGTGTTTTCGCCATTCGATGCTGGCCGTATCGTTCGGATTGTACTTCAGAGCGGGTACCGCACAGCGGACCGTGGGATCGGACCGCCTTGACGACTTACCACACAGCAGAGCAGGTTTGTCTTCAAACCTGCCAACTACGGCAGGTCTGTGGGCAGATCTGCCCTCTTACCTCTACGCCTTGCGCTTCAGGCGGGCGCAGAAGGAACCGTCGAGTTTCTCGTGCGACGGATAGGTTTTGACGAAACCGCGCTCGGTCACCAGGCTCTCATCGAAGAACTGCGCGGCGGAGTCGATCTCGAAATCGTTGTGGCGCAGCAACCACTCTTCGACCACCTGGTCGTTCTCAGTGCGCATGATGGTACAGGTTGAGTAAACCAGGATACCACCCGGCTTAACCAGCTTGGCGGCATGGTCGAGCATGCGACTCTGGATGTGGGCGAGGTTTTTGACGTCATCGGCCGTCTTGGTCCAGCGCAAATCGGAGTTCTTACCGGCCGTCCCCCACCCGGAACAAGGCGGGTCCAGAAGCACGCGGTCGAACGGTCCGCCGTGGAAATCGAACAGGTCGGAGGCGACCGGCGCGATGATCTTGATCCCCAGCCGACGGGCGTTCTCGACCAGCGGCACGAGCCGGCGGTGCGACTTGTCGACGGCCGTGACGCGTCCGCGATTGCGCATGCGGATGGCGGTGTAGGTTGCCTTGCCGCCCGGCGCCGCGGTGAGATCAACGACACTGGTGTTAGGTCGCGGGTTCAGCAGCCGCACGGCCAGCCCGGCCGACTCATCCTGAACGTGAACCTTGCCGGTACGGATCAGTTCACCCTCAAGGGGAAGGCCGGTTTCCTCGACGTGGATGAACTCCGGCAAGTATCGCCCGAACGAAAACTCGACACCGTTCTCCTGAAGCAAACGCGTCACTTCGTCCGGTTTCGCCATCAGGTAGTTGACGCGATAAGTGACGTGAGGCGGGCGGTTGTAACGTTCGAGCAGTCGCCTGGTGTCCTCGAACCCGAATTCGAGCAGGCAGTACTCAACAAAGTAGTCCGGGTAGCTGTAGAAATCGGCCAGATGTTTGACCGGGTCATCCTCGGGCGAAGCGAATACAACGCGATGGGGCTCCCTGAGGCTGGCCCTCAGAACGGCGTTGACCAGATTGGCGCGGGACCGGTCGAGCATGAGGGCGGCCAGATTGACCGACTCGGACACCGCCGCGGCGTCGGGAATGCGGTCGGTGAAACGAAGTTGGTAGATGCCCAGCCGCAGGATGTTGGCCAGTTTCAGCGGAAGTTCCTTGGAAGGTCGCGAGAGATAGAACTTAATCTCGTGATCGAGGCGACGACGCATTTTGGTGGCGCCGTTGACCAACTGCATGAGAAAACGACGGTCGATGGGACGAAACTCTCGCGCTGCGCTGACCTGCGTGATGGCCTCGTCGGACTGCTCCCCCTGCTGGATCAGTACCAGCGCCTCCAAGGCGGCGGCGCGCACCGGGTCGACCTTGTGCGAAGAGCCGCTTTTGGTGTCGGATTCCACCGCCATCATAACTCCATCGCCGATGTCACGCTGCCGTCGCCGTTTTGCCGGTACAGCACCTTGCGATGAAACGGCAGGCCGGGAACCAGTTCGGAGCGTTCGACCAACAGCAGTTGGGCCACCTCGGTGGGTCGTACATAGCCCCCCTCGCCGAGACCGAGCACCATTTCGAATTGACCGTCCTTCGAAAAGAGTTCATAGATACCGGGGCGCACGTCGACCAGCTTGGAGTCGGTCTTGCCTGCGCGTTCGATCTCCAGCCGCCTGGCGCTCAGAAGCTCGGCCACCCGGGGGCCGACGTCAAGCGGCAGAGCCGACTCCGGCAGGCTGTAGACGGCTCGGTTGAGACCGGCCGAGAGCGATTGCGACTTGCCGTAGACCACGCGAGCCTCGAGGATATCCAGACCTTCCGGCAAGACGCGCCTGAGGTTGTCGATCATGAACGGCATCAGGTTCTCTTCAAGAGTAATATCGACAAATTCCGTCTCCGAGGTAAACCCCAAAGGCAGCGGCGGTCCGAAGGAGAGCTTCATGGTCGGGTTGAAACCCTGGCTGTAAGCCACCGGCATTCCGGCCCGCCGGATGGCCCGCTCAATGGCCCGCATGTTATCCAAGTGCGACATGAAGCGGTAACGGGTGGTTTTGCCCCACCGCAGCCGCACCCGGTTCTTGGTCGGCGCCGTGGCGGTATTGCGGCCGACCACTTTCTTTTTGGAGCGGCCGAAGCTGACCGACGACCGGCTCTCCCCCGCGGCCGCCTCGCCGATCGAGGGTTGGCGTCGACTTTCCTTGAGCTGAGTCGAACTGCGCTGCCGTTCTTCTTGAAGCTGCTCGCGGGACGGCCCCTTCACGATATGGCCCCAGGGAAGCTCGGCCTTGAACGGAATGGGCTGAAGACAGGTGTTGAGATCGATGGAGTTTTCCTCCATGGCGGCAAACCACAACTCGTAGTCGAAATCCTCACTCCAGCCGTCGAACCGCCCGCCCCGGCGGTAAACCGCCTCGATTACATCGGCCATGCGCCGATCGGCCCGACCCAGCACTCCCTGCAGGAGCGCCGATTCGACGCCGTGATACTTGAAGTTGACGGCGCGGGTGCGGTAGCTCCGCTTTATGAACTGGATTCGTCGCAGCATCTCGGCCGCCGGGAGGATCTCGTCCCATTGTAACGGCGTGTGCGGCCTGGGGGTGAATGGCGAGAGGGTGACGTTTATGGTCTTCTTGCCGGGGTACTCGCGTCCGATTCGATATACTTCCTGCAGGATGTTGACTATGCCGAGCAGGTCATCGTCGGTTTCACTGGGCAGACCGACCATGAAATAGAGCTTAAGGGTGGTCCAGCCTCTCTCAAAAGCCAACCGCACCGTGTCAAAAACCGCTTGATCCGAGAAGTCCTTGCGGACAAACGCCCGCAGCCGTTCGCTGCCGGCCTCAGGGGCGAGCGTCAAACCGGATTTGCGGACGCGACTGGCCGAATCCAGAAGCGAGGCGCTGATCGTCCCCGGCCGCAGCGCCGGCAGCGAGATAGACACCCGCCGCGACTCCAGCCGTCGGGAAACGGTCGCGGCCAGCTCGTCGATACCGGGATAATCGGACGACGACAGCGACACCAGCGCCACTTTCTCGAATCCGGAGTGGCTCATCTGGGTCTCGATCTGGCGCAGGATTTCAGGCTGGGGCCGCACCCGCACCGGACGATAGATCGGACCAGCCTGACAGAAACGACAGCCCTGGGGACAGCCGCGCATAATCTCGACGGCCAGGTGAGGGTGGACAATCTCGATCAGCGGCACCAGCGGCTGTTCGGGGTAGTACTCCGGCTTAAGGTCCCGGATTAACCGAGCGCGAATTTCGGCGGGGGCGAAATCGACTTTAGGGCGGCGGTGGTCGTCATAGAAGCAGGGTACATAGACCGACTCGACCTCTTTCACCAACCGCCGCAGTTTCTCCTCGCGCGAGGCGCCCTTCATCTCGTGTAGAATCGCCAGCATCTGCGGCAGACCTTCTTCGGCGTCGCCGATAAAGAACAGATCAACAAACGGCGCCATCGGCTCCGGGCTGTAGGCGGCCGGGCCACCCGCGAATATGAGCGGATCGTCATCGGCACGGTCCTGCCGGCGCAGCGGAATCCCGGCCAGTTCGATCATAGCCAGCACGTTGGTATATATCAACTCGTAGGTTAGGGTAAAGCCGATAGCGTCGAACTGGCGGGCCGGACGGGACGATTCGAGCGAAAAGAGCGGGATGTTCTCGCGGCGCATGATCTCTTCGGCGTCGCGGTCGACGGCGAAGACGCGTTCGGCCAGGAAGCGGTCGTCGGAGTTGACGATATGATACAGCAGTTGCAGCCCGTAGTATGACTGACCGATTTCATACTTGTCCGGAAAAGCCATCAGGTAACTGACCCGGTCGGTCGGATCTTTGACGATCTGCCCCGGCTCGCCGCCGGCGTAGCGCCCGGGTTTGATTACAAAAGGAAGGAGTTTCTCTTCGATCAGTTTTCGCATGGCCAATAAGTGCTTCGGTTACAGGTTATCTGACATACGATACACGAATCGCCGGGTGGGGGCAAGCGAGAAAACAGGCGCCGCCCGGTCGCGTAGGGGGCGGCCTTGTGTCGCCCCTTGACGCCGGTGGAGACAAGCCCCGCCGCGACACCCGCGGGAAGCTGACTTTTGGGACGATCCTTAGACTTCTGCCGCTCATCGATAATCACCCAGCCCGGACGGCCGATAAACTCACCCAAGGACGCTGTTTCGTCTCAACCCGCCGCCCGGTCGTTTTTCCGTCAACTTCGACCGGACCTGCGGGTACAAGGGATGAACCGGAGAATGGCGGTACAGAAGAATGCAAACGGACAAACCAGGCAACAACGATAGGAATCACCGACCCGACGACAGTCGCGGAGACCGGGGACGGCTGCGCACCGGGCCGTGTCCGTCGGTTTTATGGCTGACCGCCGGTCGCCCGCGTTCGGCCGAGACCCGTGAGCAGCCCGATCCGCTTCGGGGGTTGTTGGCTGACCGCGGCCTGCTGAGGAACTCCGACCAGCCGTCGGATGTCGACCAGCCCGGCCATCGAACCGGTCCGGCCGGCGCGATCCGTTCGCTGCGCCGGTTGGCCCGTATGCTGCCGATTTGCGACATTGTGCACTATCGCCTGGCCGCCTCGGAATCGTGGAGCTGGTTGGTACTTTTTCAGGCTCTGGTAATCCGTTTTTTCGGCAAACCTCTTTTGGTTGACCTGCGGGACTGCCTGGACGGGTTTGACATCGAGAACCCGCCCCCGCTGCTGCGGATGATTCTGGCACAGAGTAGTCTGGTCGTGGTCGCCTCGACATTCGCCGCCGGTCGTCTGGCTCGACGTGGTCTTCATACCCGAGCGATCCCGGAGGCGTTGGCCGACCATGACTTCTCGGACCGACAGATAAACAAAGTGCAGCCGCGCCTGCTGACCATGCTCCCACCCCGAGATGAAGCCGCCGCGGCCCGCCTGATCAAAGCGTTTCGGCGCATCAAAGACAAGTACCCGCGCGCTGAGATGGCGATAGTCGGTGACGAGCAGGATCGCGAAGGCTGTCTCGGCTTGTTCAACGGATGGACGGTCGGTCTGGTCACTTTCGTTTCCGCCCTTGACGCCGGCGCGGTTCGCCGCTGTTACGCCGACGCCGATCTCTATGTCAGTCTCGACCCCGAGGCGGGCCGACGTTCGTTGCTCAAAGCTATGGCGGCCGGGCTGCCGGTGGTCGCGGCGGCCGAGGGCGGCCTACCGGGGCCGGTCATCGATCGTTACAACGGATTGACCTATCGCTGGAACGATCCGGGCGAGCTGGCCGACAATGTCGTTGATCTGATCGAAGATCCGCCCCTGGTCGCCGGACTTGTTGCGCACGCCCGCAGCACAGCGGCCGCTCACCGCTGGTCGGACCAAAGCAACCAGTGGCTGGAATGCTATCGCCGCCTGCGCCGGTCGACGCCGGTTGCCCTTACAGCTTCACAGCCTCGTCGTTCCGCCTCGCTTTCATGGTCGACACCCGATTCCCCCAAGTAGACAATTGCGGTCGCTTTTTTTGTTGTCGCCAGTATCGATTCGGCGTACTATCCACGCATAGTCGAAAGGAGCAGACCGGACCCGCCGGGAGTCCGGTCGGAAGGCGTCGGAACCACCTATGAGCAGTCCTGAGAGCAAATTCGACATCGCCATTATCATGCCGGTCCTGAACGAAGCGCAGTATATCGGCAAAACGCTGGACCAGGTGTACATGCAGGACTATCCCATGGATCGGGTGGAAGTGGTGGTGGCCGACGGCGGCTCGACCGACCGCACGCGCGAGATCGTCGACTCGCTCAAAGGCCGTTTCGGCTCGCTGAAGCTCCTGGACAACCCGCCGCGGCGGCCGTCGTCGGGACGAAACATCGGTGTCAACAACTCCACTGCCCCGTATATCCTGGTGCTGGATGGCCATAGCCATCTTCCCTCCAAAAGTCTCCTGAGAGACATGTTGGAGATCTTTGAAGCTACCTCGGCCGATTGTCTGTGCCGAGCACAACCGCTCACTCCACCTGACATTACTGAGTTCGAGAAATCGGTGGCGCTCGGTAGGGCGTCGATACTGGGACACAAGCCGGGATCGGAGATTTACTCGGATCTCGAAGGCCAGGTAGACCCGACTTCGTCGGGGGCCATGTACCGACGATCTGTTTTCGACAAGGTCGGGTTCTTCGACGAAAGATTCGACGCCTGCGAGGACGTGGATTTCAACTACCGCGTGCATCAGCACGGGTTGAAGGCGTGGATCTCGCCGAAACTGACGGTGTGTTATTATCCGCGTTCATCGTTGACGGGGCTGTGGCGACAGATGGTCCGGTACGGCCAGGGACGCTACCGGCTGGCCGCGAAGCACATGGCTTTCTCGCCGATCCAGTGGCTGGCGGCGGCGGCGGTGGCGGGGTTGGGATTGCTTTTGTTGATGTCGCTGGTTTCGTCGGGAGCCGCCTCACTGTTGAGAACAGTGGTCGGCTTGTACCTCCTTTTGGTAGTGTTCTTTTCGGCCTACCTGGCGCGGCGCCGCAATCACCTGGGCTGCCTCCTGTACGGACCGTTGATATTCCCGACCATCCACTTCGGGTTGGGTTGGGGCTTTCTCTCTGAGGCGGTGAAGAAGCTGCTCGACAAACCACGGATATGAAGCGGCGGTGAACCACGTCGTACTGATTGCGATTGCATCAGCGGGACGGTAAACCTATCTTGGAAACATGCTGACGACCTACAGTTACAGCAGCCTCAGTTGCTTCCGGCAATGCCCGCTTCAGTTCAAGTTCCGCTATGTCGACAAGATTAAAGTCCCTCGGGTGGTCACCCCCGACACCTATCTCGGCACTGCCGTCCATCGAGTGCTGCGCAAGCTTTACCGCCTGGGCGCCGACGACGTGTTGATACCGCAAGCGGACGCTCTCGCGGAGTATCATCGCGAATGGGAGAAGGTCGACTTGTCGACTTTTCAGGTCACCAGCGACTATTACACGGTCGACGACTACATCCGCATCGGCGAGAAGATGCTGGTCCGCCATTACGACAAGTACCGGCCGTTCAATCAGGGCGCGTTGCTGGGTACCGAGATGCATCTGAGCTTCGAACTGCCGCAGACGCCGTTCAAGATTCGCGGTTACATCGACAAGCTGTGGCGGCGCGACGATGAGGTCGTGGAGATTTGCGACTACAAGACCGGTCAGACAGTGGCCCGGCCCCTGGATGAGTCCTACCGCTGGCAGATGGGGATCTATGAGTTAGCGGTGCGGGCAGCGTGGCCGCAGTATGAAACGATCGAACTGGCCCAGCATTTTTTGCGGCAGGATGAAACAGTATCATGTCGGATGACAGCGGACCAACTGGATGAACTGACGGAAGAAATCAAGGGTGTCATCCTGGAGTCTCACCAGGCCGAGCGACTGGGTAGCTTTCCGGCTCAGGAGGGCGGTCACTGCCGCTGGTGTGATTATCAGGATTACTGTCCGGCCAAACGGCATGAGAAGATGCTCGCCGCCCCATCTACCGAGGCATCCGACGAGATCGACGATGACGCCGGCCGCTGGGCGCAACTGGCCGATCGTTATCTCGACCTTCACCAACAAACCAGCGCCACCAAGGCGGAGTTGGACGCGCTCAAAGAGGAAATCCGTCAGTTGGCCCGCGACGGCGGACCGAGCAAACTGATCGGAGCCACCGGCGAGGTCTCGGTAAAGCTGAGTCTGGTGGAGAAATTCGTGACGCGAGGTCGCGATGCCAAGGCCTTCGCCGACCTTTCGGCCGCGGCGCGGCAGTTGGGACTTGATGAGTTCTTCGAACTGAATACGCGGGCCCTAATGAAAGAGCTTTACCGGAAACAGCGCCTGCCCTCCGAGCAGCTTGACCAGTTGGCGCGGTATATCTGTCAGGACGAGGAATCGAGAGTGACCGCCAAACCGTACCGGCCGACCGACGACGATGACGATGGCAATGACGACGAATAAACGACGCCCGGCCGCGGGACTCTGCATACTGAGGATATGACGAGGTGAAGAGACGCGAGTTTTTGAAGCGCAGCGGCAAGGCCACAGCGCTGGCCGCCGTGTGCGGCGGGGCCGGATGGTTCTTTCACGACCGCCACTGGTTCAAGTATCAACCGGCGGTGGTGAGCCGGCATGATTTTCAGGTGGATCCCGACAGTAGGTTTCCTTCAATCGCTTTGACCCGGAACGAGGACCATGTCGCAGCGCTGAACGAGGCGCTCGATGCTGTCGGTTCCATCAAACGCTTCGTCCAAGCGGGCGAGAAAGTGACCATCAAACCCAACGTCGGTTGGGATCGCACCGCGGCTCAAGCCGCCAACACCTCGCCGCTTCTGGTCGGCGAGATGGTGCGACTCTGCCTGGCGGCCGGCGCCGCCAAGGTGGTGGTGACCGACCTCAGTTGCAACGAAACGCGTCGGTGCTTTTTGCGCTCGGGCATCAAAGAAGCGGCCGAGAAAGCCGGCGCCGAAGTGTTGCTGCCGACCGAGGAGGACTTGGTCGTGACCGACCTCGGTGGTGTTGTGCTGACCAAGTGGCCGGTGCTGAGGCCGTTTTTGGACGCCGACCGGTTGATAAACCTGCCGATCGTCAAACAGCACTCGCTCTCGTCGTGCACGATTGGTATGAAGAATTTCTACGGCATCCTGGGCGGCCGTCGTAACCAGTTGCATCAGGAAATCGATCAATCAATCGTCGACCTGGCCGCGTTCTGCCGACCGACGTTGACCGTGGTCGACGCCACCCGCGTGCTCATGCGCGGCGGTCCCCAGGGCGGCTCGCTCGACGATGTCAACATCGAACACTCCGTCATCTGCGCCACCGACCAGGTTGCGGCCGACGCCCGGGCGGCGGAGTTTTTGGGACTTGAGGCGGCCCGGGTGAGCCATATCGTGCTGGCTGAGAAGGCCGGGCTGGGCACGATAGACTATCGGTCGGCCGGCTACAAAGAGAACATCTGATGACGATTCGCACCGTTCGAAATCTTCGTCGTTTCTCGCAGGTGCTGTTCTTCCTGGTCTTCTGCTGGTTGATCTTGGAAACCAACTTCGAAGTCAAGATCAATCCGGACACGGTATCGGAGATCAGCCTGCCCTATCCGGTGTCGATCGCGCTCCAGTTCGATCCCCTTGTGGCTCTGGCGACTCTTTTAGCGAACGGCACACTTTTCAAAGGACTGTTGTGGTCGCTGGTGATCCTGATCCCGACCGTGTTCATAGGACGTTTTTTCTGCGGCTGGGTGTGTCCGTTGGGGTCGGTCAACCACTGGGTCTCCGAGATCAAGTCGGAACGAATCAGCTTCCGGGGTAAAGGGCGGATCGAATCGAATCGTTACAAGAAGTATCAGCGCATCAAGTACTACCTCTTCTTCTTCGTGATCGCGGCGGCCTTGTTAGGCTCCCTCCAGACCGGAATCCTGGACCCGCTGCCGTTGATGGCGCGCTCCATCGGCACCTTTCTGCTGCCGACCATGCACGCCGCGTCCGAGGGGGCGCTACATTGGGTGAAATCGTTCGGGGTCGGACCGGTGTCCCGCGCGGCGGAGGCTGTTTACGATCCGTTTGCGTCGCTCCTGCTGAACTTCCGCCGGGTCCACTTTCATGGCATCATCACCATCGCCTTCCTGTTCACAGCCATCCTCGTTCTCAACCGCGTTTTCACGCGCTTCTGGTGCCGCGGTCTTTGTCCGTTAGGCGCTATGCTCGGCATCTTCTCACGTTTCGCCGTATTCGGTCTGCAGAAGGACGAGAAGACGTGCGACCACTGCAACCTCTGCCTCGAGCACTGTCAGGGCGCGGACAATCCGGACGTCGGTGTGCGCTGGCGTCAGCCGGAATGTCATCTTTGCATAAACTGTCAGGCCGCGTGCCCGCAGGGGTCGTTGAGTTTCAGGTTTTTCCCGACGCTGGAAGGCGCCAAAGAGAACCCGCCGCCCGCGCAGCAGGTGGACATGTCGAAGCGCAAGGCGGTGGCTTCGTTGATCGGCGGGGCGGCTCTCTTCCCGCTGCTGCGCTCCGGCGACGCGTTCAGTATTAACGCCGGTGAACGTTTGATCCGTCCGCCCGGTTCGGTCGGCGAGGACGACTTTCTCGCTCGCTGCATCCGCTGCGGCCAGTGCATGCGCGTTTGTCCCAACAACGCCCTACACCCGACCATGATGGAGTCCGGCCTAGAGGGCCTCTGGACGCCGATCCTGATTCCGCGCATCGGTTACTGCGAACCGTCGTGCACGCTGTGCGGTCAGGTCTGTCCGACCGGCGCGATTCTGGAACTGACCCTCGCCGAGAAAGTGGGCGACAAAGAAACACCGGCCAACCGTATCGGCACCGCCTTTTTCGACCAGGGTCGCTGTCTGCCGTGGGCCATGGCCACCCATTGCATCGTGTGCGAGGAATGGTGCCCCACTTCACCCAAGAGCATCTATCTGAAGGAAGAGGCCGTGCTCGACCGCCAGGGTCGCGAGGTCAAAGTGCAGCGACCCTATATCGATCCCAACATCTGCACCGGCTGCGGGGCCTGCGAGTTCGCCTGTCCCGTGGTCGACCGGCCGGCCGTGTACGTCACCTCGGTGGGCGAGTCGCGCTCGCCGGACAACCAGATCCTGCTCAGAAGAAAAATCGCAGCCCGACCTCCCCAGGAGATACCGTATGAAAGATAGACACAGACATCTCGCCATGGTAACGATCGCCATCGCCCTTTCTCTCGCCTGTCGCGGCGAACAGCCGGCCACCAAGGTTGACCCGGCCGGATACCTGGCCCCGAGTTACGACGCCATCGGAGTGGCCCGCAGTTCCCCGCCGCAGGTTTTTGTCGGTCAGGATTTGTGGGAGTATATCAACGGCGGCGCCGAGCTGTACCACAAATACGGTTTCATCGAGGTGGCCACGGCCGACTACCAAAAGGGTGAGACGGAGATGGTCGTCGACATTTATCGTTTCGACTCAGCGGTGAACGCTTACGGTTTGTACTCGATGATGCGACCCGACGAGACCGATCTGGCTCGTTACGGCGTCGAAGGTTTCATCTCACCGGCCAAGATAGAGTTCGTCAAGGGCGATCTGCTGGTGCGGGTGATCGGTTTCGATGAATCCGACGAAACCGGCCTGGCCCTGATCAATCTGGCCGATGAGATCGACAAGCAACTTCCGGGCGGGAAACAGCCCCCGTCGGCGTTCGATCTCTTTCCCCCCAGTCTCGCCGTGCGGGGATCCGATAAATACTACGTCGAAGCGTTCCTGGGACAGAGCTTTCTCACCGGGGTCTACACTCGGGACTTCCAGCTAGACACGAACCGGATCACCCTGTTCTTGTGCGAGCACGAGGCCGGGGTCAAACTGCTGGAATGGTCCCGTCTGGCCGAGGAGATGGGTTCGTTCGGCGACGTCCCGGACGATCTGGCCTTCGATGAGGGCAAGGCGTTCGCAGTCGACAACAGTTTCTACGGCCGGATAGTAGTCGGCCTGTGCGCCGGTCGCATGGTCGGCATGGTCGGCTACACTCAGGATCACCATTCGCTTCTGTCGGACTGGCTGGACGGGCTGAAGTAAACGCAGGATCAATAGCAGTATTCCGTGCAGACGGCGCCGACCAGGGCCGTCAGTAACACCGCGCCCAGGATTATCAGCAGCCACGTTATCCCCACCATCGGCAGCAGCAACGTCAGTGTGAACAGCGCGCCCAGGGCCGAGCCTGCCAACTCGACCGCGTACCCGGCACCGCGATTAGCCAGCGGCCGTTCCTCGTAGTAGCGGTTGGTGGCCGCCACAAAGAGCGAACCCGTGGCCAGCGCCACCACGAACAGGAACATCAGGTGATATGCCAGGGCGACTTGCCAGTCGACCCGCTGCCAGGTCAGCAGGAACACGGCCACGGCGCACAGCAGCACGACCAGGGCCGGATACTCGAGATGCCTGCTCTGCAGTTTGCGCGCGTAATAGGTCCCGCCGGCCAGACCGAGCATGAAAGCACCCACCAAGGCCGCAATCTCGGCGTACAACGAACCAGCGGTAGTCTGGTACACGTAGAACGATAGAAGCTCCAGAGCAATCGACACCAAACCGGCCGTAAGGTACAAGAACAGCCCGAACCGTCGACGGCGCGCCCGCCCGAGCGCCGTCCAGGCCAGCACGCCGAGTAGCGGCGCCACCACGATCAGCATACCGTAAGGCCGCTGTTGACAAAGCGAGAGAACGGTTTGATCGAAGCCGCCGTGGGAGCGGTACAGCCCATGCAAATGAGTCAGCAGCGGTCGCTCCACGCTGTTCGTCCGGTGAACGTCCGAAAGGGCGTGGTTGAGTCGATCAATCTTGAACTCATTCAAACGATCCAAAAGATAGCTCTCGTTCAGGTAAACCGGCTCGTACCCCAACGACTCGAGCCGCTGTAGGATACCATCGACCTCGAGACTGCCAACCGTCGTTGGTGACGCCATGATTATCGTTGGCGCGCCCGGCCAGAGGACGACATTCTCGAACGAAGCGGCCAGACTGTTGCGCAGGAGTGACAGGATGGCAGCCGTTTCATCGGTCACGTAGCGGTCGGTATCGTAGCCGGTCGGGATCACCAACAGGCCGTTCTCGTTCAGCAGTCCTCGCGCCCGGGCGAAGAACTCACTGGTGAGCAAACGCCCGGTGCGATAGTTGTCCGGTTCGCCGGCGTCGATAATAATGACGTCGTACCACTCGTGTCCCGCCCGATCCGCCAGATAGGATACCGGGTCATCGGTCTGACGCGAGATTGCGCCTATAAACGGCGTGACGTCGTCGACGGCCTCACCCAGGAAACGTCGGGGATCGACCGCGGTGATGCGCAGTTCGGGAAAGACCGTCGCCAATTGCGCCGGTCCGAACTCGCCGCGGCCGAAGTACAGAACGTCGCGCGCTTCGGGGCGGCACAACAGCGGCGGGATCAGCAGGTTCTCGGCCGTCTCCACGTCCGGCAGAGCGGCCTCGGCTTTGTTGTCGGTCAACAGCACCAGCACGCTGTCGCGCGACACCAGGCTGTGTCGTCCGTAGTGGCTGTCGAACGATTTCAAGACCTGGTAACCCGGATACTTGATCCGATCCAGAGCTTCATCGAGTCCGGCGGTGACAGCATACACTCCGCTCAGCAAGGGGAGCGCGAGGGTAATAATTATCCAGGTAGTGCCCGGCCGCTGGTCGTAGCGAATCAAGAGCACCGACACCACCACCAGGACGGCCAGCGACAAGGTCAAAGTCAGGTTTGACATCAGGCCGCCGACCAGCAGGGCGATCATCACACCGCCGACGAAGGCGCCCAGCCCCTCCCAGAGGTAGATAGTGACAATAGCATCCTCGGTGCGCCATCCTTCCCGGGCCAGGACCGCGAAAAGCCAGCCTGAGATCAATCCGATGGGAAGCATCGACAACGTTGACAACACCGCCGCCGTGCCGAACGGCGTCACCTGACCGACCACGTCGCTGATCAACAACGGGCAAAGACGCACCGCCGGCGCCATGAGCGCCAACAACACGGCGCCGACCACGAACAACCATGCGGCGCTTACTTTTCGTTCCAAGCGCCCCCCCAGATAAGACCCGAGTGCCACCGCCAAAAGCCAGCCGAACAAGGCCCACCCGATGAACAGTTCGTCGCCGTTGAAGGACGATACCAGTTCGCGCAAGAGCAAGACCTGCCCGGCCACAGAGTACAGGCCGAGCAAGCTCGCTTTGCTTCTGTTCATTTAGAATAACCCGGGCAGGATATGATTACAGTGTCCGCAGCGGTTACCCTTCAGCGCCCGTAGGGTGACGCGGTAACCGCGCCGTTCGATCAGGACTTCACCGCACTGGGGACAGTAGGTGGATTCGGCGGCGTGACCGGGAACGTTGCCCAGATACACGAACTGCAGACCTTCGGCGCGGCAGATCTCCCAGGCGCGTTCGAGCGTTGTCACCGGCGTCGAAGGCAGATGGCGCAAGAGGTACTGGGGATGAAATCGCGAAAAGTGTACCGGCGTGTCGACCCCCAACTCGGCCTTGATCCAACGGGCCAGATCGGTGAACTCGGCGTCGCTGTCGTTTAACGTCGGTACCACCAGGTAAACGATCTCCAGCCAGACGCCCGCCTTCTTGATCTGCACCAGCGCCTCCAGCACCGGCTTCAACTCGCCGTTGACAATTGTGTGGTAGTAGTCTTCGCGAAACGACTTCAAGTCGACTTTGATAGCGTCCAGGTGTGGAAAGATATCGTTAAGCGGCTTCGGTTCGATATAACCGCCGGTGATCATCACCGACCTGATTGAATTCCGGTGACCCAATGCGGCGATGTCGTACATATACTCGTAGAAGATCACCGGCTCGGAATAGGTGTAGGCGATCGTCGGCACGCCGCGTTCTTTGCAGATATCGATCACACCCTGCGGCGACAGTTCGACGTTGTCGATCTGCTCCGGGCGGGCCTGCGAGATTTCCCAATTCTGGCAGAATTTGCAGTTGACGTTGCAGCCGGCCGTGGCCAGTGAGAAAGCCGTCGTGCCCGGATAGAAGTGGTTAAGCGGTTTTTTCTCGATGGGATCGATGTTGATCGAACAGGGACGACCGTACACCAGAGTGTGGTACACGTCGCCGCGATTCTCGCGCACACCGCAATAACCGCGTTCCAGGTCGGTGATGCGGCAGTGACGCGGGCACAGTTCGCACTCGATACCTCCCTCATCCAGTTTCTTGTAGTACCGCGCCTCAACCTGGGACAGCTTAGCGTCATCGCCAAACGCCCAGGCGTTCTGTATGCCGCCGAGGAACTCGGGCCACAGATAGGTGTGAGCGGCGGCCGCGGCGGCGCCGGAACACCCGAGACATTTCAGAAACAGCCGTCGATCCATCACAGCAACTCCCCGGCCCGCACGTGACCCTTGTCGTCCATCACCAGCACTTTTACTTCAAGTACCGATAATTCCGCCTGGCCGAGTCCCAGCCCGGCCGCCGTTTGCAAATACTTCGCCGGGCGGCCGGCCTTCTCAAGCGACGGCAGACCGTTGCGTTCGCGCAGACGTCCGATCACTTCGAGGCCGACCCGGTCGGCGGCGACGGGATCATCGGATAGAATCACGCTTCCATAGCGCACCAGGTATCGCCGGTCGAACCCGGGTCCGTTGTGGTACTGAACCTGCACGGCGTCCATGATAGTCAGACGGTTCCTCGACCGAATAGGATCCATCATCGACACCTCGGCCACGTGAGGGTCACAGTTGTGGTTGTGGAATTTGTTGGGGTTGTTGATAGCACCGAACATATTCTTGAGACCGCCCGACAACCCGGCGATGGAGTGATCTTTCAGCACCGGCATATTGATGTTGGCCGTGACGACTTCTTCCAGAATACGACTGACCAGACTCGAGGATTCTCCGAACGAGTGGAACTCACTGCCATAGCCCACGCCGTTGGTGTCCGTCCCCATGCAACGGCGGCCGAAACCGCCGGCGCTCAGCTTGAAACCGGCTGTCTGCAGCTCGCGGTTGGTGCGATCCCACACCACGATTTCGGTGGGTTTCCATCCGGCCGCTTCCAGGACTCCGGCCAAGGCTTCGACCAACGGCGCCGGCGTGGAGTTCTGCTTGCCGGTGAGACAGTTTGTCTTCATCCCCACAGCGCCGCGCGGGAGCAGCTTGTGCAGCGATGCCGCCTCCGTCGTCTCGCCGGTGAGGGCGGTCAGCGCTTCGTACAGCATCGCCGTGTATCCGGCTACTGATATCGATTCACCGCGCAGCGCACCCTCGTGTTTGACCACCACAACCCGACTCATACAGGTTATACTACGGCCGCGCCGCCGACTGTCAACTCCTTTTTGACCTGTGGCGTTCCACCGGCGGCGAACTGCGCGAAGCGCAAGAAACAGGGCTTGACCCTGTCACCCTGAGCGCAGTCGAAGGGTGACAGAACGGCTATTCTATGAATGAGAAGAGGGTAGCTTGCCGCCCTCAGGCCAGTTTTTCCAGGAGTTCCTCCGGAATATCGAAATTGGCATAGATCTTTTGGATGTCGTCGAGCTCTTCCAGCATCTCGTACAGCTTCATCATCGAGCCGGCCTGAGACTCCTTGTCGAGCCTGACGAAGTCCTTGGGAATCATCGTCACCTCGGCCGACACCATCGGGATGCCCTTAGCCTCGATCGCCTCGCGGACCTTGTCGATATCCCCCGGTTGCGTGATTATTTCGAACGAGCCGGATTCGCTGTTGATGTCTTCGGCCCCCGCCTCCATGGCCAGTTCCATCAGGGTGTCCTCATCAACCGCGTCCAGATCGACGGTAATCAGTCCCTGCTTCTCGAACATCCAGGCCACACAACCGTTGGCGCCGAGCTTGCCGCCGTACTTGGTGAGAGCGTGGCGCACTTCGGAGACGCAGCGGTTCTTGTTGTCGGTCAGCGCTTCCAGGTAGAGTGCCACGCCGCCCGGGCCGTAGCCTTCGTAGGTGATCGATTCGTACGTTACTCCGGGCAGTTCGCCGGTACCCTTCATGATCGCCCGCTTGATATTGTCGGCGGGCATATTGGATGCCTTGCCGGCTGCAATTGCCGTGCGCAGCCGGGGGTTGCCTTCGGGGTCGCCGCCGCCCTCTCGGGCGGCTATGGTTATCTCCTTAATATGCCGTGTGAAGATCTTCCCGCGCTCGGCGTCGAGCTTCCCTTTCTTGCGCTTGATGGTCGCCCATTTTGAATGACCTGACATCTGACCGGTCTCCCTTATGTAGACATTTTCACATACTCAATGCACTTATACTGCCTGTGCGAGGCGGACATCCTCGTCTGCCTCGCCTGCCGCCGGTGCACAAGGACGTACACCGGCCACACAACACTTTGTGGCCAACTCCGCATCTCTGTCATTCCCGCGAAAGCGGGAATCCATCCGGTTCTTCTCCGTCATTCTGGCGAAAGCCAGAATCCAGTCTTTTGATCCGGAACTGGATCCCGGCTTTCGCCGGGATGACAAAATACATCGCCATCAGAATAACATATCGGCGTTTGTTTAGCAAGAGGGGGTTGGGGGGGGCCGGCTACAGTTGCAGGTCGAAACCCCAGTGGTTTCGACACCGCGCGGAGCGCGAAGAACACCGCGTAGCGCTACCGTCATTCCCGCGAAAGCGGGGTGGCAGGCCACTCCTTCGCGCTTCGCGCGTAGCAGCATCGCAGGCATGCTGCCCTACGAATGCGCCAACTCCGTCATTCCCGCGAAAGCGGGAATCCATCCGGTTCTTCTCCGTCATTCTGGCGAAAGCCAGAATCCAGTCTTTTAATCCGGAACTGGATCCCGGCTTTCGCCGGGATGACGCAAGAAGCCGCCTTCAGGATAATATATCACCGTTTGTTTGGCAAGAGGGACCGGTCAAGACTGTACGTTGGTATAAACAACAGAGCCAAGCTGTTTATGGCTTGACTATAGACACTTTGAACAGTATTTTTGTATAGGAGAGTGGTAACTGAGGATGACGCCTGATGAGAAAAGGGCTTAACTTAACCTGCGGAGGAAATATGAGTGGACCATGTAAAAACGGACTCGCGGCACTTGTTGCAGTACTGGTGATTGCTGCATCGTCGTGGGGACAAAACGTCTTGCTGGACCATGTCGATGGACTCTGGGCGCCAGACACCATCGCCACCGGCTCCAGCGTGCAATTCCATATACGCATTGTTACAGGGGACTCGGCCTATTGGGGTGTATCCAATGGCTTTCGTGTGTATTCCCCGGACGGCGCCGAGTGGGGTTCCACCGAGGGAAATTGGTCGGGCGCTGTCACCGATTCGATGTTTCCCCAGCAGCTTGTTACCACGCACAGCGCCACGGGTGAGGGGGCTGATACCGTTGGTTTCGCTGGCTTCCGATGGTCGCAGAACACCAGTCTCCCGCCCAATTTCGATGCCGTAGCCTGGACCATAAACATCGGTCCCATTGCCGATTCCAGTGGGGGCTTGACGGTCTGTCTGGACTCCACCTTCTATCGGCCTTCAAACACGTGGAAATGGGTACCCGCCGGCAATGCACTTGTCGATGTCTTCCCGGAGTGGGATGGTCCCCATTGCTACACCATTGTCATTCAGACTGGTTGCTGCGAGTTGAGAGGAGACGTGGACGACGACGGCTACGGCCCAGACATCGATGACCTGGTGTACCTCAACGACTATGTCAATCTGGGCGGCCCGGAGCCACCCTGCATGGATCAGGCGGACGTCGACGATAGCGGCGAGGTCGACGCCGACGATCTGACGTACCTGTGGAACTACATGTTTTCTGGAGGTCCGGCGCCCGTGGCGTGTCGCTAGCTGGCGGGAACGGTTCGATTGCCAGTACAGATAACTCATTGACTCGTGGACGGTCGCGGATCGAACTCGTAAAAGGTCAGAGCATCTGATCGGGAGAAAGAAATGAACAACATTAGATATGAAGCGAAGCACAAGTGTGGGAGCGTGGCTGCCGGTGCTGCCATGCTCGCAATCATGCTCGCGGTACCCGATTTGGGCCGGGCCACCAAACCATCGGTGGCGGAAAAGGACATATCCCTTGAGTGCCAAGTGGAACCCACCCCAGTATTGGGGGAACTGTTTACTATAACGATGCGATTCACTATCAACGAGCCCACCCATTACCTTAACGAACCGTGGGCGGGCGCCACTGCCATGTTAGGCATGAGGCCACGTCAGGAATTCGTGTCCGGTGACACCATCCTCGTGGAAAAGTTCGCTCCCGGCCAAGTTTACGAGATGTCAGCCGGCTACCGAACCGTCAAGCCCGGATCATTTAGCGCCGGCATCCAAGTGAGGACATACGGTGAGGCCGATGCCTCTGGAAATCCAAAGACCAACGGCACGGGCTCCACCGTAACATTACTCACCGGATGCCAAGTCAGGATAGCGGACCCCAATGATCGGAGCGGCCAACTGATCGTGGATCCCAAATCCGGAGTGTCATACCGGCAGGTCATGACGGGCGACTCCGTTTTCGATCACATCTCACCGGGAACGCTGAAGGTCGAACCGGCCGACCGCGCTGGTCAGGCCGCTCCACCGTCGACGTCAGGGGACGCGACCAGTGCCGATACCCACATGTCGGTGGCAACGGTGTGGCTGAAGCTGGAGTCCGACGGGCGGTACGTGCAAGTGGACAGCACCGTCCTCGGCAGGGACAAACCCAGCCGCTTGATCTTCAGAGACGTCGACACGCGGAGAACTTTGTACCCGACGGTGCTTAGCGATGAAACCGAGGCGGGCAAGATCGAAGCCCTCGACGACAGCACCTTCCTATATGAACCGAACGGCGAGAGCGGTGGCTTCGAGCTCGAGATCGAGTTGGAAGGTCAGGACTTGAAAGTGCGCCTGAACCTTGCGTCGGTCTGGACGCTGGAGGGACACTTCAAGTTCGCAGACCAGTTCGGCGGCACTGACAACCGCGCCGAGTACGTCGAGTACCTGGTCTAGCTGAAGGACGCATACGGCGATTGGTACCTTGCCTATTACGGTCGGACGAGTTCCGACGGCTACTTTTCCGAGACTCTGTCAGAGCGGGCCATTGCCATATTGGCCATTTCGTCAAACATGGACTGCTTTGTGTTCTATACTGATGGGCACTTCGATGTCGGTGATGACGCTTACTACTGGAGTTACGGGATAGTGGTTTCGGACAACCCGGCCTACATAGACATAGACACTGACACTTTGAACCCTTGTCCGACGTATATTGACGAATATGATCCTGCCGCCGGCCCGTTTTGGACCTGCAACACGGTAAGGAACGGCGAGAATTCCTTCGGCGTCCAAAACACGGATTGGGTCCCGATTTATGTCGACGACAATGACGGATCGGTCGGCAGTTGCTACGGCGCCTACGCTATCAACGGCGTGACGGGCATCCAAATTCAGGGCTCAGCTTCGGGCAACTGGGATCAGTGGGACAACTGGGTTATCCTCCACGAGTTTGCCCATGCCTGGATGGATCACAACGCAGAACTGGCCCCGATAGGAGGCGCTCACACATTCCACAGACCCGCCCCTCCGGAGCCCCTTTACATGGCCTGGAACGAAGGGTTCGCGCACTTCTATCCGGCGGTAGCCTTGAGTGATCCTCACTTGATTGATTACGACAACAACATGGGTATCGCGTGGGACATTGAAATCGAGCATCCGGAACCTGATGTGCCTTATACCGACTACTGGCCCCAAACCTCGCCATCGCTAGCACTCCCTATATATGAGGGCTGTACTGTGGAAGGGTCCGTCGCCGAAACTCTCTGGGACAAATTCGACGCCCCTGATGACGGTGACTGGTATGTCGGCGGGCAGGTCTGGGGCAATAACGAGGACTACAACTCCGGGGCCTACTGGCAAGGACTTGATTACATACTTGACATTCTCTTGTACCACGACCCCGACCCGAGCGATCCGAACCACAACAACTGCTGGACAATGTATGAGTTCTTCGACGGCTGGCTGAATCAAGGATGGGGACAGTCCACGGTCTTCAGGGATTTATGCGAGGCGCACTGCACCGTAGGGTTTGTGGCCGGCAACATGGATAACAGCTCAGACCAACAGATCGACATATCAGATCTGGTATTCATGATCGACTTCATGTTCGTAAGTGGACCTTTTCCGGACCATCCCTCATCCGCCGACGTAACAGCAGACAAGGCCATTGACATCAGTGATCTAGTATACCTGGTCGATTACATGTTCACCGGGGGCGACCCGCTGAAGGTCGGTCGCATACCCTGGGATGACCCCAACTGGACGTGGGATCCTACCACGACTGGCTGCACATTCTAGACTATCCAAAGACTCCCTACAGATTCGAGTTATGGGAGGACAACGAAACCACTAGCCCCTTCGCCGTTTAGGCTCAGCCGAATCGGCTACAGGGGCTACTTTTCGCTTGCTCTCAATCCATGACAACCCTTCATTGCCAGCATACAAATCGGTTACTCTGAAAGCAAGAGGATTGTCGATATGCCTTCCGTCTTTACGCGCATAATGAACCGGGAACTGCCCGGCAGGATATTCTACGAGGACGACGAAGTGTTCGTCATGGCCGACTATCGCCCACAAGCGCCGGTGCATCTGCTGATCATCCCCAAAGCCGAATACAAGACCTTCTACGAGACGCCGACCGAGGTTCTCGACATGATGAACCGCACGGCCAAGATGGTCGCCGAGAAGCTGGGGATCAGCGACCATTTCCAGATTCAGATCAACAACGGCCTTGGACAGGAGATCGACCACGTGCATTATCATTTCAAGTCCAACCGTGGGATGGACAAGCTGAGATTCACGCAGACGTGATTTCTCAGCCATATACGGGAAGAACCCATGGCAAACTGTGGATTAACCGGTTGGCAAGAGTTCGAAAGTTCCCTCCCGAGAGGGGATTTAGGGATGTGTTTGACCGGCACACAAAACACACCCCGGCTTTCGGCCATCCCTCTCAAGATGGGAATGGCCTCGGCGCGGGCTTAGAGGGTGGTCATCAACCTTTTGTTCCGCCACCCGCGGCGTAAGTGGTTTGTTTGTAAGGCATTGCCGACTAAATGGGCAACCCTGTCGATTACTGCCAAAAGCTGTCAGTTAGTCATTGACTTTCTCACTGTTTTAGCTGTTCTTACCGATAGAAGGATGAAGTGTGCTCAAACCTTACAACCAACCTAAAGGAGGTGTAACTGGTTGACCGGAGTTAAAGTACGCGACGATGAGTCGTTTGAGAGAGCCTTACGCCGCTTTAATAAGTTTTGCGAAAAAGCAGGGATTCTGACCGATATCAAGAAGCATCAGCATTTTGAGAAACCGTCGGAGGCGCGCAAACGCAAATTGGCGGCCGCCAAACGGAAATCCCGGCGGGCACGATACAAAGATGATCTATACTGATGTCTCTTTTTGAAAAAATAGATCAGGATATGAAAGAGGCCCTGAAGGCCGGTGAAAAAGACCGTCTCACCGTGCTTCGGGGCCTCAAGTCCGACCTCAAATACAAGCAGATCGACAAGGGGGACGAACTCACCGAGGAGGAAATGATCGGCGTGCTGGCCGCGGCCGCCAAGAGGCGTCGTGACTCGATCGAGCAGTTTGCAAAAGGGGGACGGGACGACCTGGTCAAGGCGGAGACATTCCAACTGGGCGTCATCAACAGCTACCTGCCGAAGCAGCTTGGTGAGGACGAGTTGCGCGAGATAATCGCCAAAGCCATCGAAGAGATAGGGGCCGAATCGCCGCAGCAAATCGGGGCTGTCATGAAGGTTGTCATGCCGCGGGTCAAGGGAGCGGCCGACGGAAAACTGGTCAATAAACTGGCCATGGAAATCCTTGCCAAGTGATTTAACAACGCCCTATATTCCGCTCAGTTGAAGAAACCCGTTGGTGGGAGTGTGTCTATGAACTGGATAGATGCCATTCTGATCTTATTGCTGCTGGTGATGGTGGTAATCGGTTCGAAAAAGGGATTGATTCGCGAACTGATGGCCTTCGTAGTTTTCTTTGCCGCGGTGATCGTCTCGGTCAACTACATCGATCACTTCGCCGTCTGGGTTTACAATCAGGTGGGTGGCTCGCCGTTGGTGTCGGCCTTTCTGGCCTTCGCGCTGCTGCTGGCGCTGTCGTACGCGGCATTCAAACTGCTGGGGATGCTGTTTTACCGCGTGGCCGACATCAAAACGATGGGCCGAAAGGACAAGATGGGCGGCGCTTTGATCGGGTTCTTGCGCGGCTGGGTGGCGGTCGGATTCTTGACCTTGATGACTTTCCTGCTACCTTTGCCGGACGGTTTCTATACCGCCTTTGAGTCGTCGATGTTCGGTCCGGTGATGGCCAAGACGGTGCCGCTGATGTACGAAGGCACCTCTCCCCTGCATCCGGCGCGCCCCAGTTTCATGGGGCAGCTTGAGCAGGCGCTCCTGGTGGCGCCCCAAGACGATGGGGGCAGGCAGGCGCTGGAAGAACATCGCGTCCAGGTCCACCGCGTGCTCTATCAGATGGAGCGGTTTTTTACTTCCTCTTTCGGCTCCACTTGATTTGGCTTTGATTTCGCTGGCGTCATTCTATATTAGAGCCGACCCCGGGTCGGCTTTTCTGTCCCCAGGTGCATATGATTGACCAACACACCATAAAGACGCTGGAATTCCCGAAGATCGTGTCCTTGATTGCGGGCAAGTGCCTCACCCGTTTCAGTCACGATGAGATTGACCGGATCGCGCCGATGTCGAGCATCGAACTGATGCGGCGACGCCAGGCGGAAATCTCTGAGATGAAGGACATCATCAGATTCGGCGAGCACTTTCCTTTGTACCGCATGGAGACCGATTGTCGCGAGTTATTGAAGCGCGCCCAGGTGGAGGGCGCGGCGCTGGACGGCAAGGAGATTCTGGAGGTCCACGAACTGGTGCGGTCATCGATCTCTCTGCGTGAGTACGGCCCCGAAGAGCGGGCCAAATCGCCGCTGGTGAGCGAATACCTGGACGGCATCCGCGCTTTTCCCGAATTGCGGGAGCAGATCAACAAGGCCATCGATGAAGACGGTCAGGTTCGGGACAACGCTTCGCCCAAGCTGAAAGGTATCCGGCGTGATCTGGCCGACAGTCGGCGCCACATCGTGGCGCGGCTGGAGTCGATTCTGACCAACAGGTCCAAGCGGGCCGGCTGGCAAGATGACGTCGTCACGCAGCGCAACGACCGCTACGTCATCCCCATCCCGTCCAACATGTATCAGGCCGACCGCGGCATTCTGCACGACCGCAGCCAGTCCGGCGCCACGCTGTACATCGAACCGAAGGAAACGGTCGAACTTAACAACAAGATCAACCTTCTGATGCAGGAGGAGCAGGCGGAAATCATTCGCATCCTGCGCGAGTTGACCGGCGAGATCGGACGGCGGAGCGACGCGCTGATCGAGAACACGCGGATGATCGGACGATTGGATTTCCTTCACGGGGCGGCCCTTTTCTCCATACAGATCGACGGCCACGCCCCGGAGATAGTCGACGAGGCGGTGGTGTCGCTGGTCGACGCGCGCCATCCCATGTTGATCGTGCAACTCGGCGAAGTGTCGAAGGTGGTCCCCACCGATATCGCACTCGGCGACGGCCGTCAGGTGGTGCTGGTCACCGGCCCCAATACCGGCGGCAAGACCGTCGTTCTCAAGACCATCGGATTATCGGTGTTGATGGCGCTGTCGGGGTTGCATATCGCGGCCGATGAGAAGTCGCGGATCGGTCGCTTCGAAAACCTGCACGCCGACATCGGCGATGAGCAGTCGATTGAATTGTCGCTGTCCACCTTCGCCTCGCACGTCAAGAACATCATCAGCGGCTTGCGCACCGCCTCGACCGACTCGCTGCTTTTGTTCGACGAAATCGGCGCCGGCACCGATCCCAAAGAGGGCGCCGCACTGGCCGAGGCGATCATCCTCCACACCATAAAAGAAGGCGCCACGCTGGTGGCGACGACGCATTACTCACAATTGAAGACGCTGGCCATGGATCATCCGGAAGTAGAAAACGCCTCGCTGGAATTCGACCGCGAGACGCTGGCCCCGACCTACCGTCTTCATCTCGGGCTGCCGGGATCATCATACGCGGTCGAGATCGCCGGTCGGCTGGGGATGCCGGAGTCGATCTGCCGCCGCGCCGCTCAACTGCGCGGGACCTCGGAACGCTCGCTGGAGAGCCTGATCACCAGTATCGAGGCGGAGTTGGCCAGGATCAAGGAGGACCGCAAGGAGCTTTCCGAACGGCTGGAAAAAGCCCGCCGAATGGAAGAATTCAACCGCGCTCGTTCCGAGGAATTGCGCCTGAAAAGTGAGACCGGCCGGGATGAACGGCTGGGCGAGGCCGAGCGATTTCTCACCGATACGCGCCGTGAGATCGAACGGTTGGTGGCTGAGATTCGTGAGACCCAGGCCTCCAAGGAGGCCGTGCAGGGGTTTCATCACGCCCTGCACCAGAAGCAGAAACAACTGTCGCAGCGCCGGAAACGACCGAAAGCCCGTCGCGCCCCGGACGGCAGTATCGCCGTGGGCGACCGGGTGCAGGTGTTGTCGTTGAACAAGGAAGGGGAGATCGAACAACTCCTGGGGGACGACCGGGCTAAGGTGAGGCTGGGCAACGTCACCACCACCGTGGAACTCAGGAACCTGGCCAAGGTCGACAGTTCGGATAAGAAGAAACCACCGGCGACCTTCATCGGGGCGACGCCGGACGATGCGATCAGCCCGGAGATTCATCTTCGAGGCATGACGGTCGAGGAGGCGATGGAGGCGTTGAATCGTTTTCTCGATCGCGCCGTGATCGCCGGGTTGCATCAGGTCTACGTCATCCACGGCAAGGGAACCGGGAAACTGCGCAAGGGGTTGACCACTTTCCTGAACGATCACCCGGAGGTCGAGTCGCTGCGGTTGGGCGACTGGAACGAAGGCGGCGCCGGCGTAACCATCGTGAAATTGAAGTCGTGACATGATACCGCAGGAGACCATCGAGCAAGTCCGGCAGGCCAACGACATCGTGCAGATCGTCGGGGAGTACCTGCGTCTGAGAAAGCGCGGCAAGAACTACGTCGCCCTCTGCCCCTTTCATATGGAGAAGACGCCGTCGTTTTCGGTGTCCGCCGACAAACAGATTTTCTACTGCTTCGGTTGCGGCAAGGGGGGCAACCTGTATGGTTTCCTGATGGAGCACGAGAAAATGTCGTTCATTGAAGCAGTCCGCTACCTGGCCGGACGCGCCAATATCGTCATCCGCGAAGAACACGGCATTGACGCCCGACGTGAGGCGCTCGACCGTATCGGCTATGCCAACCAGGTCGCCGTGGAGTATTTCCAAAAGAACCTGCGTCTGTCGAAGTATCACGCCGTGCTTGAAACCTACCTCAAGGAGAAACGCCGGATCTCCGAGGAGGCGATTGAGTATTTCCAGCTCGGTCTGGCCGGGGAGGCGTGGGACGGCCTGATCCGACACGCCGGGACGAAGGATCTGTCGGAAGAGGATCTGGAACGGGCCGGGCTGGCCATACTGTCGGAGAAGAAGGGAAATTACTTCGACCGCTTCCGCCAGCGCCTGATGATCCCGATTTTCAGCCTCAGCAAGAAACCGATCGCTTTCGGCGGCCGCACGCTGAAAAAGGGAGAGCCGGCCAAGTACGTCAACTCGCCGGAGACACCGCTCTATATCAAAAGCAACGTACTGTACGGGCTCAATTTCGCCCGTGATGACATTCGCACCGCCGGTGCGGCGATTATCGTGGAAGGCTACTTCGACGTTATCTCGCTCCGGCAAACCGGCGTGACCAACGCAGTGGCGTCGTCCGGCACCGCTTTCAGCGCCCAGCAGGCGCGGCTGCTGGCCAGGTTCGCCGACGAGGTTTATTTGTTCTTCGACGCCGACTCGGCCGGCCGGCAGGCGGCCTTGCGATCGGTCGATGCGCTGTATGACGCTGGTCTTGAAGTGAAAGTGATGACCCCGCCCCAGGGCGAAGACCCCGACTCGGTGGCCGCCAAGTACGGACACGACAAACTGGAGGAACTTCAGGCCGAAGCGGTGGGTTACATCGAGTTTCGCGTGCGCGGTCTCGACATCGACAGCGTCGGCATCATCGGCAAGGAGAAACTGGTCAAGGAACTGGCGGCGGTGGCGTCCAAGATCGCCGACCCGACCCGGCGGTCGCTTTTTCAAGCCGAGGCGGCCGATCAGCTTCAGGTCGACGTGCAGCTTCTGAGACAGGGCATACCTGAGGCGCGTCCGGACGTCGACAAGGCCGTCCATACGCGTAAGTTCGATCCCACCGAGTTCGAGTTTCTTTCGCTGCTGCTGAACAACCCGGGCGCCATCGACCGGATCGCCGAGACGGTTTCACCCGATGATTTCGATTCCAAACAGTTGTCGCGCGTGTATGCGGCCATCATCAATCAGTACCGCACCGATGGGTTAGTCGACGCCAGGAAGCTCATCGACCGGGTCGACGATGCCGACTTCGTGTCGCTGATCACGCAACTGGCGGCGCGCGACTGGCCGCCTGAGGAAGTCGCCGGTCAGACGAAGAAAGCGCTGACGGGCTTGATGGCTTCGAAAAAGGAGCGTCTGCGCCGACGGCTGCATGACGAACTGGCGGCGGCGGAAACGGCCGGCGACCAGGAGCGCGCCGATCAAATACTGCGTGAAATCAGGAGTCTGGATCAGGATGCTGACCAAGCTGACCATTGAGAACATCGCCCTGGTGCGCCGTGTCGAGCTTTCCTTTCAGCCGGGACTCACTGCTCTCACCGGTGAGACCGGCGCCGGCAAGTCGATCATCGTGACGGCGTTGTCGTTGGCGCTGGGCGGTCCGGCCGACAGGGAGTATCTCCGCCACGGCGCCGAGTCGGCTGAGGTGACGGCGCAGTTCGATGTATCACGGATGCCGGCGGCGTTCCAACGCGATTACGCCAAGTATATAGTCGATGGCGCCATTGAACTGCAGCGGGTCGTTTCCGGAGGCGGCGGCTCGCGATCGTGGGTCAACGGCCAACGGATCGGTTCGGAGCGGTTGAAGCCGCTGGCTGCCGCGCTGGGCGAGATTCTCAGCCAGCACGCCCACCAGTCGCTGTTGAACGAGGACAACCATCTCGTTTTTCTCGATAATTACGCCGGCGCCGGCGCGCAGACCGAGACGGTAAGTGAACTGTTCGCCGCGTGGCGGAAGGTGGCCGACGAACTCGGCCGAATTAGAGCCACCCGCGAGCAACTGGTCCAACGGCGGGAGCTTCTGACATTTCAAAAGGATGAGATCGAAAAGGGATCGCTGCGCATCGGCGAGGAAGAAGAGCTTCTAGCCGAGCGGAAGATTCTCGATTCGGCGCGGGCCCTGATGTCGTCGGCGGGTGTGATCGGCGAGATACTCGACGGCGAGTCCGGATCGGTGAAGGAGTTGCTGGCCTCAGCCCGCCACGAATTGGACAAGATGGCGCAGGTGGACGCGAAGCTTGCGGACCAGGCGAGCGAACTGTATGACATCGAGGTCCGTCTCGAGGAGTTGCGGCGTGCCGTCGAGCAGTACGGAGCATCGATACCTGATGATCCGGCGCGAATCGATGAGATCAACACGCGCCTCGATGAAATCTACCATCTCAAGAAGAAATACGGCGGCTCCGAGGAAGCAGTGCTGAAGATGTTGGAGATGATCCTGGAGCAACTGGCTCAGAGTCCCGATACGGACTGTTTGATCTCCCAACTGGAAAAAGAGACCGAGCAACGACGACGTGAGTACACCGAGATTGCTGTCGCGCTGTCGCGCGCCCGCCGCTCGGCGGCCAAGAAGTTACAACAGCGGGTCGCGAAGGAACTGGCGCAGTTGGCTATCGACGGCGCGCGTTTCGAAATCGCGTTCATCGAGCAGGAGGACCCGGACGGCGTGGTCCTTGACGGGCGCTGTCTGCGACCGACCGAATATGGACTGGAGCAGGCCCGCTTTGATTTCGCGGCCAACCCCGGCGAACCGCTGCGGCCGCTGGTCAAGACCGCCTCCGGCGGTGAAATATCCCGCGTGCTGCTGGCTCTGAAGTCGGCCGACCAGCATAAACCCGCGACGGACGGCGCCTTCATGGTGTTCGATGAGGTCGATTCCGGTATCGGCGGCCGCACCGCTGTAGAAGTCGGCCGCAAGCTGAAGACTCTCGCGCGTCACCGTCAACTGATTGTGATCACCCACCTGCACCAGATCGCCCGGCAGGCCGAGCACCACTACGTCGTGGAGAAGTCGCTCTCCGGCAAACGCAACGTGATCGCGGTGCGGCGACTCGACACGGACGGCGTGCAGGCGGAACTCGAACGGATGGTGGCGCTGCCGGTGGCGGAGTAGACAAGTTTCCTCTCTTAACGAATCAGATGTTGATTACGCGGTATGAACGGTTCCGGCGGAGGAGCTGTCTCAACCTGCGACAACTGCTCAGCGAGCTGCACGTATGCCCTGGTTCGGCGTTGGAGTTCGCGAAATATCTTCGGCTGTTTCCCACTGATATCAACCGGGTCATCGCCGAGTGAATCGTATTCGTAAAGCGCGGTCTGCCTCCCCAACCATTCGAGATAGAAGTAGTCGCGTGTGACGCAGCCGACCCTATCCCCCGCGTTGATCATCGCGAAGCCGGGATCGTCCTCCTCGAGCCGCAACAGATCCCGTCCCCAACTGCGGTAGTGGTTTATCCCTCCGCGGAGACCCAGAATGGTCGGCAGTATATCGACCTGCGAACCAGCCGCGTCCACAACGCGACTGACCGGGATCATATCCTGCGGGCCGAGAATCAGCAGCGGAATGCGAAAGGTTTCCGGGTCCAGCACCAGACAACTGACATCGTAGTGAGCATGGTCGGCAGTGAGTACGACGATGGTGCTCTCGAAAACGTGCTTCTCTTCCAGCCGTTGCAGGAACCTGCCCAGGGCGTGATCGGCATAAAGCTGCGCGTTGAACACTTTCGAACTGTCGGCATCGTCGAAGAACTTCCGCACTGACGAATCAGGCAGGTCGTACGGTTCATGGTTGGAGAGTGTCAGTACCGTCATCTGAAACGGTCGCGGCAGGGAGTCGATCAGAGCGGCCGCCCGCTCGAACAGGGTGTGATCGGGGATACCCCACTTGGAGAAGGCCTGTCCCCTTTCGAACGAGTCTTCACCGATAAACCTATCATACTGCTTGCTTCGAAAGAAGCCCTCGATGTTGTCGAAGGCCAGGTCTCCTCCGTACACAAAAGCGTTGTAGTAACCACGATCACTCAGAAACTCCGACACAGTCTGGAACGGATGCGGCGCATCGTAGCGTCCCATGATCGAACGTCCCGGAATCGATGGGTACGATCCCAACACAGCCGGAAGTCCGAAGCTGGTGCGGATGCCGTTGGCGAAGAAGTGCGTGAACAGGATGCCACGCGGCGCCCATGAATCGAAGTGCGGGGTGAGATCGTGAGGACAGCCGAGCGCGCCGGTGTTCCTAGCCGCCCAGCTCTCCATCAGCACCACGACGACATTTGGACCCGGAACGGGCATGAAGCGCGTTGATGTAGCTGATCGGAGGATCCCGCCCGGTGGTTCCGACCAATTCTCATTGGGCCGATTCAGCATCTCCGCTACCGTTTGGTAAGCCTCGTTAATCTCAACGAATGGAAACCTCTCCGATTCGGTCATAGTCGAAAGTCTGAGGTCGCCGTCACGCTCAGTGAAATTGCGCCCCAACGTGTAGATGCCGTTCAGGGCTAACTGATTCAGGAAAGCGTTTTGACTGTAGTAAGCTTCCCCCCAATCTATCGGCGCCAGACCGGTGCGTCCGCGAATGCCCAAAAAGAATAAGGCTAATAGCAGTATTGTCCAAATAATCTGCCCGATCCACGACCGCCGATCAGGCCAGCGGTCGGTCCTGCGAAGCAGGATGCGCATTAGTAGAATGAACACAAGTGATACTGCCACCCAAATCAGGATCGATAGTCCGAACCCGGGATCGGAGGTGATCTGATTGAAGAACTCATCCCCTTCACCGATGTATTCGTACGCCAAGAAGTTGAGATGCGACCCGAACTTGGCATAGAAGCGGATGTCGGCGACAAGCAGGAAAAAGGAGAACGAGAACAACAGGCCGGCGTAGCCGAGCGTGATCCACCGCATCACCCGGTTGCGAAGACTGACCCACGGGACCGCCAGCGCCAGCGGTAGGAGGACATACAGTATGATAATCTGGTCGAAGCGGACGCCGATGGCGAAGGCCTTGAGAATCTCCGTCAGCGGCTCATGTTGCACCAGTTGGCTGAAGTTGAGCAGAAAAAGCGCACGCATGAGGGCAAAGAACAAAAGCCCCACGAGATAAGTCACGGCAATGTAAAGGAACGGGCGCGAAGGCAGGAGTTGCCCGATCAGGCTGCGCTGACTGTGACGTGAATCAACCACGCCTGGAATAAATAGTATCCGGGGGGCAAATCAAGCATGGGGTTGTTCAATTGTCAATCTGTCCGCAGGATGCGTATTCGACTACTCATCCTCTGTCACCACGGCCGTGCCGTAAGCCAGCAGTTCGGCCGCCCCCTGCATGATCTCGGAAGTCGAGAACCTGATCATGATAATGGCGTTAGCTCCCTGGGATCGGGCGTCTTCGATCATACGGTCCACCGCTTGTTCCCGCGATTCAGCCAACAGTTTGGTGTATTCTTTAACCTCTCCCCCCACGATCTTTCGAAAGAACGCGGCGATGTCGCGCCCCAGGTGACGGGCGCGGATGGTGTTGCCCTTGACCAGGCCGATGGTCTTGACGACTTTCTTACCGGCGATATATTCACAAGTGGTGACAATCATTTCTGAACCTCTTTGTAGCGATCCCGACTGTAGGCAAATAACCGTTCCCGTCCGTACGAAACAAGCAGAAAGATGAATCCGACCGCGCCGGCGGTCAGGCCGACCTGCAGCCACAGCGGGGCCTCGGGATCGGCGTACAGTTCGCTGAACAGTTCATAGGTTCCAAAGCAGAGAAGCAGGATAGCACCAATCGAGAGCAGGATCCAGCCGATCCCCCGTTCCGTCTTCCGATAGAGATTCTGCCAATAGCTGTCCCAGACCTCGTCGGGAAGATCCGCATATCGCACCATGCCGGTGACCTCCTGGAGTTTTCGAAATTCCGTCAACTCGGCTCTGAGCTCGGGGTCCTGGGCCAGTTGCGCCTCGAAAGCCTGTCGTTCTTCGTCGGACAACTCGCCGTCGACATAACCGGCCAGTAGCTCGCGTCTATTTCGCGCCATTGTTGAGCCTCATCAGGGTTGCCATTTTCTTGCGGGCATAGTAAAGTCGTGACATCACCGTTCCTTTCGGTATACCCAACAAGTGGGCGATTTCGTCATACGACATACCTCGGAAATGCTGTAGGGTTATGATCTCGCGGTCGTCGAACGACAACTCCTTGAGCGCCCGGTGCAGATTGGCCACCATTTCGTTCTTGATCACCTCTTGCTCGGGGGTGCGCTCATCGACCAGCAGCCAGGAGACGTCGTCGAGGTCGACCATCCGGTTCTCCCGCCGCGACCGCCGCCGCAGCCAGGTGCGGCTGAGGTTGGCGATGATCGTGTAAAACCACGGCGCGAACGGCTGTTTCTCGTCGTAGGTGTCGGCCGAGCGGTAGACTCGCAGAAAGGCCTCCTGAGAGATATCGTAGGCGTCGTCCTTGTTTCCGACCAGCCCCAAGGCTATGCGGAAAGCCGACTTTTTGTGCCGCTCGACCAGCAGGGCCAGCGCCTTCTTGTTGCCGTTTCGAATGCTCATAACCAAAGCAACATCCGATTCCATCTCTTCTGTCTTCCCTTCATTCGGCATACCGGGCAATTAGGGGGATATTCAGATTTTTCGGCAAGTTTTTTTGCCGGGGGGGCAATCCGCTTCTTCGCGACGGCCAGAGCCGTAGGTCGAAACCCCTGTGGTTTCGACATCGGCGCAGCCGATTCCCTACTCCCCATATTCCTCATCGAATTCCGGCTTCACCATAACGCCCCAATCATCTTCATAATAACCGTGCTCCCTGAACCCGTGTATTGACGACAACCTCCACTCAAACGGGTTCGATGTCCACCCATGTTTTACCGGATTGTAGTGTATGTAATCCAAATGACGTTTCAAATCATCTTCTGAACCGTTCCGGGCTTGCCGGAGACAGAATTATGTGAGAGATTACTGTCATGGCAAGACAAAGCAGGTATTCACCGGAGGTCCGGGAACGGGCCGTGCGGATGGTTGAAGAGC
>Ga0214473_10000043_pt1 | contig 171384 bp, 145 predicted proteins | sample RVTome_7_FD_203509 | JGI IMG/M metagenome (GOLD analysis project Ga0214473, IMG submission 203509) | Soil microbial communities from uranium-contaminated site in the Upper Colorado River Basin, Wyoming, United States - RVT98D197 | ecosystem: Environmental > Terrestrial > Soil > Contaminated >...
ATCTCCCCATGACCGTGACCGGAAAACTGTGGAAGAAGGAACTCCGCGAGGAGTTCAAGGAAATTCTCGGCAAGAAAGCATAACGATCGGCTCAATAAAGAGAGAGGAGGCTTGATATATGTTCGTACCATACTGCACACCGGAATGGCTCGAGGCCTTTGCACAGGCGTACAGGGCTAACCCGAGGTTTGAGAAACAACTTAAAAAACTGACCTCTACGGTTTATTTCAGAGTCCTGGCCGAGCCGACGTGGGGGATCGATCAGGATATCCTCTTCGGGGCAGCCCTCGTATCCGGACGGCTCGAAAGGGTTGAATTCATCACTGCTGAGAACGCAAAGAAAGTCGGTGACTTTATTCTTTCAGCGACACCGATGGAATGGAAGACTATCCTCACGAAAAAGAGGAAGTTTGTCACCGATTTCATGCTCGGGAAAATCAAGCTTGATCACGGGAGCAAGGTGGGCATCCTGGGCATTGCCCCCCATTCAAACACGCTGGTGGATGCCATGACGCAGGTGGAGATCAAGTTTCCCGACCAGATGACCGCCGATGAGGTGAAAAACTACCGGGCGCACATGAAGGACTTCCGAGCCAAGCTGGGCGTTTAAGAACCTGTCATGATTGTTGAGATAAAGGTCTTTTCAACCTTAAAACGCTATGTTGCCGGTTCAGATATGCTGGTGGGAGATAACAGGTGGGAGATACCTGAAGGCATAACGGCACGTGAGCTGGGTAAGAAATTAAAGATCCCGGACAAGGAGATTAAAATCATCATCATTAACGGGCGAAAGGCTGATGATGCCCATGTCTTGAATGAGGGTGATTCGGTTTATATTTTCCCCCCCCTGATGGGGGGGTGAGAGCATATATCCTTATTATTGATTCTATCGCACGCCCCATATTGAACCATATAGATATTAAAAATTATACATAATAGAAAATATAATTATATTATTTTGCATATCTTTAAAAAATTATGGCTTGTTTTTGATATTTAAATATGCAGAGGTTCAGGAACAATGCAGCAATGAGCACTCCACGTGTTGGTTTTTTAAAGTTACCTATAACAGGTCATACAGTATACTTAAGGAAGATCATCCCCAAATATTGCCCGATTCAATATTAATTTTGCTGGATAAATAAAAAAGGGGATAGGCTACTTTTTCATTCTTTATCCCTTAACTATTTTTCAAAAAGTAGTCTGTCCCCTTTTCTCAAGGAGGAAACATGCCTGCAAAAATCTCAAACAGCTACGATGCCATCGTCGTCGGCTGCGGCATAGCCGGGTCGCTAATCGGTGCTCTATTAGCCAACAAGGAACGCAAGAAGGTCTTGATCCTTGAGGCCTCGTCCCAGATAGGAGGGCGCGCTACATCCTTCCGCGGAGAAGGCATTACCGATGCCGGCGAGTTCCGCAAGACGCTCGCGCAGTCTGCTCACTCCTGGGTCAGTGAGAGGACCGCGCCCGATCTGCCCACACTGATACAGAAAAAGATGCTGAATGGATATTGCTTCGAAGCCGGCGGCAGGGGCGCCTGGTACACCAACCGCGGACGCGTGAGCCATTCCCTGGCCTTGTTCAACAAGCCCTCGATCTTCTATCCCAATGTGGGCTTTGTCTGGTATGACCATGCGTGGAAGCCTTACATCGTGGGCAGGCGGGCTAAGTACGGTTGGATGAGCGATCAAGATTACGCCGAGATGGTGAAGGTCCATAAACACAAGCTCCAGGTGCGCACGATAGCCGAAGCTGAGAAACTCGACCACGTGACCTTGAAGGATTGGGTGGAAGGTATAACTCAAAGTGACCTGGCGCAGGAATTCCACTATTCCATGGGCACTTTTCAAACGATCATCAACGACCCGGCGCTCAACGCTGCCGGAGAGAACCTGAAGGTATTCCTGCAGGTCCTGGAGACCGGCGTGCATATAACCAACGGTTCCTGGGCCTTTGCCGGCGCGCCCGGGCACCGTTTTATTACGGATGGTTTTGCCGCAGCTGTCGAAGAAGCCGAAGGAGCCATCCTTACCAATGCCAAGGTCCAAGAGGTTATCATAAAGGATGGAAGGGCAATCGGCGTCGCAGCCGAGATCGAGGGCAAGACCAGGGAGATCAAAGCCCCCATCATAGTCTGCACCCTCCCGCCCAAGGCCTTGCTGAAACTCATACCTGAGCAATTGCTACCGGCAGAATTTGTCGGATTAACGAAAAAGATAATCCATACCTCCATGGTTGCCGGCCAGTTCGGCATGACCAAGCCGTTGAGCCATTTCTGCAGGCTCGAGGTGGACCCCAGGTCTTTCTACCACACCTCCGTGTTGATCCCCGAGAGCGAAGGGCTGTTCAGGGGCAATGTCCCGCTCGACGTCGTGGCTATGTCCGCCATGGCGCCCACCACTGCCCCCGAGGGCAAGCACCTGGCGGGTATGGCGAGCAGCATCCTGGCTGAAGAAGCGCATGACAAGAAGAAGGTCGATATGGTGATCGACAGGATGTTGCAGTTTGCCGATACCGCCTTCCCCGGCTGGCGCGGATCGCTGGAGTTCATGTTCTTTACCGTCGGGGATACCTGCATACTGTGGCGGCATCCGGAGGATGAATGGGTCGATGTGCAGTGCCCGACTATCGAGGGGTTGTATTTTGCCGGCGATACCTATGGCAAGCGCCTCAACGAAGGGGGCATCGAGGGCGCTGCCCACTCCGCGTTTATCTGCGCCGGCGCCATAACCGGCAAGGACTATCTGCAGCTCCTGCCGCCGGTTTTCCGCTAAGCAAAAAAGGGGCAGGCTGCTTTTTTATTCCTTATTCCCTAGCTATTGCCTAGAAAATAGACTTCAAAAATCCCCCCTCACCCCCCTTTTATAAAGGGGGGATGGGGGGATTGCAGTTTTTTCACGCCGCAGCGGTATTACGGAGCGACGCGCAGTTTTTTCACTTAGAAATTAAGCGTCATCAGCATAGATGAAAAATCGCCCTCCGGCTCGATGACTTCTCGATCGTCTCGCTTGGACAGGTCTCCGGCCTTTGTCTCAATCATCCGGATCGATCTCTCCATATGCCGGATAAACTCAGCAGCCGGCATCATTTCACCATAGGTCCTGGTAAAAGAATATATGCAGACACCATCTTTCTCCGCAGCCTTGGCCATGCCAAGGGCGTCATGTAACAGCTGCAGGGCTTTTTTGGTAACCCCGATCGTCCGCACGGGGAAAAAATCCCACCACATAACGGCGGTGCAGAAGTGGGTGGTTGCCCGGTAGGCTTGGAGTGAAACCGAGTCATCGTGGACTCTAAACGACTTCATGAGCATCCGTTCCATGAAATCGTATTGATGTTCTTGGGGAAGATCTTCTCTCAGATAACCAAGTTGCCATTGAAGATTGCTGGATGGCTGTTTCACAATGTCGGGTTTCCCATCGATGGGCTTCTCAGGATTGACAAAGATCTCTTCATCATTGTGTAAAATCGCTTGCAGCACCCTCACGCTATTGAGCAGGTAGGCGGACCGGATGGCGGATGGTGAAACCGTTATTCCCTTTTCAAAAAGCGTTTCCGCCATGTTGAACCATGCAAAGACCATCCTTTTAAAACGCCGGATATCCGCTCTCCCGTGAAAAAATCCGTTTCCTTCCCGGATGTATCTCAGCGTCGACATGGCCCGTGCCAGGTAAACCACCGCATGTTCACAGTAAAAATCCTCCGTGGGAAAGGCGCAGTTCTCCTGGATATAGAGGGCCTCTTGTTCCGCCTGTTTAAAGAGGCTTTCAGCAACGGGATAAGACGGGGCGTCGAGCGCCAGATTGCGGAACAGCAGCATCCGGAGGGTCCTGGCGTTCAAATGTGTCGGATCGATACTGAGGCAGATGCGGAGGATCTCGATGGCTTCCCAAAATCGTCGCCGGTAATAAAAAGTTTTCGCAATTTCAATGCCGAGCAGCGAATTGTGCGGGAATTTATAGAACGTCATAATGGCATTGGATTCATCGCTTGCGGCAGGTTGTAGCTCGATTTCCGCGGGAGACCACATGAGCCGGGCCAGCGCTTCAACGGATGATGGATCGTTTTGCAGTATCTTGTCTCTCAGCAAACCGGGGACAAAATCAAAGTACATCTCACTCCAAAACCCGACCACCCACCAGATGGTGAGGGTTTCTCCGTTGAATAAGGTCATTTCATTCGGGCGGCTGCATAATAACGCCCGAATATCATTTGTTAAAAGACATTGCCGGGCATAGTCCATCATGCGGATCACCGGATCACCGGGTAGTTTTGCATTTAAAAGAGGAAGCAAATAGTTGTCCACGCTGGCATAATCCCCGGCGGCAATCCCGATGGATAGAAATCTGTTTTTGGTGAAGTATTTGGATAACGCCCAGCGAATGGCCATCTGATGAGCCAGTGAAACGGCGCTTCTGAGGCACTGCCGATACGACGCCGGATTGCTCACTTCCTCTTCTTTTGGAAAATCGACATACAACGTGGTGATATCGTGTGATCTCACCTTGCCCCACCGGCCGTACACAAAACGGCCCAGTGATTGTTCGATGTAATCCTTGAGATCTTTCTTAAGCCAGGTTACGACTTCATGGCCGATGATATCTCCGCGGCCGTACAGGGCAAAGCCTATTCTGACTCCTTCTGTATAATTTACCGACTGTTTGCCTTCGCGGCAGAGTTTCAGCAAGGTCTCAAAATTCCACTTCGGGCCCATCTGTGCCCGTTCGTAACCGAGCCAGAATGCCAGACTTCTCAGCACATTCTGTTTATGGGGCGTATCAGCCGGCTCTTTTTTTAGTCTGGTCAGCATCGAGTTGCTCACCTTGGGCAGGTCGATTTTGTGTTCGGCGATCAAGGCATTGATGCGGTCGGTCAGAGCCCGTGTCGATAGAGTAAGTCCGAGCAGATCATCCTTCTTTTCAAAGAGTTCTTCAAAATTGAGATGAGTCGGCGGTGTACGGTCTTCCTGGCCTCTCGCATTGTTACGGATAAAATCCCTCAGCTTATTTTCGTCGCCGGTATCGATGATGGCGTTTCTGACGGCGTACTCGATAAATGATCGGACAATCCTCACATTCCCGCTGTTTCCGGAAAATTGAGTATATTGTTCGAGGGTCGGGAAAACAGCCAAAAGAGCCGATTTTTTTCTGTCCTGTTTGCTCATATTTTCATTCCTCATTTAAGGATGCATAGAAGGATGCCGCTCCAGGCACATTACGTGCCTTACGAAGATGCAATACACAAAAAAACAATGGCCTGTTTCGCAGTAAAACAGGAATTTCCATGAAACACCGAAAAGCATTGACAGTTATTTTAACACAGAGTAATAATGAAGGGAAATCCTTAATTGTCAAGAAAATAGCCGACAAAGAGCCAATGAGACGGATCAGAAAAACCTGAGCATCCCCACGTTATAGATGGCGAAGGGTTGGTAACCCACGGAAATAACAAGAGGAATCTTTCGGGACAACCCTCTGTTTTACGGAAGCATCTAAGGAAGAAGGAATTGATATGGAACACTATAAACTCTTTATAAATGGTGAGTTTGTCAATGCCGCAGACGGCAAGACCTTCGAATCGATCGATCCCGGTACGGAAACCCCTATCGCCACGGTGGCGCAGGCAGGAAAGGCCGATGCAGAGGCGGCCATTGCCGCCGCACGCAAGGCCTTCGACAGCGGGGTGTGGAGCAATCTTACTCCCGTTGCGCGGATGGCCAAGATGCAGGATTTCGCGGATCAGATCGCCCAGCAGGGTCTGCGTCTGGCGGCAACGGAATGCATGGACTCGGGCCAGATCATTGGACTCGCCAAGTTCGGGCCCTTGCTCGGCATCGGATTTTTGCGCAATCTGAGTCTGGCAGCGGCCACAAAGTTCCCCTGGGAGGAGGAGATACCGATCTCCGGCAACGTCTTCGCGCCGGGCCGTGATTTTATTCGCAGGGAGCCGATCGGCGTATGCGTGGGGATTATCCCCTGGAACTTCCCCATGACCATGGCCTTCTGGAAGATCGCCCCTGCCCTTACCATGGGCAATACCGTCGTTTTGAAACCGGCTTCATATACCCCGTTGAGCGCACTCATCATCGCCGAGGCTTCAAAGGCGGCCGGCATCCCCGACGGCGTAGTAAATGTCATAGCCGGACCAGGCGGAGAGCTGGGCAAGACCCTCTGCACCCATCCCTCGGTGGACAAGATCGCCTTTACCGGCAGCACGGAGGTGGGGCGCGAGATCATGAGGATGGCTGCCGAGACAATCAAAAAGGTGACACTCGAGCTCGGCGGCAAGTCTGCCAACATCATCCTCGACGATGCGGATATGGACCTGGCCGTGGAAGGCGCCTGCTTCGGCACCTTCTTCCACCAGGGGCAGATATGCGAATCAGGCACGCGCGTCCTGGTCTCGGCAAAGATCTATGATGAGTTCCTCGACAAGATGAAAAAGCGGACGGAGGCCCTCCGCATCGGATACCAGATGGATCCGAACTCCCATATGGGACCCCTGGTGAGCAAGCAGCAACTGGCTACGGTTGAGCGGTATGTCAAGATCGGCAAGGATGAGGGGGCGGAACTGATCACCGGCGGCAAGCGCGTCGAGGTTCAAGGGATCAAGGGCGGATACTACTATGCCCCCACCATCTTTGCCGACGTGAACAACAAGATGCGCATCGCGCAGGAGGAGATCTTCGGTCCGGTCGTCTGCGTCATAAAATTCGCCGGCGACGAAGAGGCGATTGCCATTGCCAACGATTCCATCTACGGCCTGGGAGGCGGGGTCTTTTCCAGCAACACCGCCAGGGCCGAGCGCGTGGCCCGCGAAGTACGCACCGGTACCATGTGGATCAACAATTACCATATCTTTGCCGATTTCTGCCCCTTTGGCGGGTATAAGCAGTCCGGCGTGGGACGCGAACTGGGTCTCCCCGGCTTGCATGAATATACCCAGGTCAAGAGGATACATGTGGCCGCCATTGCCGATCATAAGGCGAATATGACCTTCCAGCTGATGTCGGACTATAAAAAGGTCGATGGTTTTTCATATAACTGCCCGACTGCCGTGATCGCCGGCCATGGAGCCCTGAGCGCTATATACAAGTCACTGGTGGATCTCAACTGCCGCAGGGCGCTGATTCTGACCGATCCCGGTGTCAGGAAAGCCGGGCTCGCAGATCTTGTCAAGGATGCGCTGGTCGATTTCTGCGTCGGCATCTATGACAAGATCCCGGCTGATCCGGACCTTGCATCGGTTGATGCCGCAGTCGAAGCTGCCCGCAAGCTCACGGCGGATTGCATCGTCAGCGTGGGAGGCGGGAGCGTCATCGACACGGCCAAAGGGGTCTGCGTGACCTTAAAAAACGGCGGCAAGGCCAATGATCACCTTAACCTGCTGGTACTTACCGAGCCGCAGACCCCGCACATCGCCATTCCGACGACGGCGGGGACCGGCAGCGAGGTAACCAATGTGGCTGTACTCACCAGCACGGGGGCGGGGCGCAAACTCTTTATCGCAGATACACACATCATGCCGAATACCGCCATACTGGATCCACGCTTTACCATGACCCTGCCCAAGGAGTTGACAGTCTCCACCGCCATGGATGCCCTGACCCATGCCATCGAGGCCATGACAAGTACCATGGCAAACAAGATCTGCGACGGCCAGGCATTGCAGGCGATACGTCTGATCAACGAGAACCTGCCGCTCGTCGCCGCCGACGGCAAGAATGAGAAGGCCCGGCTCAATCTGCAGATAGCCGCCACCCTGGCGGGGTGGGCATTCACCATCGCCCAGGTCGGCCTGGCGCATGGTATGGCCCACACGATAGGGACGCTGCATCATGTCCCCCACGGAGCAGCCTGCGGCATCGTATTACCCAAGGTGATGCGGTATAACGTCGATCATGCCGCTGACAAGCTGGCTCTGGTAGCGCAAGTCCTGGGGGTCGACACCGCCGGCATGAACGAGCGCGAGGCGGCCCTGGCGGCAGCGGACGCCGTAGAAGCCCTGCTGAAAAAGGTGGGCCATCCGACAAGGCTGCGCGACGTCGGCGTTCAGGAAGAGAACCTGCCGATATGCGCATTTCACGCCATTGCGGATACAGCCGTTCTATTCAACGGTCGTCCTGTCAATGACCCGAACGAAGTCCTGGAGATTTACAAACAGGCCTTTTAGCAAGCTTGCGACAAACAGGTCGGCTCCTAAAAAGCAGTATGCGTAAAGCAACAGTATGATCGGTTGATGATGAGTTCTGGCGCAATACATACGAAATAAAAAGGAGGTTTGCTAGCATGCCTAAATTCGGGACACAAGAGTGGTACGATGTCTACATGGAGGAGATCAATAAGAGCACGGCATACGAGGAGGCGGCCAAGACCTGGGAAGGTGATTTATATTTTATCGTAGAAAAGGGCGGCCCGGTCAAAGAGCCGATTTACGGGTACGTGGATCTTTGGCACGGCAAATGCCGAAAGGCAGAGATCGTTGCCGACCGCAAGAAATATAACCCTGAATTCATCATTTCAGCTCCCTATCCTATCTGGAAGAGGATATGCCTGAAGCAGCTCGATTCCACGCAGGCGCTGATCACCAAGCAATCCAGGCTCATGACTGGCAGCAGGGGCACCATGGCCAAGATCATGCGCTACACCAAGGCGGCTAACGAGCTGACCAACATCACGGCACGAATACCCACGGAATGGCTGGACTGAGTAATAAGGATTCCACTTTGTTCTGACGGAGGAGGTTACCATGTGGAATTTTTCCTGTCCGTTGATTGTGTACGGCGATAATGCCCTGGAATATCTTGCGCAGGTCAAGGGTAAAAAGGCCTTTATCGTCACCGATAAGAACATCGTAAAGCTCGGTTTGGTAAAGCTGGTTACCGACCAATTGGACGCAGTAAACATTCACTGGGAAATCTTCGATGCGATAGAACCCGAGCCCTCGCTTAACACGATCAATAAAGGTAAAATAGCGGTGGGCAAATACCAGCCCGATTGGGTCATCGGCATAGGCGGCGGTTCCTGTCTGGATGCCGCCAAGGCCATTATCTGCCTGCTGGCCCGCCCTGATCTCGAACCCGATGCCGTATCCGTAATCGAAACGTTCAATTTCAGGGAAAAGGCCAGGCTCATGGCCATCCCCACCACCAGCGGCACGGGCTCGGAAGCTACCTGGGCAGTGGTGCTGACCGACACAAAAGACAACCGCAAACTCGGCCTGGGCACTACGGAAGATATGCCGGATGTCGCCATACTCGATCCCGTTATGGTTATGGGCATGCCCCCCCAAATCACGGGAGACACCGGCATGGATGTCCTCACGCACGCTATAGAGGGATACGTGTCAACCTGGGGCACCAGTATGACCGCCGGACCGGGATTGATTGCGGCGCGGCAGGCCTTCGCGTATCTGCTCAAGGCGTATAAAAACGGAAACGACCTCGAGGCGCGCAGGGAGATGATGTACGCAGCTACCCTGGCCGGCATGTCCTTCGGCAACTCCATGGCAGGACTGGCCCATAGCACCGGGCACGCCCTCGGGGCAATCTTGCATACTCCTCACGGACGCGCCGTCGGCCTCTTCCTCCCCTCTACCATGGAATACCTTATGAACGGCTCCGAAGAGACAACGGCCAAGTATGCCGAAATAGCGCGCTTCTGCCGCATTGGATCCGGCTCTGACAAGGAATGCGCTCAGGCCCTGGTAGCCGGGATCCGCGCGCTGGCAAAGGAGATCGGCCAGCCGCTTTCCGTCAAGGCGTGCGGCATAGACAAGGCGAAGTATGACGAATCGATTCCCGGGCTGATAGAGAGGGCGTTGAATGAGGTCATGACGATTACCGTCACCCGCGTGCCTGGCGAGGAAGACCTGGACAAGATCTTCCGCTATGCGTATGAGGGCAAGAGCATCGACTTTTAGACAATCCATTGGCTCAACCGCCGGAGGTGGCCCTTTGGCCGGAGGCGACCCTTTGGTCAGAGCCACCTCAGGCATGACGGAGCGCCATCCACTGACCAAACCGGAGGTGACCCTTTGGTCAGGGTCGCCTCCGGGAACTATAAAAAATCCCCCTGAATCCCCCTTTGCCAAAGGGGGAAGAACGCCTCTGGCTGAAGAGCCACCTTCGGCCTTTAGTAAATGGTTCGGCATGCTCACCATCCTGAGCTCGTCGAAGGAGGGAGGTGGGGAGGGATTTGGGCGGTTTATTTTCTAAGCACTAGCCGAAGGAGAAGATCATGAACGGATACTGGGGCAAGCTCCTCGTAGCCGATCTCAGCAAGGGCACGCTTACCGATGAGCCCTTGCATGAAAGATATGCGCGCGCATTCCTCGGCAGCACCGGTCTGGCCGCGCGCTACCTGTTCGACATGGTCGATGATAACACCGACCCGCTGGGACCGGATAACCCCCTTATCCTCATGCCCGGTCTCCTCAACGGCACCAGCGGGCCCAGCGTCAGCCGCTGGGGAGGCGCCACGAAATCCCCGCTCACCGGACATTACGGGGATGCCAATGCCGGCGCCTGGTTCGGCGCGGAGCTCAAGAACGCCGGTTACGATGGCATCATCCTCAAAGGCCAGTCAGCCAAACCCGTTTACATTTACATCAAAGACGGCGTTGCGGAGTTAAAAGACGCCGGCAGCCTGTGGGGCAAAGATACCTACAAGACCCAGGAGGAAATCAAAAAGGCATGCAAAGATAAGCGCACACAGATTGCGTGTATCGGCCCCGCCTCGGAGAACCTGGTGCTCTACGGCTGCATCATGTCCGAGTGGGGTCACTCCCTGGGCCGGGCCGGGCTGGGATGTGTCATGGGCTCCAAGAAGGTCAAGGCCATCGCCGTGCGCGGCAAGCTGAAGCCGCCCATGCAGGACCCGGAGAAGTTCCGCGAGGCCGCACAACGGGCAATGACCGAGGTCAAGGAGGGTTTTCTCAGCCAGTGGATGCATGAAGGCGGCACCGCCTCATGGGTTGATTCTGCTATTTCCTATGGCGACGGCCCAACAAGATATTACACTGCCCCTACCATGCCGGAGGCGACGAATATCAGTGGCGTCACCATGGCGGAGAAATATGAGACAGGCCACACGGCCTGCTTCGGCTGTCCCATACGGTGCCGCAAGGTGCTCCGGATCAAAGAGGGAAAATATCAGTACGAGAGCATCGAGGGGCCTGAATATGAGACCGTCATTGCCCTGGGGGCGATGATGGGGCTCGCCCTTGATATGTCCACCATCGTCTACTTAAACGAGCTCTGTAACGCCTATGGGTTTGATACCATCAGCGGCGGCGCCAGCGCCGGCTATGCCTTCTATCTCTATGACTTAGGGGTGATCACCGACAAGGACACCGGCGGTCTGAAGCTCACCTGGGGGAATATCGAAGCTGCCATCGAGCTGATGCACCTGATCGGCAAGAACCAGGGCTTCGGCGCCGTGCTGGCAGGCGGGACCAGACGGATGGCTCAGAGATATGGCCGCCCAGTCGGCGAGGCCGTCCAGACCAAGGGCCTCGAAATCCCGATGCACGATCCACGGGCGTACCACTCCATGGGGCTCGTCTATGCAACCGCTCCGCGCGGTGCCGATCATAATAAAAGCGACGGGTACCAGGTAGACGGCGGCGCGGGCCATCCAGACCTCGGCCTCAATGCAGCAGACCGCTGGGGAGACGATAGGGCCGCGATGGTTGAGAAAAGCCAGAACTTCCGGGCTCTGTCCGATTCGTTGGGCATCTGTCATTTTGCCATCATACCATTCGCCTTGATAGTAGATATGATCAACGCCTCCACAGGCTGGGATACGGACATGGACCAGCTCTTGAAGGCAGGGGAACGCATCTTCCAGCTGCAGCGGGCCCTGTCCTGCAAGCTCGGCATCACTGCCAAGGATGATGTAATGCCCGAGCTTGCCATGAGGCCGATCCCCGAGGGCGGGACCGAGGGCCATGTGCCCAACATGGAGAAGATGCTTCCGGAGTACTATGCCCTCAGAGCGTGGGACAGCGTTACCGGCAAGCCGTCAAAGAAACGGTTAGAAGGCCTGGGCATGCCGGAGATCGCTGCATCAATCAACGCGAAGTAGTTTTAAAGACGGATGTAAAAATTCATAGTGGGTTGCATTGATCGTGGCGAAGATAAAAATCAACTTTATAGGACCGTGGAGTCTGTTCCTGGGTGTGCGAACAATAACGGCAGAGGTAAATAGTATTGATGAAGCCAAGGCATATGTTGAGACCCAGTACGGGCCCGTCTATCAGGAAAAGCTCAGATCCAGGGGTGCCCATAAGAAGCACTCCATATGGGACAGCAGTAATATCCTGCTTAACGGCAGGAACATAAAGCAGTTGGATGAGCCGGCGCTTAAGGATGGCGATAACCTTGATCTGCTGCTCATAGTTGCAGGTGGTTGAAAAGGCTGCCCAGATGTGATGGCAGTTTAAGAGAGAAATTCATCCGGCTCACTATAAAGGTTGCATTTTTGAACAAATTCTATTATTGCAAAGGGAATGTGGCTTTGATCTCGGGAACAATTACCGGAGGGAAGGTACGGCATGGCCACTGACCTTGGAAAGGAGGGTGCATACGTCAGCGGAGAAAAGGTAAGGTAGACAACAGCCAATAAAAAAAGGAGGATTAAAAGCCATGAAAACAAGGTACAGCATCACAATAATGGTAGTGATCACGGCCATGGTCTTTGGCATGGCCCTGGCGCCGAAACCAGCGCAAGCGGCGGAACCCATCATCATCAAGGTGGGCATACCAACGCCGCTGAGCGGTCCGGCAGGACCCTGGGGTCAGATCGGGATTGCCCCCAGTGATGTATGGTTAGAGATGTTCAACAAGGAAGGCTTCAAGGTAGGGGACAAGACCTATAAGTTTCAATTGGTCCGCGTTGACGACAAGAATACACCTGAAGGCGGCACCGCCGCGGCCAAGAAACTTATTTACGAGGACAAGGTCAAGTTTATCATCTCGCACTGGAGCTGGAACTTCCCCTCCGTATCCGCCGTGGCCAACCAGGCTAAAATCATTTATTTGTGCAGGACCGGCAACGAGGCAGTACCGGGTGGTGTCTATGACCCCAAAAAACAGCCTTACACGGTCTTTGCCAATCCCTCACACGAACAATTTATCGCGGATATCCGCGCCATTGCCGAGGCATTCCCCAAGTACAAAAGGATAGGCATTAACGACTCAACCCTGGGCAAAGGGATCGGCTGGGACTATGTGGATCGGGAGCTTGATCAAGCGGGAATCAGGTATCATCATGAATGGTACCCGCCGGGGACGCAGGATTTCACGCCTTACCTCACCAGGTACAACGAAGCCGGTTGTGACATTATCTATGGCGCCGGGGATGTCATGGCCGCCATGCTGATCACCAAACAGCGCTGGGAGATGGGTTTCAAGACCTGGCGGACCGGTACCTCCGGCGGAATCCTCAATCCCATGATGTATATCAGTGTCAGCGGCATGGACGCCTCTCAGGGCTTCATGGGTCAGTATTTTGCCAACTGGGATTTCAAGAAGACCAAGGTGAATCCCAAATATATCAAACGGTGCCGGGAAGTGATGAAAATCGTGTCCAAGCAGCAGGGCAGGCCATTTACTTACACCGCCTGGATAGGCTGGTTTCCCCATCACATAGAGATCCTGGCTCAAGCCATGCAGAGGGCCGGCACGGTGGACGACCCCGATGCCATTATGAAGGCCATCCGCGGCGGCACCTTTGACACGACCATTGGAAAATTCACCTTTTCCGGTGCTAAGACTTACGGATCACCGATCGTCTTTGGAACGCCTGGCTGTATGTCTCAGATCAAAGGTACCAAAGAAGTATATCTGAGTGAACATCCATTGACATATTTCCCATAATCACAGAGGAATACGTGTAAGAGGAGGAAAAGAAAGGTATGCCCCCTGTCGGAATATGGATTGACGGATTGATCCAGAGCTGCATCTATATGACCATGGCCTTTGGCATGGTGCTGGTATTCAGCATCCTCGGAATCTTGAACTGGGCCCATGGCCAGTTTTACATGCTCGGGGCTTTCGTAGTCTATTATGCCGTCACGGCAGCGGGCATACCTTTTCCCATAAGTATTCTGTTAACCGGCCTGCTGATTGCAGGGCTGGGTATCATGGTTAAAAAATTTGTTATCGATCGTGTTCAGGGCGTTTTATATGTAGGTGTGGCGACCATATCGCTCATCTTTTTCTTCGAGGGTGCCGCCAATATGATCTTCGGCATGGAAGATCGAGGATTGAGCATGGTGCTCTCCGGTGTCCTTGACCTGGGCTCGTTTAGTGTGAGCTATCAGAAGATGGCCGTGCTCGTTTTCACCCTGGTGGTCATGATCGCCATGTATATCGTGCTGAACCGCACCAAGGTAGGGCTGGCCATCAGGGCGGCAGCCCAGGAACCGACGGCCGCGAGCTTATACGGCATCAGTGTGGAGCGCCTTTCATTAATTGTCATGGGCATCGGTTGCGCGCTGGCGGCGATGGCCGGCAGTATCATGGCCCCGATCTACCCCATCAACCCTTTCATGGGGGGCATTCCCATGATCATGTCCCTGCTGGCCATTGTTATCGGAGGCATCGGCAGCCTCACCGGGGCCATCGTGGGCGGTCTCATCCTGGGGTTCCTGAACAGCGTCATAGCCTATTATCTGTCCTACTTTTCCGAGGTCGTGCTTTTTCTGCTTGTCATCGTTATCCTGCTGGTCAGACCGCAGGGGCTATTCGGAGCTGCCCTAAAATAATGCGATTCATTGACTATAAAAATGTAGTACCCAAGACCGTAATTGGTCTGCTGGTTTTCCTGATCCTTTTAATCCCGGTTTTCACCACTAATGTGGCCACCTTGTCTATGCTTATCCTCAGCGGCATTTGGACCGTTGCCGTCATGGGCTTTACCCTGGTCTTGAGAACCGGACAGTTCAGCCTGGGGCAGTCTGCCTTTCTGGCCATCGGCGGCTATACCTCGGCCATATTCACCGTCAAGCTGGGCTGGCCGTTCTGGCCCAGCTTTTTTCTGGCCGGAATGGCCTCGGGAATTGTATCCTTACTTGTAGGTATGGTAGTACTGAGGGTGGGAAACATCTATTTCTCCATTATTACCCTGGCCCTTGGTGAGATTGTCAGGATTATCGCCCAACAGTGGGAGCCGGTCACCCGCGGTACTCGAGGTCTGATACTCTCTCCGCCGCCGCCGATTATCCTGGGTGGTTTTAAAATCAATTTTGAAGCCAGTCCGGTCCCTTATTTTTACTTCACCCTTTGTCTGATCGCCGTAACAGCCTTGATTTTATGGCAGATCGGTCAGAGTCGTCTGGGGCGTGCCTTCGCCGGCGTAGCCCTCAATCCGGTGCTTGCCGAGCATCAGGGCATGCATCTTATGAAGTACAGGGTAATTGCGTTTACCGTGGCCGGGGTGTTCACCGGCCTGGCCGGTTCTCTTTACGCCCATTTCCTGACGGTCATAACTCCCTATGTATTCGGCTTATGGCAGTCCATACAGATTATGATCATGAGCATCGTCGGCGGCATAAGCTCGCTGGTAGGGGGACCGATTATCGGTACTATTTTACTGTATACATTGGGGGACTATCTGACCCGGGTGAAAACCTTCGGTATTCAACCCCTGTTATTCGGAGCCATAGTTGTGATGGTGCTGATCTTTCTGCCAAAAGGAACGGGGCTGGTCGACCTCTGGGGACGATTCTGGACCAAGGTGGTCTGGAGAGAAGAGGAATACGAACCTGATACACCGGATGACTAAAAAAGGAAAGTTATTAGATGTCTTACTTAGAGTTAAAAAATATAACCAAAGAGTTCGGAAAACTGGCTGCCCTCGAGGATGTTGATCTGCAGGTGGAAAAGGGTGAGATACTGGGCATAGTCGGCCCTAACGGCTCCGGCAAAACCACCTTGATCAATGTCATCAGCGGCTATTACCGCCCCACCGGGGGAGAGATATTTTTTAATGCCAAAAAGATATCCGGGCTGCGGCCCGACCAGATAGCGAAGAGGGGGATAATAAGGACCTTTCAGTCGAATGTGCTCTATGAGGGCACCACGGTCGTGGAAAGCATGCTCATAAGTTCGTACCAGCAATACCGGACAAAAAACTGGCAGTCTTTTTTTGAAACCAGGACCTGGAAAGATGAGAATGAAACGGTTGTGGGCAGGGTAATCGAACTAGTGAAGCTCCTCGACCTCTTGAACGATACCTTTTTACCGGCGGAAGGGCTCTCACACGGGTATCAAAGGATGCTCGGCATAGCCATGGCTATGATAGCCAACCCCAGCGTGCTCCTGCTCGATGAGCCGACCACCGGCATGAACCATGAAGAAGCCATGTTCGTGGTCGATAAGATCAAGAAGATAAACGAGCAGGGCGTTACGGTCATACTGATAGAGCACAATATGAAGGTGCTGCTGGATGTGGCTACCAGGGTGGTCGTCCTCAGCTTCGGCACCAAGATCGCCGACGGAAAGCCCGAGGAAGTGATGAATAAGCAGGAGGTCATTGAGGCCTACCTGGGCACGGAGACGATATAAGGCATGCTGAAACTTAAAAACATCTGGGTTAAGTATGGCAAAAAAGCAGCGGTCAGGAAGTTGTCCTTATCCGTCAAGAAAGGGGCATTTGTCACCATCCTGGGCGCCAACGGAGCGGGCAAGACAACCACACTGAATGCCATAAGCGGAATCGTTAAGGTAAAAAAAGGCCAGGGTGAGATCCTCTTTAAGGGTGAAAAGATAAGCGGCCTGAAACCCGGGCGGATAGCCGCCATGGGCATTATCCAGATCCCCGAAGGGAGAAAGATCTTCCCGCTTTTGACCGTCAGGGAAAACTTGCAGGTGGGAGCCTATCTGCAAAAAGACAAGAAGCAGGTGCAGCAGTCGCTGGAGAAGGCACTGGCCCTTTTCCCCGACCTCAAGGACAAGCTCAAGGCCAAAGGCCGGGAGCTGAGCGGCGGACAGCAGCAGATGCTTGCCATCGCACGGGGTCTGATGGCGCAGCCGGAGGTGCTCCTGCTTGACGAACCTTCTTTGGGGTTGAGCCCTTTATTGCGCCTACATCTGGCTGAAAAGATTAAAGAGATCAACCGCGATGGAGTGACGGTGGTGCTGGTGGAACAGAATGCACGTCTCGGGCTCATGCTCGCATCCTACGGCTATGTCCTGGAAAACGGTGAGCTGGTCTTACAAGGCAAGACCTCCGATCTTATGCTCAACGAAGACGTAAAAAAGGCGTACCTCGGGGTCTAGAGGCGGAGAGCGCCAATCTTTAATCTCTGAACCCCATCATCTAAAATTTACAAGGGAGGGGCTGTAGCGTGGAAATAAAACCTTGGCATAGACATTATGATTACAATGTACCGACGACGGTGCGCGTGCCGCGCTTACCGATCCATGAACTTCTTGAAATACCCGCCAACGCCTTCCCGGACAAAGCGGCCCTGAACTTTTACGGCACGGAAATAACCTTCTGGGAACTGCGCAGCCTGTCCATACAGTTTGCCAATGCCCTGGGCGCCCTCGGGATGAAAAAGGGGGAGCGGGTGGGCATCCATTTGCCGAACTGCCCCCAATACTTGATTGCTTATTATGCGGTCTTATCGCTCGGAGCAATCGTCGTCAACCTCAATCCCATGTACACGGCTGAAGAGCTTAAGCTGATGGCCAACGTCACGGCCCTGACGACCCTCATCACCTTTGACACGGTGCTTCCTGCCATCCGGGCCTTATATAAAGAGGTAAAAATCCCGCTGGTGATCGTAACCCAGGTTACCGACTATATTAAAGGAGCGGATGTCAGCACGGCAGCCAGCCTGGAACTGGAAAAAGGCTGGCATCATTTTTCAGCCGTGATGGAGGGCTGTTCGAATACTAAGCGCCCCCGCATCCACGTAAACCCGGCGGAGCCGGCCCTGATTCAGTTCACCGGCGGTACAACGGGGATTCCCAAGGGAGCGGTGCTCACCCATGCAAACGTCGTAACCGCGACCCTTCAAAGCACCGTGTGGGGATCCACGGCCCACCTGACATCGTATGAACGGCGTAATGTCATAGCGATGCTGCCCTACTTCCACGTCTACGGCAATATCGTGGTGCTGAATTGGGCCGTGTTCAACTGTGCTACACAGATTCAAATGCCGCGCTTTGAGATCGAGGAGATGATGAACCTGTTGGCAAATTTCGCGGAAATTACCTTTTTCCCCACTGTTCCCACGCTCATTACTGCGCTGATCAATCATCCCAAAGCGGTGGAGCTGAACCTGGCAAAGAAGATCAAGTTGTTGAATTCGGGGGCTGCTCCTATTCCGCTGGAGATCATCGACCAGATTAGGGACATGGGGATCTTTTTCTCCGAAGGATATGGACTTTCCGAGTCCACCTCGCTGGGTATCTCCAACCCCATCATGGGGCTGAAGAAGGTCGGAAGCATCGGGATCCCTTTTCCGGACAATGATGTGCGGCTCGTAGACATCCAAGACGGCACAGAGGAAGTCCCCCAGGGCGAGCCCGGTGAGATCATCATGAAAGGCCCGCTCATCATGCAGGGCTATTGGAACAACCCGGAAGAAACCGCCGGACAGCTCAAGGACGGCTGGCTGTACACCGGTGATATCGCGGTGCGGGATGAAGACGGTTACATTTTCATCGTGGACCGCAAGAAGGATATGATCATCGCCGGAGGGTATAACATTTACCCCCGGGAGATTGATGAGGTTCTCTTCCAGCATTCCAAGGTGCAGGAAGCGGTGTGTGTGGGCATTGCCGACCGATATCGGGGAGAGACCGTGAAGGCCTACGTCGTGCTCAAACCCGGCGAAGAGGCTTCCGAGGAAGAGATCATCTCTTTCTGCCGGCAGAAACTGGCCGCCTACAAGGTACCCAAGCTCGTAGAATTTCGAGAATCACTTCCGAAATCGGCGATCGGAAAGATCCTGCGCAAGATCCTGAGGCAGGAGGAGACGGCAAAGAAAGGGAAAACGTCGTAGAACAGCATGACGCCGACTCGCTGGAGCGGATAACGAGCAAGGGCTGCCCAAGAAAAATGCTTTCTGGACTACGATGCTACCTCTGAGGTAGACCTCCCGATCATCTTCTTCGGCAGTAAGTTTGGCTGCGCCGTGATGGGGGCATGTTTTAACCCTAGCTCGCCTGTTCCTCCCGGCACAACTGTCGAGGCGAGGACAGCGAGTATCGATGTCACGAGCATCATCCTGTCACAGTACGGTCACTTAGACATCTACGGCGGCACCCACTCGCTTGAGGAGGTAAAACAGCCGGCGCTTGAATGGATGAATGACAGGCTAAAATAAGGGTTCCTACAAGAAAGGAAAATAGCAGAGAGGCAGGGTCGGCCATAGCCTTGCCTCTCCTTTTTGTGAATTCCGACGAGGCCGAAGATTGTGAAAAAATTTCCACTTACACCCTCTTCCCCTTTCTAGCCACCATAGCAATCATTTGATATTAAATCGTTGTAAATTTGACATCTGAACACGTTTCTGGCATTGTGTGAAACACTGCTAGTCTTACAATGGAGGAATGTGATGAAAAAGCTTTATGTTTTATGGATCATTTTATTGACTGCCTTGCTGGTGGCATTCATGAGTTTTCCGGCAGGAGCCCAGGGGGTCAAGCGGATCAAGATAGGCATAATCGGCCCGATGAAGTATGTCCAGGGTCAGGGCCACTGGAACGGCGCGCTTATGGCGGCCGATGAGATCAACGCCAGAGGGGGCGTTCAGGTCGGCGGCGAACGGATGAAGATCGAGCTTATCAAGGCGGATTCCAACGAATTCCTCAACATTACGGACGCCACCAATGCCATGGAGCGGCTGATCTCCAGGGACAGGGTGAACTTCGTGGTGGGCGGCTTCCGGACCGAGGCGGTCTTTGCCATGCAGGACATCGCCTGCGAGCACAAGGTGATCTTTATCGGCTGCGGGGCTGCCCATAATGAGCTCTGTGCGCGGGTGGCCCAGAACTATGCATTTTACAAGTATTGGTTCCGGGAATCCCCTTTTAATTCCTCAATGCTTGCTCGAACGTCCTTTATCCATTTGGGCTACGTTGCCGGCATCTTGAAAGAGCAGTTAAACATACCCAAGATAAAGGTGGCGGTGGTGGCGGAGAAGGCCATGTGGGCTGATGCCTTTACCAAGACGGCAGAGATGGTTATCACCCAGCTGGGGATGGAGCTGGTAGGCACCTGGAGGCCCTCTCCGGTGGCCACGGATGTCAGCGCCGAGCTCTCCGCCATCCAGCGCTCAGGGGCCCAAATCATCTTTACGATCTTTTCCTCCTCGGTAGGTATCCCCTTTGCCCGGCAGGCAGGGGAGCTCAAGATCCCGGCGGTGCAGGTGGGTATCAATGTGGAGGCCGCGAAGGATAGCTTCTGGCAGGCCACGAATGGCAAGGGCAATTATGTATTCACCTCGGCTACCTTTTGTCGGGGAGTGGAGAGCAATGAGAACACCAAGGCCTTTGTTGAGGGCTATATAAAGAGGTTCGGCGAGACGCCGGCCTACACCGCAGCTACCTATGGGGCTATTAAGTATGGGCTGGTGCCGTCTATTGAGAAGATCGGGTCCCTGAATCCCGACCAGATCGTGGCCTTCTTAGAGGAGTATGAGCACAAGAACGCCGATGCCACGGTAAAATATATGAAGGATCCCGAGGGCAAGCCGCTCCATGACATCACCTGGGGTCCGGGATATGCCACCGGCATTGCCATTCAATGGCAGGACGGAAAGATGGTAGGGGTGTGGCCCTATAAGTGGAAGGTGACCCCGGATGCAGCTGAGCTCACGTACAAGGGGATCGTCCCCTACAAGATACCCCCCTGGGTCATCGAGAAGTATAAGAAATAAGTGGAGCCTCCACTGAAATAAAAAGGTAACAGGCTACTTTCAGAATAATAAAGTAGCCTGTCTTCTTTTCCCCCTCAGAACTTGTGTCTAACGGCGATTGTATTGCTCATCATTTCCCTGCCGTAAACCAGATATGTTACGTACAGCTTAATCGTGTAGGTACTCCGCGCATGGGCAGACCCTTCCACCTCGATAGTGGAATCGTCAATCTTCAATGGCGTCAGGCAGTTAGGCCCCTCAGACCGGGAGCTGGTGCCTCTTCAGGTTTTCCATCGCCAGGTCCAGGTGGTGCAGGCTGATTTAATGTTTCCAGGGCCTGTCTTTTCTCCATGCCGGTAACCTACGATCGCCTTATACAGTTTACCATCTCCTGCCTTGCCGCCTGTCTCGATAATTTTCAGGTCAATAAGCCTCACTTCATCCGGTTTCAAAGGACCTTTTGGTATTGTCGCACATGCAAAAATAAAAAATACGAGCGGCAACAGGATTGAGACTTTTCTCATATATGCGTTAACTCTTTGAGTATGCATTTATTTTCATCCGCCTCCTTCCCTTTGACTTGATTTAGATGCCGCTGAGGTAGCGACATCTTCCCCTGTTTTGGCAACCCGACTGTTCATGTGATTTATCATATTATTTTGACCAATAAAACAACAAAAATCATGTACGATGATATGCTTGAAGCGAGCGCACCCTCCCCTTGCCGAGCCGGCAGTATGGAGCGTAGCTTGTCCTGTAAACACGAAGATAGGTAAGGGAGTTCTTTGCGTCAAGGTCGAAAAAAATTATCCCTCTCGTGCCTCGAATCTTCTCCCCATTGCTCAGAAAATAAACTTTCAAATCCCCCCAACCCCCCTGGCCAAAGGGCCACCTCCGGTTTTTTCAAGGGGGGCAAAGGGGGGATTTATTATTTTCCCCATCACGCCACGACGTGACGGGATTCCCGCCGGAGGAGTTCTTCCCCCTTTAGCAAAGGGGGATCAAGGGGGATTTTCCTCGCCAAGGCGGGATTCCTGAAGGTGGCTCTGACCAAAGGGTCACCTCCGGCGGTTTAGCCAGTGGATGATGTATCCGCCATGACCGATTGCCTTGACTAGAGCAAACGATGCGGATTATAGTACACAAGGAAAAAGGAAACTTCTACACCATGCACAAGGAGGCTTGAGGGTGGACAGAAAAGAGAGGCTTGAGGAGGAATTTGAGGTGGGTGAAGAGGATGAGGCCATCCATGAGTACGAGGCGCTCACGGACGGTTATCTCCACATTACTGCCTCGCTCATCGCTGATGAAATCGCCGGCCTGGCCAAGGCACGCCAAGGGGTCGCTGTCGATTTAGGGGCTGGGCCGGGGAGCCTGGTCAGGGAGTTGTCCCTCCGTTTTCCTCAGCTGCTGGTCATAGGATTGGACATCTCCCTTTCCATGACTAAACTGGCAAGAGAGCGGGCCAAGGTCGAAGGTATGAAAAATGTGGCGTTTGTGGTGGCCGATGTGCATCACCTCCCTTTTCAGGCTCAGTCCCTGGAAGTGATCGTCAGCCATGGGGCAATGCACCACTGGCGCAGGCTCGATTGCGCGTTGGAACAGGTGAAACAATCTCTCGCGGAAAAGGGGTTCGTCTACCTGAGCGATCTGAAACGTGATACCCCTGATGCATTGGTCCGGCACATAGCATCCCTCTTAAATCAGAAACAGGCACGGGCCTTCTTAAACTCGATACAGGCGGCCTATACCGTTGAGGAGCTCGCGGCATTGGTTGCTGCGGTTGGCCTGGACCATATGCGGGTGGAGCCGGAGGCATTCTCCCGCCGGACTATTGCCAAAAACATCCGGAAATTGAAGGAGTCACCCATGAGGGGGATGCGCCAGGCCGCCATCAACCTCCGGCTGGTCCGCGGAGCTGGCACGGTATAAGGGGCTGGGACTATCAGACGTACGCAACAAAAAGAGAGCCTCCTTTCCCCTCCCCTCAAGGCCGGCATCAGGGAGGAGATCTGGGCAATGATGTCAGCCGACTCACACGGGTCAATCCCCACCTTTCCAGGACAAAACAAGGCAGCTGAGCGACTGAGGAGCTTCACGATCTACCAAAGGGCCAAAACCATCATGGTCCCCCCTGATCAGGCCCAGCTGCAGGTCAGGGTCAACGCCCTGATGGACGGCAAGAGGCTCATCATGGCAACGCCGGGCTTGCGCGACGGCTTCTACCTCTTGCACAAGGCGGAGATTAAGGCCAGGGATTGGAAGCAGGCAGCCCGCAGCTCCGGCGTTCGGAGGTTCGGCAAGAGGCTCGGCACCGCTCGCGAAGAGATAGGGCATATAGATCTGTTGGCTACCGGCGCCGTGGCTGTGGATCTCAAGGGGGGCAGGGTCGGCAAGGGGAGCGGTTACTTCGATCTGGAATACATGATCTTGCAGGAGATCGGCTCTGTAAACGAAGGGACCCCCATTATCGCTCTGGTGGATGACCTCCAGGTGCGTGAGGAGGTGCCTATGGAGGCGAAGGACGTGGCCGTAGACTTCATCTGCACCCCCACCAGGGTCATCCAGATAGAGAGGCGCCTTGAGCGTCCCTCCAAGATCCTCTGGGACCTGCTGGCAGAGAAAACAATCAGAGGGATGCGCCCGCTCAAGGAGCTCAGGAAAAGCAATGAAAGGAAGGATTAAGCCGCACGGGCTCATAGGGGTTGCCCTCTTCTGTCTGGCCGTTGTCATGCTGGGCCGGGGTCGAGAGCCATTTACCACCTATTTTTACTCCTTTGCCTGGTGGTCCTATATCCTGGCAGTTGATGCCCTGGTCTACTGGATGCAAGGGGAATCCCTCATCGTCGGCAGGACCCGCACCTTCCTGCGCATGATCCCGTTGTCCATCTTCATCTGGTGCATATTCGAGGCTTTCAATTTTCGCCTGGCAAACTGGCACTACATCAATCTTCCCCCTGAGGTCTGGCTGAGGTGGATCGGCTACGCCGTCGCCTATGGAACGGTCCTACCGGGGCTATGCGAGACCATGCACCTCTTACAGGCAATCAGGCCCTTCAGGACCGTATCATGGGGCAAGCTGCACCCCTCCCCTCTCTTCCTTCGGACCTCACCCGCCATAGGGGGATTTGTTCTGCTCGCTGTCCTTCTCTTCCCCCGGGTCTGCTTCCCCCTGGTCTGGATAGGCTTTGCCCTGCTCATCGAACCCATCCTTTACCTTCGGGGGGGCGACTCCCTGCTGCGCGATATCGAGAAGGGCGCGCTCAGCAGGCTCCTGACCCTGCTGGCAGCGGGGTTGGTCTGCGGCCTTCTCTGGGAGCTGTGGAACTTTTGGGCCCAGGCAAAGTGGATCTACACGGTACCTTTTTTCGAAGAGGTAAAACTATTCGAGATGCCGCTGCTGGGATTTCTCGGGTTTCCCCCTTTCGCCGTGAGCGCATACGCCATGTACCGCGCTCTCCTGCCGGCGATGCAGCGAGGAGGTAGCTGGCGGAGAGGCATCTGGTGGTTTTTGATTGTCCTTTTTTGTCTCCTCTGCTTCGCCGGCATCGATCGCTATACGGCAGTCTCTTTCATCCCCTTGATCAGGGATTTGCCGGGGGTGCAGGAGGAATGGAAGGATCGCATCCAGAAGGCGGGGATGGAGAAGGTTCAGGATTTACTCCGCCTGGAGGTGTCGGGTCTGGTTGACCTCGGTATTCCTTTGCCCGAGGCGGAGGAAGTCATTCAAAAAGCCGAAATGATTGCCCTGAAAGGGATGGGCCTGGAAAACTATTGCCTGCTCCGAGAGGCGGGGGTGAAGGATCTCGCCGAGCTCGCTCACCAAGATCCTCAAGATCTCTATCGAACGATACAGGGAAAGGCCCGCCTTCTGCGCACACGCCATCGAACCCCCTTCCCTGCCCTGGTAAGACTTTGGGTGAGGGAGGCGAAAAAAAGGGTAGAATAGGTTGTGCGGAAAGACCGCGCAGGAGCTCCGATATCTCTGCTTCACACGGTGATGATGCGGGAAGATCCCTCACCCTTTTCCTTGCCGCCGCGCTCTCTTTCCAGGAGCGCATAGAGAGATTTGAGCAGAAGGTTCCAGACAAAGGGGTTGGGCTCGATGGCGCTGAAGGGGGTCTTGAGATCGACGGCAGCGCTCACCGCCATGCCGGCCTCTCTTTTTTTCCCCATCTTCCACAAGATGTAGGCCATCTCCTCCAGGCGTCTCTTCCACAGAAGCCTCTGCGCCTCGGGGAAAAGCTCATGAAGGGCCTCTTTGTAGAGAGAGTTAAGCCGCGCATCCTTTTGTTGAGGGGTAAGGACAATGTGGCTCGCCTCAGCCTCCTTGATGGCCTCGGCATACTTCCGCACTGCCTCGGGGTTCAGGAACCACGAGGAGAAGGGTGCGATCCGATGCAGCGCTGCCGACTCCTTGAGGAGCCTTGAGTTATCCTTTGCCGCCTCCTCTTGGATATGCCGGTAGATCAGGGGAACCGGGCCATCCCACCTCACGTCGTTTAACCCCTTCTCGGCATCCTCATATCTCAAAGGGAGGGGCTTGCCGTGACTTTTTGAAAACTCGGCAGCCTCTGTGAGCACCTGCGCGCAGTACCCTCCCGGCGCCTCCACCACCGGGAACTCGACAGAGACGAGGGATTCCTCAACAAACTCTTTCAGGCCCTTTTTAGTCATGTCGTAGATCTCAAGGCGCTGAATCCCGTCCAGGTCGCTCACGATGCTGAAATAGACCCGCGCCCCTCCGTGAGCACGGGGGCGCGCAATGATGACGACCCTGCTGCCCTGAGAGTCCATGGCCCCCACATACCCCTGGGGCGCTCCGGGTTGAGAGAGGCGTAATATTGGCTTCTCAGGGGAGGCCTTTTTCTCCCACTCTACCCCCCTTTGCCTGAGACGGTAGAGGGCCTTCTTGATGGCCTTGAGGACCCTCTTGTCCTGGAGCATTGCCGCCATCTCTTCGAGGAGCAGGGCGGTCTGGGAGGTGGGAAGTTTGGCCAGACCATCGATCACGGGAATAGCAAGAGATGCTTCTTGCTGCAAATAAGAGGAGATCCTTTGCAGGATCTCCTGGGGTTTAACATCGCCGGCTTGGGCAACCTCCACCTCGTGGAGGATTTCCCGGATTTTCTTTGTCACTGTCGCATCTGCTTCACTGTCCTTCCCCCTGGCGCTCATCCCCTGTCACTCCGTCATAGAAACCACCTTGTACCCAACCTCCTCGATCTCTTTGGCCAGTGAGTGGACGTCGCACTTGGTGAGCCGCAGATAATAGACCCGCTTGGTGCGGTCCTGGTGTGCGGACATGCCGACGCTGATGATCTCGCTCCCCTGATCCCTGATGATCCTGGAAACGTTTTCGAAGGCATGAGGCTTCCCCCCAAAAATCACATCAATGCGGGAGCTCTCCTGCAAGATCCCCATCACTTCGATGAAAGCGGCCATGATATCGGCAACCGTGATGACCCCTACCAATTTGCCCTTATCCACGACAGGGAGACCCCCGATGCCGTGACGATGGAGGAGCTCAGCCGCCTCCTCAAGGTTGGCATCCGGCGAGATGGTAATGGGATCCTTAAGCATGATATCCCCGATGGACACCTGCTCGATGAGAGAGGCCAGATAGGCCTCGCGTATATCCCTCTCAGTTACCCAGCCAAGCAACTCCCCCGCTTCGACGACCGGCAAATGACGGATGGAGTGCTTCTTCATGAGGTTGATGGCGTCGGAGACAGTAGCCTCTTTTCTCGTAGTCACCAACTTTTTGGCCATCCTCTTTTTGACCTTCATCTCTTCACTCCTTGAAAGAATGCTTGTTCAGGCTTCTTTGTTTATTATCATGTGCCCTATGAAAAAGCAAGTGAAACCCCTCATGCGGAGGCGCAGCATTCCTCTTGCAGAGATCGCCTAATCAGAGTATACCTATGACAAGGTAGTCTTCTTTCTAAACAGGCGGACCACGAACAGTCGTTCGATAGGTTCAAGGGGCGAGATGAGGGAATCATGCACAAGGGGGAGAACAACCATAGCGGGTTTATAAAAGGCCTTTACCTTCTTCTCTTCTTCGTATTTCTTTTCCCCGCAAATGCCTTGTTACAAGATAAAAAGGGGATAGAGGAGTTGATCCGAGACCTGGGGGCGGAGAAACCCCTCATCCGCAGGGATGCGGCCGCGGCATTGGGAAGGGCCAAGGATGCCAGGGGGATGGAGCCTTTGCTCAAGGCATTGCAGGATGAGGATGAAGGGGTGCGCAGGGAGGTGACAAAGGCATTGGGCGAGATCGGGGATCCCGGAGCGGTAAGGCCCCTGGGGGCGATGCTGGAAGATACCGATGAATTTGTACGGGTGAATGCCCTGGAGGCCTTGGGGCGGATCAAGAGTGATGAGGCGGTGGATTCGATCATCGCCGGGCTGAAGAACGCCAACCCCCTGGTGAGGATGAGCGCAGCCGCATCCCTGGGGAGGATAGGGAATAAAAAGGCCATCCCCCCCCTGGAAGAGGTGGCCAAAAATGACGCCCTCTCCCACGTCCGCTTTGCAGCCGAGCAGGCGCTGGCACAGGTCAAGGGTGAGGCGATCGTGAAGGCGCCCGAAAGGGAGAGGACGCAGAGGGTCGTCACAGATGAGAAGGGGATACCGTCGCTAGCCGAATTGGAACAGGCGGCTGAGAGGATAAAAGGCGAATACGGTCTCATCTTGGATTACAAGAAATACGACATCATGGATCTGCTGGACATCAAGGCGCGGATGCGAATGAGGCATCCGGGCGATACCATGGAGAGCTTGCTGGGAGACCTCTTGACGCAGGAGGACAAGGAGCGAAATAGACGCCTCTTTGAGCCGAAGCAGTAAACCGCAAGCAGGGCAGCGTATATAATACTCGCCCCGATTCCTCCCTCTTCTTCTTACGGACGGCGAACGAGGCTGTACATGAGCTGGGTTATACCGGCGGGCTCGAAGGCTGTCCGGCGCCGAGAAGGGTGATCTGTTTTCCCCCTACCTCGGCAAACACCAACCAAAAGAATTATTGCCGCACCAAGATCGCCTTCTAGTCTAGAGAAGATTACATGTCTGAAAGGGTACAATCAGGGAGGATCCGCACCCGGCAATTTTTATTGTCGTCAAGGGATTGGTAATCATCATACGTTGGATTCTTGGAACAATACGTTGTCTGACAGGTCATGTCCCGATAAATAAGGAGTGTCTCTTCGGGTTTTAGTATAAGGAGGTGATCGTGCGCCCAGAAGGTGCAGGGGCCGCCATTGCGTGCATACCAAACATCGATAGTGGTCTGATTCCCGATATAGATACCCTTTGCACCGCAGGGGTCTTTATCTGCCGCAGACAAGAGCGGAAATACCAGCATAGTAATAACCATGCAGAGAGAAAGGATGCCCTGCAATAGTATTCTTTTAACGATGAATCGAGTTGATGGAGACATATCCGATCTTTTCACCTCCCGACGGAAATATCAGAAAAATACCCTTATCGGTTTTGAGAACAGTTGACTTATTGTATCGTAGCATGGAACGCAAAAAAAGAAAAAAGAAAGATTTTTTTGGAATCTTCCGGCTTACCACTTGCCTTTACTTCGGCAGAGCGGATATAATGGCCAACGCTGTACAGGAGGAAGCTTGATCCAAAGGTTGAACGTATCTCAAGGAACGGCGCATAGGATGGGGATCCTCGCCCTCTCTTTCCTCCTGCTTGCCGTGAACCTCCCCTCGGCCGTTGCCGGCCCCGTTAGACCGTGGAATGGGGTACGCTTCCACTACCTGGCCCATAAGCTGGGCGCTACCGTCGTCAAGGCCTCGCTCTCCATAGAACGCGATGGCCCCTTTCACGTGGTGAAGGTTACCGTGGATTCCGTCGGTGTTACCCGTCCCGTCTTTCGGATGCACAACCGCTTCACCTCGTATATCAAAGAGGCTGGATTAGAGCCTTGGCGTTACATAAAAGAAGTGGATCAAAGGGGGATCTTTTCAAAGAAAAAGCGCTACACCGATATCCTCACCTTCGATCCTCGTAATGGCAAAGTAATTGTTGAACGGCTGGACCCCCCCGGCGTGCAAGAGATATCCGTCCCTCCCCAAACCTATGACCCGTTGGCCGTCTTCCTCAAATTTTTTCTAGGAGCAGAGGTGCAGGATGGCCATACGATAGTGATGAGGATATTTGATGGGATCAAGCTAAAAGAGGTAACTTTTTGTGCCGGCTGCGGCGAGATAACTACCTCCCCGTACGGTGTGGTGAAGGCCATATCATTGGAATCCAAGGTCCCCTTCAGCAGCTTGGGAGACAGAGAGGGGACCATAAAGATATGGTATACCGATGATGAGAGGAGGTTTCCCGTCGCCATGTCCCTGAAACTTCCCTCGGTGGGGAAGGTGGAGTTTGAGTTGGACAGGGTTGAGACATGGTAGGTTATTTACTATAGGTGCAGGGAGATGACGTTAGAACCCTCTTCGCCTGTTTTCTCCTGCGGTATATACATTCCGTTATAAAAAGGTAAAAAAAAGTCTTAAAGGCGCGTGAATGCAGCAGCGCCAGCAATAGTCGCGGTTGTCGCCTGCTATCAATAATTAACTATGGTCGCCCGGGATTAAAACAAGTGCCCTTTTTCGTAGAGATACGTCCCTGAAGTTTGTATGAGGCAGATTATTTCAATTGTCAAGGCCTAACACACCCTCTTCACCGAAACAAAGGGAATTATCCACCGTCTGTTTTAGGGGTGCTGTATCGGCAGCCCTCTGGAATTGAAAGTCGGGATCGATGGGTCGGGAAAAATTGGTTAAGGGCGCCACTTGAAACCCAAGGCTGTTCGCCAGAGGCATGATGCTCCTGGCAAATGCCATGTCTACCGGCCCCACGTGGTGCGCTTGATCGCCGGACAAGGTACTGACGACGGTTTCGGTCAGGCATGCGAAGCTCGTGCCGCGAGGCGGACCCATCTTGAACCGGAGATTGATGTCGGCTATGGACATATAGCCCCCGTCGACGCGAAGCACATCAGGCCTCTGGTTGCAGACTTCTTGGCCCATGTTGTGGGGCTGGGCCATATCCACTACGATGGCGTTTTCCTTGAGGTCCTCCGGACCGACAATGTACCCATCGGACGTGGTCGACAAGATCACGATGTCCGCCTCCCGGATTGCGGAATTGTCCGCAGAGCAGCTGATCTGGCCCTGAAAGCAGCCAATCAATTCTCGGCTGACTGCCGCCAGCTTGTTGTGGTTATGGCCGGTAAGAATCATGGTATGCGGATTCAGCTCGGCTAGCAAGAGAGTCGCGGCCTTGCCCACAATGCCATAGGCGCCGACCACTGCTATGGTAGCAGCGGTAATGTCGATACCTTTTAGCCGGCAACACTCAATAACGATAGGAACAGCGCTTGCTGACGATAAAGCATCGCCGTGAGTAATGTGGGCCTTGATGCCGGGATGCTTTACGACCGACAGCCCATTGCGGGTCATAGGCGCGGTATAGGCGCCCAAACCAATGTGTCCCGCGCCTAGTTTGTTCTGAGCAAATAGTATAGCCTCGATAATCCGTCGTTCCACCAAATGGCGATCCAACTCTTTCATCTGCTTGCCGCTCAAAAGAACGGCGACGATATACCCTTCTGCTTTTCCGCCGAAAACATCGAAATGGGAACAGATCGTGTAGCCCATCCTTCCGCTCAGGTGCTTGAGTATCCACTCCGATGGTTTTTTGGGAGTGATCTTCATACCCAGCTCTTCACCGATTCTGAGCACCTTGCCGACACGACGACCGAAATCGTCGATGATCCTCGGATGGATCATAAATGCAAACTTACGTGCCATTTCGTTCCTTCTTTCCTTATTTTTCAGTGTCCCCGTCTAAAGCCGAGCGCGAATTGTATTCTTTATAACAAGATTAAGATAATGTCAAGAATAAAGAGCTTATCCCTCCCCCTACACCCATCTGTTTGGATGCTTCTCTCTTAGTAATGACGCTGAGCACTGCAGAAATTGTGAAAATTTCCGCAATGATCTAGCGATGCTTTTTTAAAAATGACTTGACCAGGTTGAGAGAGGAAAACTGCTGTTGAGTCATTTCTGCAATAAAGCCCTCTTCGCCAAAGATTTCCTGCCTTATGTGCTCGCTACTCATGCCGTTGCTGTAAAGCTCTTCAATCCTGGCACCCAGCTCTTCGAGGTAGGTAATCAATCTATCCAGCTTTTCAGCAGGGTCCTTCACAACATGGGTGGGGGCCGGAAATATGATGCGTGGATTAAGTGCCTGCAATTTTTTGAGGTCTGCTATAACCTGCCACATGTCGTCATTGGGACGACAGACCACCGGCTTCGTGGTTACATAGAGATCACCCGTGAAGAGCCAGCCGTTCTTTCTCTCGAATAAGCAGATATGGTCAAGATCATGCCCCGGGGTCGGTATAACTTCAAATCGATGGCTCTCTGTATCAATATGATCGCCGATAGGTTTTACTTCACTGGGCACAGGGTAGCCCCATACCTCCTCCTGGTAAGGATACAGCTTGGCAGCCTTATTGATTTTGTCTATGGCGAGAGGATGAGCATATATATCGATTCCATAGGCATCCTGAAGGAATTTATTGGCAGATATATGGTCTTCATGAAAATGGGTATTCACCGCCACTTTTACTGCCTTGTCATGTAAGAACCGGACCAGTTCTTCTGCCGTATGCGCCGGTCCGGTGTCAACCAGCAGGCCGTCTACAAGATAAGCGCAGACCCAGGCTCCCGTCGGGAAATCGGGATAGCGGCTCATCCTGATTTGCAGGACTTCGCCATACGGTGTTGCAGAAATCATTCCGTCTTATTCCCTGCTAGAATAGTGCGAGAATTATAACTATTCCCCTTGGGGCCGGACCATGCCAGTCTCTTGAAAGTGTTCCCACAAGGTTCGGGTTCCTCTTGTGCCTTTATTATCAAATAGTTATTTAGGCCCGGCTCCAGGGCCCCATGGACTTTTTTACTCATGGCCGTTGTAATACCGGGAAGGTCCTTGGTATATGTCCCACCCGCACTCGTGAAAGAGCGCGCGGCAGGTCTCCACAGTCTCGCCCCTGCCTTCTTCGGTCCTTTCTTTTGTGTCTCGCGGGTTGGCGCCGGCTTCCGCCCAGAAGAGGTTGGCGCCGGCAAGGCCACCAAGCGTGCAGGGTTCATGTGTGCAGTTTCCGAGCACCGCTCTTGGCATGCCCAGTCGCGTGACGGCTACGATCTGCGCCATACGCAGCTCGCTGATCGTCCCTCGCTTGGCAATCTCGGTGCCGGGAATGGGGATGCGCCTGGCCGCACCGCTGTACGACGGATTGAAGGAGGCCGTGAAAAGAATCATGTCGGCCAGTTCCTCGCTGGTATGTTCGGGACCGACTGGCTCAACACAGGTTCCCACCTTCAGCCCAACCTCCTGAAAATGGTGAATGCTCTCCTTTCTCTTCTCCGGGGAGAGGACCGAATCGATACCTTCGCGCAGTCGCAGGGCGTGGTAGACACCCGCATACCCAGCCTCTCTTATCTTTCGCGCGTTGGCAAGAGATTGATCACCGATATTGGCAATGAGTACCGTGGTCGGGTCTAGGTTCATACGGATCTCACAAGATATTTCGAGAAAGAGATCAAACGGATAGTGTGCCGTGGTCATGACGAATACTGCATTCGCGCCATCTTTCTCGAACTGCCGCGCGTAGGCGACGGCCTCTTCCGCTGTCAAACGAGTCTCCTCGGAGAAAACCCCGTTCTTTTGCGCGAAGGCGCAAAACACACAGTTGCCGGGGCAAGGTGCCAAGTTTAGTGCTAGTTGGGCATGCACTTCGGCTCTATTCCCGGTTAACTCCTTTGAGATTCGATTGCTTTCGGCCATTACGAGGTAAGACTCTGAAGCATCAGGTGCCATCGAGAGCAGATGTATCAACGCCTTCCGGGACAGTTGTTCGCCGTCCTGTGTTTTACGTATCAGATCCTGAATATCCATACAGTTTTTGCTCCTTCTGTGATCAGCGAATGCCCGGCACTTCCGCATACCGAGGTTCAAGATTTTATTATCGTCCCGACAATCGCACCTGCGGCAATTGTTTCGATCAAGCTGCCAAAGAACCAGCTCCAGGCGAGCGTCAAAGGAATCGGCATGTAGCTGTAGGAGCCGAACCCCATGGATATACCGGTGGCCAGGCCGAAGAGCGCCCCGAATTGAATGCCCGATGCCGGTGATTTCTTTCCGACCAGGAGCCCATAGATCAGCACGAAACAAGCGGCGAATACCAACGTGACGAAATACATCAGAGGCCTGTTCATTTGGTCCATCGGACGCCACAGGTTGGCTGTGGCCTCATAGGTGGACCGAAGAAGTAATCCGTGCAGGAAAAAATCCAGAATAGACCACGCGATAAACACCCCTACAACAGCCAAGATTGTTCTTTTTGTCATGAGCCTTACTCCTTTCTATTGGAGTCCAACAATGTTTATATGGTTCCTTATAATACTCCAAATATTGTTATATTTGCCATAGCAAAAAGGTGCCTGTCCAATGTCAGGCATCAGTGCAACGCGTCTGGTGCGCCGCCGGCTGATGCTCTTGTTCAACAGATGATTTTCAAATCTTGCTTTTTTATCTATACACCCGAAGAAGGTAAACACAACTGTCGAAGATTCAGAGGTGCGGATCCATGTGTCCCGGTCCGCCGCATTCCGGCGTATAGCAGGTTACGTTTCTAAATAAACACTTCTTTTTGCATGCCGGACATACCTCCGGTGGGGCAGAAGCCGGTACGGTATAACCGCATTCATCGCATTTCCAAAATGTTTGCCCGCATTCAGGGCAGATATCATCCTGAAACTCTTCTGTTGACGTATATCCGCAATTCGCGCATATCTTTTCATCTGGTTTCGGCATGTTGGCCTCCTCTCATCAATTAATCTTCAACATACTCCATTCTAAGATCCCAATAGGCACCATAATTCACCATTTTTTTAATATCAAATAGTTACCTGGGTCCGACCCCAGAGTCTATGGGATCAAGAGTCTTCCCCCGCAGCTTACATATCAATAAAACAATGGGGGTCGCGGTCATGAAATACATCGAGACCGTGACCGTAGGTGACCGCCATGCAGCCACCGCATACCGGGCAAAGGGAGCACGCGCGGCACGCGCTGCTTCCAGCGCGGTAGCGACGAGCGATCGCAGAGTCGTAGATATCGGCGAGGCCCTGCTCGTGGATGCTGCCGATAAGAGAGGGGAATTTCCGGCAGGCATGCACCTCCCCATCGGCGAGGAGAGTCATAAAGTTAAAGGCGGCCCCGCACCCAAACCCGGTACACCCGCCGAAAGTTCCTTTTCCCCGCTGCTGCAGTATGATGTTGATTAGATTGTCTTTCAGGCTGATGATGGGGTTATCACCGACAGCCTCCAGAAATTGTTCCAGAAAAACTGCATACCGATCACTCGTGGGAAGCTGCAGGTTCGCCCCCTCTCCAACTTGCGAGAGGCGGTTAAAGGTAAAGGAATTAGTCAGCTCGCGGAGGATCTCTGCGAGCGGCAGGACCTGATCGATGTTGTCCTTCGTGAGCGTAAGCATCACCATAGAGTAGACGCCGAGGTCACGCAGGACCTTAAGGAACTCGATGGACCGTTGGAAGTGTCCGGCCCCACGAATATCATCATTGTGTTCAGGGAGTCCCTCCAGGCTGATCTGAACATGGTCTAAGGGCTGAATGGCAAGCAATTCCTCTATCCGCTCCCGTGGTGTCGGATTTCCAAGAATGGATAGCAAAAATCCGCGCTCTGACGCGGCGCGATAGACCTCCGTAAAGTGTGGATACAAGAGCGGATTGCCCCCGGAGAAACTGATATACCCTCGCACGCATCTCTGCGCACAAAACTCCTGAAACTCATCAAGGATTCTCGGGGCCTGATCCAGTTGTAATGGTGATCGATCACTGCGATCATAACAGTGTTTACAGTGCAGATCACATGCCTGGGTGATGTGCCATTGAAGGATGAAGCTAGGGGATGACAGGAAAGACTCATCAACATCCTCTCCAACTGCAAATCTGGCGGAATCTCGCCGAATTCGTGAGGGAGGCGTAAGGAGAAGCCCCTTTACGACGGCCCGGCTTACCGCATTCCCTACCGCTGCAGGCAGCACCGTGCCCTTTGCAGCCACCTCTCGCGTACTGATCCCCTCGGACACCATTTTGAGAACCAGGAGATCCTCATCGGATGCAGCGCGGACCCATACATCCCTGCTTTTCGGATCCAACCAGGCCAAAACCCATTCTTCGCCTGGTTCCGGTCTTACCACAGCCGTATCTCCCTGCTTATGTATGAGTGACGGGAGGTTTCTCCATGGAAGCTGGAGCACACGCATGGTGGGGTTCAGCATGAGTTGGTCCACACTCGAGGGGAGGTTCTCTCCTGTCAGCATCACCTGATGGAGGGCCCACTCCAATCGGGCGAGCGCAGGGAGAAATGCGGCAGCACCGGAGTTCTCCACGTGCTGTTCGAGAAGATCTGGTACTATTTCAGGTTTTCGCTCTGCAGTACACGCCGTGACGATCCGATCCCACGTATCTATATCCAGGAGTAATCGACATACGGGGTAGATCGCCTCGATGCCCTGTGCAGGAGAGGATTTTTTGCGAGCCTTCTTCTTGTGATGCGAGGTCAAGAATAACCCCTCTGCCTTTCCGAATCTAACACAGGAGAGGGGGGCCAGGGGGGATCGCTCCGAGCCGGTTCAAGGGAACAGGTTCTGTCTCAGCGGTTTCTGTTTTTTTATACTCAATTTGCTAATTATAGTGCAACCTGCACTATTATTTTGGACCCCCTCAGCTACTTGAGGGTTGCTCTGGTTGTTGTTTCTGCTGTTCCTGCTGGGTGCCACCGGCACCCGATTTGCCCTCTCAACTGCTCCCGGTTTTCTTTGGGCAACCGATGAGGGTAAGGCTTGCCCCTGCAACCAGGCTGGCGATACAGAGCCCTGACAGGAACTTCTTAAGGTCCCGTGTATCCATTCCTACCTCCTTCTCAATGCTCGAAGCGATCCCCGCTAACCCCCCTTATTGATCAGCGAAGACCAATACTTAGTATTAAGTTTTTCTATAGCAAACGCACGCTTTTATAACAAAATCTTTACCCATCTCCATTGTTTTGTCAAGGTTTTATCTTGAGCAAAATCAAGGGGACGGTGTTTCCGGATGAACTTACCATTCCACGCCCCATCACCTGGTGCAAGATCCCGGGAGCATCGAACCTCGGCTACCTCAGCATATTTCAGTTTTATGCCACTCAACATTCCTTTCCCAAAGTCAACTCAGAAACAACGTCCCCAATGTCCCTCCCGATCATCCCCGGCTTTTACCTTCGGCGATGAGGGTCTTCCACATGTCGTTGGCCGCTTCGGCAAAGGGCTGCGCATCGATGAGGGGTTGCGTGATTCTCTCCAATGTCTCGGAAGAGATTTTCATGGATCGTACCAGTTCCCGCCCCGCCTGCGTTGTAGCAGCCAGTATGTCATCAAGTTTATCTTTGAAAAAAGGGCTTATCATTGCTTCGGCAGCAGGCCTGTAGATTTCTGCCAGCAGCCTTCGGCCGGGAGAGGCGTAAAGATACTTTACGTGCGCTGACAGCGCGTTGAAATGGCCCTCGTCCGGCATCCCGGAAACGGAGAGTATCACGGCTGCGGGGATCTTATGGCGCAAGGGGTGAAACATGCGTCCCTCGTGAATCTCAAAAAAAGGCTGAATCGACGGAAGCGTGCGCTCGATAAAAGCCTTGAGCGTCGCGGTCATGGCGTAGTTATACAGGGGCGTTGCATAGACAACGAGGTCAGATTCCAGCCACTTCGGGAACAGCTCGTTGGTCATGTCGTCCTTGTGAATGCACGTTCCGGGGGTCTTTGTCCAGCACGTGAAGCACCCTCTGCAATGCTTGATGGTTTTCTTACGCAGAGCCACCGTCTCGACCTCAGCGCCGGCATCACGCATACCTTTGCTAAGGCAATTCAACATCAGTTCAGTCTTACTCTGGTCGCTGCTCCGCGGGCTGGAATTGAGTGCGAGTACCTTCATCTAACATCTCCTTTATTATCTCTCTCATTACACCAACAATAAGCGTTTTAAATAAGGTGTGTGATTTCCAAAACACACCTTTTAAAAATCCGTAAGGGAATTCTTCCGATCTCGGCTATCGGCATATATGTTCCCCCAGCTATTGCCCCGGGGGGTTATATGACAGACGCTGTGAGGATATTTGATGCGCAAGGGGCGGGCCATGGAGGGAACATAGCAGATGATCTCTTATATTTCAAGACTTGACCACAAAACCCTTCTTAGGCAGAGAGCAACCCTACGAGTGAGCAGACGAGAAGCAGTCCGACGTAGACCGCCGTTACGATTCTGGCAGTCTTCGCATGCGGATCGCGTCTACCCCTGAGAAGAACGAATTCGACGATACCCTGGAGCAGCACCAAGCCGGTGAACGGCAAGACAAAGAACAGAACGCCGAAGGCCGCCCAATTCTCGCTGTATGATCTTTCCTTCCAGGCGCCCAGTGTCAGATAGACCGCAAGCAGGAGACCGGCGAGCCAGACACACTTCAAGGCATACAACGCGGCATACTTTCGGCCGATCGTTCCGGCCAAAAGCAGCGCCACGCTCAGCAGCAGAAATGCAGCAGCTATAGGATAGAGCATAAATCGTCAGCCACGGGTACTGATAAGTTAATATTTGATAATTTTTGACAACGTCCCGGAATCGTTCCCTGGAATCGTTCCCCATGAACGCTCATAAAATTATTCGATTTGCCCACAGTCCGAGATAACTATCTTTTTGGAAGTTCGACCACTTTCTGATCCATATTTTTCGATTTCCCGAATTACATCCAGTCCTTCCACAACCTTGCCAAAAACCGCGTGCTTGCCGTCAAGCCACTCTGTTTTGACCAAGGTAATAAAGAATTGAGAACCATTGGTATTAGGACCGGCGTTAGCCATGCTTAAAATTCCAGGTCCGGTATGTTTTAGTTTAAAATTTTCATCGGCAAATTTGTCACCATAGATTGACTTGCCGCCGGTTCCGTTGTGGTTTGTAAAATCACCCCCCTGACACATAAAATTACTAATGACCCTATGAAAAGTGCTTCCCTTGTAACCAAATCCAAGTTCGCCGGTGCATAATGCCCTAAAGTTTTCAACTGTCTTCGGCACTACATCGTTTTCTAACTCAAAAACAACTTTACCCAATGCCAGAGGTGGCCCCTTGGCCAGTTTATCGTCGGCAATAATGTCAAAAAAGCATTTTACAGGCATGATCATCTCCTTTGGCTAAAGAGCCACCTCCGGGTATTTTTTAAATCTTATTAGGAATTAAGGGGACGGTGTTTCCGAATGAACTTACAATACCACACCCCATCACCCGGTGCAACATCCCAGGGCCTCAAATCTCGGCTATCTCAATATACTTCTCTTCTACGGCACTCGCCTCTTTTTATAAAGTCAACTCAGAAACAATGACTCCAATGTCCCTCCTTGCACCTTAGAATACGATGAGTTCATTGCCAAGACGAACAGGGATATAGCCGAAGACAGCATTAAGATGGTGCAGGAAGGCATGAGCACCGTTCTTCTGCCAAAGGTCATTGATCTGAGTTAAGAGTTGCTGATAATGCTGCAGGATTATGTTTAGATCGGACGCAGGGCTAGTTTGTTGGATGGCTGGCAATAGGATATCTGCGAGCTTTAGCCAAGTCTGACACGCACCCATGACAAAGTGCGGCCAGGAGTTCTGCACAGAGGATGGCCAGTCGTGCCAGGAGTATGGTGGTTTTTCAGACGTAGGAATAGATTCGAGATTAGCACAAGTGTCTTCCAGCACTAGACCCGCTTCATGGAGATCTTTGAGTAGTGAGTCTCCTTGGAGTTCTACGGATATTTCCTGCGCATGCTCTGCAGTGGTCAGAAATGAAAATGCAAATTCGTGTCCTCTCTCATCGCGATTTGCACGTCGGTGGAAGTACCAAAGTGACAAACCCTGGAGATAGCGGTGTATAACGGGCGCAACTACAGCGTGACCGATTATCAAATCAAGATACCACTGAGGTTCAGATTTTGTCGGCCATGAAAATCGGAAGTATCCAGTGTACCAGCCTAGACTAGATTGTGTTGATGCTTCCATTCAAATACCTTATACATTGACAATTGTGAAATGTGTAGGCTTGACACCTTAGTGCACCCTTTTTCTGATCTCCTCGTTATACAAAGTCAAGGCTTGACCCCGTTCATTTTCTTTGTGCTTGCTTAAGTTGCCGCCGCAGGTCAGATGCAAGGGCGTCAGCCATTTTCTTAAATCCATCTAGTCGGTTAATTCGATCCTCAATTAGCTTTCGTGCTCTATCATCGGGATCGCTCGCCTTCGTTAGATCACTTTCATCAGTGATGATGCGAATTACCGAAAAATCAACGCCTTCATCCAAACCAGAAGTTTCGGCAAGTTTGACCCAGTCCTTTGATCTGTCTAAGGCAGTTTGGGCAGCCTGTGTTAAACAATAACGAATTAGAATTCTTGCCGAAAAATCCAAGCCATCGGCGAGCTTGAGCCACTTCATAGTTTCAGCGTTCTGCTCAGTTTCATCGACCGCCTCTCTTGGGGAACGAAAATATCTGGGTGTATCATCAGCGGGATCAAGGCTCTCAAGCACCCTTAGGATTGGCTCCATATCCTCGAACGGACGTTTGCCGTTTGGTAACTGGTGGCGACGTTCCCAAAGAGCGAGAATGGCATCGGCGCACGTAGCTAACTTAGCTGGCCGATCCTCGACCTTGGCGTTCTCCGCCTCTTCGATCAATTCAGCGATGTAGTGAGCCATCCAGCGGCTCAGTGTGTCCACACCCGGATCAAGACCCAGCTCCTCGACTAATGCCCGTCCAAGCTCCAACACGTCCCTTGGCATCGGCGACAGAGCCGTCGGCCCGGAGGAGGAGGATTTTGTCGTGTATTTTCCTTTTCGCGTCTTCTTCATATAATCGTCCGTATTCGTTTTGGAGCCTGCGCTCGATCTGCACCTCGCAGATCAAATCCCATTCTCCATTAGCAATGAAAGACTGCACCATGTCGGCTTTTGCCCAAAGCCGCCAGCCAGCCGAGCGAATATTCCGAGGATAGTAGTCTTCCTCTGGAGGCGGCTCGTCGCACCATGCTTCATAGATTATAGCAGCTTCGCCGGTGTTATTACAAATCCAGGTACGATGACTGCCAGCCTGCGGTACAAGTCCAAGTGCCTTTGTCAGCTTGCGGCCTGGCTTAGCACTTATTTGGCCGACCTCATATCTGAAGGGATCGTGCTCATCGAAGCGTTTGCCATCTTCAATATGTGCCAGCCAGCCGATGAGACAGTATGGCGGGGCATTGATCTGTAAGTCGTCATCTTCATTCGGAATTAGAAAGTCCCAAGGATTGCTTGCCGTCTGAAGCGCGCGAACGAGTGCGGGTGCTGTCTCCGGTGACACAAGCGCTGAACTGATTCGAATATTCGCCTCCCGCTTGCGGAAATGCGTCGTGTAGTATCCCTCAACAACGATCCATCCCTTACGGAGCGGCGTGTGTACGCCGATCTCGGTCAAGAATTCGTCCCGGCGTACATTATAGAGCCAGCCGCCATCGGTTCGTGGGTCTTCATTCCATAACCTAGGCTCAAGAGGCGTTGGGCCTCGATTATCGGAGAGCCAAGCGGGAGGTTCTGTGGGAAGGACTTGTCCAAGCCAATAGTTGAAACTGCCAAAGTAGTGCTCATCTTCCTTCGAAATCGGGTGGGTTGTCAGCAGCTCGCCCACAACGCAATGCATTGCGTTCCACTCCAAATGTGTACCGTAGCGCTCCACCGTTGGAAGGGAACCGTGGCTGTGCGACCATAATCCATAACGCCGCTCGTCGTAACGCGCTTTCCTGGGTTCCTTATCCCACCAATTTGCTTCCGGATCGGCACCCCATTTGTCGAGAATCCACCGCTCTGCGATTTCAAGAACCTGATCCTGAGATACTGTAGGAAAAATGCGGAGAATGTCCTCGTACCAGTAGCGAATTGTGTCCATATAATCAAACTTAAATAGGTGCTTGTCATCCCGCTCACGGCCGAATGAGCGGTATAGGCCCTTCTTCTTGGCTGTCCGGCCTTTGAGGGCGGTGTTGACCTCATCAATTTGGACTTTTTCCGAGGAGGTCAGGGAAATTACGCCGGCAGATGCCAGTTGAAGAAGGGCCCGTTTCCCATATTCCCGAATCCCGACATGCGGTAATTCGGAGGAGGTAGCGAGGGCAAAAATCTCAGCTTTGCAAGTGCTTAGCGCTTCAGGCATTTCAGCGCTGATCCGATACAGCGAAATCACCAGCCAGAGTTTGGCTGCCAGGAAGTAGAAGGGTTCGGTGGGGTCGCGGAAAGCGTCGTCTTTGACTCTGTTTGATTGCCCGACCGTCACTTTGACGATATCAAAACAGCCGAGTTTAGCCAGACGGCGTAGAGCGTGGGCTGCCTTCCATCGGACTCGCGTGTCGACGTCGCTCATGAGAGCAAATAGAAAGCGGGCAATCGTGTCGGCCTTGCCATTTGGGATATCAGCGAGGGAACGCAAGGATTGATCTTCGGCAGGGAGTCGGCTCCGAAGGCGTCGTGCGTACCAAAGCAGATGTGTACTCGCTTCGTACACATCAAGGGCACGGGCAATCTCTTCAGCAATGGCATACAAGGTGCGACTGCTCAAGGATTCTCCGACCTGCGCGATTCCTGCGAGAATTATCTGGAGGCGGCCGTTGGCATTCAAGCCGGTGTAATCCAGGAGTTGATGCAGGACAGATTGCCCTTCCTTGAGCCACCGTGTTGCACCATGGAAATTCGCGATCATAATTGATGGAAGCATCTCTTTGCACCAACGGTCAACGGCGGGCGTGCCTTTCCACATGGCCACCGTATCACGGATCATTTCAACTCGATCCGTACTCCAGATCAAGTCCTCCGTCACCCCGGCAATCGCTTTCAGGAACGGAACCTTTTCCCTGGGACTGGAGGACGCATCCCTCATTTTGCTGAGAAGATCGCGATCATGATGTCGCAGGCCAGACGTTCTTGCCGCTTGTAGAACTTCAGCGATAGATTCGGATGTTGTGAATGATCTACCTTGCGTGTCAAACTCGAACTCCTTCGGAAGATTGTTGTCGTTAGCCAGTCGAGGCGCCTTCTCCGGAACAACCGTTGTTGCCTCTTCAGCTTTGTTGTCCTTGCCCTGTCTCAGAAAAGCTACCGCGCCCCTGAGGTGTACGAGCCACTCGCAGTCTTGGCAGTCATTCTGTGAAATTCGGTCGATGATCTCCTGTCCTAATTGAAGCCGGGCATGCTGGGGTGAAAGAAGAATGATTTCCTTTGTCAGTTCTTCGATGACCCCTTTATATTTTTGTGGATCCTCCGCTGCCCGGGACACAAGTTCCTTTCGAAGATCCCCGTCAGAACCTCCGATCAGCACGGCCAGAGATGTCGCGACTTCGGGGCTTACGATTCCTCGATGCAAAGCCGTCAGAAGAAATTGGTCAAGAGTATCGTCGAGTCTGACCGTGCCATCGTCTACCCATCGGCAAATGGCGGCTAATGCAGTTGCATCGTCCACGCATGTAAGGGCATGAACGGCCGATCTCCACGGGAATCCTTCGCGATCCGAAAGACGCTCGGCAGCGCCTGACACAAACGCAAAAACGTCGGCCGCTATTGTTCTGCGATCAGGTTGCTCCCGAATGCAGGCACGTTCAGCCAGAACAGACACAAAATCAATCTGATCGAAAGCTTCCTGGTCAATTTCCTTTGCAATGCCAACGGCATCATTGAACAGCGACTCGGCATCGTCCCGGCTGACCGGCAAAATGAGCCGGGATAGGTGAATGATTGCCTGCAGTTTTTCGGACGAAGCTGCGCGCAGCCCTTTGATATTTTCCGCGGCTTTTGCAACAAGCAGCACCAGCTTGCCGGACTCTGACGTACGAAGCCGCATCGGAGCCCAGAGCTTTTGACGGCCGCTTGCAAACAGGTCACTGAATCGGCCCTGGGCCAGCATGCTTGCTCGCTTGACAAGCTCGGTTGTCTCGATGTTATCAACGATCAGCAAACCCATGACGCTTTGAGCGGCGGTGTTGCGGAGATAAGTGCTGTCGTGATCGTAATCGAAGTCGTATGCATGCGAGGCGATGCTGCCAAGTTTGCCCACTTGTTCATCTGTGATTTGCTTGTTTTGACCAGCGTGCAAGAGAATTTCAAGACGTGCTGCATAGACAGGGAACAACGCCCTGATTTTCTTGTTAAGTCGCTCGACTTCCCTATCGTCTGTTTGATGCGTTCCAGGGCGTTTCTTTTTCCGCTTACCGCCGCGTCGCTTTTCCGGCTCGTGATGTGGGTTGAGAGTGTTCACGTACGCGATGAAATCAGCGTCCTTTACGGTCCTCTCGGAGATCGTTTCCCTCAGAAGCCAGCATCGGAAAAGACCGTCAATCCGATACGCATCCGAAGCAAACAGCCGCCGCTTCTGCTTGCCTTCGAGAACTTCTAGAATTCGGTCTACGGCGCCAAGAATAGCCTGGCTGTCCAGGCAAAGCATAAAGGCAAGCTCGCAGGCCGCGATGAAGGTATCGAGTAGTTCCCTTCGCCATTCGTTTTCGCCGTACCCAATCAGAAAGTCGCCAGCGTCAGGGATAAAACGACGCCGAATACGTCTCAGAGATTTTTCGACCGCAAGCCCGTTAACGGATTCACCGGCCATCGCGAGCGGCACCCACAAGAGTAAGTCCCATGGTCCAGGCGGAGGATTCTCTCTTAGGAGCGCTTTAATATGGTGGGCTTTGCCGGCCGCTATGAGTTCGGGCACAAGAATGTAAGCAACCCGTAGAGAAACATTGCGTGGCCTCCATCGCCCAAGTTCGTCTAAAGCCGTTTTCGGCCCAGCAAGTTCCAAAATTGTCTCCACACGGGCCGAAATATCAAGATCCGTTACAGGCCAGTGTTTGAGTTCCTTTTCCACTATCTCCCTACGGCGCCTGAGCCATGCATCGTGGAAGTAAAGCTGTTCTCTGGCCGTCACGCGATCACCTGACCGGCTTGCCCGAACTGCGTCTTGGGCCAGAAACGATCCGTGCTCTTTGACACGGTCGGGGTCCAGAAGGATGGTCCGTCGCAGCGATGAGCCGGCGAATTCGACCGACAGGTCCAATTCTTTTTCGAGTATCTCACTTAGCGTGCTGTCATCACGTTCGGCTTCGGCGCTGATCAAGACGGTCTTCAGCGCATCCCCCGTTGAGCCCGCTTCTCTGCACGTGGCCAGCGAGAGCTTAAGCCGCCTGACCTGGACCTGGCGACGCACAATCGGGTCGCCTATCGCAGCCGCCTGGGGGTCTCGTTCAATGACAGACAAGACATCCCGTGCCCTGCCAGCATTAATAAGTGCCTCCGCAACATGGATCGAGCTGTAGGAATCGGTTTGGAAGGTTGCAATGAAGTCCTCAGCAATGCCTGCAATGATCGCGTCACGATTGGCCGAGCCCTTGTCCTTGATGAAAGTGTCAAAGTCTTCGTCGGCAATGGTTACAGCGTTCCGCTGGTGACGTAGACCAGGCGCAAGATCCAGGGCAAAGTCACGAACTGTGTCCTCGGTGCACCCCGTAATGCGCGCCATTGAGGATATTGCAATGGGCGCGGGCAGAAATGCGAGAACTCCAACCAGCTTTTCAAATATCTGGGGCTGACCGAGTTTGTTAAGCGCGTTATTGAAACTTGCTCTGAGAACATCGGCCAGACTCTTTCCTCCTGGCAGTAGTGCTTCGAGGAGCCGGGTTCGGTCGCCGCCGGCCGCAGCAATCGCATAAGCCTGCACGCGCGGATTTGCGTTCGAAAGATTGTGAAACTGCTCAACAAGACCGTCACTTGGGGCGGATAACGCGATCTCGAGATGTTGCCGCGATTCCTGCCGCGTAAACGGCGGGCAAATAACGTCAGGTATATGCGATGGCAATTGCAGCGAACCACGACGGGCAGTTCTGCATGACGCGATGATGCGTATATTCTCCGGCAGGGCTGACAGATTGGCTTTAAAAAGATCGATAACGAAAGGACGCTCCGGAGGGTCCGCAGCGTCGCCCGCCGCAACAGAATTGTCCGCCGCGTCAATAACGATCAACAGTAACGCGTCCGGAGTAAGCTGTTTGAGGGCTTCGCCTGCAGAGCGAAGCTTGGCCAAAAACGATTGAATGGTCGCCGGATATTTGGTGCTTCGTGGGATAAACAGAGGGAGGCGGAGCGCAATCGCGAGTTCATTCGCCAGATGGAGAAATGCATTCTCCGGTAGATGCCTCTTGTCATCAGAATATGAGCAGCGTCCGCCGCCGAAGCAGTCGAAAAAGACCATCACCGATTCTTTGGGCAAACGATCGGCAATCTGGCTCATAAGAGTTGTTTTTCCGCAACCGCTACCGCCATGCACCAAAACAAGTCGCTCGCCTTTTACCAGTAGACTGACAGCTTCATCGGCAGTCGACCTTACCACAGCATGTTCAGGTATTCGAATCTCCGGAGGACATGGAAACAAGCCTTCGCGACTGCTCAGACCAAACCAGAGAAGAATATCCTTCTCGGTGACGATCTCTCCTGCACGCTCCGGCAACATCAACTCGCGGACTCTGACTTGGAGATCCCGCACGGCTGACGACACATCGTCGCCAAGCAGACCAGCAACCGTGGCCACGACCTTTTCTCTCACGGCAAAGCGGGACTGGGAGCCGCACTCACTGAAATCCAGCGTTTCGAGGAAATCCTGAAATTCTGCTGTAGCGAGCCCCGTAGCGGCGTTCAGGCGCTTAAGTTCGTCTATTGTCGCTTGATCGATGCTGGCGCTCTCAAGTGGTCCTGACCACCGTGCATCGAGCGCTTTCTTGAGTCCTGCTGAAAGGTCTTGATTGCTAATAAGCCGAATTTTAAGCTGCGCGTCTTGTTTCATGCGCGCCTTGGCGCTTTTAAATTCGTCAACCATCTTGCGGATGACAGAGTTGTTCCTTTTTTTCGACGTATTCGCGGTCAACCGCGCAACCGACCAGGCCATTTCAGGATTGGCGGCAGAATATTTGAGTTGAACGAACTTTATGCGATCTGCGGTCTCAAGCGTCGTTCCCCCGTAGTACAACGTATAATCGACACCCTCCCATGTGGGATTGTCAGCATTCAGCGACGTCGTTTCCGTCCTGACACCTTCAACGCCAACAGCCATGAGGTCGGTTTTCGGATCGAGAAGATCGAGTACTTGCTGCAAAGCCCACAGTTCGTGGAACTGGTCGCCGGTGTTCGAACCGCGAGCGCCATGAAAGTCGATTTTTGGTGTAAAAGTGCTCACTGGAATCACTTAGGGTCGGACCATACTAGCCTCTAGATATTTAATGGTCAAAATTGTACTCATAAGGTTCAAATTACTCTCGCAGAATAAATCCTCGGTTTGGTAAAGGATTGAGAAAGATGGAAATGAGATGGATTCATCCCTTTCCCACCAGCCTTTTGAACTCCGTTTCGTCAATGATGGCAAGGCCCAGCTCCTTGGCCTTGGCGTATTTGGATCCGGGCTCTTTGCCCACCACCACATACGCCACCCCTTTGCCCGCGCTGGTGGCCACCTCTCCGCCGAGAGCAAGCACCTGGTCCTTGGCCTCGTCCCTGGTCATGTCTTCGAGGGCGCCGGTAAAGAGAAAGGTCTTGCCCTTGAGCGGCTCCTTCCTCCGCGCGCTCAGCTCAACTATCGTTACCCCTGCCTTTTGCAGCCGTTTGATCACCTCGCGATTCCTTTTATCGTTGAAGAACCAACGCACGCTCTGCGCCACCTCCGGCCCGATCCCAGCAATACCCTCCAGCTCCTCGGCCGAGATCTTATAGAATCGATCGAGTGCAGGCAGCTCGCGGGCCAGCACCTGGGCGATGTGCTCCCCCACATGCCGCATGCCCAGGGCATAGAGAAAGCGGGCGAGGCTCGGGTGTTTGCTCTTTTCCAAGGCATTGACAATGTTTTCCGCCGATTTCTTTGCCATCCTCTCGAGCGAGGCAAAATCATCGGCTGTGAGATCGTAGAGGTCGGCGACGTCCTTGACCAGGCCCGTATCAACCAATTGATTGATGAGCTTTATCCCGAGGCCGTCGATATCCATGGCCCGCTTGGAGGCGAAGTGCCTGATCCTCCCCTTCAATTGGGCCGCACACGAGATGCCGACGCAGCGGTGGGCGGCCTCTCCGGGCAGGCGAACCACATCCGATCCGCAGACCGGGCAGGCATCGGGCATAACAAACCGCCGCTCGGCCCCGGTCCTCTTGGCGAGTATGACCTTGACCACCTCGGGAATCACATCTCCTGCCCGCCGCACCACCACGGTATCGCCGATCCTGATGTCTTTTTTCTCGATCTCGTCTTGATTGTGCAGCGTCGCCCTCTTGACCTCCACGCCGCCGATCCTCACCGGCTCCATCAAGGCCACAGGGGTCAGGGCCCCGGTGCGCCCCACCTGCGCCCTGATATCGATAATCTTCGTGGTCGCCTCTTTAGCAGGGAATTTATACGCCACGGCCCACCTCGGGCTGCGGGAGACCTCGCCAAGCCGGCGCTGGAGCGCGAAACTGTCCACTTTGATGACCACCCCATCCATCTCATATGGTTGTCCTTCGCGCTCGGCATTTACTTCCTTATAATAGGCCACTGCCTCCTGGATTGCCTTGCATCGGCGGGCCAGGGGATTGGTCCTCAGCCCCCACTGGGGCAGGGTTTTGAGCACCTCCCATTGGCTCTCAAACGTCCTGCCCCTCATCTCTCCTATGCCGTAGCAGAAGATCTTGAGGGGCCTCTGGGCGGTGACAGCGGAGTCGAGCTGGCGCAGCGAGCCCGCAGCGGCGTTGCGGGGGTTGGCAAAAAGGGGCTCGCCCATCGCCTCCTGCCGTTTGTTGAGCGCCTTAAAATCGGCGACCTCCATATAGACCTCACCCCTGACCTCCAGTCTCTCCGGCGGGGTCGCCTCGCGCTCAATGAGGTGCAAGGGTATGGTCTTGATGGTCCTCAGGTTTTGGGTTACATCCTCTCCGGTAAAGCCGTCGCCCCGGGTGGAACCCTTCGCAAGCCCCCCGCGCTCATAGATCAATTCGACAGCCACTCCATCCAATTTGGGCTCCGCCACGTACAGGATCTCTGCATCGGTCTTCAAGAAGCGCTTGACCCGCTGATCGAACTCGATGACTGCCTCCGCCTCCATGGCATTGGCCAGGCTCAGCATCGGTATGGTGTGCGGCACCTGGCCGAAGGCCTCCAGGGGAGCATTGCCCACGCGCTGGGTGGGGGAATTGGGGGTCTTGATCTCGGGAAAGATCTCTTCCAGCCTTTCCAGCTCCTGCAGCAGGGCGTCATACGCGGCATCGGAGATCTCCGGGTCATCTAGGACATAGTAGCGGTAGTTATGGTACTCTATCTCCTTGCTGAGTTGTCTTGCCCGTTTCTCTGCCTCTCTTGGAGCCATAGCGCTCTCCTCACGGTGTATGGTGTTGAGCCAAAAAACATTGTAGATTCGGCGCTCCTCTTTGTCAACAAACCCGTGAAAGCGAAATCCAGGTTGACTTCCGTGAACGGTTTGGGCACAATAGCCATGGAAGTGGATAGGTCACTGGTGGGCCTCCTGGACTTCAAATCCAGTGGCGGGTGTTGAACATCCGCGGCGGGTTCGATTCCCGTGCACTTCCGCCATTATTAGCTTTACTGGGAAAGGAGATTGCAATGTTTGGTATCGGCATGCCTGAGCTCATCATCATCCTGGTCATCGTCGTCCTCGTATTCGGGGCTACCAGGCTTCCGGAGATCGGATCAGGCGTTGGAAAGGCCATCAGGAACTTCAAGAAGTCGATCAAGGAACTTCCCGAGATCGACGTAACGCCGAAAGAAGGGGGCAAGGAGAAAAAATCGCAGAAGTAGTAGGTAACAGTGGGGCGGGAAATTGTCTATCTGGGATTAGGCTCGAACCTCGGCGATAAGGCCGATAATTGTCTGCGTGCCCTTGAGGGGATATCCGCAGCCGATCACACCCATATACAAGCCGTTTCTTCCCTCTATAAAACAGAACCCATAGGCTACCGAGATCAGGATTGTTTCATCAATTGCGTGGCAAAGGTCTCCACTGCCCTTTCGCCGCATCCCCTCCAGCGATTTTTGCAGGGTATCGAGAAGCAGCTGGGGAGAAGAAGGACCTTTAAGATGGGCCCGCGGCTTATCGATATCGACATACTCTTCTACGGTGCCGAGGTCGTGGAAGAGGCGGGCCTCATCATCCCCCATCCCCATCTGCATGAGAGGGGTTTTGTTTTGGTTCCCTTGGCGGAGCTGGCCCCTGATCTCTCCCATCCCATCTTGCACAAGACCATCAAAGAGCTTCTACAGAATAGAGCTAAGGAAGGTGTGGAGTTGTATGCCGACCCTCCATACAGAGAGGTATCGCAGTAGGCCATGCTTGCCCTTTTCCTTCTCGGTATATACGGACGAGCGACAGCCTATCTCCCTGCATGGTGCGTATCGCTGCTCGGCGCTCTGGTGGCAAGGGTCGCCCTCTTGACCTCTCTGAGAGCTCGGGTAGAGCGCGGGATGCGGAGATTTCCCGGAACAAAGGATGATGACGTCGAAGATCTGACAAGAAAACATATCCGGTTTCTCGTCGATGTGTTTCACAACATGCTCTATCTTCGCTATCACTGCCGGCCGCTATCCAGGGTGGTTGACAAGGTACAACGAGAGGGCGAGGAGTATCTTCGGGAATCCCTCAGGAACAAGGGAGGGGTCATCCTCGTTTCCCTCCATCTGGGGGATTTTTTGTGGTCCATATCCTACCTGGCCACTGCCTACCCTACTAATTTGGTGGTGAGGGGCGAAAGCAATCCCCTCTGGGAGTCCTTCGCCGCAAAGATGAGGCACAAGATTGGAATTAAGAGCATTTATACCGAGGGCGCGGTGCGGAAGATAAAAGAGAAGCTCAAGAAGGGAGAACTGGTGATCTTTGTCATAGATCAATATATCCTCCCTTTTTTTCACGGTCCCAATCACCCCCTCAGAGAGGTTCTCCCCCGCGTGGCTCGGATAACAAGCGCGCCAGTCATCCCCTTCTATACCCTGCAGGACGGCAGACACATCATCTTGCGATTCCGCCCGCCCCTGACGGATGTTTCCGCCGCGACGTTGGAGGATATGATCATGCAGGGGATCAGGGAAAGCCTCCCTCTCTGGTTTTGGTGGCGGAGGCTGGGCAAGATCAAAAGAGGCCGGCGGAAGCCATGACAAAAAAGGATCAATAGGCCGTGGCCATTGAGTTTATCAGGACGATGAGCGAGGGGAAAAAGATCTATGGGATACTGCACCTGCCCCGAAACCCCTCGCCTCCCTGCGTCATCGCCTCGCACGGGCTCTTCAGCAACAAGGATGGCGAGAAGTTCATAGAGATCGGGGAGGCATTCTCCGCCCAGGGGATCGCCTTGATCAGATACGACCATCAGGGATGCGGCGAAAGCGAAGGGGATCTCGGCGCGACCACGGCCTCTTCCCGGATAAAGGACCTGGAGGCGATTTGTGATCTGGCCCTGCACCATCCATTGTTGGGCGATCACCTCGGCCTGCTCGGCAGCAGCATGGGCGGTTTCATCTCGATATTCAAAGCGGCGGCGGATGCCAGGGTGAGGGCTCTGGCCCTCTGGGCCACCCCTGCCCTGCTCAAACGGGGAAAAGAGGCCATAGAAATAGAAGAGGAAGTCCGGTTGCAGGATAGCTTTTATGACGATGCCAAAGAATATGACGCCGCACAGGCCATGCAAGGGTTGAGCAACTGCCTGCTTTTGCACGGGGAGGCGGACGAACTCGTCCCCCTCTCCCACGCCGAAACCCTCTATCTCGCGGCCCGATCACCCAAACACCTGGAGGTATTTCCGGGCGGGGATCACCGATTTACCGATCCTCAACACCGCCGAAGGGCCATGCAGATGAGCCTCGAGTGGTTTCAAAAGTATCTATGAGAGGCCCGACACGATACATATCCTCCCAAGGGATATCATAGATAAACCGGTGATGAAGCGTTCCAACCAGGGCATCAAGAAATAAAAGGGCACACCTATAAGGTGTGCCCTTTTTATCATAGCAATTGATTTTTAAACTACTTCTTAGGGGCCCTTTGGGGCAGGCGGGCACGGTTTGGCAGGTGCGGCCTTGGGCACAGCTATCTTGACCGTTGTTGCCCAATACTTGTACGGCTCCACATCACCGAGATACTGATAGTCGACGGCGACATTCATTCCAACCTTTAGATCGACGAAGGTCTTGACTTCTTTCCCCTTGGTAATCTTGGTTTTGTCGTCATAAGTAAAGGTCATGACCTTCTCTTCTTTCTTTCCCTTTACCGTTACCATCTTCTTGACGTCAAATGTCTTGGCCATTGCATTGGTGTTCGAAATTGCCCCGCTGAACTTCGCAGTTTTCATTGCCGGAGCTGCCTTCTGCTCTGCCGCCATAGCGCCAAAAGCAAAGGCGACCATCACCAACACTGCAACAAATACCATAATCTTCTTCATTTGCCTTACCTCCTTCTCTCCCTTGAATTTTTTGAAGATTTGTTACATTAGTCAGGAGTCTAAGCACCCGGGATGCGAAATCAAGTCAGGGCGCGAAATTTTTTAACTAGTTGATATTATTGATTAATTTTTATGGCAAAACAGCGGATGGGAAAAGATGTGTTTTTCAAAGGCGCCTCTGAGAGGGCCGTCACGTTCCCCTTCAGCGATTGGAATAAGAGGCTGCTGCCGCCCTTTTCCTCTCCATGATCTTGACCACAATGACCCCGACCTCGAACAAGAGATAAAGGGGGACACCCATTAAGGCCATGTTGAAGACATCCGGCGTGGGCGTGACAACGGCCGCTATGATGGCAACGATGAGGATAGCATACCTTCGGTTGCGAGTCAAAAATGCGGCCTTTACTACTTTGATGTAGCTCAAAAGTCCAAGGATAAGAGGCAGCTCAAAGGTGAGGCCAAAGCCAAAGATGAACGCCGTGCAGAAGGAGATGTATGTTCCAACGGAGATCATCGGTTTGATATTGGCCGATTGATATCCCAGGAGGAAGCGGACACCGAAAGGCAACGTGACAAAATAGCAAAAGGAGGCCCCGAGGTAAAAAAGGGCAATGGATATCAGAAAAACAGGGAAAGGGGATCTCAATTTCTTCAATCGAAACAGGGGGGCGAAGGCCCTCCAGAGCTGGTAGAAGATGATCGGTATCGAGAGAAAGAGGCTCGCGTAGAGGGTGAGCTTGAGCAGGGAGAAAAAGGCCTCAGGGATGGTAAAGGCCGCCAAGGAGACCTTTGTCTGTGGCTGGGCGACTAAGTCGATCTTGAGGTTTTGCTCATAGAGTTGACGAAGCAATTGTTTTGAAAATGGAAAGATAGCAACCGCTAGTAAGACGAAGAAAAGAACGGTTTGAAGCAGGCCCTTGCGCAGCCTCTCCAGGGAAGCAAAGATCTTTTCCCGGTCTATTATCCCTTCCATCGACAATCCCGCCTGTCCTTCTGCGTCATAAGGCTTTGCTACCACTCAAGATCGATCCTCAAGGCATCATCATACGTCATCGATGTGCCTGTGTCTTTTGCCTCGCATGACCGATGACCCCCTGATATAGTGGATATCGAAATCGAATGTGGGGAAGAGGCGCGGCAGCTTCATGAGGTTATAAACCATCACCCCGGTAGAGATGCGGTCGAGCCACGAAGACATGGGCCAGCCGAAATGAACAATGATCTCGCGATCCCCCATCTCGTACTCCACCACCCTCAGTATGGCCACGATGCGGTGAAACAGGCTGATCTTGGTCAAAGGGAAGCGAAAATGGTTCGGCGCTATTTTCGGCGGGAGGTCGCCGAGCCGCGGTGAATAAAAGGAAAGGTAGACCTCATTATCTTTATACTTCTCGGTCTCTTCGGTCTCCTTCAGCCTGCGAAAGTGCAGGTATATCTCTCGGGTCTTCGACTCCGCCAGAAAGAGGATCATCTCCATCTCGCTGTCACCCTTTTCAAGCTGCCTTAACTCCGGGGCGCGCTTCTTGGCAACCAGAAACCCCATCAGGAGCATGACACCGGTGACCGCGGCCCACAGCATCGTGGCTTGGGGTTTCGCAATAGCCAGAAAGACAAAACAGCTGACCAGGATGATGCAGAGGATGAGGGTGCCGAGACGGCTGGTAGAGTAGGTCATACCTTCCGTCGTCCCCTTGAAATAGCGATAGATGATGAGGGCGCCCATATTGATGCAGAAGGAGGCGAGCAGCCCCAGGGCATACATGTTGGCCAGTTGCGCCTGGCTCCCCATCGTGAGGAAGATGATGAGAGAGAAAAAGACGGCGCTGGCCAGGTGGATGCGGTAGAGGGATTGGCGCCTGTTGGTGGCAATGAGCCAATGGAAGCCGTAGCGGTGGGCTACCCGCTCCATCAACTCGCTCGAGGCCACGAAGGCGGTATTGACAGCCATGGTCAGGGTGAAGCTCGCGACGGCCCCGACTGCCAAACCAAAGGGAACGCCGTTAAGCAGGGTGGCGTAGTAGGTGACCAGATCCCCCTCGTGGGCCTTAAAATCGATCTGGCTCGATAAGGCCAGGGCAGCCACCACCGGGGTTACCACCCCGACGGTCAAGGCCAAGAACAGGTAGGCCTTGCGGATCTCTTTCCAGCTGCGCACAAATCCCGCGGTCTGCAGCACCGATTCCACGCCGGAGTAGGCCAGGATGCAAAAAGCGGTACTCGAGATGAAATTGCCGTAGTTTTGCAAAATCGAGCCGGTATTGACGTTCGTGATTGCCTGCTTCGTTGCCAGATGCAGCTGGCCCACTGCGCCGGCGTCCAGGTTTAAGAGACCGGAGGCGATGAGGTTGAGTATGACAAAAACAGCGGCAATAAAGATCATGAAGGTGAAGCGGGCATTTTCCTTGATCCCGAGGATATTCAGGCCGGCAACCCCCCAGATGATGGCGAGGACGGCAATGATGAAAGACGATGGCGACAGGGGGATAAAAGAGGCGGCATTGGCAACGGCGCTGACTGACGACAAACAGGCGGTGAGGATGTAATCCACCATGATCGAGGCGACGGCCACGAAAGAGACCATAGGCCCGAGCACCATGTAGGAGAAGGAATAGACGCCGCCTCCGATGAGGTCGTGACGCTCCAGGACTTCGGCGATCTCTGTCAGCCGCGTACTGATGAAACGCACGAGCAGGCTGGTGACGGCGATAAAGATGATGGCGCTTAAACCGATAAAGCGAAAGGCCTCGGCAGGGGCATAAAAAATAGAAGAATACTGATCCATGAGGGTGATGACGCCGACTGCCAGGAAGGTGAGCCAGACCCGCCCCCCCCGGTTATAGGAGAGGAGGTTGCGTTTGCGGAGCAAATAAAGAAAGAAGGCAACGAGACCGGTATTGAGTAATATAAGGACGATGACCTTCACTTGAACCTGCCCCCTCCTAAATCCTCACATAGTATTATTATCGCACGGTATTGTCAAAATGATGGGATCGAGAGACAACCATAGCGTACCCCTCGGCCTGGAATAAATCCGAGAAGATGACCGCTGAAACTGATCTTCGGCTAATGAGGACAACGATGATTTAAGACCGATTGCGTTCGGCTGCTCCTGTTGCAGGCATGACGTGGGTAACTATCTATCGATAGAGCGTGTTTAGGTTAGTTTAGAGAACGAAATTCCTTAGCTTAATCCCCGATGGCGCACTTCGGTTGTAAGGACAATCAAAAAAACCTGTTCTCGACGCCATACGGAGCGACTTACGTGCCCTCCTGCTTTTTCATACCGGACCCCTCCGTGTCTGAAGGCGGCGCGCTCTCTTGCTTCTCGGGCTCTTGAGCGGGGGCAGGGCTTTGGTCTTTCGGCTCCGGCGACGCCGGAGCGGTTTCTGCTTCTTTCTTTTCTTTCTCGATGGGAGCAGAGGTTGCCGTGGGACCCTTTATATCCCGGCAGAAACCATTGATCCCCCCGGCCACTTCAAAGCCGTCGCGGCGGACAGTGCCGTCGTTATAGGCTCGATGGATGTCCAATGCCAACTCTTTAATCTCTTCCACGGTGATCACTGTATGAGGATCCGCATAGCTCCAATCATCACCGGGGGCGATGCCCAAGGCCCGTAACTGGATAAAACAAGCCTCGCAGGTCAAATCCTCGCCCATCTTCAAGGTGAGGATGAGATTTTTGGCCAACTCGCACTGGGTCACCTTCACCCCTTCGCACTCCTGTACATTGACAAGGCCCGACAAATTTTTTTCTTCCCCGACCTTCCCTTGCGCCCCGGCAACGGCAACAGAGCAAGCCATGATCACGATAACGATGATAGATCCTATGCGCATTCGAACCGAAAAGCCCATCCCTCCCCCTTTGTCGTCTCCTACTTTCGCTTGATTATTACAAAATTGAGAGAGATTTGTCAAGAAAATTTAGCATATCTTACCGGTATTCGCCGAAGATCTCCTGGTTGATCTCGATCGCGACCTTTTTCTTCATGGCCAGCAGCCAGCCCTGCAAGAGCTGCATCCCCTTGTAGCCGGTGAGCTGCTTGCGAAAGGCATCACGCTCCGCTTCATATTTCTTTTCGTCCACCCTCTCTACACCCTTGAGCTTGACCGCCACAAAGGCACCATTAACCTCTGCTATGTCAGCAGGCCAAGGGTCTTCAAGGGTCAACGATACGATGTTGCCGGCATACGCGCCCAGGGGGCCGATGTGAGGGGGCGCAGCTGAGCTTCTCCGGAAGAATCCGGTCTCAGCTATTGTCAAGCCGTAGCGCCTCAACAGATCCGCGAACCCTGGGCCCTTTTTCCAAGCAATGAGAAGATCCCGGGCAGCGCCCTGTGCCAGCCCTCGGGCCAATGAGGAAACAAGGGCTTCTGTTATCCGCCCTCTCACCTTTTCCAGGGGCAGTATCTGGGGGGGTATCTTATCAACCGCTTGCAGGACAAGGTAGTCCTCCCCATCCTGGAAGGCCGAGGAGACCTGGCCCGCATCCAAGGCAAAGGCGATAGAGGCAAGCTTCTCCATGGGTCCCAGACCCTTGAGGGACTCCCCTGCTCTCAAGGGACCTGCCTGCCTCACCTTCAGCCCCACTCCATCGGCATAGGGTTTTAACCCGCCTGTCTTGTTCTTCGCCTGATAGGCCGCATCCTCGGCATGGATGGCGGCACTATCTTTGGCCTTTTCATGCATCAAGCGGGAGACTATCTCCTTCCTTGCTTCGTCCAAGGACCTCGTTTTCCCCTCCTGTCTATCTTCCACCTTGACGATATGGAAGCCGTGACTGGTCCTCACGACAGGGCCTATCTCGCCCTTACGGAGGGCAAAAACCACCTTTCCCAAGGTGGGTTCCATCTCGCCGCGAGCGGAATAGCCCAAATCGCCCCCCTTGGAGGCGGATGCATCATCGGATGATTGGCGCGCCAAGGCAGCAAAATCTGCGCCCCGGCGGGCCTCTTGAAGGACCTTCCCCGCCTTCAGCCGCGCTTTTTCCATTGCTTCGGGGCCGGCATCGGGGCTGACCCTGACAAGAATATGTCTAAGCCGCACCCTCTCGGGCCTGTGGTACTGCTCGCTGTTCGCTGCATAATACTCCTGGACCTCCTGGGACGAAACCTTTGCCTCCTTGAGGTATGCATCGGGTGAAAACCGCAGATAGATAACCTTCACCTGAGCAGGAGTGCGAAATTCCTCCTTGTGTTCGGCATAGTATCGCTCCAGATCGCCCTGCGTGATGGTCACCTGCCTGGTAAAGGCCTGAGGGGAGACCTCAACGAAGCTCAGGTTGATCTTTCCGTTCTCCAAAAAATAGAGCTCCTTCACCTCCTCCTCGGTGAGGACCACGGCGGTATCCCCGATGAGACTCCCCAGGCGCTGGTTCATCAACTCTCTTTTGAGCAGCACCGGAAATGTTACCGTATCCAAACCTATGCTTTTTAAGAACTGTTCATAGAGATAGCTGTCGAACTGCCCATCTCGTTGAAAGGAGGGGTTTTGCAAGATTGTCTCCCTCAACTCCTCGTCACCCACCCGAAGTCCTATATTTTGGGCCTCTTGCTGCTTAACTGCTCCATCGATCAATTGATCGATGACCTGCTGCTTGATGTTGAGCCCCTTGAGCAGTTCAGGGGAAAGCTGCTGTCCGAAGACCCGCTTATAATTTTCCAGCAAGATATGGTATGCGCGATCGAACTCTCCTCGGGTAATATCCTCGTCCCCTACGGTAGCGACAATGGTCTCCTTTTTACCTTTGATGCTTCCCATGCCCCACAGGACAAAAACCACGATGATCAATGTCAGAAGGATCTTGATGAACCACGAGGTGGCATGGGTCCTCATGAACTTCAGCATAATCGCCCTCCTCAGGATAAGTCTGTAAAAAATAGATGATAGCAGGAGAAAAAGCAACTATTTTTATATATGAGGTCCCGCTGCCAAAAAGTCGGCAACTCGGATGGATCGAAAAGGGCTATGAAGCCCCCTGCCATATGCCGGGGATTCCCCTGCCACAGTATCTACACTTTCCCTTGACCACCTGGTTGGCGAGGATGTAGTACCCCCTCCTGGCGATGAGGGCCTTTTTGCAAGAGGGGCAATAGGTGTTTTCCCCTGTATGGCCGGGCACGTTCCCGATATAGACAAATTCAAGACCAACGGACAAGGCCGTTGCCCGAGCCTGCTCCAGGGTCTCCACGGGTGTGGGAGGAAGATTGCGCAGTTTATAGAGAGGATAAAAACGGGTAAAATGGAGGGGTACATCTGCTCCGACCTCATCCTTGATCCAGAGACACATCTTTTTCACCACCTGCAGTGCATCGTTCTTGGTGGGGATCAAGAGGTTGACGAGCTCCACGTGAACCCCCCTTGCCCGCAAGTGCTTGATGGTGTTGAGAACCGGCTGGAGGCTGCCCTCGCTCATCTCCTGATAGAATGCATCGGTAAAGCCCTTGAGGTCTATGCAGGCAGCCCCCAGATACCTGGTGAGGTCTTCTAAAGGCTGGGGATTGATATAGCCGTTGGAGTGGCAGACGCTCAAGATTCCTTTCTGCTGAGCCATCATTGAGATGTCATACATGTACTCGAAGAAGATCGTCGGCTCGACGTAGGTCGAGGCGATGCTGGCGCACTGATTCTCCCGGGCCAGTTTCACCGCCATGGCCGGCGGGAGCCTGAAATTGAAGGTCTTCTCCGGCACCTCTTGCGAGATCTCCCAGTTCTGGCAGAACTTGCAGTCGAAGTTGCACCCCGCGGTGGCAATGGAAAAAGAACGGGTCCCCGGCAGGACGTGGAAAAAGGGCTTCTTCTCGATAGGGTCTATGTTGATCGTACAGGGGTTTCCATAGACAAGGCTGTAGAGCTGCCCTTGCCTGTTTTCCCTTACCTCACAATGCCCCCTCCCCCCCGGGGAGATCACGCACCCGTGAGGGCAGAGGAGACATTGGACCTCTTTGCCTGCGAGGGGTTTAAAATAGGGAGAGAGCTTTGTCTCAATAAGCCCCCAGTGGCCCTCCAGCCCCGGTTTTTCCGAAGGGTAAGCCTCTCTGGCCGACACCAGAGGGCATGAGGTGAGGGCAAGGGCAAAGAGGCCTTTGCCGCAAATCGCTACGAATTCCCTCCGAGAAAGCCCCTGCTGCACCTTCATCCCTCCCTTCTTGGCCATACCCTACATAGTATCGCTCTTGCGAGGGACAATCAAGGGGGAGGCCGTGTGTCATTTGCAATTGAAAATGCACACCTTATTCCCTCAAAATCCGCCGTGGTGGGTTATCCGAAATGACAATTAAAACAAGACGATGAAAACTTGTAAACCCCCTCTCCCCCACCCGTGGCGGGGGGAGAGGAAGAAAGGGTTTATAATGCTTAAGAAGAGGGTGTGGGCAGCCGGGATAAAAGTGATAGAGAGTCAGGAGGAGGCGGTGTTGACGGGAGGGATGATCCGATGGTATCATCCCAGAAAAAGGGAGACCATGAGGGGAGAGAACTTTAAAAAGGTCACGGTGGCGGACAATAGGTTCGAGGCCGATCTCATCAGCCAGACCTTACAACAGGAGGGAATACCCTGTCTGATCCGTTCCTATCACGACACCGCCTACGATGGGATCTTCATCCCCCAAAAGGGGTGGGGGGCGATCATGGTGCCTGAAGAGTTGGAAGAGAAGGCCGGCGCCATCATCGCTGAGTTACGCCAGGGCTTGAAGGACAAGGAACTATCAGGGGAGATCGAGGAAAACTCCCCTTCATAAAATCCTACGCTTTGTCAAAACTCAACAGCTCTATCACGTGCATCACCCGCTGGGGCATCTTCTTCTGAACGGTATTGTCGATCAACTGGATCATGCAACCGGGACAGGCCGTCGCCACGATGTCCGCGCCGGTATCGGCGATGGCGCTCATCTTGTGCGCGGCTATCTGCTTGGAGAGGTCATAATATCGGACGTTGAAAGATCCGCCCATGCCGCAACATCGATCCGGTTCTCTCATTTCCACCAGCTCCAGCCCTGCTATGGACCTAATGATCGCCCGGGGCTGCTCCGAGATCTTTTGATATCTCACGAGGTGGCAGGGATCGTGATAGGTGACCTTGGTCCCCTTGGGCAAGGCTGTCTTGAGCGCCTCAGGGGGCGGCTTGAGTATGTCGACGATAAATTCGTTGATGTCCTTCACCAGAGCGCTGAACCGCGCATAGCGCTTTTCCCTATCCTTAGTGTCGGCCAAGAATGTCCTATATCCTTCCTTGAGGGCCGACCCGCACGTGGCGCAGGAGGTCACGATGTAATCCACTCCTTCCAGTTCTGAAAAAACCGCAATATTGTCGTCGGCCATTCCCCTGGCAGTAACGAAATCGCCGCTGCCGAATACCGGCATCCCGCAGCATCCCTGTCCCTTTGGAAAGAGCACCTCCACCCCCTGCCGGGTGAGAAAGGCTATGGTCATCCGCCCCACCTCGGGGAATATGAAGTCTGTCGCGCATCCGGCAAAAAAGGCGACCCTCATGCGCTTTTTTACCCCTGGGGGAGGAGGGATCACCTCGGGCAGTTCATCCCGCAGGAATCTACGGGCGATCTCCGGGATCTGTCTCCCTTTTCCCAGAGCGGAAAGGAAGAGGGGGAGGTGGCGGATCTTCCCTTTGGTTCTGGGAAGAAAGCGCTGCAGCTTTGAGGCGAGTTTCAACACCGTGCCGAAGAGCTTTCTTTGCTTCAGCATGCGCGCAAAAACCACCTTCTCGGCAAAGGGGAGCCCCGTGTTGGCGACGATATCACCCCTGGCCGCCAGGGTGATGGCAGCTACCTCGACCTTGGCAGGGCAGAATTGGGCGCACCGATTGCACATAAGACACTTACTGTAGCGTTCTTCCAAGTGCTTCCAATCAAATGGGGCCCCCTCCAGGAGCTCCATGGCGAGGACATTCCTCCCCCGGGCCACGATGGGCTCGGTACGGATCTCCCGGTAGACGGGGCAGAAGTACATACAGAAGCCGCACTTCATACACTGCAAGACCTTGTCTTGAAATTTTGTCAAATGCACCAGCTTCATCTTTTTGTTCCGTGCCAACCCAGTATCCCCCTGGAAACGTGTGAGGTCTCTATGCTGTCGAGGGCAGCTTGCACCCTCCTGCCAAGGGAGTTTCCCTTGACAAGCTCCTCCTGTTATTGTAGCTTTTTATCCTTCTTCTTTGCGAATAGTTCATGGTATCATGAAATATATGGGTTATCAAAGCATTCCCCTTCTTAGCTTGACTCAGGATGCCGATTTTTTCATCGGGTCTTGATTGAGGAAAACAGTGGCAGAGGGATTCGTGATCGTCTTCGTTACCGCTGCCTCTGAGCAGGAGGCCGCTTCGATAGGCAGGGCCCTGGTGGAGGAAGGGTTGGCCGCCTGCGCAAACATCATACCTCAGGTCCGCTCCATCTACCAATGGAAGGGAGAGGTCCGGGACGAAAGGGAAACGCTCATCATCATCAAGAGCCGCGAGGATCTCTTCGAGAGGATCAGGAGCCGGGTCAAAGAGCTCCACAGCTATGAGGTCCCGGAGATCACGGCCATAAAACTGGACAGGGGTGATTCGGCCTATCTGCAATGGATAGAATCAGTAACCACTAAAGGAGATTGACTATGGGAAGTGTCATAAAAAAGAGACGAAAAAAGATGAGAAAGCACAAACATAAAAAGCAGCTTGCCAGAGACCGCCACAAGAGGAAGTAATTCAATCAAGCTTCCATGAGATCTTATGCGCCAAATGCGGTGCTCTTTCTGTTGACCGTCCTCTCTACCTTCCTCGTCGGCGGCTTCATCTACTCCGTGGCCATCCTCTCCATCCTCGTGGCCCATGAGGCGGGGCACTATCTGGCGAGCCGCAAATACGGGGTGCCCTCCTCGCTCCCCTATTTTATCCCCTTTCCCCTCCCCCCCTTTGGCACCCTCGGGGCGATTATAAGAAGCAAGGGCCCCATACCCAATCGGAAGGCCCTCTTCGACATCGGGTCTTGGGGACCCCTGTGCGGTCTCGCGCTGGCCATTCCTGCGGTAGTGGTTGGGTTCCTGCTTTCGGAGGTGACGGATGTAGCAAAGCTCCCCGATCAAACGACGTCTTTGGGCAATTCTCCCCTGTTATCGCTCCTGCAGCGGATAGTGCTGGGGGATCTCCCGCCAGGCACCGATGTCGTCTTGCATCCCATCGCCTATGCCGGATGGGTGGGGCTCTTTATCACCTCCCTCAACCTCTTACCTACGGGGCAGCTCGACGGAGGGCACATCATCTACGCCCTGTTCGGGCGACACAGCAAGATCATCTTCCGCCTTACCCTGTTGGCGATCACCCTTATCTGTCTCATTTATAACCTCGGATGGCTCTTGTTGGTGATCATCCTGCTTTTCATCGGCTACAAACATCCCCCTCCTCTCGACGACCGTACCCCTCTGGATTGGCGCAGAAAGGTCATCGGGGGGTTCGCCTTTGCCATCTTCTTTTCCGCCTTCACCCCGATCCCCTTCCCCACCCTCGCTGTGGGACTCAGGGAGGTCTTACATTCATGGCTGAATCTGTGAGGGTATTCGATCTCCACCTCCACACCACCGCCTCCGATGGGACCATGAGCCCTGCCGAGATAGTCAGATACGCCAAGGGAAAGGGGCTGCGGGTCATAGCCATTACCGACCATGACACCATAGAGGGCCTACAGGAGGGGATGCATGAGGGGGACAAAGTCGGTTTGGAGGTGATCCCCGGCGTGGAGCTGAGCGCGGATGCGCCCAGGGGGACCATGCACCTGCTGGGATACTATATAGATCCCGCCTGTTCGGAGCTGGCGGATAAACTCATGGTCCTCCAGCAGGCCCGGATGGAACGAAACCTTGCGATAGTCGAGAAGCTCCGTGGACTCGGAATCCCCATAGAACTTTCGGAGGTGAAAGAGGCCCCGGAGCATGGGCAGATAGGACGCCCTCACTTTGCCTACGCTATGGTGCAAAAGGGCTACGCGCAGAACATCCAGGATGCCTTTGATCGCTACCTGGGCAAGGGAAGACCCGCCTATGTGGAGAAGTTTAGATTCTCCCCTGAAGAGGCCATGCACTTCATCAGAAAGGCAGGAGGGATAACGGTTTTGGCTCATCCGTTCACCCTCAAACAACCCCAGCCGGCGGATTTCGATGCCTTCATCGGTGAACTAAAAAGAGAGGGGTTAGACGGGATAGAGGTATACTACCCGGAGCACTCGGACGGGCAGAGGAAGTTGTACCGAGACGTGGCACAAAAATATGGGCTCGTCATCTCAGGGGGGAGCGATTTTCACGGTTTCAACAAGGATGAAGCGGACCTCGGTGAGGGCTATGGGGATAGGGAGCTGACGTATAGCCTCGTAGAAGCGATCAAAGCCAGGAGGGAGCAGCGGCTCAAAGGTCTATAGTTTCTCATACCCTGAGAGGGGGGAACTAAGAACAAGAGGATGCCGAGATGAGCGCTCAGAAGAATGCACTCTCCGATCTGGAGAAAGGGTCGAAACAACTGATTCTGGTGGGGGGCAAGGGGGGAGTGGGGAAAACCACCTGTGCGGCAGCCATCGCCTTGCACATGGCCGAATCAGGGAAGAGAACGCTCATTTTGTCCAGCGATCCCACGCCATCCCTCTCGGATATCTTTGAGATCACCGTCGGCCCCCGAGAGACGCCCATCCCGCATTGCACCAATCTCACCGCCCTGGAGATCTCCGCCGAGATCGTCCGGGAAAAGTGGAAGGACCGGTTCGGCCGTGAGATCTATGACGTGGTATCTTCTTTTGCCGACCTTGATTATGACTTCGTCCTGGACTATGTGGGGAGCGCGCCCGGGATAGAAGAGGAGTACATGCTCTATTTCATCATGGAATTGGTGCGGGAGGGGAAATACGATCTCGTGGTATGGGACACCGCGCCGGCAGGACACACCCTGCGCTTGCTGCACCTCCCCGAGATCTTCCTGCGACACCTGGAGGGGGCGACGAAATTCTATCTCAACCTCTACAGTTACCTGGAGCGGGCGCGGGACGCGGTAAAATTAAAGAAGGGCAAGAAATCTTTCCTGGAAATCATCTCGGGATGGCAGGCGCTCTCCAATGAAATAGCCGCCTTTATCAGAGATGAGCGCCTCACGGAATACATCGTGGTCACCATCCCCGAGGCCCTGGGGGTCAAACAAACGGAGCGTATCATCCAGGACTTCGACGCCCACGGGCTCCCTGTCCACCATCTGATCATCAACCATTGCATCGAGCAAGCGGATTGCGCCTTTCACCAAGCCAGGAAGGAGATGCAAGCCCACTATATCCGCTTGCTCACCGAAGAATATGGCGAGCGTCTCCACCTGACCGTTCTTCCCCTTTTTCCCTATGAGATCAAAGGAACCGAGAGGATAAAAAAGGCCTCAGACATCCTCTTTCGTTAGAGCGAGCCGGGAATCCGGCCCGCATAACCCTTCCCAATCGACATCAATGATCACATCCCCCTCTGGGGCGACATAGACCAATCGCCTCCCTCTGCTGCCTTTGATCACCCTTGTAACTATATCCCGTATGTCGTCCCTCTTGATCAACCGGAGATACCGGATCAGGAACGTGATCCGGTCGTCCATCCCGATAAAGAGGGGGGTGGATGTATGTAATTGAATCAATTCCTTCAGGAACCCGTTGTGCCGGACTTTTTTGTCCAACCGGACATCATCCATGTCGACCAAGCCGAAATTCCACGTATCCTCAACTTCTTGCACCATGATGTTGCAGGTCTTGAGATCTCTATGGATGATGTTATGGAGATAAAGCGCTGCCATAAACCCTGCCGCGGCCGTGAGAAAGGCGTCTTTTCGGATATCATCATGCCTTTGGGCTCCGAAGGTCTTCACCATATAGCAATCAAGCTCAACATAACCAGGCGGGGATTCCATGATGAGAAAGGCCTCTTGTAACAGCCCCCTTCTGCTGCGCTCCAAAAGGGCCTGGGGGATGATACCCGCAACACCCCGGACCACCAAGCCATTGCCCATCAGCCATCCCCTGCGGGCCTTCGATCTCCTGAAGAGCTCTTTCCATGGCTGCCACGGCCCTGGATAACGATACTCCTTCACGCACAACCTGGTGTCCTTATAGTTAAAAAGGGTGATGGCTGTGCGGCGGTCTGCTTTGATCAAGCCCTCCTTACCCTTGGCCACGATATCCTTGTGTTTCGTTACTATCTTCAGCAATTGGTGGGTCTTCCATCCCCTCCTGCCGCATATCCGCCGGTTATCCTCCTTGACAACGAAAAAACCACTGCTGTTTTTGAGGCACCTCTTCGTCCTGCTCCGCATATGACGGCGATGGATCCTCGCCTCCTGCCTCTCGATCTCCTTTAACCCCTGCTCAAGCCTTCCTTTTATTAATATATCCGCCTCCTCATCGTATTGTTGCAAAAAGGCCTTTTTCTTCTCAGGAGAGAGCCATCCCTTGAGGGAATAGAAGAACTGCGCCAGGTTCCACAAGCGCCGGTGTTTGGAGACGCGCCTGGTGAATCTGGATCGGTGGAGGTCAATGAGATATAATTCCTTCTCTTCCATCCCCACCAGGATATTGCCGGCATGGAGATCCTGGTGAAAAAGGCCGGCCTTATGCGCCCCCCTGAGCAATCGGGCTGTACGGAAGAGAAGCTCCTCATGCCCCCCCTCGGGAATCAATTCGATTAAGGGGGCCGAGGGAGCAATGGCCTGGGTGATGAGGAAGGCATCCTGTAAAAACCTACCTTTGCGCCTCTCAGCCATGGCCAAAGGCACGGGGGTCGGGATTCCTTTGCGCACTGCGCGATGCGCCATCTGCCACTCTTTTCGGGCTTTGGAGGGAACCACGAGGTATTTCAATCCCTCTGCCCAGCCCCTTATCTTATACCGCTTCAGGAAGAGCTCCCCCTGAGGGCCTGAGCAGATGGAGACCGTGCGAACCGGGGATTCTTTTAATGGTTTTTTAGGAGGATTATCGAGCAGAAATGCCTCTGGATCGTCTAACAATGAAGGAGGTAGCCACTGCGCAGTGCCTTTGGAAATGGTCCATCGCCATCCCCTCACACCCCGCTTGCGCGATAAATCATCAGATGCCTTTCTGAGCCACATCCGCTAACACCTTATAAAATCAAAGAAAGAAGGTTTCATAGATGATCTTCAACTCCAGCTAGAGATATTTCTCCCTTAAAATGACGACGCTGCTTGCGGGTTCTCTCATCCTTCGCCTGAGACCTTATAACCATTTCTATGGGAACGATAGTAATAGGCCAAAACAGTAGGACCATAGATTCCCATATACTGCTCCGGATATTTAAGGACATAGAATTCCAATAATTGTACAAATTTTTTGAAGATCAGTTTGTACCCTTTTTTCCCTTCCTTCCAATTGTTATCTATTGGTTCTTTAAATATCAATGTGATCTTCCCTTTCCGGTAAAGATGGATGAAGGGAATAACCGCTGCCTTGGCTTGATGAGCCAGGTAGATCATTCCTGTAGGAAAGTCCATCGCTTTCCCTAAAAAAGAGATTCTTTCCTTAGTTCTTCCTTCCCCGGCATCGCCGTCATAGTAGATGATCTTCCCAGATTGGAGTGTCTCCAAAATTCTATTTTTATACACTTCTGAAAGGGAAGGGTCATGGACAAAAATAGTATTCTCCTGGGTGTCGTAATATCGGATCTTTGGACGCTTCGGTACTTTCGGCGTTACTCCTTTGAGAAGGATCACGGCGTACCCCATAATCCTTAACGCGTTGAATGACAGATGAGGGATCCCAATATGTCCCGCGATCAGGACAACACCTCTGCCATCCTTTAATGCTTGATCTAAAAAATGAAGACCTTCCACCTTGACGAACTGTTTAATGAAAAGGTCATCCATATGAGGGATCAGATACCGCATTATTTTCCTGACCCCCCTTAATTCAAAGACACCCTGTACTATCCTCTTCGCGTCCCTTTCTTTTTTGAAGAAGAAGATTACTTTATCTTCAAATTCTCTCCACTGTTCTTTTTTCCGATAATAGCAGAAGAAGGCATAAACTCTAGGATACAAAAAAGCCAATTTGAACAAGAACCATTTCATCCTTATCCATTCCTCCCATAAATCTTTTTAAGGATGCCAAGAAATCGGGGGGCGTTGACCTCAACGGTATAACGATTTTCCACCGTCTTTCTTCCGGCAAGACCCATCTTTCTGCGTAATGCCTTATTCTGAATCAAGGTGAGAAGCTTATCCTCCCACTGCTTGTCGTTCTGCGCCCAATATCCATTGACCTTATCTTGAACAATATCTCTGTTGATGCCCACCGGGGTGCAGACCGCGGGAACACCTGCACTAAAGTATTGCAGGATCTTAAGGCCGCATTTACCCCTTGACCAGAGATCATCTCTGAGGGGCATCACGCCGATATCGAAACTTTTGAGATCCGCCGCTTCCGTCTCCGAGGACCATTTCTTCTTGATCACGGGCACCTTGCTGCTATCGAGAAACTGGTCACATACGATCTTAAGCTGAAAATGAGGATATCGCTGATAAAGCTTTTCAAATATGGGCATGAGGTTTTTTAAATATTTCAACGTGCTGCTGCTTCCAAGCCAGCCAACAATGACAGGGCCTTTCTGACGAGAAGGCTCTTTTGTAGTATATCGCGAAAGATCGATGGAGGTAGGGATAACCTCTACATGAGGATTATAGGGCAATACCTCCGATTTTAAAAAATTATTCCCCGCACTGATAAAATCAACACGCCTCATCATATAGGCAAACTTGATGCGCCTGGAAAGGGAGTAGGGGTTTTTCGAGCTGGAGCTCCGATACATGATAGCATCGTCAAAGTCGTAAATGATTTTTCTTGCTTTCCTGCGAATATAGGCAAATTCGAGGGGAGGGAAGAGTTTCCGGTGGATATAAAAAATATCATAGTGCCCTAGCGTATTATAAAATCTTAATTTATCCCGCCATCTCCGCTGATAGAAATGGATGGATACGTCAATACCGGCTTTTTTAAGATAGGGAAGGTATTGGAGGACACGGTATCTGCAGCTGTTGATTTCCAAGCTATGAATCAAAAAAGCGACCTTCATTTTTTATATGCTCTTCGATCACCTATGAAAGCGGACTTGCCAAAAAAATATCGAGAAGGCATACGGTGAACTTCTGCCAAGCAAGCTCAGAGGAAATTCACTTGTCCCCACCTACACAGCTTGAATCTCTCTTGCCCGCCAGGACAACAATGGACTTAGCAAAATCCACGTTGAGAATTCTATGCAAGGGGTAAAAGAGGGTGAGCCTGAAGATATATTTTAAGAGGGAGGCATGAAAGGTACGATAGATCCCCAGCACCTCAAACCCCTGGCTGAGCACGATCCCTCCCAACTCCTCATAGCTGTAGGCTGTCTTGTGGGTGGCATCTATCCAAAATCGGCCTGGATTGAATATATTAGGGGCGCTGATGATCAACGTGCCTCCATCGACAAGCAGGTCATTGAGACGGCTTAACATCTCTATTCCCTGTTCCAGCTCCACATGCTCTATGACCTCAAAAAGTATAATGAGATCGAATTTCTCATGAATGTCATCTAACGAATAGTAATCATGGTTGACGCTCGGATCTATGTCCATGCTCTTGTAAAGGATATCAGGGTAAACCTCCTTGACCCTCTTGTGCATCCTCTTATCGCTCGCCCCCACATCAAGGATGCGCATGCCCGGGCGGAGGTGTCTCTTTACTAACCAGGAGGGCCTCTTGATCAGCTTCAGGTCCCATATCTGAGGATAACGCTTATGGATTTGATCACGACCAAGGATGAGCTGATTCCAGCCGAACATATGAGCTCCTCAACCAGTATAGAAGACTAGTATCTTTTCGAAATCATTCGGGTTTTGGATATGATTGTATAATGGCCTTGCCAACTTTTCAAGGTTAATCTCTGCCTTGTTCACCACGATTTTCAAAGGATGCTCACGTTTTGCAATTGGCTATGAACGCTGCTATATCCGAAGAGAGCAGAAGCGGCCATGCTTCTTCAATTTTGGACAGGGGCCAATTCCACCAAGCTATCTTTTGTAATTCTTCAATTATCGACTTATTAAAGCGAAACCGAATAAATTGTGCCGGATTACCGGCAATTATCGAATAGGGCGCTACATCTTCTGCTACAACACTACGCGCAGCAACTACGGCGCCGTTACCTATCGTAACTCCCGACAAGATGAGCGCTTCACGCCCGATCCAGACATCATTCCCTATGATGACATCGCCCTTTGAACGCGGATGACCGGTAAACCTTTTGGCTTTCGAAAAAATCTTGCTAAATGGGTAGGTAGTTACCCAATCTATCCTATGTTCCCCGCCTAATAAAATTACCACACCGTCTGCTATCGCACAAAACTTCCCTATTTGTAATGTCGTGCCTTCACGCCAAGATCGTATGCTAGGGTTGCCATATGTCCATGCACCGATTTGATATTTTGCATATCGTTTGTTTTTATTCATAAAAAACGGTTCGGGAGGCGAGAAAAGTCTTCTTATAGCTTTTTTCACATTCATTGAATCCCTCCCGGTCTTAAAGATCGCCCTACCATCATGAGATGTCGGATCTCATCGGTTCAAGTCGCGATGGATTTAATAGCCTCCAGCATCGCTTGGTAAGACCTCTCCTGGGAATATTTCTCTGCTAATGCCCTCGCAGCAACCGAGGCATCTTTGAGCCTGACAGGATCGGAAAGATGTGCAATCGCCTCGGCCAAGGTCTCTACATTCCGGGGATCATCGAGGACGAACCCTTCCAGCCCATCCTCGATTATCCCCCCTGCCCCATTACGTCTCGTTGTGATAACCGGCAGCCCGCTGGCCAGGGCCTCCAACACCACCAGGGAGCAGGGATCGTAAAAGGTAGGATGGACCAGGATATCCGCGCCGGCATAATATCGCTCCAGATCCTTTACCCCGCCGGCAAAAAGGACATCATCCGCGCACCCCACCTTCTTGGCCAGGCGACGGTAGGGCCCTGCCCTGTCCCGCCCAATCACCAGGAGCTTGATGCCGGCCTTCTTCCCCTTTAACAAGGGGATGGCTTGAATGAGGTATCGCAACCCCTTGAGCCTGAAGTTATGGGAGACAAAGAGGAGCAGTACATCCTCGGAGCTCAAGCCGTACCGGCTTCTGACCTCCTCCCTGTACCTCCTGTTGCAGGGATGGAAGCGCTCAATATCCACCCCATTGTAAATGACTATCATGCGGTCCGCGGGTATGCCATAATAATCTACAATATCCCGGTGCACCATTTCGGAGATGGCTATGATCTTCTTGGCCTTCGCATAAGGCGCATTCTCTATGAACCCCTTGGCCCATTGTTTGGGGCTTAAGACCCTGCCGAGCAATTTAAAGATCCAAGGAACGGGCTTCCGGTAGCCATCTATCCCCCTCCAGAACCACTTCCAGTGGACCCCCCCATGGGGCTGAAGAAGGTCGGCATAGAGGGTGTCGCCAATCCCCATGATGCAGTCAAACTGTTCTTCCCTCATCATCCGGCGGCAGTTTACGGCAAAGGAGAGGACATGCAAGCTCTTCGGATGGGGTATGACCGGGACCTTGCGGAAGCGAAGCCTGCGATCCCGCTCAGGGAAGGCTGAAGAGTAGACGTGAGCGTCAACACCCTCCTTAACGAGAAAGTTCATGAGGTCGTAGCAATACCGCTCTGCGCCGCCTTTCTCGGGCAAGAATTCCCTTATGCCGAGGGCGATCTTCATGAAGGAGGAACCGCCTTCAAGATCTTCTGATAAAAGGCCTCCACTTCCTCGGCCTGACGCTCCCGGCGGAACTCCCTGTGGGCCATCGCATGGGCGGCCTTCCCCATTGCCTTGCGCAACCCCTCATCCCGCACCAGTGACAAGAGGGCATGGTAAAGGGCTTCAGGATCCTCCTGCGCCACAATGCCTGTCTCCCCATCTTGTACCAGCTCCGGGAGCATCCCCCTTGGCGTCACCACTGCCGGCTTCCCCATGGCCATGGCCTCCCGCAGGGCCCGTGCCGTGCCGTCGGAACCAGGGGTGAGCAGGCAAAAAATATCCATGCACGCCAGGATGTCGATATAGTCATCCACTCGATACCCGGCCAAGATCACGTGAGACGCAATTCCCAGGCGCTCCATGGGCTCTATGACGCTTTGTTGCATCTGGCTGCTGTGGCCCACCAACAAAAGCCGCACCTCGGGGACAGCCTTGATCAGGCGCGCAATGGCCTCCAGGAGGATATCGGTCCTCCTATACTGTTGAAACCTGGCCACGATCCCCACGACAGGCGATGCAGGGGGGATCCCGAAGACGGGGCGCATATCTTTGTATGCCTTATGAGGGTCAAACCTCATGAGGTCTACGGCCGTGGCGACCTTGACGACCTGCTCTGGAGAAAATCCAAATGCCCGCACGAGCCTCTCCCTGCTCCTCTCGGAAAAGGTGATCAGGCCATCCGTGTGCCTCCTGAAAAACCATCTGCTCACCGGATCCGCCTTCAGGGAATCCCTTTTATGATCCATTCGGATTGCCGGGGGGCGCCGCTTGGAGGCCCTCACCGCCATCCCACCCACGATATGGTCATGGGAGTTATGGAAATTGACGATATCAAAGCGCTCATCATCGATATAGCGCGCGATACCCCTCACGTCGGAGATAACCTCTCTGAGGCGATATATCTGAAGGGGTTTGGAGATCGGTGCCAGATGAAAGCTGTCAACCCCCTTAAGGGCCTTCTCTCTTACACCCTTCTCCATGCTCTCCGCAGTCTCGATGGGGGGGCGCCGATAGGCCAGGGCTACCTCGTGCCCCCGCTCTTGGAGGGCCAGGCAGAGGTTTACCACCGGCTCGGCCGGTCCCGTCCACTTCCAGTCGGAGAAGAGGTGCAGGATCTTCACTCTTCTTTTAATCCCTTTGAAGCTCCCACTATTGAAGTTCGCCCGTTGAGTTGCATCCCTACGGTGTTATAAACCTCTTCTACCTCTATGAGATCCATGCACCGATGATCTTCCGGACAGAGCCGTTTAAGACAGGGGCTACAGGAAACCTCTCTGCGGATGACCACGTGTCCTTCACCCAGGGGTGCGGTCGCTCGGGGATCGGTGGGGCCGAATATGGCCGCCACCCTGGTGCCTACAGCTGCCGCTACATGCATGGTGCCCGTGTCATTGGTGACCAGCAGACGACAATGCCGCAGCAGGGCGGCCAACTGCAATAACGAGGTTTCGCCTGAAAGATTGAGACAGCCTGCACCGATTCCCCGCGCAATAGCGGCATTCAACTCCTTTTCTTCGGGGCGAGAAGAGCCAAAGATGAGGATAGAGGCCCCATAATCCTTGATGATTCTCCTCCCTAATTGCACAAAGCGCTCCGGGGACCAGCACTTGGCCTCCCCATAGGTGGCGCCGGGGTTAAGGCCGATCAGCAGTTCGCCTTTCAGGCCATGGCGCGAGAGGAAACCATTGGCCCACCCCTGTAACTTCCCGTTGAGGGATATTGAGGGCAGAGGGGGTGATGGGCAACGGCCCAAATGCTCTACGAGATGGAGATAATAGTACATGCGGTGGCGGCCCAAAAGCTGGGTCGTGCAGTCGATCCTTTCGGTGAGGAGCAGATCTCTGCCCTCTCCTTTATAACCAATGCGCCGGGGAATGCCCCCCAAGAAAACCATCAAGGCGGAGCTAAAGGAGCGGGGGAAGATGACGGCGAGGTCTATCGTTCTCTGTCTGATGAGTCGCGCTATCCGCAACTCCCCAAAGATCCTGCCTGCGCCGGCGGGCATATCATACGGGAGCACCTCGTCGACTGCCGGATTGGCCTTCCAGAGCTCGGCAAGGCGTGCGTTGGTCAAAACAGTGATACTGGCCTTGGGAAAGTGCTGGCGTAAGGCGTGAACGGCAGGAAAAGATATAATGGTATCCCCCACCCAATTGGTCCCCTTAACCAAAATCTCTTGTATACCCTTATATCTCCTCCTCTTCGCTATCATCGTCAACAAAATTCTTCAAAGGATCGTAACATAATACTTAATCATAGAGGATATAGCCATGTCAACTTCTTCTTGCCCAGGGCAATGAGATCCTCTTATCACTGTGTTCTAATCCTCTGAGACCTTTCATGATGTAAAAGGTAATGATGCAATAGACCTCGTGAGGCCGGAAAGGGGTTACCGTGAGGTCTTTCCTTAAATGTAATGAAGCAGCGGTAATGTGCCGGGGTGAGAGCGAGAAACTCCCTGGTCCCTTTTTTTATGCCCCGAATTTTGTGAGCTTCAAGGCCGCGGCGAGCATCAGGGGCATCTCGTGCACTGCCAAGAACCTTCCCAAGCCGCCTTTGGCACAGGCCGCCTCGGCGAACTCTTTGACGTCGTCAATCCTTTCATAGCGGGAACAGAGGATAAAGGGGTTGGGGTGCCAGCTGTGACCCTTGAGCAGCGCAGGGGTGGAGTGATCGCCTGTCACGGCAATGACATCGGGGGCCAACTCTACGAGCACGGGGATGTGCCGGTCCACCTCCTCGATGACCTCTACCTTTTTCTCGAAATTGCCGTCCTCGCCGTAGCTGTCGGTCTTCTTGACGTGCAGGAAAAAGTAGTCAAAGCGCTTGTAGTTTTCTTTCAAGGTCTTGAATTCATCGGCGATGCCCTCGCCGGTTTCCAGGATCTCCATGCCGACCAGCCGGGCCAACCCCTTGTACATGGGATAGGTGGCGATGCAGGCCGGGGTCAACTTAAAGAGGTCGGACATGCTGGGGATCGCGGGAATCCGGGAGATCCCCCGCAGCAAGACCGTGTTGGCAGGGTGATGGTCTTGTAATACCTGATTGGCCCTCTTGAGGAAGTCCTTCACGATCCGGGCCGTCTTCTCGGCTTCAGGCGCCAAGGGTGTCGGCTGCCTCGGTTTGTTGCCCTCCTTCTGGGGGTCGGTGTCTTCAAGCCGGCCGTCCAAGCCTTGACCGATAAAACGCAGGACAAAACGGTGCTCCTTGCCAGACCTGATCTCGACCCGTGCATCCTCTATCTCCTTGATCTCCTCCTGCAGCAGGGCACAGAGCTCCTTGTTCTTTTCTGTGGGGATGCGGCCTGCCCGGCGGTCGACGATGATCCCCTTCTGGTCCATGGTGGCGAAGTTCCCGCGGGCCACCACATCCGACTTCCCCAGCTCCATCCCGATTCCCAGGGCCTCCAAGACCCCCCTGCCGATCTCATATCGCAGGGGTTCATAGCCCAGCATCCCCAGATGCGCCGGTCCGCTCCCCGGAGTAATCCCCGGAGAGACCGGGTCTGCCACCCCGCAGATGGAGCGGGAGGCCAGTTCATCCAGATGAGGGGTATGGGCTGCCTCCAGCTCTGTCTTGCCCTCGATCCGCAGCCCCCCCAAGCCATCCAAGACCACCAGGACGATCTTGGAGGGCGTCTTCATCGCCAAAGAACGCATGATCTCGTCGCCGACCATGATTCACCTCCTCTGTGTTTCTCAAGGCATTGCATCTCCATCTTAGCCCATGCTGGATACTCTTCTCAAGTCCCGCGCCTTATCTTGAGGGGTCTTATGCCCCCCCACGAGATAATCTTTACTTCTATATCATAGTTTCCATTATCTTGAAAATTCACCTCTCTGTTTTATCTTCCAAGCAACTATCCCTGGCCGGAAGAAAACAAGGGTATTTCCCTTCAAGGCCCTTTCAGCCCTTCCAGCTGAGGCTTGTCCATCCCTTTATGCTGGATCAAGACCTTAAAGGTCTCACCCATCCCCCCCGGGAGGATGAGATTCTTGATAGTAAGGCGTTCGTTCAGGGCCTCCCCTTCTTCCTTCCCCTCTCCTACCCGAGCCACCTGTTCCAGGATCCCCAGGGCGAGGAGGAATCGGTATTGGGGGACTAAGCCGGTGAGCTGCAGCCCATACCCCTCACCTCGCATGATGAGGGAGGTAAAGTCCACATGAGCGGTCATATCCTGCAGGCCCGGGCAGGCATAGGGATCGGAAAGGACCCTGTGTCCGTGATAGCAAAGAAGGGTCCCAGCTGGCCGAAGGGGGCTGTAGAGTTCCTCTGCCGGATACCCGTAGTCGACGGTAATCGCAAAGCCTTGTTCAAGCCCTTGCGCCACCCCCTGAAGCCATCTCAGGGCCTCCAGGTTCACCTCTGCTTGCTGGCCCTCGGCCAGGGTGATGCCCAAACGTTTGAAATATTCCATGAGCTCCGGCGTGGAAGGATTTTTGCGCACCTCCCTAAATCCCCCCTTATCCAGGTCCACATAGACCTCCCGCAATGCCCCTGCTTCCACCACCACCCGATGCACGGGGAAGGCATCGACGAGCTCATTGGACAAGAAGCATCCCTTGATCTTCTGATCCGTCATCTCATCGGGTTGGCGCCAGGCCACCCGCGCCTCATGAAGGGCAAGGAGCCTTTTCTGCCTTTCGATCACGACAGGGCTTATCTCCACCAAGCGGTACCGGAGGCAATCGTAGAACTGCGGTTCCTCTTGCTGCAGGTAACCAAGGATATCCATGCAGAGATATCCTTCGCCCCCTCCCATCTCCACGGCCTCGAATGCGCCCGCTCCCAGGATCCGCCACATCTGGGCCAGCTGTTTGCCCATGAGTGCCCCAAAGATGGGGTGCACGGTGGGGCTGGTGTAATAGTCCCCCTTGCGCCCTCTGCGGCCTCTCCCCGAGGTATAGTAGCCGTACTGAGGGTGGTAGAGGCAGATCTCCATAAACCGGGCAAAGGGGAGAGGCCCCTTCGTCCTGATCTCCTCCGCAATAATCTGCCGCAAACTCTCTGAAATAGCCGCGCTTTCCACGCCTTACAACAACCCCCTCAGCGTACGTAGGTTTACGCAATCCCAATCCTCACCGCCGGCGGTCTTCGCCTTGGGGGTCTCCAAAATAAAAGGGAGGTGCGCCAGACGGGGGTCCTGCAGCAAGCGACGGAAGGCATCCAAACCAAGGTGCCCCTTCCCGATATGCTCATGGCGGTCTACCCTGGCGCCCGAAGCAGCCTTGGCGTCGTTCAGGTGGATGACCTTCAGGCGATCCAAGCCGATGACGCGATGAAACTCCTCCAGGGTGGTTTCGTATCCCTGCGGCGTGCTGATATCGTACCCCGCGGCGAAGACATGACACGTATCGAGACAGACCCCCACCCTCTCATCCTCCTCGATCCGCTCGATGATTCGGGCAAAGTGTTCAAAGCGATTGCCGAGGGTTGCACCCTGGCCGGCGGTGGTCTCCATGAGGATCATGACCTTCATCTCGGCCCCTTGCTGATGTATGAGATTGATACCCCGTGCGATACGTTCGATCCCCTGCTGCTCGCCGCCTCCCCGAGGTGATCCCGGATGCATCACCAGATAGGGGATGCCGAGCGATTCCGTCCGCTGCATCTCCTCCCGGAGGGCTTCCAGCGATCGCCCATAGAGCCTTTCATCGAGAGAGGCGAGGTTAATGAGGTAACTGTCGTGGACAGCTACGGGTCTGACCTGCGTCTCTTGCCGGGCCTGCTGAAAGGCCGCTCGATCATCCTCCGTCAGGGGCTTGGTACGCCACTGCATGGCGTTTTTGGTAAAAAGCTGGATGACATCGCACCCAATCTCCAGGCCCCGCCGCAGGGCTTGCGAGACCCCGCCGGCGATGGACATGTGCGCCCCTAAGGACCGCATCCTCTTAGCATAGCCCCCCTCTTATCGGACCCCCTGCATCAGCTCCCGCACCTGTGCCTCGATCATGCCCCTGATCTCCTCCAGTCTCTCTTCAGATGCGGCCTCAAACCTGAGGACCACGGCCGGCTGAGTGTTGGATGCCCGCAGCAGTCCCCAGCCGTCGGGAAACTGGACCCGCATGCCGTCAATCTCGATGACAGGATATCCCCGGCGGAAGTGTTCCGTCGCCCGCTCCACGATCTTAAACTTGATATCATCGGGACAATCCACCCTGATCTCCGGCGTGGCATAGGTCCGGGGGATCCCCTCCAAGAGCTCCGAGACCTTCTTGCCGCTCCTGCCCATGATCTCCAAGAGGCGGCAGGAGGCATAGATGGCGTCGTCGAAGCCGAAATAACGATCGGCGAAGAACAGGTGGCCGCTCATCTCTCCGGCCAGCAAGGCCTTCTCCTTTTTCATCTTGTCCTTGATCAGGGAGTGACCGGTCTTCCACATAATGGCCCTTCCCCCAAGCCGCTCGATCTCATCATAGAGGGTCTGCGAGCACTTAACCTCCCCGATGAACGTCCCACCCCCCCGTTCCTTGATGATATCGCGGGCGAAGATGATCATCAGTTTGTCACCCCAGATAATCCTGCCCGCCTCATCGATGACCCCGATACGATCGGCATCGCCGTCATATCCTATCCCGAGATCCGCCCCTGTTTTCTGAACAATGGTCATAAGGTCTCGGAGGTTCTTTTCCACCGTGGGGTCGGGGTGATGATGGGGGAACCTGCCGTCCATCTCGCAGTACAGCGCTTCCACCCGACAGCCCAGCTCGCGCATGATGGGCACGGCAACGGCACCTCCGGTCCCGTTGCCGGCATCGATTGCTACCTTGATCGCTCTGTCCACCCGGATGTTCGCAAGGATGTAGTTGCGATAGTCCGGGACGATATCGTGCCGAGTGAGACCGCCTTTCCCCCGGATGTAATCCCTCTTCTCAACGATCTCACGTACGCGCTGAATCTCCGCTCCGTAAATGGCATCCTTCCCTATGCAGACCTTGAAGCCATTGAACTCCGGAGGGTTGTGGCTGCCGGTGATCATGACGCCCCCTTCCTGCTTCAGGTGCACGATGGAAAAGTAGAGCAGAGGGGTCGGGCAGATCCCTACGTCCATGACCTCTATGCCGCTGGCCAACAATCCTTCCAGCAGGGCGTCGAAGAAGGGATCGGAACTCGGGCGGCAATCCCTGCCCACGGCGATCCCTTTGATGCCGTGCCGGGCGAAGTAGCTGCCAAAACCCCTGCCGAGTTCGCGGACCGTCTCCTTCGTGAGGTCCCTGTCTACTACACCCCTGATGTCATACTCTCTGAATATTGCGGGATTCATAGCGACCTCAGGATAGCGCTCTCACCCTTTCGTCATCTTTTTCGGGAAGAAAATGGCAGGCAAAAAACCAAGGGTTAGCCAACAGCCATCCCCTCCGGCGGACTAGCATCCTTCCGGAGGAAACCTCATTTTACAAAGAACTTCATGCCCCCCACCGAGAGAAAGACCATGGCGACGATCTTGAAAACCACATTGATGGTGAAGGCCAGACTGAGGCCATACTGATAGCCCAAAAACAGCGAGAGGTCTGCCACGAAGAGAAAGCCGACGGTGCAGATCACCAAATTAATCACCGTCTCAATCAATCCGCCCTTGTATTTCCTCCGTGCAAAAAAGAAGACGATGATAATAATCAAGTAGACGGCCAACATCAAACAGAGCGAAAGGACCAATTCCGTCATTTCCATGGGTATCAACATAGAGCGATCCCCTTTCCGTTTTTGATAGTATCACTTGGGATACTGGGCTACGATCTTATCAAAGACCTCCAGCACCTTTTTCTTCATGGGTGAATCGGTGTAAAACCGATAGATGTCCCATCTAATCCTGCCGATCTCTGCGATCAACCGTTTCGTCAGGGGCATCCCCAGAATAGCGACCATCTCCTGTAATATATTTCTTATCATCGCATAGAACCCATCGATGAAAATCAACCGATCAGCAGGATCGGGATAGTAGAGGGAGATATTCTTGAGGATCTTGTTTTCGTCCGGAGGCAGATCCTTGTTCATCGCTACCCCTTCGAATAGCTTGCCGTAGTCCACTGCCAATTGATCAAGGGCCTTGTCCACCACGCCTTTGGCCCTGGCGCCCAACTCCCTTTTCAAGGCATCCATTATCAACCTGAAGACCTCCAGAAAGGTCCTCAAAAATCTGCTGACCTCTCTATATTCCGTATCCTCATAGGTGCCGATATCCCGCGATTTTTTAATCAAACCCATCAATACGAGACGATAGAGGATATTAATGACGAAGATCTCGTCATCGCCGCTGAACTTGATCAATTGGTCGATATTCCTCTTGCCGTCGATCAACGAAAAGATGAACCCTTCATTGGCATCCAACTCCACGATGACCCTTGCTTTGTCCCTCTCTATGTAAGGGGGGATGCGGAAGATGATCTTATTGTTGGGGATCATCCTCCTGAAGGTGGCGAAATCGAGCCCATTCCTGGCGGCAAGCAGGGCTATGTCCAGGGGCGTGTAACTCACCACCACATCCTCTTCTTCCACCGCCTGTTCGGCAAAGGAAAAGTCCCCGGCCTTCCAGGAAAAGAGGTCAAAGAGGATCTCCTTGACCTGAAAATCCAACAACTCGATAAGCTCCTTCTCGCTGAACAAACCGCCCTTCACCAAGAATGTGCCGAGCTTTTTATCGCTCTCCTGAGCCTGTGCCACGATCTCGTCCAGATTGGATGAAGTAAACAAGCCCTTGCGGAGTAAAAAATTGCCGAGCCGCTCTTCGGACTTTGAGGTACGGGCGAAGACGATCCATCCCTCCTTGAGAAAGACCTCTTTGTGCGCGTCTTCGCTGCGAACGGCGGCAACCCCGGTGTGGGCATTCGAGAAGAGGACGTACAAGAGACCCAACAAGGGGACATCATCAAGCGTGCTCCGAAAGGAGGCCGCGTGCGATAACGCCGTCATCCCTGCAAAATCAGGGCGCAGCTTGGCGGCCTCCTGCCACTCCCCGATGGCCATCTCATACTCCTTGTTGTGGAAGAACTTTGTCCCGTGGGAAAGGTGCTCAAAGAATGGAGAGTCGGGAAAGTCGGAAGATCGCAAGATCTGAATATCTTGTCCTTGTCTTATGTCCACGATCTCCCGCCTAACAGGGGCTTCTCTGCGTTATAGTCGCAAGGACGCTCAGTATAAGGCATTGAGGCCAAGGTGCGCTGAGAGTACCATTGAACCCCTGTTTTGTCAAGGATAATGTGTCCATTGTTAAAAAATCCTTCCAAATCTACCCTGCGAGAAAGCGGTTTGACATAAGGGGCAAAGAGGGATATGGTCCTATGCTGCAAGGCAATTAAGAGGTGTATCAGCAGTGTAGCGTTACATCGCCCCCGAAACAGGTCCTCCCCTTCTGCCGGGGGAAAGGATAACCATTTGCGAAAGGGGCTCTCTGTCGATGAAAGAAGATACCCATCGAGCATTGGGGGAGATCGTCGCCCAAATAAAGGCGCATCTGAGATATCAGAAGGGGTTGGGGATCCGTACACTCTTATCCCGCCAGGAGGCAAGGCCCCTGCTCACCCTCGAGGCAATAAGAAGCGAAATGGGAGAGTGCACCAGGTGCCGGCTCCATGAGGAAAGACAGAGCGTGGTCTTCGGCGAGGGGAATCCCCAGGCACGCCTCGTCTTTGTGGGAGAGGCGCCCGGCAGGGAAGAGGACCTGCAGGGCAGGCCCTTTGTCGGCAGGGCAGGTGAGCTCCTCACCCGCATCATCGAGGCCATAGACCTCACGAGGGAGGAGGTCTACATCGCCAACATCGTGAAATGCCGCCCTCCCGGCAACCGCAACCCCCAACCCGACGAGATCCGCACCTGCCTTCCCTTTCTCCGCAGGCAGCTGGAGACCATCAGGCCCAGGATCATCTGCGCCCTGGGGACCTTCGCCGCCCAGACCCTGCTGGAGACCGAGGAGCGGATCTCCATCCTCAGGGGCCGATTCTACGCATACCAGGGCGCCCGGCTCATGCCCACCTACCACCCCGCCTTTCTCCTGCGAAACCCTCAGTTCAAGAGGGATGTGTGGGAGGATATGAAGGCGATCAGGGAGGAGTACAATAAGGGATAGGTTCTTACCTCATCGATAACCACGCAGGTCCTTTGAGCATCACTGCCGATGCCTCGAGGCATGTCGAATAACGAAGAGAGCGTATATTCTGATCGCGGATCATCCCCATTATTTCTTCGGCTTGTCGCGTGGCATAAGATGTTGCGACCGCAACAAGTCGCATATGGTCTGTGCCAGCATCTTGGACATGCGCGGCGAATAGTGGGTCAGGTCTACATAGAGCGGTTGCGTGGCGTCTTGTCCTATGTCGGCGCACCAGATAAAATTATTACCGGTTGCGCAGCTCCCGGAAATATAGCCTTTGCACATCTCCGCGCAGAAGCCGCTCAAAACGGGCAGATACGGCGGTACCATCATCCGCATAGAAAAAGAATTCATTGAGACCATCGAGAAATATTGCCATATCGGGGACATGGCCTTTGGCCACTAACTGTTCGAACAGTATCCTCTCCGGCGTGGAATAATAGTGCCCTCTGCCGAAATTATATACAAAGGGAACTCTCTTGAGGCCTGTCCTGGGAAACAGTTCCTGTAAATAGGAGCTGACCGTCTCCGAATCCTGCACGCCATATCCGAAGGACGTTGAGCTGCCGAAGAAGAATATGGAAAAATGCTTATCCTTTTGCGGCGGCCATGGACCCTGGTCTTTCGATTTTCGGAAACCACTTGGATCGACATTCACATATCTTCCGGCATACGGACCTTCCTTCACGTGTGTAAAATCCTCGAATACATAACGTCTCGACCACGTTTCAAAAAGCAGCAAGGCGATATCTTCCCCCTTCATGTGCGGATAGAGATAATCGAACAGATCTTTTCCGTATCTGATCGTATCCGCGATGGGCAGATTTTCCCTATAGACCAGTTTCAGCAAACTCTTCCCCGTCTTATGCATACAAAGATCTCCTGCAATAGTTAGGTAGAATCCTAACGTATAGTATGCGGTCAGTGAAAATGCAATACGCAGAGTGCTTGGATAAGATTTTTAGCTGCCGAACGTCTTTGATCGTGGTAGATCCTCAGTCCTATCCCTTTGGCACGCTTTTTTTCCCAAAGAAATTTCGTAAAGCGCCATATCTTTTGCTGCTTTTGTAAAAAAATTGAGAAAAACAGAGATATTCGATGAAAATTTGAGAGCGTGCGAGATATTAAGGGTTGTGTTATGCCCAGGTTAGGCTTCCGACCTGTCTTTCTGCACAATGACACAGCCAAAAAAGGCCCGTTCCCCAGGGCAATCGACGATTGAGCAAACAGCGGAAATCGGGCTAAATCCGGGCTTGCAATCTTATCGCATTTCGCGGTACGAATTGGCCGTTCACGTCTCTTAAGCAATCCCTTATAAGTTGATAGCTGAACCTAGGCTTCTGGAGTGCCGGTGGGGGGAAGGAAGAACCAGAAGGAAGGGGTTTTAAAACAAGCTTTCAAAGGTGTCTCTGGACACCCAAGGGGGCTTTTGTTTTTTTTGGTCCTTATAGTTAAATGATTATGCAGGAGAGGATCATGAGAATTGTAGAAGCCATTTTTAGATTTGGTCTTTCCGTACTCTTTCTCTTCTTTATTGTCATTTCCCTGGCGTCACCGGTAGCTGCCCAATCCCGGTTTCAAACGCCTCTCCCGCAGGGAATGAATCCTCGCTTACCGGCTGTAGCAGAACCCTCCTCAAAAGCCGTCAGCAAAGAAGGCGCCGGGAAGGCGATGACCATGTCATCATCTTCCTCTGTTGGGTTCGGGTCAAGCGCCGGTGGGGGGGATAGCGCTGGTATCTCCTCTCCCGCGTCCGATGCCTCTATCTTCACCGGCGCAGCCACCAACGCCATCCCGATCATCGTTGCCCCGGGCAGGGGGGGGATTGTCCCCACCCTTACCCTCCAATACAACAGCTACCGGGACAACAGCTGGGTCGGCCGCGGCTGGGACCTCGATTGCGGCGCCATCCAGCGCTCTACCAAGCGCGGGATCAGTTACAGCGCCAATGACTATGTCGCGGTCAAGGACGGCTCCCATACGGAGCTGGTGCCCAGGTCTGACTGGGGCGCTGACGTCTACGGGACCAAGATCGAAGGGGCATTCACCAAATATACCTTTAACAGCTCCAGTGGCTGGCAGGCAATTGCGCGGGACGGCGCCAAGTACTTTTACGGCCAAACAGCAGCCTCCAGGCAGGATAATGCCAACGGGGTCTTCAAATGGTGTCTGGACCGGGTAGAAGATGTGCATGGCAACTACCTGACCGTGACCTATATCAAAGATCAAGGTGAGATATACCTGGAGCGTATCGACTATACGGGTAGCACCCACGGCCTCTCCCCCACGAACTATGTCCGGTTTTACCTTGAGGACAGGCCTGATAAACCGGCGATGTATACCACCCATGCCCCAGTGACCATGGCAAAGAGACTCAAGAGCATCGAAGTCGTGGCAAGCAACAGCCGGGTGCGTGCCTACAAGCTTACCTATACCACAAGCAGCGGCACCTCCCGCTCGCTCCTTGCCAGGGTACAGCAATTCGGTTCGGACGCAACGGTCAATACAAACGGCGATGTCTCCGGCGGTACCACCTTGCCGCCGATCGATCTGCAATATACCGCAGAAGCAAGCGCCTTCGCATCCAATGACTACTGGGGCACGTCGAGTTATATCCATCAAGATATTATAGCCTGCACCCCTGATTTGAATGGCGATATGAAAACGGATTATGTCTATCTGCAGGCAGGCACCAAGGATATGCGGGCAATGCTCTCGACAGGCACGGGCTTCGGTCCCGATACCGTATGGGGCACCATGAGTTATGACTTTGCTAAAACGGCAAATGGCGCATATCTAACAGCCGGCTTCTCTGATGTGAATGGCGACGGGATGCGGGATTTTCACTATCAGCGTGCCGGCACCAGCAGAGAGCTCAGGGTGATGCTCTCGGCAGGCAGTAGTCTCGGCGACGATACCTCGTGGGGAAGCAAGACCTATGACAGCCAAGAGTATAGCGGGGATATAGCCGATGTAAATGGCGACGGCAAGGCGGATCTGGTTTATCAGCGTGCGGGTACAAGTGAGATACGGGTGATGCTCTCGACAGGCAGTGGTTTCGACGATGATCTCCTGTGGGGCAATAAGCCGGCAAACTCTGGCACGGAGTTATGCGCAGATATGAATGGCGATGGGAAGACGGATCTTCTCTATCACACCTATACCTCGGGTGCGAGTACGTATGGCCTCTGGGTGATGCTGTCGACAGGCAGCAGCTTTGCTCCTGCTGTCTTATGGGGCTCGAGGACTGTAAATGCGTCGAGATGGATGATGACTGATATGAATGGTGATGGGAAGATAGATTATTTCTATATACCCACTAATACTCATCAGCTCTGGGTGATGCTCTCGACAGGCACCGGCCTTGGTGCTGCTGTCCTGTGGGGCACGAAGAGTTATGACTTTGCCGGTTACTACCTCGCTAACGATTATGGCTCGCTCTGGACATTAGCTGACATGAATGGCGACGGCAAGGCGGATCTGGTTTATCAGCGGGGGAATAAGAATACGCAGACAGATACGAATGAGATGTGGGTTAAGCTCTCGAAAGGTGATAGCTTTGGTCCCGACACCCCCTGGGGCACAAAACCTTATGGAACGTATTATACTGATATTGAAATTTACTGTTATGATCCGGAGTATTCGCCGTTTCCCTATCTCTGTGCCATTTATCGTCTGTATTGGATTTGGATGTCCGCTGATGTGAATGGTGACGGCAAGACAGACCTGTTATATCGGAGCATCGGTTCAACTCAGACTGAGCTGCACGTCATGCAAAGCGATGAGAATAAGACTATGCTCCTCTCCTCCTTTACCAACGGTCGCGGCGCGCTCACGAGCCTCGAGTATACCCTCTCTTCCGACTGCCAAGATACCATTCTGCCCTTTGTCCTGCACCCGGTCTCCCGCATCATGGTCGATGACGGCGGCGGCCATCAGGCTGCTACTGCCTATGCCTATCAGGGCGGGCGCTACGACCTTGTCGAGATGGAGTTCCGGGGCTTTGAAAAAGTCACAGCCACGGATGAGGTCACCGGCATCGTCACCGAGACCCACTATCATCAAGACCTCTTTTTCCAGGGGCGAGTTGCCTGGTCGCAGACGAAGGATGCAGCCGGCGTCCTTGCCGGGCGCGTTGACAACACCTGGGAAGCTATCGACTACGGCAACAACAGCGCCTTCCCCTACCTCACCCAGGCGTTAGCCACTGCCTACGATGATGGCGGCGCCTCCTTGGGCAGCGTCACCACGCACTATACCTATGACGACTACGGGAACGTCTTGACGGAGTCCAAGACCACTACCGACGGCTACAGTCGTCTTATCGAATCGCAGTATCTCAACGACACGGATCATTGGATCCTCGGAAGACCGACGCAGGTCGAGGCATCGGGCTCGGGTGTTGTGCGCGAGACCCGCTTGCAATACACCAATGATTCTCGACGTCTGCTCTGGAAGCAAAAGCGGGTGCACAACAGCGCAGAGTACACGACGTCGTATCAGTATGATTCCTATGGCAACGTAACAATCACCATTGATCCCCGCAACGCCGAAACCATTACCGAATACGATGCCAACGCCGTCTTCCCCATCAGGGTCACCAATGCCCTGGGGCACTTTGCCTTCAAGACCTTTGACCCCGGCTTCGGAGTGGTCCTGACTGAGACCAATGCCAACAATCTGACCACAAACTATACCTATGATGTCTTCGGCAGGGAGATCCACGCGGTCTTCCCCGACGGCTCGACCAAGGATACTACCTACCATATCGAGCCGGGCAATCACTATATCATCGTGCAGTCCAGCAGCGCCCCGGACGCCGTTACCTTTTATGACAACCTGGGTCGCACCATCGAAGAGCAGGTCAAGGCCTCGGACGGCGCCAACATCGCCACCTCTACCCAGTATGACAATGCCGGACGTATTACGGCCAAATCCCTGCCCATGTTTTCGGGGCAGACACCTGAATACACCACCTTTGAGTATGACCTCCGCTCCCGCCTCAAAAAGCAGACCAAGCCCGATGGGACCTATCGGCAGATCACCTACAGCGGGCTTATCGAGACCACCATCGACGAAAACAGCCACAGCAAGACCAACACCAAGGACCTCCTGGGCAGGGTCAAACGGGTGGATGAGGCCATCGGCAGCCATGCCGAGTATCACTACGACATCTTCGACAACCTTGTCTGGGTAAAAGACCCCATCGGCAACGAGACCGGGATCACCTACGACGATTTGGGCAGGAAGATCGCCATGGACGACCCCTACATGGGGCACTGGGAGTATAACTACGATGCCGTGGATAACCTCGTGTGGCAGAAAAACGCCAAGAACCAGGAGGTGGTGCTCCAGTACGACCCCATAAACCGTCCGATCCAGAAGGATTATACCACTCTCAACAGGCAGATTGTCTACGGCTACGATGAAGCCTTAGACGGCTACTATAACAAAGGCAGCCTTACCACCGTGGCCGTGACCACCGACTCGCCGCAGGTCATCACCCAGTATAACTATGACAAGATGGGGCGCCAGGCCCTGGAAAAGAGGTTTATCGACACCGTCGAATACCCGATCAGCCGCCACTATGATCTGGCAGGCAGGCTCGACTCTATCACCTATCCCGACGGCAACCGCTTTGACTATGCCTACCATCCCATCGGGCATCTCAAGACCGTGAAGGCGCATAGCACCGGTTATCAAGTCGCCCTCTATGCAAACTACAATGCCCTGGGCCAGGTAGGATCAGTAGCCTATGGCAACGGTACTACTTCCACCTATCAGTACTGGGCAAAGACCTATCGTCCCAAGACCATGATTACCAGCGATATCTCCGGCGCCGTGATCCAGTCCCTCACCTATACCAGCTATGATAATGTAGGCAATATCATCACCATCACGGACAACCACAACTCCGTGACCCAGAGCTTTACCTATGACGCAGTAAACCGCCTAAGCCATGCCCAGGCAACCTGTTCAGCTGATCCCACCCGCGAGTATAGCCAGGCCTTTACCTATGATCTGGCCGGCAACATCCTCCAGCAGACCGGTAAAAACGCCTACCAGGTCATTGAGCAAGACAGCGTGGGCAGACCGACACGCATCGACTATAGCCCGGAGATCGCCGATATCGGCACGCGCCATGTCGACTACAACCAGGATGACATGCCTGTCCGCATCGTATTCAAGGGGCAGGAGACGACTATTACCTACGATGGCGAAGATACCAGGATCAAGAAGGTCTCTGCCACGAGCACCGTCATCTACGTGGGGGGGTTCTACGAGATAAGAAACGGCGCGCCCCTGCTGCACATCTTTGCCGGCGGCAAGCGCATCGCCACAGTCGAGGGGGCAGGCATGCACTACTTTCACACCGACCATTTGAGCTCCACCACCGTGGTCACCGATCAAAACGGCCTGGAGGTGGAGGAGATGGGGTACCTCCCCTTTGGCGCGCTCCTTTATGACAACGCCTTGCAAGGGGGGCAGTGGCGATCAGTCTTTCGCTTTACCGGCCAGGAGTACGATGCGGAATTCGCTTTGTACAACTACAACGCCCGGCTCTATGACCCCATCATGGGGCGCTTCATCTCGCCTGATCATATTATGCAGGATTTTTACAACCCCCAGGGCCTGAACCGCTATGCCTATTGTATTAATAACCCACTCATCTATGTCGATCCGACCGGCCATGACTTTTTGGGAATAGGGGGCTTTTTTAGTGACGTTTGGGGTGGGTTTAAGAGCGGCATTAGTAGGGCGTTGGGTGGAGTATCGCGCGGAATGAAGAGCATCTTTGGGGGTAGAGGATCAAATCCCGGCGGTAGTGTTTTCGGGAACCAGCCTCTAAGCTTGGGCTCGAACGATTGGATATCAAAAAGTGCGTCTAATGACCTGATGCAGAATCTTATACCGAATCGGACAGATTCTATAGCTAATGGTGATAATGATACTTATAACCCGCATGGATCTTTTGATGAGGACAGCTTCAATCCTTTCCAAGCTATGCTTAGACAGCAGAAAATAGAGCGGATCAAAGCAGTTAACGAACAAATGTGGCCGTTAAAAGGTAATTATGATAATTGCAGTGGAGATGTAAGAGCCGTTGCACAGGTTTTAGGCGGCACCCTATATGGGAATGCAAACAATATCACTAAGCAAATTCAAGGCGAAGGTTGGACAGTATATAACTCGGGTGCGGCAGTGTATTATTACGGCATTTCACAAGGGAAATATTGTATTGCAGGCTGGCCAAATCCAGATCCTAGCAAAAGCGGTCATGTTGCTAACTTAGTTGATGGCCCCCTAGCGTACGGCATATATCCTACAGGTTACTGGGGTTCCGTAGGTAGCATTGGTAAGCCGAATAAAACGATAAATCTTTCATTTACTAGAAGTCAGCTTAAGGAAGTAATTTACAGCTGCACTGAAATCAACCCATGAATTCTTGAAGGAGTGAAGTAAATATGCATAACATACGCGTACAAGGGGCATTTCATTTCATTAGCCTTCTTGGGCTTTTTTGCGCCATGTGCACTCAGCCGGGATGCGCTTCGGGAAAACCAAAAGCATCTGCTGTCATACAGAATGTTTTATTTTCTCCTGTAAAGGGCACTTCACCGAACAAATTTGAAGGAGCAAGCGCTAACTACAAACTCATGCTAGTTGGACCAGATGATCCACAACAGCCGACGGTATGGTTAGGCCCTCTTATCATTACAGATCAGCGATCAGGTAAATCTTGTAAAGTGGATATTGATTTAATTACAGATGTCTATGACGTCAACAGCGGAAGTATGCTTCTTGTATTCTCATACGGTGGCTCAAGTCGTTTTATCAATTATATCGATCCCCGTTCATGTAAATATATGCATCCCCAGTTAGAACTACGCACAGAAGGGATTGATATCGCTAATAATCGCATAATCGTTAAGCCTGGCTGTGAATGTTTGGAGGAATATTGTGAATGTTCGGCTGGTCTAGTAATAGAGATTAATAAAAATTTAGAAACGATAGTTCACGAAAAAGAGTCTTTGGAACTCACGCGAAAGGAAATAGGCGTGGCTTTCAAAGGCTCTCGCAAAGTGCGGAACCCCAAAACCTCTGGTGCCGTGTTGCTTCCGGAGTAGAAAAGGAGTAAGCGGAGCATAAAGAGAGCAGTATAAGGGGTCAAGTCTTTGATTGACTAAGGTCTAATTGGGGTCAAAGGTCTAATTGAAAACTAATTGGGGTCAGGCCTTGACATGGGACAAGATAACAAAAGATAGAATTTGGTTAGTTTGATTTGTTTGATTAGTTTAAATCGTTGCTTTTGAGTTTATAGTGCAAAAACATCAAATGGGAGTTGGGAGATGAGCATTAGGAAGAGAGCGTTGTTACTGGTTCCTGTGCTGCTGGTCCTGGCGTGTACCACCTTCGCCATAGCAGGCAATATCGTCGATTATACCTACGATGCCGACGGCAATATCACGGACGCCATTACCTCTACAGCCACGTCCGTCAATATAACTGCCTCGCCCACCTCCATCCTGCCTGGGGGGACAGCCACCCTCTCCTGGACCTCGACAAACGCCGATTCCTGCACTATCGATCAGGGCATCGGTAATGTCCCTCTCAGCGGCGCGATGCCGGTGACCCCTGCCGAGACCACGACCTATACCATCACCGCCACCCGTGAAGCTAGCACTGCCACCAGCAGCGTGACGGTGACGGTTACTACCAATCCCCCGCCCACGGTATCGATAACCGCCAATCCTGCTTCTATACAACAGGGCGGGTCTTCCACCCTCACCTGGACCTCTACCAATGCCGAATCCTGTACTATCGATCAGGGCATTGGCCCGGTTGATTGTAATAGCTCGACCACCGTTTCTCCCTCTGTCACGACGACCTACACCATCACGGCTACCGGCCCTGGCGGCACGGCCACTGCCAATGTGACAATAACCGTTACGGCGAATCCTCCACCAGCAGTAACGATCTCTGCCGACCCTGCAAGCATTCCGTATGGCGGCTCTTCTACCATCACCTGGTCCTCTACCAATGCGGACTGGTGCGATATCCAGCCTGATGTAGGGACAGTAAGCCCGAGCGGGTTTATCACGGTCTCGCCCTTGGCCACGACGACCTACACCATCACGGCCTATGGGCTTGGGGGCACTGCCACCACTACAGTCACCATCACCGTTGCGTCTGCTCCTGCGCCCACGGTGCAGATCTCGGCCAACCCTGCCACCATTGTAGTGGGGAGCTCGACCACCCTCACCTGGACCTCTACCAATGCCGTCTCGTGCGATATCCAGCCTGATGTAGGGACAGTCGGCCCGAACTGGTCTATCGAAGTATCGCCCTCTACGACGACTACCTACACCATCACCGCTACCGGCCCTGGCGGCACGGCCACTGACAGCGTGACAGTTACCGTCACCGCTGCCCCCCCGGCCCCTACGGTATCGATCTCTGCTAATCCTGCCACTATTCAGTCCGGTGCGTCGAGCGCTCTCACGTGGAGCTCAACCAATGCGACTTCGTGTTCCATCAATCAGGGCATCGGTACGGTCAATACCAGCGGCTCAATCACGGTCTCGCCGACTGAGACCACCACCTATACCATCACGGCGACCGGTCTTGGCGGCACGACCACTGCCAGCGCGACAATAACCGTCACACCGCCGCCGCCCCCACAATCATTAATCATCCGTCCCAATGGTGCCGGCGATGAGACGAATATACTATATCAATATCCTGAGTTCAGTGGGTTACACTACGATAAAGTAGCTGAAGCTACTCCGGATGAGGATACTACCTATGTATATGTATATTTAGGATATGCTGCCGGCGTCTATTTTAGAGACTTATATAATTTGGCGAATCCATCTGCGAGTGGAACAATAAATTGGGTTAAGGTATGGATTAGGGCTTATGGTCCTTATATTCCTTACGGTAACTATGCAAAAACAGCTCTTAAGACCGGAGGGACCGTCTATGAGGGGGCAGATATAGCCTTAACCATTAGTTATGATAACTATTACACCCAGTATGCCACCAATCCCCAGACCGGAGTTGCCTGGACATGGGCTGATATAAGCAACCTTCAAGCAGGCGTCAGCCTGAAAGCTGATAGCGGATACTATGCTAGTTGTACCCAAGTCTATGTAGAAGTTAACTATACCCCTGCCCCTGTTCCCACGGTGCAGATCTCAGCTAATCCTGCCAGCATCGACTATGGGGCATCTTCCACCCTTACCTGGACCTCGACCAATGCAACCACCTGTGCCATCGATCAGGGTATCGGCGTTGTCAATACCAGCGGCGCAACCACAGTCACGCCCACCGCGAATACTACCTACACCGTCACCGCTACCGGCCCTGGCGGAACAGCCACGGCCAGTGTCATTGTCACCGTTGCGCCAGCGCCGGCCCCTACGGTATTGATTGGTGCCGATCCTGCGACGATTCAGGAAGGAGGAACATCCACCCTTACCTGGAGCTCAACGGATGCGTCCTCGTGTACTATTGATCAAGGTATCGGCTCGGTTGCTCCAAATGGCTCCACTACCGTATCGCCGACTGAAACTACGATCTACACCATCACTGCTACCGGACCCGGCGGTACCGTCACTAATAGCGTGACCGTCACCGTAACCCCTCCACCAGGCTCCCAAACTATAATCATTCGTCCCGAAGCTGTGGGAGATGAAACGAATATAAGCTCTCAGCAGCCGTCGAGTGGATCACATTATGATAAAGTCGATGAAGAAACTCCGGATGAAAGCTCTACGTACGTAGCTGAAGGAGGAGCTTCTATAGATCATAGGGATCTCTATGTCTTAGAGGATTTATCTCTAGCAGGGACAATAAACTGGATCAAGGTATGGATGAGAATCGGGAATACGAGCGGGGGTGGTGGTTATGCAAAAACCGCCATCAAAACAGAAGGGAGTGCCTATGAAGGCACACCAATACAATCCCCTGCTAGTTGGAGTAATTACAGGACCAAATATACTAGCAATCCTCAGACCGGAGTTGCCTGGACGTGGGAAGATATAAACGATCTTCAGGCAGGAGTGAGCCTCAGGGGTGGAGGTTGGCTTACCGGATGGGGTTATAGAAAGCCGATAGCACTCAGCCGTCCTTCTGGCGCCGTCACCAACTACCAGATGAAGCTTCTGGTGGGGGAAAGTGCCGGTGCGTCTGGGGAAGCTGTAGACTGTGGAGGGAATTGCAAGACAGACTTTAGCGATCTCCGTTTTGTCGCTGCCGATGGGACGACACTGCTTCCCTATTGGATAGAGTCTATATCAGGTTCGACCCCCAACCGACTCGCAACGATCTGGATTAAGTTCGATTCGATAGGCACAACCGCTACGACTTTCTATATGTATTATGGAAATTCTTCCGCCTCATCATTAAGCAACGGTGCTGATACTTTTATAGCATTTGATGATTTTGAGCGGGGTAGTAACGGCGATGCAATCGGAGGGAATTGGACGGTTGTAACGGGTAATGTGACTATATCAACAACTCATGCTTATAGTGGTACTAGAAGCGCAAAATTTGCAGGAGGGGCTAACATACCAGAAGCATATCTTGCTGGAGCTCAAAATGCTAACCAAGAACTTAGAGTGAGATTTTGGAGGAATGCTGGAATAAACAGTGCTGCCATTGCTTACACAACTGGCAGTACTGGATATACTCCAGATGTCTACGTTGATCCTAGTGGAAACCTAATGTATTACGATGGTAGTAGCGGACATGATACAGGGAAAGATATTGTTTCTGATGCTTGGAATTTGGTAGTACTGAATAATTTTAACTTTACTGCTAACACATGTGATTTTTACCTTGCTGGAGCACTGGCGAAAGCAGGGGCTCCAATGTGGCACATGGGAATTGGTGCTTGCGCACACCGTGCAAAGGGTACCGACACCACCTCTGGTCATGATATTTATTTTGATAATATTATAATAAGAAATTTTCGTACTACCGAGCCTGCGTGGGGCAGTTGGGGAGGAGAAGACGCTGGAGGTCTAGACTCCAATTGCACCCAAGTCTATGTGGAAGTCAATTATATCCCTTCCACCCAGCCCACAGTGAGCATCAGCGCCAATCCTGCGACTATTCAGGAAGGCGGGTCTTCCACCCTGACCTGGTTATCTACCAATGCCGATTCGTGCACCATCGATCAGGGCATTGGCACGGTTAATACCAGCGGCTCAACCACGGTCTCACCCACTGCCACGACGACCTATACTATTACTGCTACCGGCGCAGGGGGCACGGCCACTAACAGCGTCACCGTCACGGTTACCTCTGCCCCGCCTGCTCCTACCGTCTCGATCTCCGCTGATCCTACCAGCATTCAGGAGGGTAGTTCTTCTACCCTCACGTGGACCTCTGCCAACGCTGAGTTATGCAGCATAGACCAAGGTATTGGTGTCGTCAATACCAGTGGCTCAATCACGGTCTCGCCGACTGAGACGACAACCTACACCATCACGGCAAATGGCACAGGCGGCACAGCTACCAATAGTGTTACCGTCACCGTCACACCGCCGCCCGCTCCTACGGTGCAGATTACTGCTGATCCGGTAAGCATTGATTATGGCGAGTCAACTATTCTCAGCTGGTCATCTACCAATGCCGTTTCCTGTACCATCGACCATGGTGTCGGGCCGGTTACACCTCCTGAAAGTGGTTCGGTTACGGTCTCGCCGACGCAAACCACGCCCTACACCATCACGGCGACAGGCCCGACAGGAGAAACAGCCACGGCAGATGTTACCGTCACGGTAATACCTCCACCAACTCCGCAAACTATAATCATCCGGCCCGATGCTGCAGGAGATGAAACGAATATAAGCTCTCAAGAGCCATCGAGCGGATCACATTATGATAAAGTCGATGAAGAAACTCCGGATGAAAGCTCTACCTATGTATCTGAAGCAGGGGCCTCTGTTATATATCAGAGGGATCTCTATGCGTTAGAGAATCCATCTCTGGCAGGACTAATAAACTGGATCAAGGTATGGATGAGAATCGGGAATACGAGCGGGGGTAGTGGTTATGCAAAAACCGCCATCAAAACAGAAGGGAGTGCCTATGAAGGCACACCAATACAATCCCCTGCTAGTTGGACTAATTACGACACCCAATATACTACCAATCCCCAGACCGGAGTTGCCTGGACGTGGGATGACATAAACGATCTTCAGGCAGGAGTTAGCCTCAGGGGTGGAGGTTGGCTTACCGGATGGGGTTATAGAAAGCCGATAGCACTCAGCCGTCCTTCTGGTGCCGTCACCAACTACCAGATGAAGCTTCTGGTGGGGGAAAGTGCCGGGGCGTCTGGGGAAGCTGTAGACTGTGGAGGGAATTGCAAGACAGACTTTAGCGATCTCCGTTTTGTCGCTGCCGATGGGACGACACTGCTTCCCTATTGGATAGAGTCTATATCAGGTTCGACCCCCAACCGACTCGCAACGATCTGGATTAAGTTCGATTCGATAGGCACAACCGCTACGACTTTCTATATGTATTATGGAAATTCTTCCGCCTCATCATTAAGCAACGGTGCTGATACTTTTATAGCATTTGATGATTTTGAGCGGGGTAGTAACGGCGATGCAATCGGAGGGAATTGGACGGTTGTAACGGGTAATGTGACTATATCAACAACTCATGCTTATAGTGGTACTAGAAGCGCAAAATTTGCAGGAGGGGCTAACATACCAGAAGCATATCTTGCTGGAGCTCAAAATGCTAACCAAGAACTTAGAGTGAGATTTTGGAGGAATGCTGGAATAAACAGTGCTGCCATTGCTTACACAACTGGCAGTACTGGATATACTCCAGATGTCTACGTTGATCCTAGTGGAAACCTAATGTATTACGATGGTAGTAGCGGACATGATACAGGGAAAGATATTGTTTCTGATGCTTGGAATTTGGTAGTACTGAATAATTTTAACTTTACTGCTAACACATGTGATTTTTACCTTGCTGGAGCACTGGCGAAAGCAGGGGCTCCAATGTGGCACATGGGAATTGGTGCTTGCGCACACCGTGCAAAGGGTACCGACACCACCTCTGGTCATGATATTTATTTTGATAATATTATAATAAGAAATTTTCGTACTACCGAGCCTGCGTGGGGCAGTTGGGGAGGAGAAGACGCTGGAGGTCTAGACTCCAATTGCACCCAAGTCTATGTGGAAGTCAATTATATCCCTTCCACCCAGCCCACAGTGAGCATCAGCGCCAATCCTGCGACTATTCAGGAAGGCGGGTCTTCCACCCTGACCTGGTTATCTACCAATGCCGATTCGTGCACCATCGATCAGGGCATTGGCACGGTTAATACCAGCGGCTCAACCACGGTCTCACCCACTGCCACGACGACCTATACTATTACTGCTACCGGCGCAGGGGGCACGGCTACCAATAGTGTCACCGTTACAGCCCTTGGCTGTGAGATCTACCTGCATGATGAGACCATCGCGGCCGGAAGCACAATTGAGCATACGACGGCGTGCACCATCACGGCAGGTCCCAATTACATCATCGAGGCCAATGCCACGGTCACTTTCCGGGCCGGCGAAGAGATCATACTCAGTCCGGGCTTTGAGGCCCGGCAGGGTTGCGAATTCAGGGCCATGCACACGCAGTGAAAGGAGGGACTTGAGGCGTCGATCCCACTCCACGATTTAGATTTTATAGGATACGGCCGAAGGTGGCCCTTTGGTCAGATCACTCAAGGCGAGAGAGTTCGAGCAAAAAGGATGCAAATCTCAAAGGCGCATATGAGGTTAGAATTAAACAACTATTAGATGCGAGGAGGAAGACAAAGATGAAGACATTTAAAGCTACGGGTATTTTTATTGTAAGGATCATAGTGGGGGTTTTGCTTCTTACAGGGACAGCATTGGCACAGCTTGATAATTCCTCTTGGTGGATCATCTATGACTCTAATAGTCATCCTAGTGCGACGTATCCTACTGCTCAAGACTACATTTGGTCTACCATTGTGACGGTACCAACCATTCGAATACAGCAGATCTGCGATCAGAACGGCCAGCACTGTAAGGCCGTGTCAAGCGGGTGGGGTGCTGCCAGCAATGTCCTGACCACGCCGGACGGCCAAACGAATGTGGTCTCTGTAAACAGCAGCTCCAACGTGGGCGTAGGCACCACCAACCCCCAATCCAAGTTCGCGGTGAACGGGACGATCACCGCCAAGGAGGTCAAGGTGACCCAGACCGGTTGGTCCGACTATGTCTTCGCAGAAGACTATCGGCTCCTGCCGCTCGATGAGCTGGAGGCGTATGTCGGCACGGAGAAACACCTCCCCGGCATCCCCGCTGCCAAGGAGGTCGAGGAAAAGGGCCTGGCAGTCGCCGATATGCTCACCAAACAGATGCAGAAGATCGAGGAGCTGACCCTCTACCTGATCCAGCTCAAGAATGAGAACCGGGAGCTAAAAGAGCGCATTACTGCCCTGGAAGAGGAAAAATAGTCCCACACCTATCAGATAGACATATCAAAGGTGGGATGTGTCACGGAGCGACATCCCCTCTATAGAGATATCTAAATGGTAGGGGATCGCAGAGCGACACAGAAGACAGTAGTCAGCCGTCAGTAATCAGCTTTATGCTGCCGACTGGGGAAGCGACAAAAAGGGAACATCGTTGCCTTTGTTAATCATATCCAGACGATGTCAATCAAGTATTCCACTTTTTTGAATTCCGGGTCGCCTGTTACTAAGACGGCTTTGTGTTCCACAGCAGAGGCAAGGGCAAAAGAGCCGGCATAGGAGATGCTATACTGAGCTTTATATTCCGCGGCCTGGAATATCAGATTATTGGGAATGGATAGGATGGTGAAGCTCAACCGTTCGATGTTCGCGAGAACCTCCAATTTCTTCTGGTCGCCGAATGCCTTTTTTGCCGTATAGATGATCTCGCCCAGATTAATGGCATTGATATATTTAACCGCCCCCGTTTTCCTTATTTCCTCGAGAAGTTGAACAACCTTTTCATAACCCTGCTCTTTTTGGAAGAATTTCAGGAGGGCATGACTGTCAAAAAAAAACGGCCTCTTCTGCATTATCCGAATTCGCTTTCCCGTTCCCTCAGGAGTTTCTCGGAGAGAGACGGCTCGGGAGGTAAAAGACCACAGGCCGCTTTAACAGGGTCTTCCACAGGAGGAATAAGGTAGATGATGCCGCCATACTCCATCACCTGTATTTCCGTGCCGGGTTCAATATGATATTTCTTTCTTATTGCCGCAGGTATGACGATCTGGCCTTTGGCTAAGGTTTTAACAGTGGCCATTAATTTTTAACCTCAATTTTAAAAGTTAAACAATACGAATAAAGTGTATAACTTCCTACATCTCTTGTCAAGGTCATTCTTCACCTGGGATAAGGCTTTCTAGCTCCGCAATATAATTGCCTAGAAAATAAGCCTCCGCTATATTCCTCTCCCCTTGTCGAAGATCCCGCCATCTTTGTGGCGGGGAGAAGAGAGGATGGCAGTGAGGGGTGATAAAATATCGACCACGGTGCCCCCTCACCCCAACCCTCTCCCCCAATTTTGGGGGAGAGGGTAAGAGCGTTAATTTTCATGGTTCGTGGGTGTCGCACCGTCATGATGTATTGCTCAGAAAAATGGGTTTCAAATCCCCCACCACCTCGCTTTACGAAAGGCCGGAGGTGGCTCTGACCAAAGGGTCACCTTCGGTTTAGCCAGAGAGGTAACCTCCCCCTTTGAAAAAGGGGGATTGAGGGGGATTTATCCCGCCTTGGCGGGATTTGAGGGAGACAAACCCGTCATGAAAGATTACCGCAAATACCGGGAGTGGTGTTCGCAGAACCCCGGAGCCAACCGCTGCTCCCCCGTTTATCTAGATCATCAGCTCGGCCGGCAGGGACGGTGGACATGAGCGCACGCTGATTTGCTTTTCTTCCCCTGCCCTGCTCCATAACACCGCTACCGCCTCTGCCTTGGGGGCATCGCTGTATCGCACACAGATAGCAGCAGCTTGCTGGATTGCATCCATGGACCCCCCATAAGGGATCAGGCATACGGGACCGGGATGCTTCTCCACCCGCAGGAGGTCGTCTCCGGGGGCCACCAGTCCCAAAAGCCTCTCGTTGTCCTGCGCATTCCTCCCCACGATCACCTTCACCGCCGGGGAAAAGCGCAAATGCCGGCCGATCTTCAAAAGCTCGATGTCCCTGATTTGAGCTTGATCTGGATGGCCGAAGAGGTCTCTCAGGCGGCGGGAGAAGCCGGGATCGGTGAGCAGGCACCCCCCGGCAGGGGTGAGGTAGCGCGTAATATGATATTTTTTGGCCAGCTCCATCTGCCGCTTCCTGGAGCGGCCTGAGATTGCCAAGAGTCGTTCCCGATCAACCCGCCCCTCCTGCTCGGGGATGGTCTCGGCAAGGAGCTTGGCGCTGAGCGGGCGCAGGACGCGCCCTTCATACCCCGACTCCCTCTCCACCATCCGCAGGGCATCCTTGTGCTGGGACATGGGACGCTGGCCCAAGACCTCGCCGGTAAAGAGGAAATCGCCACCTTCCGCATCCATCACCCTCCCTGCCTCGCTGAGCATGAGGCAATGGCAGTCGATGCAGGGGTTCATGTTACCGCCGTATCCGTGCTTGGGCGAACGCAGCATCTTAAGGTGGGTCTCGGTGATGTCCAGGATTTGCAGGGGGATATCCAACGCCTGCGCTGCCTGCGCTGCCCCTCGAGACCCGAAAAAGGGGGTGGTAAACGCAACCCCGATTACCTCTATCCCCTGTTCGAGCATGATCCTCGCTGCCAGGATGCTGTCGAGCCCCCCTGAGATGAGCCCCATCGCCTTGGTCATCGCACGTCCTCCAAGAAGCTGGTGACGCGCTGCTCGAACCTCCTGTTCAGACCCACTGTGCTCACCGGGGTATTGCCGAAGACCTCGTGCCAGACATCCCCCCGTTCCATGCAGAGATAGATGAAGAGCCCTTCTTCGTAGGCTTGCAGCCACTCGACCATCTTTTGGTACATTTGAACCCTCACGGGCTTTATATATCGCAGCTTGCCATCCTCACCCGGAATCAGCTCGCCCGAGAATATCCTTGAGAAAGGGAACCGCCCCTGGGCCACCTGCTTTAAGGCGGGCGGGAAGCGAAGCCCGCCGAGGCTCACCCACATCACCCTGCGGGGATTTATGTGCTCAAACAGGAGATCCACCACCCCGCGGTAATCCTGCTCCCATCCCGCGTAATAGATCAGGGGATCGAAATGGAACCCCACCGGGAACCCCGCATCAGAGCAGCGGCGAGCTGCTTCCAATCGCGCTGCAAGGGGGGCTGCCAAATGCTCCTCCGCCTCTATCACCTGCGGCGGATTGAGAGACCAGGAAATAACGGTCTTGCCCTTGTGGTCCAGGGCCAGGAGGTGATCTACCTCGGCGGATTTGGTCTTGAGCTCCAGGATTGCATTGTTCTTGGCCGCAAAAAAGGGGACGGCCTCCTCGGCAAAGCCGACGACCCCATCGAGGGCCAGGCTATCCCCGAGCTCACCCGTGCCGAACCTAAACACGCGATGGGGGTGTCTTTCCAAGATCCCCTCTATCTCGCCAAAGACCTTCGCGAAATCAGGATAGAGCGTCAAACAAGGATTGTTCAAATACCCCTGGAGGATGCAGTACGAGCAATCCATGGGGCAATTGGTTACGACGTTTATGGTTTTGTACCCGCAGCAGATGTGCCCCGTGGTCCCGGGGCATGCCTTCACCAGCCTCCCCGGAAAGGGGCGAATCAGGAGGATCTTTTTACCCGCGCCGCAGGGGTCCGCGCGATAGGAGATTACCTCCTGAATCACGTGATCGAGATCTGCGCGCGCATGCCACGGGAGATGGTTGAGGCCCTGCCTGATACGCCGGACTACAGGGGAAGCCTCCAGCGATGGATCCACATAGACCTCTTGGAGCGCTAGCATCTCCTATCTCCCCCCAAGACCCGCGATGATCCGCGGGGGCATGGCTCTTCGCCATGACCTTCGCATATCCCTCTTTTTGACGGATTCCGTAAAAGGCCCACTGGTCTGCTCACCCCTGCATAACCAGAGGGCGCACAGGCACGCCTAGAAATACGCCTTCATCTCCTCGCACAGCCGCTCCGGCTTCTTGTATCCGATCGACTCCCTGTGGAGCTTCTCAAAGTAGCTGACATCGCTGGCCCCGACCGGCGGCAGCAATCTGCGCGTCACTATCCTGGCGTTTACCCAAAAGGAATCATCACCCCCATATTCCCCGGAATAGAGGCCGAGGTTGAAGCTATAGTGATTGAAGTCTTGAAAGTATTGGAAGACCTTGAGCAGCCCTCGGGCTAAATCCCCGAGGTCCTGATCGGTGAGATCTATGATGGAGGTCCGCTCCCTGACGACGGCCATGATATCCGCGAAACCGAGCGGCGCATAGCTCGTCAGCCACGCCGTATTGCCGAGAGCCCCTAAATACCGTTCGCCCAGATCCGCTTCCGTGGTAAGTAAATCATCCCAAAAGATATTACCCCCTTGCTGCCGATATGACCGCCCCCCCTCGATCATCTCCCCTTGGTAGTGCGTGGGCAGATCACCGCCGATGATCTGAAGGTGGGGATGGATGATGCTCCCCCCCGACATGGGCAGGTAGTTCCAGTTAATGGAGAAGAATCGTGCCGCAGGATCCACCTCTACCAGCCTGCGCAGGAAGCTACGGGCGATTGAAAAACCGTTGAAGAGCTGCTCCTCGGTAAAATCGGCGAGGGGGCAATAGTGCCGCCGGGTGAGCACGACAACGGCACAGTATCTGTCAAAAGGAAGCCTGTTGGGGAGCACGCATGCCTCGCCGAATCGCAGCCTGCCTCCCGCTATGAGATCATCCGCGAACCGGGGGGTGACCTGCTCCAAGACATCCGGGCAAAAGGGGCAGAAGACATCTCCGCACCTCTTCAGCATCTCCTCCATATCCAGTGCATCGAGTTTTTTGATGGGAAGGTCGAGGACCCTCGACGTCCTTCCCGTCAGGGGATCCCACCTCGTCTCCAAGGTCAAGGTCTTCTCCTCATAGCCCGTTTTGGGGTCCAAGATCTTGGTACTTTGGACCCTGCTCTTAAATGCTATACCCACTGCTCAACTCCCCTGAGAGGATCATTCGTCACGTCAACAATCTAACAGGGTCGCTGAGGGGTGTCAAGATTGCCGGATGAGAGAGCAAGTAAATTATCCCGCCACAGGCGGGATTGCAGGGGTCAAGGATGCAAGGATTCGATCCCACCCCCACAATGTGAATTTATGGAAGCGGGATGTGTCGTTAGACGACACCCCATCAATAAAAATATCCGAATGGTAGGGGGCCGCTGGCGGCAGGGTTCGAGTGAAAAACATTCAAATGACCAAAGGGTCACTGGCCAAAGGGCCACCTTCGGCTCCGGCATTTTTTTAGAACCCCTGACCCCTTGGACCCTCCCCGCTTTGCGGGATGACGCAGTCCATAGAATCTAAATTAAGGTGCGGCATTGAACCCTATAGTTTGCTTCGCCTAAAGGCAAGGGTTTCGTTCCCTGAATAGGACAATAACTTTCTGCCCGCTATTTTCACATTGACAACTCACCCCTTCTCTTTTAGAGTTACAATGAATGGTTAGTTTGCAGATAGGTTTCAAATCCCCCCACCCCCCTGGCCAAAGGGCCACCGTGGGTTTGCTAAAGGTCCCGCACTGTCGCAGTGCGACATCCCATCATTAAGATCTCTATGAAAGCGGAGAGGGACGCTATACATAAATCAGAAAGGTCGGGATGTATCGCTATGCGATACAGGGGCTAAGGGGGATTCCCCTAAATCATGACGGATATAGTTGTCATGACGGATTACCAAGAAAATAACTCTCTGAGGTTTCCTTCTCATCCAGGAAATGAATACTACAATTATCATGAATAAGGAGCAATAACGGTGATCCCGCGGTACACGAGAGAAAAGATGGGAGCGCTCTGGAGCGAAGAGCATAAATATCAGACCTGGCTCCAGGTGGAGATTCTGGCCTGCGAGGCCTGGGCCGAGCTGGGCGAGATACCCCGCGATGCAGCGCGGCAAATCAAAGAGAAAGCGCGCATCGACATGAAACGCATCGATGAGATCGAGCGCGAGACCAAGCACGACGTGGCGGCCTTCGTCAACCAACTGGAAGAAACCGTGGGCGAGGCAGGCAAGTATATTCACTTCGGACTCACCTCGTATGATATCGTCGACACCGCACTCTCGCTGCGGCTCCGGGAGGCGGCCCAGATCATCATCGCAGACATCGATGACCTCATGGAGGCGATCAGGGAGAAGGCCTTTGCGCATAAGGAGACGATCATGATCGGCCGGACCCACGGGGTGCACGCCGAGCCCATCACCTTCGGTCTCAAGATGGCCCTCTGGTTCGAGGAGCTGCGCAGACACCGAGAGCGCATGGAACGGGCCCGTGCGACAGTCAGCGTGGGCAAGCTATCCGGGGCAGTGGGCACCTTTGCCAACGCCCCGCCTGCGGTGGAAGAATACGTCTGCAAAAAACTGGGGCTCGAACCCGCCCCTGTTTCCTCGCAGATCATCCAGCGCGACAGGCATGCCGAGCTCTTCACCACCCTGGCGCTGCTCGCTTCTTCCATAGAAAAGTTCGCCGTGGAGATCCGCCACCTGCAACGCACCGAGGTCTTGGAGGCCGAGGAACCATTTGCCGAAGGCCAAAAGGGCTCTTCGGCCATGCCCCACAAGAGAAACCCCATCGGCACGGAGAACCTCTCGGGTCTTGCCCGGCTGGTGAGGACCAACTCCCTGGCCGCTATGGAGGATATTCCCCTCTGGCACGAAAGGGACATCAGCCACTCCTCGGTGGAGAGGATCATCGCCCCGGACAGCACGATCCTCGCGGATTATATGCTGGCGCGGCTCACCCACATCATCAAGGGGCTGCTAGTCTATCCCGAGCGGATGAGGAAAAACCTCGATTTGACCAGGGGACTTATTGCCTCTCAGCAGCTCCTGTCGCTCCTCATCAGAAAGGGTATATCCAGAAAGGATGCCTACCAGTGGGTACAGCGCAATGCCATGAGGGCGTGGAAGGAGGGGGAGGATTTTCGTCGATTAGTCCGTGCGGATGCGGATATCGCCCAGTGCCTGAGCGATAAAGAGATCCAGGGTGTTTTCGATTTAAAGATCCACCTCAAGTACGTTAATGACATATATAAGAGGGTCTTCCCCTCCGGTAAAGGGAAGAGAGGCCAATAGCCATGTCCGGCAGCTTGATCACCCTCATGGTCGTTGTTATCATTATACTTATCTACGTAGTGACCAATATCCAGCCGGTGGAGGTGCGGTTCCTCTTCTGGGAGACCCGGATATCCAAGGCGTTGCTCACCCTGGTGCCGCTTATGGCAGGGATCCTCCTGGGGTTCATCATCGCTCAGATAGATCAATTCAAAAAAAAGAGGAAAAGAAAGGCGCCTCAAAAACAAGAAGAAAAAAAGGGAGGGTGAACGACGTATGGCTGAATTAGCATTGATAATCTCTATCATCGCCTTGTACCTTGCGTTCATGGCTTATCAAAAGGTGGGCGGACTCGGTGATCAGAAGAAACAAAGCGAGGCCCTCAGCCACATCGGTGATGCCCTCATCAAGGCAACCAACTCCCTCAGGGAAAAGACAGCCGATGCACTGGACAAACTGGAGACGAGCTTGAGAACCAAAGAGACAAGGACCACGCCCAGAAAAGAAACAAAGGGAGAGGAAGAAGGGTAGCCATATACCCCAGGGGCGAAGGACAACCGGGATCGGAGATAGCAAGGGCCTGTTCGCGCAAGGAGGAATAGGCCTTTTTCTGTCCTTCGCAGTGCCTCTTATTCCATCAAGGTGATTGACGCACAAGGGCGCCTGAAAGCAACTTATCAGGCCCTCGTGTATGGAAAAAACTCCCCTCTCATCGCAGGGGAAATGAGAGAGAGCGGCAGGTGACGCAACGCAACAGGGAGATAAAGAAGACAAAGGTAGTTTGCACCATCGGGCCGGCCAGCAGCGACCCCGCCGTCATGGAGGAGATGATCAGGCAGGGGATGGATGTAGCCAGGCTCAACTTCTCCCATGGGGATCATCAAGGGCATGCGGAAAAGATCGCCCTGATCAGGCGGCTGAGCGCGAAGACGGGCATACCAATAGCCATACTCCAAGACCTCGGGGGGGCAAAGATCCGGGTGGGGGAGATCGAAGGAGAAACCGCATCTTTGACTGCCGGCGCAACCATCACCCTGACCACCAAACCTATCAAGGGAAATGCGCGGCGGATATCCGTCACCTATCCCGGACTGACCAACGATGTCAAGGAGGGGGATACTGTCCTGCTGGCAGATGGGACCCTTGAACTCAAGGTGGTTGCTGTTAAACCCCCGGAGGTCATCTGTCAGGTAGTAGTGGGGGGAGAGATCAGCTCGCATAAGGGGGTCAATATACCGAGCGGCGAGTTACGGGCCAAGGCCCTGACCGATAAAGACAAGGATGATCTCCTCTTCGGCGTGCAGGCGCAGGTGGATTTCATCGCCCTCTCTTTCGTCAGGGGCGGCGAGGATATCCAGGAGGCCAGGGAGATCCTACGATCGCATAATGCCGATATACCCATCATCGCAAAGATCGAGCGGCATGAGGCCTTAGGGCATATCGATGAGATCATGCAAGAGGCCGACGGGATCATGGTGGCCAGGGGTGATCTGGGGGTGGAGATACCCCTGGAGGAGGTCCCCCTGGTACAAAAGCAACTGATCAAGGGGGCCAACACCCTCGGAAAACCCGTCATCACCGCCACCCAGATGCTGCGGTCGATGGTGGAAAGCCCCCGTCCCACCAGGGCTGAGGCCTCCGATGTAGCCAACGCCATCCTCGACGGCACCGATGCCCTCATGCTGTCGGAAGAGACCGCGATAGGTCGATATCCTGTGGAGTCGGTGCGGTTCATGGTGATGATCGCCCAGGCAACGGAGAAAAGCTTCCCCCATGAAGCCTTCCTCCCCCCTGATCCGTATCAGAAGGGGGAGATTGCCGATGCCATGAGCCATGCCGCCTGCCAATTAGCGGCTGATTTGGGGGTGGCGGCCATCATCACGCCGACCCTTACGGGAAGGACGGCTCGCTTGGTCTCCCGGTACCGGCCCCGCTATCCCATCCTCGCCTTTAGCCCCCAATCCACCACGGTCAGGCAACTCATCCTCTCCTGGGGGGTACACCCCATCCTCGTGCCCGAATTCACCAACGTCGATGAGATCGTGGGCAAGGGGATCACCGCCGCCCTGCGGGGGGGGTGGGTAGCCAAGGGGCAGCGGGTGGTGGTCACTGCGGGGACCCCCGTAGATCTGCCCGGGACCACGAATCTGATCACCGTCAAGGAGCTCTGAGAATCAGGTGGTAGACGATTTAAGAGCATCGGCCTTCAGGACAAAACAAGCGGTGATAGTGGCCTTGTCGGCCAATATCCTTATCGCCCTCATGAAGTTCACTGCCGCGATCTTTGTCAACAGCTCCGCCCTGCTGGCCGAAGGCTTTCACTCCCTGGCCGATACGGGCAACCAGGCCTTTCTCCTGCTCGGAATACGGTTGAGCGCCAAGCCCGCGGACCGGAGGCATCCCTTTGGCCAGGCCAGGGAGCGGTATTTCTGGGCCTTTGTCGTCTCCCTCTCCATCTTCATCATCGGTGCCGTCCTCTCGGTGCGCGAGGGGATTACCAAGATCCTCCACCCCGAACCTCTGAGACAGCCGGGCTGGGGATTTCTGGTCCTCGCCCTCTCCTTCTTCTTTGACGGTTATTCCTGGCGCATCGCCTTCCGGGAGCTCAGGGTGACCATCAAAAGGCGAGGGGTCTTCAGGGCCCTGCGTGAGTCCAAGGCGCCGGCCATCTTCATCATCTTCCTGGAGGACTCTGCGGCCATCTTCGGGCTCTCCATTGCCCTGGGGGGCATCCTCCTTACCTTTCTCACCGGACATCCCGTTTTCGACGGCGCGGCCTCTATCATCATCGGGATCATCCTGGCCCTGGTGGCCCTGGTGCTCTTTTATGAGACCAAGAGCCTCCTGATCGGGGAGGGGGTATCGGAGGCCGACTTGAAAAAGATCAAGGCGGCCATCGCCACCGTGCCCGAGGTAAAGGAGTTAATGAATGTACTGACCATGCACCTGGGGCCCGAGGATATCCTGGTCAACCTCGACATCAACTTTGCAAACGGCCTCAGCACGGATCAGGTGGAGGAGGCCATCGACAAGGTGGAGCACGCGATACGGAAAGAACTGCCCGCGGTAAAAAAGATCTTCGTGGAGGCCGAATCCCTCAAGCAAATCCCCAAGGGAAAGAAGAAGGGAACGAAACGGCAGGTCTGAGGGGGAGATGGAACATATCAACTGCGAGAGGCATCTGAACCTTATGGGTACACTTTTGACCTCAAAAATGCTGATTTAAGGCTTGAAAACAGGTACTTTTGGGATGATATCTCTTGAATATCAAAGGGTTAGCATGGTCCAACCCCAAGGGACCACAAGGGACCACCCGTAAAGGACTAGGTTTTCGCTCTCGCCAAAATCCTGAATCCTTGAACCCTCGAATCCTTGGACCCTCGAATCCGTGAATCCTCCCGCTTGCGGGATCCCGCAGTCAATAAAATCTAAATTAAGGTGCGGGATAGAACCCCTTATTTTGTAATGTACTTAAAACACCGGTTAAGGTGCTCCTTGGGCATCTGCTTGGTCTTTCTGCTTACCCATATGCAGAGGGCAAAGGAGACAGGCAGGGAGATGACGATGGGGTCCACATACTGCAACTGCGATTGCCAGGAGGCGGGCTCAGCGTGAGCCACCAAATTCGCCGCTCCAAGGAGGGCTGTCGATCCCAGAGAGTGGAAGAAGATCATCCAGATAAAGCTTACACAGAACCCCCCCACCATGCTCGCCACGGCCCCTGCCCTGGTCACCCCTTTCCAATAGAGGCCCAAGAGATACGGAGGCAAGAAAGAGGCAGCGCACAGACCGAAGAAGAAGGCGGTGGCAACCGCGATGCTGCTGGGCGGCAGCACAAACCCCCAGAGGACGGTGGCGATAATGGTCAGGGCAATCCCCAGCTTGGTGGTGAAGACCTCCCCCATCCTCCGAAATCCCATGCCCTTGGCGTAGAAGTCCCGCCCGAGAGAGGTGCCGCCGACATGGAACTGTGAGCTTAAGGCAGCGGTGGAGGCCGCCAGCATCCCCACCAGAAAGAGGGGGCAGAACCACCAGGGCATGATTGTAGCGACATAAAGGGGAATGATCTTATCCACATTCCCCCAGGCCATGGCAATGGAGATCGCGCCGAACCTCTCTACGAATATAACGTTGGTCAGGGGGCCGACGATGAGCGGAACCCCTATCATGGCCAGCATGAAAACCCCGGCCACCAGCACGCCCCGATCCAACTCTCGTTCTGAGGGAGCCTTCAGAAACCTCACCACGAGTTGAGGCTGGACCAGGGTGCCGATCCCCACACCGTACATGATGCTGGAGCAGGCGATCCACCAGAAGGGGCTTCCCAATCGTAAACCCGCTGTCCACCCCTGAAGCCCCCCCTCGGCCAATCGCTCCGGAACAAGGGGGGCGATTGCCGTCAAGGCCTGGTGGGCGGGGATGATCCCGCCGAGGAGCTTGTAGGTCCAGTAGCAGAAGATCGCCATCAAGACGAACAGAAAGACCCCGTGGAAGGCATCGGTGTACTTGACGCCCCTGAGCCCTCCCAGGATGACGTAGAGGGCCAAGAACAAGGAGAATGCCGCGAGGCCAATGACATAGGGGATATGGAGCGAGGCCTCGATGACCCGTGCCATCCCGATGAGGATGGCGGCTGCATAGATGGGGATAAAGGCAAAGACGACGATGCCGGCAAAGCCCTGGATGAAGCGTGATTGATACCTCTCACCCAACATCTCCGGGAAGGTATAGGCATTGAGGGCCCTACCCATACGGCGCGTCCTCTTGCCGCAGAAGACGAAGGCGATAAATACCCCTATCAAGATACAGAAAAAACCCAACCACAACAGGGAAAACCCGAACACCGCCGCTGTCCCCCCAAACCCGATGATGGCCGCGGCGCCGATATGGGTCGCCCCCTGCGAGAGGCCCAGCACGCCGGAGGGCGTCTCCTGCCCGGCGATCATATAATCGGAGGGCATGCGCATCGTCCTGCGCCCTTTGTAGGCGAGGTAGCACACGCCAAAAAGATACCCTACGACGACGACGCTATTTATAATAATGAAAAGCATCACCCCTGCCCTAGCGCCAATGCCTCCAGCGAAGGCCTCTGCCTTTTTTCACCGTCCCTCCCCTTCTCGAACTCCGCACCCGGCGAACCGGTTGCCCCGGATTCCACAGGAGCAAACCATAGAAGACGCAGAGCAGGGAGGCGAGGAGCGATCCGATATAGGCATAGGCTATGCCGGCGCCGGCAAAACCCAATAGGGTCCCAATATCCGCAAAGGCATCAATCAGTTCTTGCATAAGCTATCTTCTTTATTGAATGGGTAACCCCTTACTGTGATTATGTGTAAAGCTGCCAGATCAGGCCCAGGAGACCCGCCAGAAAGAAATTCCCCTCCACCAGGGCCTCAAAGCGCCTGCCGGCATGAAGCCATTTCCGCTCATATGCCATGAGGCAGAGGGCCGCTGACAGGACGCAGAGAAGCAGGAGATAGGCGAATGATCCGCTAGCGCCCGATAGGGGGGCCGCAATGAGGCATATGCCTGAAAAGACGGCGACCCCCTTGAGGAGCAGCAAGGTCCTCTCCTCGCCCAGCGTAATGGGAAGGGTCTCTACCCCGACGATGAGGTCGCCCTGCTCCTGAAAGATATCGAAGAGGGCCGAGCGAATATACGTCATACAGAATACGAAGATGAATGCTGCCAGGGCAGCCAGCAACCCTATTCTTTGGCTTCCCAACAACGGGAGGAGGACGATAACGACACCCCACGCCAGGGCCTCCGACAGGGTCTTGGAGCCGGGGATGTCCTTAATCCTGGAATATTCCCACAGATGCCTGACCCCCTCGGGCACCAGAGGGATGCTGTACACGATACCGAGGAGATTTAATCCTGCCATGGCGAAAAAAACCCCAAGGCCCAAATAATAAGAGAGGGCAAGGGCCGTTATGATGGAGACGATCCCCGATAAGACTAAAAAGGTCCGGTATTTTCTATAAAATTTGGCAACCTCCGGGTCGTTGTAAGCGCTGGCGCCTTTATCGAGAAACCGATTGAGGACGTGCATGGCGTAGACGTAGAAAAAAGCCAGCGAGGGATAGATGATATCCGCCCTTCTCCCGGAGAGGATGGCGGCGGCATAAGCAAGGGCAAAGGCCCCGGCTGCTACTACCACGTTGCTCAGCAGCAAGGAGCGGACGACCCCTATGATCCAACGGCCCAGAACAGTCTCTGTGCGACTCTGTATACCCTCTATCTCCCTGAGTATACTCTTGATCATCCAATTGGGGGTCGAGGCGCCTGCCGTGACACCCACGACCTCCATGGCTGCCAGTTCTTCTCTAGCAAGCTCTTTTTCCGTTTCCACATGGAAGGTCGGGATCCCCGTCTCTCTGGAGATCTGAACCAGCCGCTGGGTATTCCCGCTGTTATAGCCGCCCACCACCACTAAGCCATCTACATGGCCTGAGAACGCCCGCACCTCCGCTTGACGGCTATAAGTGGCGTCACAAATCGTATCAAAGATGAGGGCCTCGGGAAATCGATCCCGTATGGCCTTCACCACCTCTTTAAAGTTTTTTTCCGCCTGGGTGGTCTGGGCAACCACGAAGAGTTTCTTCATGCGGGGAAGTTGCGCTACCTCCTCCGCGCTTTTGATGGCGCGGGCCTTGCCATGAGCATAGCCCATCAAGCCCATGACCTCCGGATGATCCTTGTCGCCCACGATGACGGCATGATATCCTTGCTTGGTATGAGAGCTGATAATGGCTTGCACCCCGGCCACACGGGGGCAGGTGGCATCCCTTATCCGCAGACCTGAAGACTTGATGCGACGGCGCTCCGACGGGGGGATGCCGTGCGCCCGAATGACGATGGTCCCGTCATGAAGGCCTTCGATATGATCGATTGCCTTGACCCCTTTGGTTTCGAGCAGCGCCGACACCTGCCTGTTATGGATAAGGGGGCCGAACGTATAGAGGGGTTGGGTCCCCTTATTGACCTCCGTCAGCACTATCTCCATGGCGCGGCGAACACCCATACAGAAACCTGCTGTCTTTGCCAGCTTGACCTTCAACGCTTAGCCTCCTCTGCAGCGCAGAGCAATCACTCTTGACGGATACGTCACTCCAAATCCCGCCTTGGCGGGTAAAATCATAAATCCCCCGTTGCCCTGTATCGCATAGCGATACATCCCGACCTTTCTGATTTATGTATAGCGTCCCTCTCCGCTTTCATAGAGATCTTAATGATGGGATGTCGCACTGCGACAGTGCGGGACCTTTAGAAAACCGAAGGTGGCCCTTTGGCCAGGGGGGTTGGGGGGATTTGAAAGCATATTTTCAAGACAATATTGTATGTGAGATCAAAGCGAATTACAACTGTCTTGACACACCATCTGCCGCGATCGGCACGATTAGATGATATTTTTTTCTTGACGAAACATATAGAATATGCTGTCATGTTTTTGTGTGTGTCCCGACCACCTCGCCGACCGATTAAACATGGACCTGTCTCAAACACATGGCCACACCATGGCAGAATCACTAAAGGCCATATTGCTCCCCTATCAGGAGAGGATCGAGAGGGAATTGCGCCAATTCGCCCGTTTTCCAGGGCCGGCATCTTTGCGAGATCCCATCTCCTATTTTTTCACCTTGCCGGGAAAGCGCATCCGGACGTTGATCACCCTCATCACGGCTGAACAGTTCTGCAGTGATTATGAAGATGCCGTCCCCGCTGCCGTGGCCATCGAGGTCCTGCACGATTTTACCCTCGTCCATGATGATATCATGGATGATGATCATTACAGACGGGGATGTGAAACAGTGCATACCAAATGGGACGTCGGCACCGCCATATTATCGGGTGATGCCATGGTCGCCCTGGCGTACCGGAAACTGTTGACGTCGCAATCACCCCACCTCATTGCCATGATGGAGGCCTTTACCGATGGCATGTATGTGGTGTGTGAAGGCCAGGCCAGGGATAAAGAATTTGAGACCAGAGATAACGTATCCCTGGATGATTATCTCCCCATGATCTCCCAAAAGACGGCACGGCTTTTCGCGCTGGCCTTTGAATTGGGCTATCTCTCCTGCTCATCCACTACTGACTTAGTAGGCGCCTTAAAGGAGATGGGGGAACACATCGGGCTGGCCTATCAAGTCAGAGACGATCTCTTGGATTTTGTGGCGGATGAAAAGATCCTCGGCAAAGATATCGGCAGCGATTGGCGGCGGAAGAAAAAGACCTACATCACCATCGGGTATCGACAAAAGGCCAAGGTTAATCCTCAACTCCCGCAAGACCTTTTTGAACTTCCTGCGTTTTCAGCGGCCAGAGACGCCGTCACACAGGCGGGAATTCTGGATGAAGCCCAACGATTTATCCAAGAGAGACTCGATAAAGCAAAGGCCATCGCCGTCTCCATCAACTTCGCACACCCTGTCTTCAATCATCTCTTGATGTTTCTGGCCGAGCGGAGCTATTAAAAGATAAAGGCTTCTAAAACCCATAAGTTTCCTCCACTCTTCGATTGGCACATCCCCCTACCCTGTCAAGCCTACCCCTTTGTTCTATTATGATTTCGATCCGGCGATCAGCCAATCCACCTCTCTGCCGCCCCCCACGACTTCAGGACCTGCCTTAGTCGCGCATCAAAAAAAGACCTTGACAGAGCCGGATGGCGTGGCTATTATTGCTAATGAATCTCAATAATAATAGGACGATTATGGATCCGATTGATAAATTTCGGGAATATATAAAGGAAAAGGGACTTCGCAACACGCCGGAGAGGGAGACCATCATTGAGGAAATCTTTTGTACCCACGATCACTTCGATGCGGATGAACTCTTTCTGCGATTGAGGAACAAGAGAAGAAGGATCTCCAAGGCATCCCTGTATAGGACCATCCCCCTCCTCATCGAAAGCGGCCTGATCAAGGAGGTCTTTTTTGAGAACGGACATCGCCACTATGAACAAATCTATGGTTACAAGCATCACTGCCATCTTCGATGTGCCAATTGCGGGAAGATCATCGAGTTTGCCGACGATGAGGTCGTGAAGATCCAAGAGAGGATCGGCAAGAAGTATGGTTTCGTTATAACCTCTCACCGATTTGAGCTGGTGGGCTACTGCCCCCAATGCGCCAAAAGGGGTGTGGGCCGGAAAAGACGCCAGTTATTCACAAAGGAACGCGGGAAAGAGGCGCGATAGGGTGCGGATTATGAGTATGAGAAGAGGCCACAGGGATATCTATAAACAGTTCAAGGTCATCTTTGAAGGAGAGGGCCTTGACCGCATCGAGGAGAGACTGGCAATCCTCGAAGCCTTTCTCCGCACCGAGGACCACGTGTCTGCGGCTGAGCTTTGCAGGGTTCTCAAAGAGCGAGGGAAGATCTTCCCGGAAGAGTTTATCGTGGAAAACCTGAAGCTCTTCGCCCACTACGGCTTTGCCCGCGAAAAGCAGTTCACAGACCAGCTGCCCCGGTATGAGCACCATCACCTGGACAGCCACCATGACCACTTGATCTGTGTCCGCTGCGGCGCCATTCTGGAGTTCTACAATCCAAAAATCGAGGCCCTGCAAGCAGAAACGGCCCGCAGCATGGAATTCCACGACCTCCAGCACCGGATGGATATCTATGGGCTCTGCTCCAACTGCCTGCGGGCACGAAAAAATATCATTCCGCTTGTCATGGCCTCCCCGGGCGAACGGGTCCGCATTGTGGGATTCCGTGGCGGCAAGGGGATGGAACGTCGTTTAACGAGCATGGGCCTCAATCGGGATGCCGAGGTAGAGGTCATCAAGAGCAGCGGGCCGGGCCCCTTGATTGTGGCTTCACGGGAAACCCGGATCGCTCTAGGGTTCGGCATGGCTAAAAAGATCTTAGTTACTACAATAATTGATACACACGGGACATGAGGAGTACCTAATGGCCGTACGACGACTGAATGAGTTGCAGACCGGAGACAGGGCTATTATTGAGCGGGTGCAAGGCATGGGGCGTTTCAGACACCGGCTCATGGAGATGGGCTTTGTCCCGGGAGCAGAGATCGTCGTGGAAAAATACGCGCCGCTGAAAGACCCCATCGAATATGTCCTGAAAGGGTATCACGTCAGCCTGAGACATAACGAGGCCGAAAAGATCTTGGTGCGGAAACTCGAGGAAGAGACAAGAGGGGATTAATGACCAAGAAGATCACCATCGCCCTGGCGGGCAACCCGAATTCCGGAAAGACGACCATCTTCAACAACCTCACCGGCGCCCGGCAAAAGGTGGGGAACTGGCCCGGCGTCACCGTCGAGAAGAAGGAGGGAACCGCCACCTATAACGGCTATAGTATCCGGGTCGTCGACCTGCCGGGGACCTACAGCCTGACCGCATACTCCCAGGAGGAGATCATCGCACGCAACTACATCATCGAGGAAAAACCCGATCTTGTGGTCGACGTGATCGACGCCTCTAACCTCGAACGCAATCTCTATCTCGGAACTCAGTTGATCGATCTCGGAGTGAAGTTGGTCTTCGCCCTCAACATGGTTGATCAGGCCCAATCGAGGGGGCAGCTCATCGATCATGAGCAGCTCGCCCTGCTCATGGGGGTGCCCTTTGTCCCGACGGTGGGGACCAAGGGGCGGGGGACCAGGGAATTATTGGAAGCCGTCGTCAAGGTGGCGGAGGACAGGGAATCAATTGCCCGCCACATCCATATCCATTACGGTCAGGAGATGGAAGAGGAGATCGAAAAGCTGCAAGGGTCGATTCGAGCCGCTGAATCATCGGTGGACGAACACCACGCCCGGTGGATGGCGATCAAGCTGTTGGAGAACGACGAAGAGGTCGGCAAAGAGATAGGAAAGAAATCCAGCAAGAAGGCCATCCTGGACCAGCTGGAACAGAGCAACGCCCACCTCCAGAAAATACTGGGCGATGATCCGGAGACCCTCATAGCCGACCGCCGCTACGGCTTCATCCATGGGGCCCTCAAAGAGACCCTGCGGCATACCAGGAAGGACAGGCGCTACCTCTCCGACCAGGTGGATACGGTCCTGACGAACCGCCTGCTCGGCTTTCCGATCTTTATCTTCTTCATCTGGGCCATGTTCCAGCTCACCTTCAAGGTGGGGCAATATCCCATGGCATGGATCGACGCAGGTGTGGGGCTCCTCGCCGGGTTCGTCGGTGGGCTGATGGGAGAGGGCCTCCTCAGGGATCTCGTCGTCGACGGGATCATCAGCGGCGTGGGCGGGGTCGCCGTATTCTTGCCAAACATATTCATCCTCTTTTTCTGCATCGCCCTGTTTGAGGATACGGGCTACATGGCCAGGTGCGCCTTCATCATGGACAAGGTCATGCACACCCTAGGGTTGCACGGAAAATCCTTCATCCCCATGATCATGGGGTTCGGGTGCAATGTGCCGGCCATCATGGCGACACGCGTGTTGGAAAGCAGGAGGGATAGAATCCTCACTATCTTGATCATCCCGTTGATCAGCTGCAGTGCCAGGCTCCCCATCTATGTCCTCATCGCCGGGGCCCTGTTTGGAGCGCGGGCAGGGAACGTCATCTTTTCTCTCTATATCATCGGCATCGCCCTGTCCATCATCACGGGGCAGATCTTCAAGCGGACCCTCTTTAGGGGGGAGATCGCCCCCTTTGTGCTGGAGCTCCCGCCGTACCGCATGCCGACCCTGAAAGGTACCCTCATCCATATGTGGGAGCGCGGTTCCATCTTCATCAAAAAGATGGGGGGCGTGATCCTTATCGGATCGATCGTGGTGTGGGCCCTCAGCTCCTTTCCCCAGACCGTGGACTATGCGAGGGATTATGCCGGCGAAGAGCGCCGCATCCAAGAGGAGTATGTGACCTCAATCCAAAGCGTTGCGCCAGAAAGGGCAGAGCTGCTCGTCAAGGAAAGGGATCAGAAGCTCACCGAGGTGGAGATCCTCAGAAAAAGGGAGTTCCAGGAGAAGAGTTATTTGGGAAGGCTGGGAAAGGTCATAGCGCCTGTCTTGCGCCCCCTGGGTTTTGACTGGAGGGGGGGCGTTGCCCTGCTTACCGGTTTTGTGGCCAAGGAGATCGTGGTGAGCACCTTCGGGGTCCTCTATCAGGTGGGGAGAGAGAGTGGAGAGGAGAGCGAGAGCCTGCGCACCGCTATCCAAAAGGCCATGACGCCGTTGATCGGCTACGCCTTTATGATCTTTATCTTGGTTTATACCCCGTGCTTAGCCACGGTGGCCGCTATTCGGCGGGAGACAGGGTCCCGGAAGTGGACGGCCTTTGCCGTCGGCTACGCCCTTGTCCTGGCCTGGTGCTTGGCCTTTGTCGTCTACCAGGGAGGAATGCTTCTCGGACTGGGGTAAAGTGAGGAGTACCTAAAACCTTTTAACTTTGAGGTGAAAAATGCTTCAATATATCATCCTTATTGCCATATTGGCTGGAACGCTTTTTTTTGCGGTAAGGTATTTCAAGAGAACCTTTTCTGGCAAAGGTTCATGTTGTTCGGGCTGTCACACGAACTGCCCCGTGAAAGATACAAAGAGAGAAGACATTAAACGCAGATAGATCTCTGGGACAGTCAGCGGACGGCAAGTTCGACCCCGGGAAGGTCATGAGGATGAGGGGCACTAGGGAGATTTTAAAAAGACAAACAACGCCTTTGGCGCTACCCTCCTTTCCCATGACAGGTCTGACAGTGCAAGACTAAGCCTGGCTATCTCGTTCTATTTGCACCCCTTTCCCAGTTCCCCTTTCTTTGACCTGAAATCCTCGATAAATCGCTTCATCCCGCGCTCTTCCTGGACATTCGATGAGAGCGCAATGAGCTCGTTGTGATAGATATTCCCCTCCTTCAACTCCTGAAGCTCTGCCTCCATTTTTTTCTTTTCCTCGAATGACCCTGATGCCCCTTCCCTTATCCTCTTCTCCGCCACGGCCAGTGCTCTGCCCAATTCCGTGATCCTGGCCTCATCGACAAAGGGCGCCTTGGGGTCCTTGAGCGAGAGGCGGAGCATGCCCAGATATTTTCCGAAACCGGGACTGCACACCACGATGGTCCGGCCTACCTGCAGGGGGCGTATCAATCCGCCCGGCGCGCCACCGGCCACAGCGATCGTTACCCCCGGCAGCTGGGTAAGGAGGGCCCTCAACTCCTCCACAGGCATGGCGGCGAGGAGGATAATGATATCGGCCTGAGCCTGCAATTCCTTTACCGCCTGATTGCCCGTCGTCACCGGATCCAATACCTTCCAGCGCTGGGAGCGAGAGGCGGGAGATGGCGTGGCGCTCATAAGGCTGAAGATCCCCCAACGCAGCCCTCCCGCGTTCTTTACCACAGAGGAGACGGATACCTTATGGCCATCCTTCGAGACCACATTGGCGGAGATAAAAGGAAATTGGGCCATCTTGTTCACCGCGGCAAAATCTATGGTGCCCAGCCTGAGGTCGTCCGCCCCTATGCCCGCCGCGTCACACCCCATGAGGTTGAAGGCCTGAACCATCAATTGGGCGCTCAACAGAGCCTCTTTCTTTTGGGCAGAGGGGAAGGAAGGCTCTACATTTTTAAAGAAGAGAAGATTCCCCGCATCAAGGACGAGAACGTCTTTCTCGGTCTTCTTGGTCTCCTGTATCATTGCTGCTCTTCTGGCAAGACCGCCAGACTTGGACGCCCCTCAGCCGACGGGATCGATCTGACCGTTGATGTCGTTGCTGTAGATGATGGTGACCTGTGTGCTATCCGCCCAGGCGGCCGAGGCCGTAACGGCTACAAAAAGCAAGGCAGCGATAAAAACCCCGGCTAATGTCTTCTTCATCTTTAGCCTCCTTGATCAAAAACGAGCCGTACAGATTGGATCTTATCTTATTTGTCGCGAAAGGACAACCTGTATCCTCTCCGGGTGGGCATAGATGGTAAAGCGATCCGCCCGCGCAAATCCGATGAGGGTCACCCCTAATCGTTCTGCCTGCTCAATCCCTTTATCGGTCACCGCGGCCTTGGTGAGGACGATGGGTATCCGCGCGCGGGCGGCCTTCAAAACCATCCCCTCAGGCTGCCTGCCGCTGCAGGCCAGGATGGTCTCATGCAAAGGGACGGTATGGAGAAGGGCATACCCCACCACCTTGTCTACGCTATTATGCCTCCCGATGTCCTCGGCTGCCTTTATCAGATCGCCCTCCAGATTGAACAGCAGCGAGATGTGCACACCCCCAGTCTTCTTCCAGTTCGCCGCCTGCTCGGTGATTTGCCGTGCACACTGTACGATTAGTGATGGGAGCACCGTGACGGCAGTGGCAATCGGGGTAATCGATGCCCCGTCGCTTCCCCGATAGGCCGAGCTCCGCAAGACCGTCTTGGACAAGCCATCACCCGTGGTACGACGGGTCCTGACGAAAACCCGACCCCCTCTTTGGCGGACTTCGCCCACCTCCTCTGGTTTCACCAACCCCTCAGTCACCACGTAGCCGAGGGCGTGGGCCTTAAGGTCCGAAGGGGAGACCACGATGGCGTCCACCAAGGTATCATTGAGATAGAGCTCATATGAGCCCTCAACGGCCACCCAGTCTTTAACCTTTTGTGTCCTGCCCCCTTGTATGAGGAGGGCAGAATATCTCTTTATGATGGCCTTCCCCTTCATGCGCCGGTGAGAGGGCTCCAGGGGGTGGAGATGGGTCTTCGGTAACCCTTCTCCATGGCCAGGATATCCAAATGGATGGTGACGACATCCTCAAGATCCAGATAGGGCTCATAATCGAGCTTGCGGGTATCAATTGTCTTGATGTAGCCTTTGCAAGAATCGCAGAGATCCGCCCGATATGCCTCCTCCTCTTCAAAGCAGAGGTAGTGCAGCGAGTCGAACGCCTTGTTGGAGCAATAGGGGCAGGCTATCCGCTCCCAGCGCCACTGACAGCCGCACAAAGAGCACTGGAGATACCGCTTCCCCCCCTCATCCCTCAACTCGGCCATCTGGGGGGCAGATCCGCACAGGGGACACTGCCCCTGCAGCCATTCTTCCAGGTTGAGAAAACCCCGCAGCTGTTCCATCTGGGTTTCGAGACAAGGTCTGACACTGGCCCGGATCAAGAAAGAGAGGATCCCCTTGTCTACACTACATCGCTCAGCCGCTTGGTTGAGATGATCCATATCGTAGTGTCTGCTGAGCAGATCTTCCAACGGCAATGCCCCTGTCTCTGCTGCCTCTTTAATCCTCGGAATCTCATCGCCCATCTTCGAAGTCGATCGCTGCCCGATCGCGCTCAGTGTAAAAAAAAGTCTTTGTGCCGCCTCAAGGTCTATGGCGAATCCCTCTTTGCCCAGCAGTGGAAGACCTTTGTCCCATCTGGCCTTCACCTGTTTCTTGCTCACCTCCGGCACAATAATCTTTAACTGAGGGCGCATCCGCGCCTGTTCCTCCAGGACCAGGGCATAAAGATCCAGGACCTCCCGATAGTGAGGCTTCTCTTTCTTAAACCCTGCGATCTGTTTCTTGATTTGATCCAGCGCAACCGTCATAGACAACCCTCTCCCTCTTTATACTATATCATCTATCTGGGCAAAGAAAGGGCTTGTCCCGAGAGGAAATCCCTCGGGACAAGCCCTGCCATGATTGCTCATGAAGGGTAGACTACCCCTTCTTCAATCCCGGTATGCTCACCAGGGGTCTGATAAGCTTCTTCATGGCCACCAAACGGGTAATCCCCAAGGGGCTGCGTGCCTTGGCAAACTTGTGGTACTTCTCAGCGTCATCGATGACCAGAAAGATGGTGCGGACATCTTCGGCATTGAGAAGTCGGGCCTTGGGGTATTCGGCCTTCAGCTCCTTCAGGCGCTTTTCGGCCAAGGCCAGCATCTGGCTGCGGTCGCCAAAGTTCATGGTCCCCGTGGGGCAGACCTTGACGCAGGCAGGCAACAGGCCGTTGGAGACACGGTCGAAGCACATGGTGCATTTGGCCATGGCCATCTGTTTGGCATCGTATCGCGGGATGTTATAGGGACAGGACTCCCTGATCTCCTCGAAGTCCTTCGGCTTTACCTTCACGTTCCGATGAAAGAGCACCGCACCGGTCGCCGCATCTTGCGTGATGGCCTTTTTGTAACCCAGGGATTCGGCGGTATCTTTGCACGGCGGCTCTACACAGTGGCGGCACTGATCGGCGAAGAAGTACCAATGAAGCCCGCCGTCAGAGACCACCTCGGAGAAGCGAACGAGCTTGTAGGTCGCAAAGGAGAGATCCTCAGGGTTCTGATGACTCCCCCAATTCTTGGTCTTGGTAGCGGGGTTGCGGTTCCACTGCTTACAGGCTATCTGGCAGCCGCGACAAGCAGTGCAGCGGGTGGTATCGATAAAGAATGTTTTATCAGCCATGGGATCGCCTCCTTTATGCCTTGCGCACGTTCACCATGAACGCCTTGGTCTCGGGTATTCTTGTGTTGGGATCGCCCACCGATGGGGTCAGCAAATTGGCAGAGTCGCCGCCGTCTTTCGGGTGCACCCAGCCGTAGCACCAGGGAAGTCCTACCTGGTGGATCTGCTGGCCCATGATGAGCATGGGTTTGAACCGCTTGGTCACGATGGCTATCGCCGTCACCTTGCCGCGCCCAGACTCCACGATAACTTTCTCCCCGCTCTTGATACCCCTCAATTGTCCCAGCTCCTCGCTCATCTCGCAGAACTGCTGGGGCTCAGCCTCCAGCAGCCACGGCTGCCACCGGGTCATAAGACCGGTTTGCCAGTGTTCGGTTACCCGGTAGGTGGTGCCGACGAAAGGATAGCGGGGATCGCAGGTGTAGAACTTGTCCATATCGGTCCCATACAGCTTCACCGTGGGGTTGATGAACTGTGAGCTCATCAGGTTCCGATCCACCGGGCACTCCAAAGGCTCATAGTGCTCGGGGAAGGGACCATCTGCCAGACCAGGTCCGAAGATGGCGGCAACGCCATCGGGTTTCATGATGAAGGGATACTTGGAGTTGGGGTTTGGTTTCCCATCGGGGTTGGCCATCGGCGGCCACGCACCGTCCGGCACATCACCGGCCCACTTGGCGCCGTCCCATTTGATCACGGGTTTCTTGGGCGCCCATGGCTTGCCGAAGCGATCCACCGAGGCGCGGTTGTAGATGATCCGGCGGTTCACCGGCCAGCACCACGCCCACTCGGCGAAAAGGCCGATGCCGGAGGCGTCTTTCAAGCCCCTGCGGGCGGCCATGTTCCCCTTGTCCGTATAGGAGTTGCAGTAGATCCAGCAGCCCGAGGAGGTGGAGCCGTCAGCCTGCAAGGATGCAAAGCCAGGAACAAGGCTCCCCTGCTTGTAGGCGGTGCCTTGCAACGTCACGTCCTTCAGAAAGTAGCCGTTGATCTCCTTTGCTACCTTGTGGGAGTCGAACGCGCCTTTGGTGGTGTAGTTCCACTTGAGGTTGAAGATCGGTTCGGGGAAGGCCCCTTTCTCCTTTTTGTAGAGTCCCCGTATCTTATTGAACAGTTCGACGATGATATCACCGTCAGGCTTGGACTGTCCCAAGGGCTTGGCTGCTGTGTAGCGCCACTGCATCCAGCGCCCGGAGTTGCTGATCGACCCCTCCTTTTCCGCCGAGACGGCACACGGAAGGAAAAAGACCTCGGTCTTGACTTTCGCGGGATCCATCCCCGGGCCCTTCCAAAAGGAGCCTGTCTCGTTCTCGAACATGTTGACGTTCACCAGCCATTTGAGCTCGGCCAATGCCCGCCTCGTCTTGTTGGCGTTGGCGCTGGAGCAGGCCGGGTTTTGACCCCAGGCAAAGAAGCCGGTGAATTTCCCCTGATACATGGCATCGAAGAGGCTCAACCAGGAATAGTCGACCCCCGTATCCACCTTGGGCATCCATTGATAGCCGAACTCGTTGGCAGCGGTGGCTGCATCCCCGAACATCGACTTGAGGAAGCTCACCATATACTTCGGCTCATTCTGCCACCAGTTGGCGCTCATGGGGTCGGTGCTCTTGGGTCTCCTCTTGAGGTAGTCGTCGAGTTGAGGCCATTGGGGGCTGGGGGTGGACAGGTATCCCGGCAAGATATGGAAGAGCAGGCCGTGGTCCGTGGAGCCCTGCACGTTGGACTCACCCCTGAGGGCATTGACGCCGCCGCCGGCCACCCCCATGTTGCCCAAGAGGAGCTGGATCATGGTCATGGCGCGGATATTCTGCACGCCGACCGTATGCTGGGTCCAGCCCATAGCGTACATGATCGTGCCGGCCTTATCGGCCTTGCCTGTCTTCGCATAGGCCTCATAGACCTTGACCAGGAGGTCCTTGGAAGTGCCGGTTATAGCCGACACCGTGTCGAGCGTGTAGCGTGCGTAGTGTTTTTTGAGCTGCTGGAAGACGCACTGCTTGTTCTTGAGGCGCCGGTCCTTCTTGGGGATACCCTTAGCATCCATTTCGAAGGCCCAGAAGCCCTTGTCGTAGCCCTTGGTTTGGGGATTGTATCCCGCAAAGAGCCCGTCGTTGAAGCCGTACTTCTCCGCCAAGATGTACGCGGCGTTGGTGTACTCGACCACGTACTCCTTGAAGTAGAGACCCTTGTCCAGGATATACTTGATCATCCCGCCCAGAAAGGCGATGTCGGTGCCGGATCTGAGGGGGGCATAGATGTCCGCCTTCGCTGAGGTCTGGGTAAAGCGGGGATCGACGGAGATGAGGGTTCCTCCCCGCTCCATCGCCTTGGTCACCCATTTAAAAGATATCGGGTGGTTTGCGGCGGCGTTGCTCCCCATGATCAGGATGCAGTCGCTGTTGCCGAGATCGATCCAGTGGTTGGTCATGGCGCCACGTCCGAACGACTCTGCCAGAGCCGCTACAGTAGCGCTGTGTCAGATACGCGCCTGGTGCTCGATATAGACGAGCCCCAGGGACCTCATCATGGCCTGTATGATCCAGCACTCCTCGTTGTCCAAGGCGGCGGACCCGATGTGGGCGATGCTCTCCGTCCTGTTCACCACCTGACCCTTGGCATTGGTTTTGACAAACCCCTTATCCCTGGCATCCTTGACCCGCTTCGCGATCTCGGTCAAGGCCCAATCCCAGGAGACCTGCTTCCAACCGGCGCTCCCCGGGGCCCGGTACAAGGGCGTGGCGATCCTGCTGCCGTTGTTCACCCACTGATAGAGGGAAGCCCCTTTGGCGCAGAGGGCGCCTTGATTGATGGGATGATCCGGGTCCCCCTCGGTGTTGATCACCTTGCCGCCGCTCGTGTGGCAGATGATCCCGCACCCCACCGCGCAGTAGGCGCAGATGGTGGTGGTCTCTTTGGCCCCCTTGATGCGCAGGGTGGAGGCGTAGGCAGAAGCCGGGGACAGATCAAACCCCAACTGGCTGGCATATAAACCTGCCGCCGTTGCCCCTGAAATCTTTAGAAAATCCCGTCTCGTTACCTTCATCTCGTGTCTTCCTCCCCTCTTCCTGATTTTATTGAGACAAAAGATATCACCTCATACCTCCTTGATATAACTCCTCAGGGAGAACCGGCCTTCAACACACCCTCTCCCTCTCAGGAAAACTCGCCGGGAAACCAATAATGCATCTTCTCAAGCAAGAGACATCTATCACAAGGGATTGCTTTTTGTCAACCCTATTGTTAAGGCAGGAATCTTTCTTTTTTTTCTTTTTTACTAAGGTTTTTTTGAGTTTATTTTTGTTCTTTTTAGTTTCTTTTACTTATTTTTGCGCTCATTAAGGTCAAGCCAGCCACCCTGCGGATCACTACCTCGATCCCTGGGCTTAGTTCCATGACCGGACTGATCTTCCCGGATTCCATCTCAATGTAAACCGTGAAATGTAGTTCATTCTGTCAAAAAAATTTCTCTACGGATGGACAGGAGTACTGTCCTGTGCTACTTTACAAACCAACGGTTTCACCTCGATACCACAGGATAACAAAAGGGATAACACTGGGATAGCACATGGGAGGGGAAAAGAGATACATCGCCGTCGAGGGGCCCATCGGCGTGGGCAAGACGAGCCTAGCCAGGATGTTGGCAGCGGAGCTCGGCGGCGATCTGCTCCTCGAACAGACGGATGCAAACCCCTTTTTGGAAAAGTTCTACCGGGACCGGAAGAGACACGCCCTGCAAACCCAGCTCTTCTTCCTCCTCACCCGCTATCAACAGCAGAAAGATCTCAGCCAACTGGACCTCTTCCAAACGATGATTGTCAGCGACTACCTCTTCGACCGCGACAGGATCTTCGCCCACATAAACCTTGACAAAGACGAACTGAGGCTGTATGATGAAATATATAACCTCTTGGAAGCGAGGATCACGCGGCCCGATCTGGTGATCCTCTTACAGGCCCGGCCCGAGATCCTCAAAGAGAGGATCAGGACACGGGGGACGCGCTCTGAGAGGGATATCTCTCTCGAGTATTTGGAGGAGGTGGTAGAGGCATATAGGGATTACTTCTTCTATTATAACGATTCCCCTCTTCTGGTAGTGGACGCAACCGAGATCGATTTTGTCCGAAGCAGGGAGGATTTTGAGGATCTCTTAAGGGAGATCAAAGGGACCAGAAAGGGGACATGGTATTACATGCCGCTTGGATCTAGGTAAGGCTGGACCGAGACGGAAGGTGCCAATAAGCAAGAGAATAGGGAAAGAGAAGAGGCCTTCCGGACCGTCCGGAAGGCTTTTGATTTTATGGCGCGAGGCGTAGATCAAGGAGGATAGCATGGCCCAGAAGATAACCGTACCGGGCATAAAAGCGATGAAGGCAGGGGGCGAGAAGATCACCATGCTCACCGCCTACGATACCCCTTTCGCCCGGATCTTGGATGAGGCCGGTGTGGACATCCTCCTCGTGGGGGATTCGGTGGGTTCGGTGGTGGTTGGGTATCCCAATACCTTGCCGGTCACCATCGAGGAGATGATCTACCACACGAGGGCCGTGGCCAAGGGGGTAACGCGGGCCTTAGTGGTCATCGATATGCCCTTCATGTCCTATCAGATCAGCATCGAGGACGCCAAGCGCAACGCCGGCAGGATGATCAAGGAGAGCGGTGCCGAGGCGGTAAAATTAGAGGGGGGCGTGAAGATGAAGGGGGTCATCAAGGCCATCACCGACATCGACATTCCCGTCATGGGCCACATCGGCCTGACCCCCCAGTCCATCCACCAGATGGGGGGGCATAAGGTACAGGGCAAGGCGGAGGAACAAAAGCGAAAGATCATGGAGGACGCCCTGGCCGTAGAAGAGGCCGGGGCCTTTTCCGTGGTAATGGAGTGCATCCCAACGGAACTGGCCACGGAGATCACCGACCGCTTGAGCATCCCCACCATCGGCATCGGCGCAGGGATCCACTGCGACGGGCAGGTGCTGGTGATCCATGACGTGCTGGGACTGATGGGGAATTTCCGTCCCAAATTCGTGAAGAGCTATATCGATCTGCGCGCGGTCATCTCCCAAGCAGTAGAGAACTATATGGATGAGGTGAGGAAGGGAAAATTCCCCACCGAGGAACACAGCTTTCACCTTTGAGGAACAATGGAGATCATCGTTCAGACTAAGGAAATGCAGCGACGCGCGGAGCAACGACGCCGGGAGGGTATGATCATCGCCTTTGTCCCCACGATGGGATATTTGCACGAAGGGCACCTCTCTCTCATGCAGGAAGGAAGAAAGCGGGGAGATTGCTTGGTCACCAGCATCTTCGTCAACCCCACGCAATTCGGGCCTGCGGAGGACTATGACAGATACCCCCGGGACTTGAAGCAAGATCTCAAGTTGATCCAGAAGGTTGGCGTGGATATCTGCTTCACCCCTTCCGTTGCCGAGATGTACCCGGACGGATTTCAGACCTTTGTGGAGGTGGAACGGGTTACCCAGAGCCTCTGCGGCATCTCCCGCCCCCATCACTTTCGCGGGGTAACCTCGGTAGTGGCCAAGCTCTTCAACATCGTGAAGCCCCACCTAGCTTTTTTCGGTCAAAAGGATTACCAACAGTTGATCACCATCAAGCGGATGGTCAAGGATCTCAATATGGATATCGAGGTCGTCGGGATGCCCACCATCAGGGAACCCGATGGCCTGGCCATGAGCTCACGCAACGCCTTCCTCAATCCAAAAAAAAGGAAAGAGGCCGCGCGCCTCTATCGATCCCTCGTAAAAGGAAAGGAGCTCTTTGCCCAGGGTGAAAGGAGCGCAGCGACAATTCTCCAAGAGGTCAAGAGAATCATCGAGGAGGAAAAATCAGCCGACATCGACTATGTGAAGATCTGCGATGCCCATACCCTGGAAGATATCGAGGAGATTAAGGGTGAGGCGATTATCGCCCTGGCCGTCAAGATGGGCAAAACAAGGCTGATCGATAATATCATCCTGAAGGAGGAATAACCGTGCAGCGGATCATGTTAAAGGCCAAGATCCATCGGGTGAGGGTAACCGACGCAAACCTCGAGTACGAGGGGAGTATCACCATCGATGAAGCGCTCATGGAGGCCGCGGATATCCTCCCCTTTGAGCAGGTTCAGATCTACAATGTGACCAACGGGAACCGTTTTGAGACCTATGCCCTGAAGGGCGAGCGGGGTTCCGGGGTCATCTGCATCAACGGCGCTGCCGCTCACAAGGCGACCACGGACGACCTGATCATCATCGCCAGCTATGGCCTTCTCGACGAGCAGGAACATACCCGCCATCGCCCCAAGCTCGTCTATGTCGATGAAGCGAACAGGATTATCCAGGTAAAATCCTAAGATTGACAAAACGATCCGTTGGATTATTATAGGGATGAAGCCCTCGGGAAGGCGATTGCCGGGGAAAAGAGGGCGATGTATTTTTTTGTCCCGATGCGGGGAGCGATGAAAAATAGGCTGTTGACCTTTCAGGATATCGTCACCAGATATCGGAGGGGTGAGAATCTCTTCGACATCACCATAGAAAAGTGGGCGGGGATCAAGGATTCCTTCCACTCATTGGAACAGATGTCTGAACTCGGTCCCATCATCAAAAGCGCCCGCTCGGGAGGGGCCTTCTGTTTGGAGTACCAGGAGAGCTGTCTCATCTGCCCTCTAGAGCGATGGTGCAAGGACCAAGAGGGCACCTACCAAACCATCGTCAAACTCATGTACCTGTATGCCTCCAGCGGTCAAAAGGAATTCAAAAATCAGACGTTAAAACACATTGAGAAGTTTTTGGAGGAACTAGAGGAATACAAGGAGGAGTTTCGGCGGAGGCTCAATTGAGATGTCCCATCGGCACCAGGTCATTGCCCTGAACAAGCTGCTAGCCTACATCTTGCAACATCGCCCTGATGAATTCGGGTTGGTCCTCGACGAGGAAGGCTTCGTCTCCCTCAAAGAACTGCAACAGGCCATCGCCGAGGAGGAGGGATGGTCGTATGTCAGGCGCTCTCATATCATGGAGGCGGTCTATACCGGCGATAGGGAGCGGTTTGAGGTCAAGGATGATGATAGGATCAGACATGCGCTCATCCAGCGAATCCACTATGAGCCTGCATCGCCCCCCAAGATACTCTATCATGGGACCAGACACAGGGCCTATCCGCATATACTCCAAAAAGGCCTCGCTCCCATGGGGCACACATACATTCACCTCGCCATCTCTCCGGAGCTTGCGGTGAGGATCGGCAGGCGACGGGACCCCGACCCCATAGTCGCGGAGATCCAGGCCCAGAGGGCCGCCGAAAACGGGATCATCTTTTATCAGGCCAACCCCCTGATCTATCTGGCGGACCACATCCCCCCATCCTATATTACCGGCCCACCCATCTCCAAGGTCCTGCCGGAAAAGAAGCTGCCGGAAAAGAAGCCGCCTGAAAGGAGAATGCCGGAACATGAACGCGAGCTCCCAGGCTCCGTCCTGCTCAACCTGAGGATGGAGCCCCTGTACAAGGAAGCAAAGGGAAAGAGCTGGAAGGATAATTCCCGTCGCAATCGCCGCAGCCAGCGCCGAGTTTAGGGATGTATAAAGAGCAGCATAAAATACGCTACATCATTAGGGTCTTCTCCTCAGCACGTATTCTAAACTGTCTTAACATCCCTCTTTATAAAGGGGGATTGAGGGGGATTTTCCCTGCCTTCAGAATCCCCCCTTTCCCCCCTTTATAAAAAGGGGGGAAAGTAAACTAGTATATGCTCTGCGCAGTAATTCAATGAAGGAGGTGGAGAATGACAGAGGACAAGGAGGAAAAAAAGGGCTTTCGGGTTATCGATAAGAGGATCGCTGCTGAAGCTACGGAGAAAAAAGCAAAGGTCAAAAAAGAAACCAAGGCCCCGGAAAAAGAAGCGCAAAAAGAGGCAAGGGCAGAGCAGCCCCCCCCTGTGCCCGAGGTAACCTTCTCCGCCTTTGTCTACTCCCTGAGCACCTCCGCCCTGGTCCACCTGGGGGAGATCCCGGAACCCATCAGCGAGAAGATGGAGAAGAACCTCCCCCTGGCGAAACAGACCATCGATATCCTGGGGATCCTCCAGGAAAAGACCAAGGGGAACCTCGCGCAAGAGGAGGAAAACCTGCTCAACAGCTTTCTCTATGATTTGCGCATGCGCTATGTCAAGGCCATGGGGTGATAGTTATTTTTATGCTTTCAGCAAAAAATTGACATTTTGTAATTGATATGATAGCTTATTGCAATAAGAGGAAAAATAGAGAAAGAAATGGACCTTTTTAAATTGGACAAAACGGTTGTCACCAGGGCTTCACTCTCTGATCCACCCAGTGACAAAGAGTACTGGCTGACTAAGACTCCACACGAGCGCTTGCAGGTAGTTGAATACCTTCGACGGTTAAATTATGGTGACGCTCAATGTACCGCCCGACTTCAAAGAATTCTTGAGATCGCTCAACGATCATCGGGTTGAATATCTTTTAGTTGGTGGTTACGCCGTTGGTTATCATGGCTATCCCCGGGCCACCGCCGATATGGATATCTGGATCGCCGTAAACCCACAAAACGCCCACAAACTTGTCGCTGCCCTCAAAGATTTTGGATTTGATACGTCTGAACTTTCGCCAGAACTTTTTCTCCAAGAAGGACATATTGTTCGGATGGGCGTACAACCCATAAGAATAGAAATTATGACTAGCGCAACCGGAGTCAAATTTGACGAATGCTATAAGACGCGGGTGGTTGATAAATTGGATGGGGTTACAACAAATATAATCGACCTAGATCACCTCAAGATCAACAAAAAAGCCCTTGGACGGTATAAAGATCTAGCTGACGTAGAAAATCTTCCGTAATCTTCTCCAAACTTAGACCTTTATAACTCTCCCCTCCTCCGCCAGCCTGCGCAAGATATCCCAAAAGGCCCCTCGATACCCCTTCTTGATGGCCTCCATGAGCACGTTGTTGGCGTTGTAATTGTAGTTGGCCGCAGCCTCCTCTCCGCCGCCGAAGAAGAACCGCCCGTCCTTTTTTACCAGAGAGGCGATAAAGGGGTACAACTCATCCCCCATCGCCTGAGAAACATAGAATGCGGGGGCGAAAAATGCGGGGTTAATGGCCCCCCGGACGTTGGCCGTGCCCTTCTCGATATCCGCCAGGGCTATCTCCGCCAACCTCGTCCCCGGGTAGATCCTGATTCCTGCCGAGATCCCCACCCGCGAAGGTTCGATCTCCTTCATAAAGGAGATGGCCGTGGTCAAGCTCGACTTGTTCTCTCCCGGGCCGCCCAAGAGGAGGTCATACATGAAGGGGATTCCCAGCCTATGGCAGACGGCGGCTGTCTCCCGGATGTCGGCGGCGGTGAAGGACCTGCCCAGGTTCTTGAGCATCCGATCCGCAGCGTGATCGACCCCAAAGTTTATCCCTTGACACCCCGCCTTTACCATCAGGAGGGCCAGCTCCTCGGTGAAGGGAACCGGGCTGAGGTAGGCGTACCACGCCAGCCGCTCGCCCAGCCCGCGCCTGATGATCTCCTCGCAAACCCCGAGGGCGTGTCCGTAGGGAAGGTTGAACTCGCTGTCACACAGGTGCAGGTGATCAACCCCTTGACCCAAGAGAACCTCTATCTCATCCGCTACAATGGAGGGGGATCGGAGGCGATACCTCCTGCCCTTCGCCAGGGGATCGGCACAATAGATGCACCGCTGCTCGCACCCACGCTTGGTCTCCACTCCCCCCATCCCCCCTTCGCGAAGGTAGCGGGGGTTGTCCACAGCCTCCCTGCGCGGCAGGGGGAGATCCAACAGCTCGGGCAACGCCGGGGGGTTCCGGCGATACCCCCCACCCTCTCGGTAGATCAGGCCGGGGATATCAAAACACGCCTCGCGCGCTGCCATCCTTTTCACCACGGCAGGCAAGGCCCGCTCCCCATCCCCCCAGATCCCCCAATCCGCCCCTATATACGCCAGGATGGGTTCAGGCATCACCGAGAATCCGACCCCTCCCAAAATGAGGGGACGGTTGGTCTTTACCTTTATATAGTCGATTATTTCTTTTATGCGCGGGAGGATGAAGGCCTGGCTCAGGTAGTAGCAATCGTCCGTGTTGCGTAGGGTAACCCCGATGGCTATGGGGTCATGCCCTCGGAAATAGGCGTCAAGCGCCTCTTTAAAAGAGGAAGCGAAACAGAGATCGATCAGGTCCACCGAGAACCCTGCCTGTTCCAAAGAACCGGCGATATAGTCAAGGCCGATGGGCGCCACCGGAGGCTTCATCTCATTCGGGTTGACTAGGAGGACCCTTTTGTTATCTGCTGATTTTGGTGGCATCGTGCGCACTCCTTGTAAAAAACTATAGCATCCCCCCTTCCTCACGACAATCCCATGTTACCACCATCCTTGTATAGGAAAGTTTAACCACGAAGGTCACCCGGAGGTGGCTCTGGCCAAAGGGCCACCTTCGGTTTAGCCAGAAGAAGCACGAAGGTTAAAGATAAATTAAAGATTTTAGATTACTTCGTGTATTTCGTGTTCTTCCCGGAGGTGGCCCTTTGGCCAGTGGTGAAAAATTGGGGGGATTTGGAACCTCGCGCATTTTCGTACAAACAGGATGTCATCGAATGACAAAATAAGGTATAGTGTCTGGGCCTTTTTCTGCATGAGACTATGAAGAGAGAAGACCGCATAGCATTTGCCAGAGGGGAAAAAGAGGTTGACCTCCTCTTAACAAACGCCCAACTCATCAATGTCCTTTCGGGAACGATCGAACCCCGAACAATAGCCATCGCCAAGGGTACGGTGGTAGGCTTTGGTGAGTATCCCGCAAAAGAGGTACTGGACCTCAAGGGGAGGTTTCTCGCGCCCGGCTTCATCGACGCCCATGTTCATATCGAGAGCAGCATGGTGGGGGCGGGGGGATATGCGAGGGCCGTGCTTCCGCATGGTGTGACAACGGTCGTGACCGACTTTCACGAGATCGCCAACGTCATGGGTATCAAGGGGATACAACTCATGCGCGCGGGCATCGGGACAATCCCCCTGAACCTCTATGTCATGCTCCCCTCGTGCGTGCCGGCCACTCCTCTAGAGACCGCCGGGGCAGAAATCCGGGCAGAGGACCTCAAAGACCTTATGAAAGAGGAATGGGTGGCGGGGCTCGGGGAGATGATGAACTTTCCAGGGGTGATCCATGGCGACCCGGAGGCGCTCAAAAAGATCGAAATGGCCCAGGGCAAACGCGTGGACGGCCATGCCCCAGGGTTGAGCGGCAAGGAGCTGATTGCCTATATCGCCGCCGGCATCTCTTCGGATCACGAGTGCACCAGCAGAGAGGAGGCCGAGGAGAAACTGAGTCTGGGGATGCACATCATGATCAGGCAGGGGTCCACAGCCAAGAACCTGGAGGAGTTGATCCACATCGTCACCCCCGTCAATGCACGGCGATGCATGTTCGTCACCGACGATCGCCACCCTGCGGACCTCATCGCCCAGGGGGGCGTCGATCATTGCATAAGAAAGGCCATCCGACTCGGCCTCGACCCCATCATCGCCATCCAGCTGGCCACCGTCAACCCCGCTTGTTACTTCCCCCTGCCCGGCATCGGGGCCATCGCCCCAGGGTATCAAGCCGACCTCGTCGTGCTGGAAGACCTCAGAGAAGTAAGGATCAGCCAGGTCTTCAAGGCAGGCCGCCTGGTGGCTGAGGGAGGACAGGTCCTCCCCGGGGTTATTGATGAGAAACAGGTGAAAGCCGAGAATACCTTTCACCTCCCAAAAATCTCCGCGGAGCAGTTCCAGCTCAAGGCCCTGGCAGGCACGGCAAAGGTCATCGAGACCATCCCCCATCAGATCATCACCAAAAAAGGCGTCCATACGGTGAAGGCAGAAGCGGGTTTGGCCGTGGCTGACCCTGAACAAGACATCCTGAAGATCGCGGTGGTGGAGCGGCACAAGGGTACGGGGAATATTGGGCTTGGGTTCGTCAAGGGGTTCGGCCTACGCCATGGCGCCATCGCTTCCTCCGTGGCCCATGACTCCCACAATATCGTGGTGGTGGGTGCAAACGACGCAGATATGGCTCAGGCAGTGCAGGGCATCGTTGAGATGCATGGGGGATTGCTCGCGGTGAAGGGAGGAAAGACCCTGGCCTCCCTGCCCTTGCCCATCGGCGGGCTGATGTCCGATCGATCAATAGAAGAGGTGCGCAATGGGCTCAACCGCCTGCAGCAGACAGTCAAGGAGATGGGGTGTAAACTGGAGGAACCCTTTATGGCCCTCTCCTTTTTGGCCCTGCCCGTGATCCCGGAGCTCAAGATCACCGACAAGGGCCTGGTTGACGTAACGCGATTCAAGCTCGTCCCCTTGTTCGGGGATGCTTGATACCTCTCCAGCCTCAGCTATCCTCAAGAAGAGTATACCCCGCAGCCAAATCGAACATATGGGGGAAAACCTCAATTTTTATTGACAAAAAGATCAGTTGATATATAATTTTCTTGGGGGGATATGTTTTATGTTCACATTGTCCTCTTACAATTCTTCGTACTTCTCAACTGTCCTCACTGAATACGGGAAACCCGACCTACCCGCAATACGCCGAAAAACCTTCAGGCGATTGAATACCCACATCCTGCCCAAAAATCTCCTGGGTAAAGTGATGAGCCCTGCCAGGCTGACAAGGAACACGAGATGAAAGACAACGATAAGACACAAGCGCAACTCATCAAAGAATTGGCCCAATTGCGCGAGCGTCTTGCCGAGCTGGAGGCAACGGGACACAAGCGCAACCGGTTCGAGGAGACGCTGCGCTTGGAGCGGGATAAGGCAAAACACTACCTGGATATCGCTGAGGTTATCCTCATCGCATTGAACAAAAAGGGAGAGATCACCCTCATAAATAGAAAAGGCAATCAAATACTCGGATATAAAGAAGGTGAACTCCTCGGCAAGAATTGGTTCACGACCTGCGTGCCTTCGCATCGTCGAAAGCAGCTGAAGAGCAGGTTCCTGGAACTCATGGCCGGTAAGATAAAATTAACTGAATTCTACGAAGATCCGGCCCTGACGAAAGCCGGCACAGAGAGAATTATGGCCTGGCATAATAGCCTTTTGAATGATGCGCAAGGCAATAATATCGGCACGCTCAGCTCAGGGGAAGACATCACCGAGCGCAAGCAGGCGGAAAAAGAGATCGAGCGGCTGTCTTTCTTTCCGAAATTAAACCCCATGCCGATAGTGGAGTTCGACCAAAAAGGTCAGCTCACGTACGCCAATCCTGCTGCCGAGCAGCTATTTCCGGACCTTGACAAAAAGCAAGGTAAGCATCCCTTCTTGGCCGAGCTTAAGCCTTATTTTTCTGAGCTTCGTGAAAAGCGAAAACAATATATCGTGCGCGAAGTGAGAGTCGGTGACAGCTGGTACTCACAAGTTATTGTCTTGCTCGATCCTGAGCACATTCGCATATATTCCGCCGACATCACCGAGCGCAAGCGGGCCGAGGAGGCGCTGCGGGAGAGCGAGGAACAATACCGTGTGCTGTTTGAGGAAGCCCGGGACGGCATCGCGCTGGCCGATGCCGATACCGGTATCCTGCTGGACTGCAACCGGGCGCTGGCGGATTTAATTGGCAGAGATAGGGCGGAACTGATCGGGCAACATCAGGCCATTCTGCACCCTCCCTCCGGCAATAACACAGGGATATCCTCAACATTCAAGAAGCACCTGACTAATAAAGAGGGACAGGTGCTGGAAACGCAAGTTCTCACCATGACGGGTGAAATCAGAGAAGTGGAAATTAAAGCGAATCTCCTGGATCTCCAGGGCAGAAAAGTGTTGCAGGGACTGTTTCACGACATCACCGAGCGTAAGCAGGCGGAAGAAAAGCTGCGGGAATCCGAAACTCGGTTCCGAACGCTCTTTGAGGCGATTCCCGATACCGTGCTGGTCCACGATGATGAGGGTACGATCCTTCACATCAATGAGATCGGCGCGCATCGACTCGAATGGTCTGCGCAAGACCTGGTGGGCAAGAATCTGCGCGCAATCGTGTCTCCTGAGAACCGTGCCTTAATTGCCGATCACATCAGGGAAACGCATAAGATTGGCTGGTGCAGGTTCGAGACGACATACGTTTCGCGCAGCGGATGGCAGATTGTGGCCGAGGTCAACGAGCGTCCGATAAAGTACGGCAAGAAGAAGGCAATCCTGAGCGTGGCGCGCGACATCACCGAGCGCAAGCAGGCAGAGAAAGCTTTAGTAGGAGAAAAAAATTTTTCCAATGCCGTTATAAACAGCTCTCCCGGCCTATTATTTGTCTTTGGTGAGAAGGGAAATATCATACAGTGGAATAGCAATGCAGAAAAAGTCACCGGATATTCTTCACAAGAGATATCAAAAATGAATGTTCTCGAATTCGTTGCCAAAGATGATATAAAGATTGCTGCCGAGGCAGTGCAGGAAGCCCTCACTCAAGGTCAAGCTTCAGTGGAAATAGATGTACTCACGAAATCTGGAAAGAAAACCCCTTTTTATATCATAGGACTACGCACAAAAATTGAAAATGCCAACTGTGTTGTTTGCACCGGGATGGACGTCACCGAGCGCAAGCAGGCTGAAGCAGAAGTCAAACGCAGTTACGAACAGCTCCATGAGACCTTCATCTCGACGGTCAATGCCCTCGCCTCGATCGTCGAGATGAAGGATCAATATACTGCCGGTCATCAACCGCGGGTGACGCAGCTCGCCTGCGCCATTGCCGAGGAGATGGGCCTCTCGGAGGAACAGATCGAGGGTATCCGCATGGCTGCGTCCATCCACGATATCGGCAAGATCATAGTCCCTGCCGAGATTCTCAACAAACCCGGCGCGTTGACGGAAATCCAATACGAGATGATTAAAATGCATCCACGAGCCGGCTATGACATATTGAAAGGAATAAAGTTTCCGTGGCCGGTGGCCGAGCTCGTGCTGCAACATCACGAGCTGATGGATGGCTCCGGATATCCCCAAGGGCTTTCAGGTGATGAGATCATGGTGGAGGCGAGGATCTTGATGGTCGCCAATGTCGTCGAGGCCATGACCTCGCATCGTCCCTACCGGCCGGCTTTCGATATAAAAGAGGCCCTCTCGGAAATAGCTCAAAAAAAGGGTATCTTGTATGACCCCATAGTGGCCGACGCCTGCGTCAAACTTTTTGCAGAAAAAGCGTTTGCGTTTTTTCAGAGAAGAAACGCACTATGAAAAAAATAGGCAAGACAAAAAAACAACTTATCGAGGAAGTGGCCCAAATGCGCCGGCGCATTGCCGAGCTGGAGGCATCGGGACGCAAGCGCAACCAGTTCGAGGAAGCGCTGCGCGCGGAGCGGAATAAGGCACAACACTACTTGGATATCGCTGAGGTGATACTCGTCGCATTGAACAAAAAAGGAGAGATCACCCTTATAAATAGAAAGGGCAATCAAATACTCGGATATAAAGAAGGGGAACTTCTCGGCAAGAATTGGTTTACAACCTGCCTGCCCTCACCTTTTCGTAAGGATGTAAAGGGCGTCTTCCTGAAGCTCATGGCGGGCGAGGAGCGGATAACCGAATTCTACGAAAATCCGGTCCTAACGAAATCAGGCACGAAAAGAATGATAGCCTGGCACAATACTCTTTTGAAAGATGCGCAAGGCAATAATATCGGCACTCTCAGCTCAGGGGAAGACATCACAGAGCGCAAGCAGGCAGAGGAGTCGTTGCGTGAGAGCGAGGCGACTTTACGGGCACTCATTAATGCACCGACGGATTCCGTCCTGTTGCTGGATACCCGGGGAGCAATTTTGGACCTCAATAAAATCGCCGCACAAAGACTTGGAAAAAGCAGAGATGAACTGATTGGCACCCTTGCCGATGACTCCCTCCCTAAGGATATTGCCAAGAGGCGGCGATCAAGCATCTCGCAGATCCTTGAGACCGGCAGGGCAGTCAGGTTTGAGGATCAACGCGATGGTATCTGGTACGATACGGTTGCGCACCCCGTTACGGACAAAGATGGTGCGGTCGGCAGGGTCGCAATAATTGCCCGCGACATCACCGACCGGAAGAGATTAGAAGAAATTCTGGAAAAAGAGCGGAGGGAGCTTAAGCTCATTGTCGATTCTTCGCCGATCATAGTCTTCTATAAAGATAACGAAGGAAGATTTATACGCGTCAATAAGACATTTGCCGAAGCGCTTAACATGCCGGAAGAAAATCTCGTCGGGAAAACTGTCTTTGACCTTTATTCCCCTGAGATTGCTCAAGGCATGACGGACGATGACCAAGAGGTTTTACAATCACAGCGTCCAAAACTTAATATAATAGAGCAATATGAATCTGCCGGCGGCATAAGATGGGTGCGGACAGATAAGATTCCGATTTGTGACAGAGATGGCATGTCAATCGGCCTCATAGGTTTTGCACAGGACATCACCGAGCGCAAACAAGCTGAGGAGGAAATCATCAGTCTGGCCAGGTTCCCCTCTGAAAACCCCAACCCCGTGTTGCGATTGGCGCATGACGGCACGATTCTGTATGCCAACAAAGCCAGCCGGCTGTTGTTGCAGGATTGGGGCGCTTCGGTTGGGAGTCCAGCTCCCCTATTCTGGCAAGAGATAGTGACTCAGGCGCTTGGCAGCCAAGCAAAAAACATAATCGAAGTCGCCTGCAAAGAGCAAGTTTACTCTTTTGTCGTTGCACCGATCCCTGATGCCGGCTATGTCAACCTCTATGGCAGGGACATCACCGAGCGCAAGCAAGTCGAGGAGGCGCTTCAAGAGTCGGAGGAGAAGTATCGTGACTTGGTAGAAAACATAAGCGACATCCTCTATGCAATCGACGAACATGGCATAGTAACCTATATCGCCCCTGCTATAGAATCCCTCAGCGGATATGCTCCCTCGGAAATCATCGGTCATCCTTTCTCTGAATTCGTCTACCGGGAAGATGGGCCATATATCATGGAGAAGTTCCAGGAAGATCTTACGGGCCATCCCGAGCCGCATGAGTTCCGGATGGTGAACAAAACCGGCGTCGTCAGCTGGGTGCGCACGTCCAGCCGGCCTTTCTTTAAAGAAACTCGCGCTGTTGGGTTGCGCGGTGTCATGACAGACCTCACCGCACGCAAGCAGGCAGAGGAGGAGGTCAAGCGCGGTTACGAACAACTACAGGAGACCTTGCATTCGACGGTTAGTGCCCTGGCATCGACCGTCGAGATGAAAGACCAATATACCGCCGGCCATCAGCCGCGGGTGAGGCATCTGGCCTGTGCCATTGCCGGGGAGATGGGTCTCTCGGAGGAACAGATCGAGGGCATACGCATGGCTGCGTCTATCCATGATATCGGCAAGATCATGGTCCCTGCCGAGATCCTCAACAAACCCGGCCCATTGACGGAAATTCAATACGAGATGATTAAAATGCACCCCCGGGCCGGCTATGACATATTGAAAGGAATAAAGTTTCCGTGGCCGGTGGCCCAAATCATACTGCAACATCACGAACTGATGGATGGCTCCGGATATCCCCAGGGGCTTTCAGGCGAAAAGATCATGGTGGAGGCGAGGATTTTGACCGTCGCCAATGTCGTAGAGGCCATGAACGCACACCGGCCCTACCGGCCGGCCTTCGACATAAAAGTGGCCCTCGCAGAGATCTCGAAAAACAGAGGTATCTTGTACGACCCCGCAGTGGTCGACGCCTGCCTGCGGCTCTTTACCGAAAAGGGATTTAAACTCGATTAAATGCCGCGGTAACGCCGTCTGCAAGCCGATACCGGGTTGCAGTATGTCTTTAAAAAGACGATAATACTATAGCACCATGAGAACAAAAGACAAAACGCAGGAACAGCCCATAAAGGAAATAGAGCGACTGCGCCGACGGATCGCTGCATTAGAAGCGGTAGAAACCGAACACAAGCGGGCTGAGGATGCGCTGCGGGAGGGCGAAAGGTTCCTGGCCAATATCTTCAACAGCATACAAGACGGCATCAGCATCCTCGATAAGGGCATGAACATCGTCCGCGTCAATCCGGTGATGGAACAATGGTATGCGCATAACATGCCGCTTATCGGGAAGAAGTGTTATAACGCCTACCACGACCGGGATGAGCGCTGTGAAGCATGCCCCACCTGGCAAACCCTTCAGACGGGTGAATCGGCCTACGAAGTCGTTCCCAAAGGCGGGCCGGGAGGCACGATTGTAGGATGGCTGGACCTCTATAGCTTCCCCATGGTTGATGCAGCGACAGGGGAAATGAGAGGGGTCATTGAATATGTCCGCAACATCACCGCCCGCAAGCACGCGGAGGAAGCGCTGCAACGCAGTTACCGGCAACTGCGGGAAACCTTTATCGAGACCGTTAATGCCCTCGCATCAACGGTCGAGATGAAGGACCCATACACCGCCGGTCATCAACGGTGGGCTACCCGGCTGGCCTGTGCCATCGCCAAGGAGATGGGCCTCTCGGAGGAACAGATCGAAGGCATTCGCATGGCCGGGCTGATCCATGATATCGGCAAGATCAATATACCCGCTGAGATTCTCAGCAAACCCGGTCAGCTATCCGATATCCAATATAACATGGTTAAAATTCACGCCCAAGTCGGGTGCGATATATTGCGGGAGATCAAGTTCCCCTGGCCGGTGGCCAAGATCGTATTACAACATCACGAGCGGTGGGATGGGTCCGGATATCCCGAGAGGCTTTCAGGCGAAGAGATCATCCTGGAGGCAAGGATCTTGGCAGTCGCTGATACGGTCGAGGCCATGTCCTCACACCGACCCTACCGGGTAGCCCACGGTATTGACAGGGCCCTTGAAGAGATTTCTCTGAAAAGGGGCGCGTTCTATGATCCAGCGGTAGTCGATGCCTGCCTCACGCTCTTTGAGAAGGGATTTCGGTTTGATTAACCCAGCCTTGGACCGGACGCCGCAAACTAAAGTTTAACCACGAAGATCACCCGGAGGTGGCTCTGGCCAAAGGGCCACTGGCCAAAGGGTCACCTTCGGCTTCGGTTTAGCCAGAAGAAACATGAAGGCTTAAAATAAAAAAGATGAATCTTAGATTTCTTCGCAACCTTCGTGTTCTTCGTGGTAAGAGAATTTATATGCTTCGTGGTGAAAAAAAAGGGGAGATCAACCACGAAGGTCACCCGGAGGTGGCTCTGGCCAAAGGGCCACCTTCGGTTTAGCCAGAAGAATCACGAAGGCTAAAAAAGATATAGAGAGAGTTTAATTTTTCGTGTCCTGCGTGTTCTTCCCGGAGGTGGCCCTTTGGCCAGTGGTAAGAGAATTTGTGTGCTTCGTGGTCAAAAATTAACGAGGTGCCTTTTTTGAGCAATCAGCACACCTCAGCATTGTTTTCCTCTCGGAGACGGCAGATATGACCGGGTATCAGATCGATTGGCAGGGGGTGCGGGATGAAGCGGTGGAGATCCTCAGGAACTACATCCGGATCAACACCACCAACCCCCCGGGAAACGAGCTGGAGGCGGCCCGTTACCTGGAAGGAATATTGCGCAAGGATGGGGTTGAGGCAATGGTCTATGAATCCGCTCCCCGCCGCGCCAATCTCATGGCCGTCATGCCCGGAAAAAAACAGGGAAAACCCCTCATCCTCCTCAATCACATGGACGTCGTTCCCGCAGAGAGGGATCAATGGGACCTCGACCCCTTTGGGGGGATCATCAAGGACGGTTATATCTACGGGCGCGGCGCCATCGACATGAAGGGCAACGGCGTTGTGGAGCTGATGACCATGCTCCTGCTGAAACGATACCGGGTCCCGCTCAAGCGCGATGTCATCTTCCTGGCTACTGCCGACGAGGAGGTCGGAGGGAGGCGGGGAGTCAAGTGGATGCTGGAGCGAGAGCCTCGCCTCAGAGAAGCAGCCTGTGTCCTCAATGAAGGGGGTTGCATCATCGTGCGCGAGAATGGCGAGCTCGATCACTACGAGATAGCAACGGCCCAAAAGGTCGTTGCCCAGTTTGCCGTAAAGGCAAAAGGCAAAACAGGCCACGGCTCCATGCCCCACGGGGATAGCGCCACCGTAAAGTTGATCAGGGCCCTCGACCGGCTCGTGGCGTGGCAGACCCCGTTTGTCGTTATCCCCCTGGTGAAGGCATACTTCGCCAACCTGGCTAAGATCAAACCCCCGGAGGAGACGAAGGGGTATCAAGATATCGAAGAGGGCCTGCGCGACCCCTCCTTTGCCGAGGCCTTTATTGCCAACCCGCAATACAACGCCATGGTGAGAAATACCGTAACCCCCACCATCCTCAAGGCAGGACAGATGGTAAACGTCATCCCCTCTGAGGCCGAGGCGTCCTTTGACTGTCGCATCCTCCCCGGCACCCCCAGCGAGGCATTCTTGGCCCAGGTCCGCGAGGTCACTAAGGATGAGGAGGTAGAGATCGTCCCCCTGCCGGAGTTCGAGAGCAACCCCCTGCCGCCCTCTCCCCTTGACAACGAGCTCTATCAGGCCATTGAGCAGGTGGCCCGGAGAAAAGACCCGGGAAGTGTCGTCACCCCCTTTCTTATCACCGGGGCAACGGACAGCCGCTTTTTCCGGGCGATCGGGGTGCCCTGCTACGACTTCTCACCCTTTCGCCTGAGGCTGGAGGATGCAAAGCTCGTCCACGGCCATAATGAGCGGATATCGATAGAAAATCTGGGCTTCGCCAGCGAGGTTATCTTTGAGATCATCACCGAGGTGGCTGCTGGATGAGGGCGATCATATCCCGCACTGCTTGTTCCATCCCCACCATGACTGCGCGGGCCACGATGCTGTGGCCGATGCTCAATTCCACTATCTCCGCTATATCGGCGATCCTCCGTACATTGAAATAGTGGAGTCCGTGCCCGGCCTTCACCTCCAGGCCGAGACCATGGGCCCTTTGGGCCGCGACTATTACCTTCTTGAGCTCCTCGTTCACCTCATCAGGGGTCTTGGCCTCGCAATAGAGCCCGGTGTGGATCTCGATGGCATCTCCCCCCACGGCACGGGAGGCCTCTATCTGGTCCGTGTCAGGGTCGATGAAGAGGCTCACTTTTATCCCTGCCTTCTTGAGCGCCTTCACCGCCGCCTCCACCCGCCGGCAATTGCCGACGACATCGAGCCCCCCCTCGGTGGTCAGCTCCTCCCGCTTTTCGGGGACCAAGGTCGCTACCTCGGGCCTGATCTGGGAGGCGATCCGGATCATCTCTTCGGTGGCGGCCATCTCCATGTTCAATGCCGTTTGGACCGTCTCCCGCAGGATCGTGAGGTCCCTGTCCTTGATGTGCCTCCTGTCCTCCCGCAGGTGAAGGACGATGCACTCCGCCCCGGCCATCTCAGCCAGGGCAGCGGCGGCAACCGGATCGGGATAGTTAATCCCGCGCGCCTCCCGTACCGTGGCTACATGATCGATGTTCACCCCGAGCCGCGGCATACCAATCCCTCCTATGCCAATGCCTTGTGGGCCGATTCCGCCACGGCATCAGCCATCCTGGTTATCTTTTCCTCGCTTTCCCCTTCGATCATGATCCTCAGCAGCGGCTCTGTCCCGGAATACCTGATCAAGATCCTTCCTTGCTCACCCAACTCCTTCTGACATTCCTTTATCATGCGCTGGATCTGGGGGATCTGGGAGAGATCCTTCTTTGCCTTAACCCTGACCACGCGCTGGGTCTGGGGGAAGGTCTTCATCACCTCGGCCAATTCGGCAAGCGAAGCACCCTTCTTTTGCATGACAGCCAATACCTGCAGGGCCGTGATCATCCCGTCGCCGGTCGTATTGTGGTCTAAAAAGACGATATGCCCTGATTGCTCGCCGCCCAGGTTGTAGCCGCCCTTGAGCATCTCCTCCACCACGTAGCGGTCACCCACCGGCGCCCTGACCATCATGCCCCCGGCCTCCTTGAGGACCATCTCCAACCCCATGTTGCTCATCACCGTCGCCACCAGCGTATTCTTTTTTAGTCTCCCCTCCTGCATCATATCCAGGGCGCAGATGGCCATGATATGGTCCCCGTCTATCACCTTCCCCGTCCGGTCCGTGAAGACTACCCGATCGGCATCTCCATCCAAGGTCAATCCCAGATCCGCGCCCTTCTCCCGAACCAGGCGGCTGATCAGCTCGGGGTGCAGGGAGCCGCAGTCGAGGTTGATGTTCTCCCCATCGGGTTCCACCCCGACGCTGAAGACCTCCGCCCCCAGCTCCTCCAATACCGTCGGGGCCACCCGGTAGGCCGCCCCATGAGCGCAGTCCACTACGATCTTTAACCCCTCCAGGGTGAGATGTTCGGGGAAGGTATGTTTTAAAAAGACCGCGTACCTGCCCGTGGCATCATCGATCCTAAAGGCCTTCCCCACCTCCGTGCCGGTGGGGCGCACCTTCTCCAGCTTACCGGAGAAGATGAGTTCTTCGATCCGCTGTTCCATGTCATCAGGGAGTTTGAACCCGTTTCCGGAAAAGATCTTAATCCCATTATCGCTAAAGGGGTTATGGGAAGCGGAGATGACGACCCCCGCATCGGCCCGCATATCGACGGTGATGAAGGCGATACCCGGGGTGGGCAGGGGACCCACCAGGAGGACATCTCCGCCCATCGAGCAGATCCCCGACGCCAGGGCGGTCTCCAGCATATAGCCGGAAAGCCGCGTGTCCTTTCCCACAACAATCCGATGCCTCCCCTTCTTGTTGCGGAAGAGGTAGGCCGCGGCCCGGCCTATCCGCATGGCCATCTCGCCGGTCATCGGCTCTACATTGGCAACGCCCCGCACGCCATCGGTCCCGAACAGCTTTCTCATCCGCTCCTTCACTCCTGCTTAACCGCAACAATGACCTTGACCGTGCCCTTCACCCCTTCCTTTAAACAGAAGTCGGTGAGCCTCAGGGGCACCTCGAGCTTCAAGGTTTCTCTCAGGCCCGAGATATCGACCTCCTCGGTCAACACTTCCCTTAGCCCCGCCAAGTGGCTGCGCGCCCCCTGCAGATTTATAGAGGGGGGATCGACAACGATCTTGGCGACGCGATACCCCGGCGCAGGTTCTCCCTTCACTACCGCCTTGACGCGGACCACCTTGTCCATCACGCGGTCTATCTCAACCTTGATTGATGAAGGGCTGATCTGCATGATCTTTAAGGCCTTGGGGATAGTAAAGTTATCGGGGAGGATATCAAAGGTGTTCGTCCCCGGCCTGGCATCGGAGAGATCGATCCGCGCTTTTCCCTCTCTGGTGGAAACCCGATCCACCTGCGAAAGGGGACCCATGATGCGCACCGTAATGGCATCCTCACTCACCTGGGTGACGATGAGACTTGAGGGGCAGCGAAAAAACTCGATCGGCACTACCATCCCTACCTCGCCCTCGCTCGTGCTCTTGACAAAGAGCCAGAGGATGACGGCGAGGATAAGGGAGATTGCCTTGAGGGTCGGATTTTTAGTAATAACGTTCACGGTAACCATGTACTCTTAATATCGTAAGGAAAACCGGCGTTTTTTCTTCTTACTGATGAAGATGTTAAATAAGACCCTTCTCAACGCACTGGCATTGAGATTTCTCGTCATCTTTCCGCCAATGGCCAGGGAGATGACACCCTTTTCCTCTGACACCACAATGACCACGGCATCGGTCTCTTCGGTGAGCCCGAGTGCAGCCCGGTGGCGGGCCCCCAGGGTCTTGACCACGCGGGGGTTGGCAGTCAGGGGGAGGAAACAGCGGGCGGCTTTCAACCTTCCCCCTTGGATCAGGACGGCCCCATCGTGCAGGGGAGAGGGGGGAAAGAAGATAGTCGTAATCAGCTCTTTGGTCACCGTGGCATCTATTTCGACGCCCACCTCCAGATGTTTGTCCACCTCGGCCTCTCGCTCCAAGACAATGAGAGCCCCTATCCGCCTCCTTGCCATGCTGATGGCAGCGTCGATAATCTCTTCCACCATGGGGGCGCCATGGGGGGAGGAGGGCTCTAAGAAGAAGGGGTTCTTCCCCACGGTGGAGAGGGCCCGGCGGATGTCATACTGGAATACCACGACGATGATCAGGATGATGGAGCTCAAGAAGTTATTCAAGATCCAGTGCACCGTCATCAATCTCCCCATCTGGGAGATCAGAAGGGCGAGGATGAGCAAGACCAGTCCGACGAGCATCTGCACGGAACGGGTCCCTCGAATGAGCAGGATGATCCAGTAGATCACCGCGGCGACAATGAGGATGTCCACGGTGTCCTGCCACCTAAAATGGGCAAAGACTTCGCCTAACCCCATCATGCGCACCATCCCTCAGGGTTGATAATGGCATCCACCATATCGATGGTCTGTCTGCTCGGAGGCACATCATGGACCCTCACGATGTGGGCGCCCTTGAGGGCAGAGACGGCCACCGTGGCCAGGGTCCCGATCATCCGCTGGTCTACCTCCTGCTTCAGTACCGCACCGATAAACGACTTGCGGGAGGTCCCGATCAGAATGGGCCTTTCGAGAATGGTGAGATCATCGAGACGGTTGAGGACGACGAGATTGTCCTGAATCCTCTTGCCGAAACCGATGCCCGGATCAACGACCACCTGGTGGGGATCCACCCCGGCTTGCTCGGCCCTCTCTATCCCCTCACGCAGATAGGCGATGATCTCACCCATCACGTCGTCATAAAGGGGGGCCTGCTGCATAGTCTTCGGGCTGCCCTTGATATGCATGATGATCAACGGCGTATCGTATCGGGCAGCCACAGCAGACATCTGCGGATCGAAACGCAGGCCGCTGATGTCGTTGATCATCTGGGCGCCGGCCTCGATTGCTTGCTCGGCCACCTGCGCTTTATAGGTGTCCACCGAGACGGGGATCTCAAGCCGGGAGGTAAGCCCCTCGATGACGGGAAGGACCCGCCTCAACTCTTCGTCCAGGGAGACGGCATCAGAGCCCGGCCGGGAGGACTCTCCCCCGACATCGATGATGTCCGCCCCCTGCTCCGCCATCCGGAGTCCGTGATCGATGGCCCTTGAGGAATCAAAGAAGCGCCCGCCATCGGAAAATGAGTCCGGCGTGACGTTGAGGACACCCATCACCAGCGTCCTCTCTCCCAGTCGCAGCTCCCCTCCCCGGCAACGCAGCTCAAACTGCTTCCTGGCTCCGTTGCGGGAAGGACTCATGCAGCGGCACCCTTCTTGATGAGCTGGTCGATCTCTTCTCCGGAGAGGGACTCCCGCTCCAACAGCGTCTTGGCCAGCGCATGCAAGCGTTTGATGTTCTTTTTGAGGACCTGTTCGGCCCGCTCATAGCAACCGATGACGATCCTCTTGATCTCCTGGTCTATGTCCTGAGCGGTCTTCTCGCTGTAGTCCCGGTGCTGTGAGATCTCCCTGCCGAGAAAGATCTGCTCTTCCTTCTGACCGAAGGCAAGGGGGCCCAACACTTCGCTCATCCCCCACTCACACACCATCTTGCGGGCCAGCTCTGTCGCCTTTTCGATATCGTTCCCCGCCCCGGTGGTGAAGCGCTTGAGGACAATTCCCTCCGCTGCCCGCCCTCCCATGAGGGTGGTGATGTTGGTGATGAGGTATTCTTTGGAGTAGAGATGTCTCTCATCAAGGGGCAGCTGCTGGGTCACCCCGAGGGCATGGCCGCGGGGGATAATGGTCACCTTATGGATGGGATCGGAGCCGGGTGTCAGCTTGGCCACGAGGGCATGGCCGGCCTCATGATAGGCGGTATCCTTCTTCTCCTCCTCGCTGATGATCATGCTGCGCCGTTCCGTTCCCATGAGCACTTTATCCTTGGCCTGTTCAAACTCATGCATGCCGATACGCTTCTTGCCCACCTTGGCAGCGAGCAAAGCGGCCTCGTTCACCAAATTCTCCAGATCGGCCCCGGTGAAGCCCGGGGTCCCCCTGGCCAGGACCGAGAGATCCACATCATCGGCAAGGGGGGTGTTCCTGGAATGCACCCGCAGTATCTCCTCCCTCCCCTTGATATCGGGGATGAGGACTACCACCTGTCTGTCAAAACGACCGGGCCGCAGCAGGGCCGGATCCAGGATATCGGGTCTGTTGGTGGCGGCAATGAGAATGATCCCCTCGTTGACCTCAAAGCCGTCCATCTCCACCAGGAGCTGGTTCAAGGTCTGCTCCCGCTCGTCATGCCCTCCGCCGAGACCCGCCCCCCGGTATCTCCCGACCGCATCGATCTCATCGATGAAGACGATACAGGGGGTGCTTTTTTTGGCCTGCATGAAGAGGTCTCTCACCCGGGAGGCCCCTACCCCCACGAACATCTCCACAAAATCGGAGCCGCTGATGCTGAAGAAGGGCACATCCGCCTCACCGGCGATGGCCCGGGCGAGGAGGGTCTTACCGGTGCCCGGCAAGCCGACCAGCAGGATCCCCTTGGGAATCCTACCCCCCAGCTTGGTAAATTTCTGAGGGTCTTTCAGAAACTCTATGATCTCCGTCACTTCTTCCTTTGACTCCTCAATGCCGGCCACGTCTTTAAAGGTGACCTTCTTCCCCTGATCTTTAAGAAAGACCCTGGCCCGGCTCTTGCCGAAGGACATGGCCTTGCCTCCCCCTGCCTGCATCTGCCTCATAAAGAAGATCCACACCCCTATAAGGATGAGTATAAAGAAGCCGTTGAACAGAAGGGATTGCCAAAACCCCGACTCCTTCGCCGGCTTGGCCGCTATCTGGACCCCTTTATCGCGCAGCATCTTGACCAGATCGGGGTCATAGGGGGCAAAGGTCTTGAATACGGTCCCATCCTGAAATTTTCCCGATATCTCGTTCCCCTGGATAGTGACGCTGGCCACCTTGCCTGAGTCCACGGCGTCGACGAACTTACTGAAGATAATATCCTTCTCCTTGGGCCTCTGGATGGACAAGGTTTGCCAGATGAAGATTCCGGTTAAGATGACCATCAACCAAACAATTAAGCTCCTCTGCATCTGCCCTCTCACTCCTTACATCGTGTAATATGTGTACTGTTATTTATAACATAATTGCGAGGATTCATCAACAAAAATGGCGGGGCCTTCTCCCTGACAGGGCTTTGGATAAAGAGGGGTTGACAAAACCGAGCGGAAAAACTAAACTGGCTCTACGATCGCGGGGTGGAGCAGCCTGGTAGCTCGTCGGGCTCATAACCCGAAGGTCGGTAGTTCAAATCTACCCCCCGCTACCAAGCAATCTTTATCTTTCTTAGAAGGCCGAGGGCGATGCGCTCTCGGCCCATTTTTTATCGGATAGCCGAATACCCCAATATTGCCCTTGACAAGGGCACAATTCTTATCTAGCGTTCAGGAAGGTGGCAATATAAGGCCCCTCAGCATGGGCGGCTTTTGTGCTTTAGTCCTTGTTATCGCTTATGGTATTATATTATGGAAGTAATCAACAAGCCGGCTCGCATAGCGACATGTTAGCAGCCCGTTACAGGCATGGAAAGGAGTTCATTAATGAAGAAATCAGCATCGATCATTTTTGCCGTAGTGTTAACGGTAATGCTCGGTACCATAGTTTATTCGGCGAATATTAGTGATGACCTATTCGGGGCAGTAGAAAAAAACGATATGCAAAAAGTCAGATATCTGATAGCCATTGGCGCGGATGTCAATGTCAAGGACTCTTATGCCAGCATGTCCCCTTTGATGATGGCAGCATATGACGGCTACACCGAGATGGCCAAGCTGTTGATAGAAAAAGGCGCGGAGGTGAATGCGAAAGGCGGCGCAGACATGGACATGACGCCATTGATCTTTGCAGCCAGTCAGGACCGAACGGACATGGTAAAGCTCTTGATAGAGAAGGGGGCAAATGTGAATCTTAAAACTCAATACGGCTGGACACCCTTATTCTTCGCAGTAACGAGGGGCCGGACCGACATTGTCAAGCTGCTCATTGATAAGCGCGCGGAGGTGAATGTCCAATTACCGACCGGCGAAACGGCCTTATCAGAGGCCGAAAAAACCGGCAAGAGTGACATAGTCAAATTACTGCGACAGGCCGGCGCCAAGTAAGCATTTTTGACTGATCTGGAAGAGGCATTGATTAAGATAAGTGTCAGGACGGGGATTGCGAGCAAGGAGGAGGTGCCGGAAGGGGTACAGAAGACGCGAGGTTCATAGATTTAGGAGACAATCTTCCTGCTTGAAGCTTAAAAAATTGATGCCGAACAGGGAATATTGCCTGTTCGGCATATGTCAAGACCCAACCCTAATTTTTCTCCCCTATGAAAAATCATCTGAATGATCATCATCTTAAACGGGACATCGGCCTCTTCACTGCCACAGTGCTTGTCGTTGCCAACATGATCGGGACGGGTATCTTCACAACCTCCGGCTTTATTATGCAAGAAGTGGGACATCCGATGGCCTTGCTCCTGTGTTGGCTTATCGGAGGTATTTTCGCCCTCTGCGGGGCGCTCTGTTATGGAGAGCTGGGGGCTGCTTTTCCTGAAGCAGGAGGCGAATATGTCTATTTACGGGAGAGTTTTGGGAAGTTGGTCGCCTTCCTTTCCGGCTGGATTTCCCTCTTGGTGGGCTTTTCCGCTCCCATTGCCGCAGCAGCCATTGCCTTTGCGACCTACGGCAGCGGCATCCTTTCCCTGCCTGCCCACTCCCAATTCAGCCTGACGATCTCCGGCATCACGTTTCTGACGGTTTCCCCGATCAATATAGGGGCAATCGCTTCCATCGTCATCCTGTCGTTCGTCCATTATCATAGCATCAAGGTCGGCGGCAGGGTTCAAAACACACTGACATTGTTTAAAATATCGATTATTGTTCTTTTCATTGCCGGAGGCTTTCTTCTCGGGACCGGCTCCCTATCTCATTTCTCCGGCACCGTACCGCTGGGGTCCGTGTTTCAAGGTAAATTTGCCGTTTCCCTCATCTTTGTTTCTTTCGCTTATAGCGGCTGGAATGCCGCTGGTTATCTCGGCAGTGAGATTAAAGATCCATCCAGAAACATTCCTCTCGCCCTGGTCACGGGCACTTTTTTGGTTTTAATAGTATACCTGCTCCTCAATGCGGTATACATTTATGCCCTCCCGGCCGGCCGGATGAGCGGCGTCCTGGAAATCGGCTTAACATCGGCGTCTTCTCTCTTTGGGAATAATATCGGGAAATACTTCGGTATGGCGATTGCCATAGGCATATTGTCGGCGCTCAGCGCGATGATCCTGACCGGACCACGAGTTTATTACGCCATGTCCAAAGACGGCGTCTTTTTCGAGCTTTTCAAACGGGTCAATCAAAGATACAAAACACCTGCCTTTTCCATTTTCTTACAGGCGACGATTGCCATTCTCTTCATCTTAACGTCATCTTTTGAAAGGTTGCTTATTTATATCGGCTTCACGCTCGCCCTCTTTGCCATGCTGACCGTCATTGGCCTGATGATCCTGAGATTAAAGCAAAAAGTTTTAGTGTCTCCCTATAAAACATTCGGCTATCCAGTCACGCCGATCATCTTCATCACGGGCAATCTGTGGATAGCCTACTTTTCCATACGGAACCGGCCCATCACCTCCTTGTGGGGCTTGCTCACGATCGGTGCTGGTATTGTGGTATTTCTTTACTTCAGAAGAGCCAAGAGAGCAGTTTATAAATCTAAGTGATAAGTTAGAATCACTCTAATTCTTCATCTTCAAGGTAATCTTTCATGACAGAGCGTCGACCACTGACCAAAGGGTCACCTTCGAGAACGATAAAAATCCCCCTCAATCCCCCTGGCCAAAGGGCCACCTTCGGTTTCCCAAAGGGGGATATTTACCCTCCCTTTCGTAAAGGGAGGGGGGGAGGGATTTAATAAAGCTATTTTCTGAGCAATTTATCTAAGGTGCCACCGAGGCGTTTACAAGACCGAAAATCGCCGGCACATGCCCGATAGCGAGACTATCACGAAACGCAAAATACTTCTTTTGAATATCGTCTTCCTTCGCCTGCAGATGATCGACGACTTTATATCCCCTCTCCGATAAAAACGCGTTCATTGCCGATGCTTCTATTGTCCATTCGGAAGGTTCGTTGGGGAAGTTTTGTTTCCAAAAATCATCTAGTTCTTGCAGCGCCGTTAATTCATCCCCCACAAGGCCATGCCAGGGCGCCTCGTAGTCGAAGCAAACCAGACTGCCGGCCGGCGAATTCGCTTTGATGAAACGCAGCGTCGTATCAATGGCCTTGGAATCTAAGTATTCAGTAACCCCTTCCCAGAGAAAAAGCGTCTTTTTATGTTTGTCGTAACCTGCTCTAAAAAAAACCTCTTCAAAGGTGTCCTTGTTGAAGTCGATGGGAACAAAAATGACGTTTTTAGGTATGGGAATATTGGCCCTCTGCAATAACTCCTTTTTATGCTGCAGGGTAGGAAACGTATCCAATTCGAAGAACCTCGTTTCCTTGGCCAGTTTTTGGAAGCGATAAGGCCTGCTGTCGTACCCCGTTCCGAGGATGACGATTTGTGGGATGTTCTCTTGCAGGGACTGTTCCACGATATGATCGAAATAGAATGTCCGGGCAAGGATGTATGCATACATGCCTGGAGGTTGTTGCTTGATCGCCCATTCCCTTTGGGCCGGGGTCTTGAGGAGCGCTCTTTGATTATCGGGAAGGAATATCTCAGCGAGGTAATCGCCCCCTTTGATCTCCTCTCTGCTTTCAGCGGCAGCAAGGGCGCGCATCAAGACACACCACATCGCTGTGCCTGAGGCCTGTTCCTGGACGGACCCTTTGTTCCACTCCAGTTTAGTTGCCTGGTTTCCACTATGATAGCAGCTCGTGGCGAAGGAAAAAATTAAAACGCATACGAATATCTTTATAAACGTTTTCATTCCACCCTCCCAACAAGAAATAGTGACGCCGGGAATGCCCTCAGCGGTCCCCTTGAGGCGGATCATGCTAAGCGCTCTGTGCATTTCCTTACTCTTATGCTTAAACCCTCTTTTTCATCCCAAAAAATACCGTTCTAAGGCGCCAATAAGTACCATAAGTTACCACTTTTGTCTTTTATCTCAAATAGCTACCTAGGTCCGACCCCAGGCTATGCCAAGAATTCATTTTCTATCCCCTATCTATTGTTTAAAAAGTAGCCTGTCACCCTTTTCCCTCCATCTTCGGCTATTCATAATGCGTCCACATCCGAATGATCTTCACCGTTTTGATATCATCCAGAATCTGGTAAACAGGCCGGTGCTGGATAGAGATCCTGCGGGAACATGCGCCGGAGAGATCTCCCGGCAGCTTCTCGTATGGCGGAGGACTCTGGTAAGGATTTTTTTGAGGATTTCGAGGAGGTGCTCGACCTGTGGTTTTAAACCGGCTCTCGCGATCTTCTTCGCGTCCTTCCTAGCGTGCTTGGTAAAAACCAGCCGCCACGTCACCACTGAAGCTTCTCGTCGCACTCCTCGACAGGGGTCTTAAGGCCCTTTTGAATGGACTCGCGCATGCCGGGTATGGAGGTGAGGTGTAAGGTCTCCTGGATTGCCCGCCAGTCCTCCTCCGAAATAAGGACTGCAGAGCTCCTCTTGCCGACGATCTGAACCGGCTCATGCGACTCTTTCACCTCGTCTACCAGGCTATACAGGCGTTTTCTGGCATCCGTTGCTGTCAAAGTCGTCATGGTCAGAACCTCCTTATCGTACGTTATAAGTGGCCGATGTCAACACTTCCGACATTGCCAAATCATACTAAACCTTCTTTTTCATCCCCAAAAATACCGTTTTAAGGCCCTAATAAGCACTATAATTCACCACTTTTGTCTTTCATCTCGATTAGTTGCCCAGGTCCGACCCATGCCCTAAGGAACAGTAGCTGAAAGGTTAAGCTTATGCAATTAATTGTATAATTTTTTTTCTTAATGATGTGTTGACTTGCTGTAAATTGATGTTTCCATTTGTTACTGCATCAACTATTCTTTTTTTTACCTCATCATCTAAAAGCCTCTTTTTTTCTATGGCATTGAATAAGGTCTTAACAAAATTTGATGCCCTATCTAAGGTTAAATGAATCAGATCTCGGTGCCAAGAATTGGCGCTTTCAATTGGAATGTTTCCTTGGGTTATCTCGACTCTAACATCTGCGGTATCAATAACTGCTTGATCGAATAGACCGTATTCGAATTTATCGAATTTTTGGCGAGTGGCTACCAATCCCGTTATTATCGGATCAAGATTTGACCTATCATCTTCGATATACCAAACAGATAATGTGCCTTCATTTATTCGAAGATCACCAAGAGGATCAGCCTGAATTTCATGCGCTTGTAACCAGGGGACATCTAATTTGTCCCATTTACGTTTGTTGATTCTCAACAAATATTGCGGCATAAAAAATACTACAGTAGTCTTTTAAGTACGTCTTCCATATCTTCACGCAGGTCATGAATCTGTTCTCGTTCAATGGCGTTTCTAAGATAAGGAATTGCGTGAACATCCTTGAATGCCGCAAGTCCAAGTGCAGCACCATCTCTTACCCACCTTGATGGATTACGAAGACTGTTTTCAAGCAAGAATAATCTTGCTTGATATGATTCTGGATGTTTGATCTGTCCCAACCAACGTAAGGCCTCAAAGATAATTTGAGGTTTTTCAGTATTCCCTGCTATAATCTTTGCTATCGCATCAATCGTCTTTGTCCCATATCTTAGGATGTAGGCTCTCAATTCATCGACAAACTCATTTTCCATCCCATCTTCAAAGTCTTCGTGAGAATATGATGTAAATAGAGATTCGATGCTATTTCTAAGCAGATTTTCCTGATCACGTCCTAACAAGGTTGATGCTGAAACCCACTCAGTGAGTTTATTTGTTTTCGGCAAGGATGAACTTAGTCGCAAATAAAAATATTCGGATACTGAGCTCATCTGTTCCGAATTTGCTATAGGAAAAAAATTTCTAACATGCAAACTTCCTTTACTGTCTACGAAACGCAAAAAAAGCTGCTTTTCCCATTCTTCGGTACCTTTAGAAGTATCAGTTTTAAAGCTTTCTACTTTCTCTATTTTATTGTTTGCGATGTGTCTTGTTGATAGTCGCCAAGAAACTTGATCCGTGCGAGCTAGTGTTTCCACTGGAAACAGATTAGCTGCCATAGAAGATGATGCAATAGTATTTGTCTGATTCACTAAATATCTCCGCGCTCAATTATTTCTTTTCCAAGCGCAACCAATTCTTCAAATATACTGACAAGTTGATCTTGTGGCAATGTGTCTTTGAAATCGGCAGCCGTATTAATATCCATCTCAAGTCGGCAGGCATAAACATCAGGACTAGAGAATTGTTCGGAACGGCCAGTAACGAGATTAAGATGCATAGAAGCACGTCCAAAGACAGCTACAGACCACTTACAGAGACGGTTTACTCTCAAATCTGGAATTTCAAGTTTTGAATTTCTAGGTTTGTTAATTTGGTACAAGAAATCGGATGATTCATTGGGGTCAAGTTTAATGCCAGGTAAATAGGCTGCCAATCGTTCGTATCCGACTTGCCGAGATTGAACTGGAAGCATTAGAACAGCACCAAAAGCGACTCGTCCTAACTTAGGAGCTCCATTTTTTAACCAACTTCGCATCAGTGTCAGAAAAATTTCTGAAATCTTAGGAAACTCACCGATAGTTGGCAGATCCTCTTCGGGAAGCTCAGTCTGATGAGCTTTAGTAAGGTGCCAATCAATTCTAAGTGGTTGGATGTTTAAGGTAAGCATTCCAGTTTCAAAAGGGCCTTCTTCCCGCAATTCTCCAGATTTTGGACGGAATGTCCTTGATTCAGGTGGCACTCCAACTATTTTTTGCCACCACTCAATCTCTTGAACGTTAATCGTTGGCTCGTGAAAAGCCGTAAGCCGAAGATGTGCCGTTTGCCATTCATTCATAGACGCAAGCTGTTTAGTTTTTTTATCTGACATATTAATGCCTCAATTTAATCTTAAGATTAAAAACTCTCGCTCCATGTTAAATATCAAGTTAATTATACGCTCAATATAAGTTATCGACTCAATAATAAGACATTTGTATCAAAATTACCACATAAAATTGAAACTGAAGAGTTCTGGGTCTTCCATTACCTCAACATTCTATCATAAACTGTACAGAGCACCTATGTTTTATGTCTTACAATAATTAGACTGGTCCGCCTATAATATAATACGGAGTTGCGTTTTCCTACCCGTATAACATACCTTTAGCGAATGCCCCAGGTGCATGGCCTGGATATGGACTTACTGGATTCGAAGGAACTGCTTTGGCGCGCGTCCCTGTCATAAGCCCCCCGGCTTTGGGAACAAGCGCAGGTTACCACTTTTTGTTCACGGTTGTCAAACCAGAAAAGGGGACAGGCTACTTTTTATGTCCCATCCCCTCACGATTTTTTAAAAAGTAGCCTGTCCCCTTTTCGGAAATCTATGGTTTTTAGAGATGGCACCCGGAAGGAAAAGGTCGTCTTGCCCTCTTTGTGCGTCACGGCAAAATCTCCCTCTCCGATGATATCCATGCCGATGAGCACATCGGCATCGCCGACCATGTCGCCTTCGGTCACCCTGACGTGCGCAAATCCACGCCTGCTGGGAAGGCCGATATTGATAAGAAAGACCTCCCTGTTGGAGACGCCTCCGGCATGATGCACCTGCGTCATGCCGATAGGCTTAAGCCCGCAGGCGCGCACGACTTTTTTTGTGATCACGGAATTTGTCGCGCCGGTATCCCAAATGGCAACGAATTGTTTGGGCGCTGGAAATGATTTGGTTGTCTTAGGATCAAATCCTATGGAAACGGTGACCGCGGTTGTTAAGGTATTGACTCTTGTGGGATATCTTTTGGTAAAGGCATAGGAGGGGGTCTTGGGCATTAACTATCTTGATCCAAAGACTACCCGGGAGTGATATGTCTGCGTGTAGTTTTCACTGCCTGCTTCGCATTTTTGGACCAAAAAAGTACCTAACGCATGTTCTTTGGAAGTCTTTTCAATAGCCTCAATTTCTGTATCAAATGCCCCTAATACTTTAGAATTCTTTATGACAATAAATTTTCCCTTGTATTTTTTAACGAACTCCGCTTGATTGTCCAGATAATACTGGAATTCTTTTTCAAGCCTTTTGGCCATTGCTGCTCCTCCCTGATCTCGGACATGACCGGATAAATTTTAAAGCACATTTTACCACGGATTAACACTGATCGTTTTATCCTAGATAAAGTTAAGCATCGTTTGTGCTCATTGTCAATCCCCCCTTTTTTAGGGGAAGTGCCCTCAAAGGCGTATAACCCCTTGATACAAAAGCCTCTTTTCCAAGGGGAGCAAATTTCCCCCTTTTTCCAAGTTATCCATAGACAGGCATCCCCCAACTATATATAATCACCGCATCAATCTTGCCATCGATGCGTTATCGACAAACCGTGAACGGAGCGTCTGACCCATGCGCTTTCTGCTCATAAACCCTTATTACCCCATATCCGAGACCCCTTCTCCCCCGCTGGGGCTGGCATACCTCGGCGCGGCACTTGAGGCAGCGGGGGTAGAGGTCAAACTGCTCGATTTGGTGGTCTTCCCCTACAGCAAAAAGATACTCGCATCCGTCTTACAGGATTTTTCGCCGCAGTTCGTCGGCGTCACGGCCGTTACCATGACCTTCGACCATGCCGCCGAGGTCATAAAAGACGTAAAAAACATAGACCCGTCCATATGGACCGTCATGGGCGGCCCCCATGTCAGCTTTTGCGCGAGGGAGACCATGCGCGCCGTGCCGGAGCTGGATTTCATCTGCCTCGGCGAGGGGGAAGATGCCATTGTCCAGCTGGTTCATGAAGCGGAAAACGGCTGCCATTGGCACAACGTACAAGGGTTCGCCTATCGCCGGGGCACAGAGATTCATAGCACCGGCTTCAGAGATGCAATCCTTGATGTGGATACTATCCCCGCGCCGGCGAGGTCTCTGATCCCCCTGGGGCGGTACCGTGCTTTGCACATGCCGATAAGCATGACCACGAGCCGCGGCTGTCCCTTCCAGTGCATCTTCTGTGTGGGAAGGCGGATGGTCGGGCCCAGGGTTCGTTACCGCAGCCCCGCGAGGGTCGTGGATGAATTGGAATATCTCACGGGCCTCAATTTCCATCAGATCAACATTGCCGACGATCTGTTCACCGCCAATAAAAAGCGCTGCCTCGCGGTGTGCGACGAGATAATCGCGCGCAAGCTCAAGACAAAGTGGACCTGCTTTGGCAGGGTCGACCTGGTCTCACCCGTGATCCTGGAAAGGATGAAGCAGGCGGGGTGCGACGCCATATGCTTCGGGGTGGAATCGGGCAACGCGTCGATACTGAAGACCATAAAGAAAAGAATTACTACCGAGCAGGTACTGGCTGCCGTTGCCATGTGTCGCGATGCGGGGATCATACCGCATGCGTCTTTTATCCTCGGCCTGCCGGGTGAAACCCCCGAGACCCTGAAGGAGACCACCGAGTTCGGCAAAAGGCTCAAGGAGAGGGGGGCCTTTTGCGGTTTTCATCTCCTGGCGCCCTTTCCCGGAACAGAGGTGCGCGAGGAGAGCGAGAGGCTGGGTATAAAGATCCTGACCGGCGACTGGTCCCAGTATCACGCCAACAGGGCCATTGTGGAGACCTCGTCGGTAACACGCGAGATGCTCGATGAGATCGTCATCGAGTGGGAAGACGCGTTTAAGGAATGGCTGGGGGAGATCAAGAGACTCATGGAGACAGGCGAGGCTACGGAACAAGAGGCCTTCCTGCTGACCAATCTGGCGCAGACGGTGCTGATCTACGATCTGATGATGGACCACGTTATCGAGGAGAAAGGCTCGTGGCGCCACAACGGCAAGCCGATCGCCGGGCCGGATGCTTTGAAAACCCTTGTTGACAGGGTTGCCGGCGCCACCAGCCACCAGCCGAAGGATATCTCTTCTGCCTTGGTTTATGCAGCGGAGCAGGGCAACCTACGGTATGAAGAGAGCGCGGGAAAGGTTCAATGGCGATGGGTGGATTACCTGTGACATGCCGCACAGGCGATCCGGGTTGGACAACGAGGGGTCGTTCATGATGCCTAGGGCAAAGCAGGACCCCCTGAGGATATGTCTGTTGAGCTACAGGAGCAACCCCCACTGCGGCGGTCAGGGGGTTTATATCAAAAATCTCAGCCGGGCCCTCAAGGACCTGGGGCACCAGGTGGAGGTGGTATCTGGCCCCCCGGACCCCCGGCTCGATGACGACATCCCGGTCTTTCGCCTTCCCTGCCTTGACCTCTATAACCCCGACGACCTGTTCAGGCTGCCTTCGTTGAAGGAGCTCTCCGATCCCGTCAATTTCATGGAATGGGCGGGGATCTCCACCATGGGCTTCACCGAGCCTTTTACCTTCGGTCTCAGGGCATACCGATTTCTGAAGGATAAGTTTCACCGCTACGACATCGTCCACGACAACCAGTGCCTTTCCTACGGCCTGTTGGCCATCATGAAACGTGTGCCGACCACGGTCACTATCCATCATCCCATCACCGTGGACCGTAGGCTCGCCATCCGCGCCGCCCGATCGCCTTGGAAAAAACTGCAGACCAGACGGTGGTATTCATTCGTGGGGATGCAGAAACGGGTTGCTTCGAGGCTATCGCCTCTCATCACCGTTTCGGAGTCCGCGCGGCGGGATATTGCCAAGGAATTCCGCCTGCCTGTGCAGAACCTGAGGGTCGTGCCGAATGGCATCAATACGGAGCTCTTTTATCCTCTCCCTGAGATCGAGCGGGAAAAAAATCTGCTCATGGTGACCAACAGCGCCGACACCGCCTTAAAAGGCCTCTCGTATCTCTTGCTGGCAGTGGCCGAGCTGTCAAAGACCCGTGATCTCAGGCTCATGGTAGTGGGGACACCCCCAAAAAATGGCGGCGTCGCAAAGCTGATCAGGGAGCTCGGTATAGGAAGGCTCATCACCTTTACGGGCCATATCGACCATTCGGCATTCGTTCACCACTATGCCAGGGCGACGATGGCGGTGGTCCCGTCGCTGTACGAGGGGTTCGGGCTTCCGGCAGGCGAGGCCATGGCCTGCGGGGTCCCGGTCATCAGCACGACCGGGGGCGCCTTGCCCGAGGTGGTAGGAGATGCGGGCGTGCTTGTGCCCCCTGCTGACTCGGGGGCGCTTGCCAGGGCCATCAAGACGCTCCTCGACCATCCCGAAAGGGCGCGGCAACTGGGGCAGGCCGGGCTTAAGAGGTTACGGGCGTCTTTCACCTGGGAAAAGGCGGCGGAAAAGACCGTCGAGGTATACAGGGAAGCCATTCGTGATCACCGTCGATCTTGATAGATTACACCTACAGCCGGGATCCAAGGTGTTGGATGTGGGCTGCGGCACAGGCCGCCATACCTGCGCCGCTTCCAGGCTTAAGAACGTAATCGCGATCGGGCTGGATGTCAGCTTCACCGACGTGCTGGAGGCCAGAAAGCGGCTGCTTTACGAGGAAGCGCTGGGAGAGCAGGGGGGCGGCGCCTGGGGGATTCTGGTGGCCGACGTTACCTCGCTTCCCTTTAAAGACAATGTCTTTGACTGCGTGATATGCTCGGAGGTCCTGGAACATGTGCCTCACGAGGATGCCGCGGTGCATGAGGTTGCCAGGGTGGTAAAGCCGGGGAAAGACCTGGTGGTAAGCGTTCCCAGATACCTGCCGGAGCGCATCTGCTGGGCCCTTTCACGGGACTACCACAACGCGAATAATGGGCATATCCGCATATACAAGAAGAAAGAGTTGCTGTCGCTCCTGGAGCAAGCCGGCGTCAAGAAATGGGCCCTTCATTTTGCCCACAGTCTCCACACCCCCTACTGGTGGCTCAAGTGCCTGGTGGGACCGACGCGGATGGATTCTCTACTCGTGAACCTCTATCACCGGTTTTTGGTGTGGTACATCATGAAACGCAACGGGATCACACGCTTGCTGGAGCATCTGCTGAACCCTCTCCTGGGAAAAAGCCTGGTGCTTTATTTAAAGAAAGGAAAACATGCCTAAGACGCTCACGTCTCTGAAAACTCAGTATGCACCCCTTGATCTCGCCGCGACAGCGGAATTCATCCTGCGGGTGCAAAAAAAGGATGGCGAAATTCCGTGGTCTGATGGCGGCAAGACCGACCCGTGGGATCATGTCGAAAGCGCCATGGGGTTAACCGTAGGAGGCCATGTTGAGGCGGCCCGGAGGGCTTACCAGTGGTCTGCCCGGACCCAATTGGATGACGGCAGCTGGTGGTCATGCTCCCGCCATGGCAAGCCCGAAAACGGGGCTTACAAGGATTCGAACATGACGGCCTATATCGCCGTCGGGGTGATGCATTACGTGCTGGCAACGGGCGATCACGCGTTCGCGCGCGTGATGTGGCCTACGATATGTAAGGCCATAGACTATGTGCTGGACCTCCAGGCACAAGAGGGTGAGATCCTCTGGGCCAAGAGGGTTGACGGCAGCATAGATACCAAGGCCCTGCTGACCGGCTCAAGCTCCATCTATATGAGCCTCAGCTGCGCCCTGAGAATGGTGCGTTTCGTAGGCGAGCGAAGACCCCGCTGGGAGGCGGCAAGGATAAGGCTGAGAGATGCCATCAGACGCAAGCCTCACCTCTTTGACCGGAGCAAGTCCTGCTTTTCCATGGACTGGTATTACCCCATACTCGGCGGCGCCATGACGGGAGATGAAGCCCAAATACGGATTGAAAAGGCATGGGATGATTTCGTCGTTCCCGATTGGGGGGTGCGCTGCGTTTCGGACCAGCCCTGGGCGACCATGGCCGAAACCGCGGAACTGACGATAGCGCTTGCAGCCATCGGCGAATTCAAGACGGCGGAGCTGGTTTTCGGATGGCTCATCGACAAGCGCTATGATGACGGCGCATTCTGGACAGGCGTTACCTTTCCGGATTGCACGATCTACACGACGGAAAAAACCACGTGGACGGCGGCGGCCGTGCTGCTTGCCGCCGACATACTATACGATCTTTCTTCCGCCGGCCGGCTTTTCAGCCACAGCTTCTGAAGGCTGTTCTCTTTTTCAACGGGATTGTTTAAGACGGGATAGATAACCCTCAGCCGGCCTTGTCGCGCATCCTCTGTAGCACGCCCAGGGTCTTGACCATGGGCAGCTCCTGGAAAAGGCCTGATGCCCTGGCAAGCTTATATACCTCATAAGGCGCCTGCCCCCCCTGTGCCGGATCGACAAAGATATCGTGGATCAGCAGATAGCCCTCCGGCATGATGTGCCGGCTCCAGCACTCGTAATCCGTGAGAGCCGCCTCATATGAGTGCCCGCCGTCGATAAAGACCAGGCTCAGCGGCGTGGCCCAGAGGCGTGCGGCCACTGCGGATCGGCAGACGATAGGGACGATGGTGTCTTCGAGCGCGGCCTTCTCGATGACCCTTCTGAGCTCTTTAAATGTGTCGACACGGCCGCTTTGGGCATCGAAGAGATCAGGGTCAAAATACTCCTCGTCCGGCTGCTGCTCTTCCGAGCCGCGGTGGTGGTCGATAGAAAAGAGGATGCCGTTGTTCGCTTTGCAGGCGCTGCCGAGATAGATGGCCGACTTGCCGCAGTAGCTCCCTATCTCCAGGCACGGCCCCAGCCGGCTGGCCTTGAGGGCGATCTCGTACAGACATCTCCCTTCCTCTTCATCAAGGAAGCCCTTTATCTCTGCTAGGAAGGCATCATCGAGCTTCATTGCTAAATCCCGGCACGGGCAAATAAGGTTGCCCGACGGGTAAACTCACCCGCCAAAATGCCTCACCTCAAGAAGGTTTTCGCAATCATCAATCATGATGGCTTCATCACCCACGAGCCATGAAAATCAGCAATCCCCCATCCCCCCCTTTAGCAAAGGGGGGGTGAGGGGATTTGAAACCTATTTTTTAGGCAATTTATCATGACGGCTGCGTCACCCACGAACGATGAAAATCCCCCTCGATCCCCCTTTCCCAAAGGGGGAAGTTACACCTCTGGCTAAAGAGCCACCTCCGACCTTTTTGTAAAGGGAGGTGGGGAGGGATTTTATAAATCTATTTTCTAGGCAATGGGTCTCTTTAATATAATAATAGAGGAAAAAGGTCTTTAAGCTTTTCAATGATAATGGCAGCTGCCAACGTTGATTACCACCTGATCAAAGAGCTCCCCCACGTCAACCCCCCGCCGAAGGCAGTCAGCAGGACCAGGTCGCCCGGCTGGATGGTGCCGTCCCGCACCGCCTCATCCAGGGCGATAGGAACCGTGGCAGAGGAGATATTCCCATATTTTTCGATGGTTAAATAGAGCTTATCCATGGAGCAATTCAACCGCTTGGCCACCCCCTGCAGGATGCGGATATTTGCCTGGTGGGGGATGATCACCTTGACGTCATCCAGGGTGAAGCCGTTGTAGCGGAGGGCCTCCTCGCAGGCCTCGGCGAACCGCCTGACCGCCACCTTCACGGACTGGTTGGCGCCGATCATATCCAGGTTATGGAGTTTTTTCTCCACGCTCTCGAATGATATGGGCGTGGTCTTTGACCCGCCTCCGGGAAGCAAGAGATTATCCCCGCCGGCCCCATCGGTGTGTATGTGGGTGGAAAGAATCCCGTGGCCATCACCCACCTCCGCGATCACCGCCGCCCCGGCCCCGTCGCCCCAGAGGATGCAGGTCTCGCGGTCGGTCCAATCCAATGTCCTGGTCATGATCTCCGAGGCGACCACAAGGGCATTGCGGTAGATGCCGTTCTTGATATACTGCTCCGCTATGGAGAGGGCGAAGATAAAGCCCGTGCAGGCGGCGGTGACATCAAAACTGACGGCGTTCACCGCCCCGAGCTTCGCCTCCAACCAATTGGCCCCGGCAGGGCACTGGGTATCCGGGGTGACGGTGGCCATCACGATGAGCTCTATCTCTTCGGCGGCAATCCCGGCATCCAGAAGGGCCTTCTCACTCGCCCTCTTGGCCAGATCCGAGGCCGCCTCGTCCTTCCCGGCCACCCGCCGTTCTCGAATTCCCGTCCTTGTCGCTATCCACTCGTCGTTGGTATCGAGGATCTTTTCCAAATCGAAATTGGACAAGACCGTTTCAGGAAGATAAGAGCCGGTCCCAACAATCCCCACCCGCTTCATTGCTTCTTACCCCTCACGTATCCTTCCTGTGGAATGCAATAACAAAAGGCCTCAAAAAAGATATACCCTTGCCCTTTGTTTTGTCAATGGCCAAGGCCCCCCAGGCAAAGGTAACGTCATAGTTAATCTTAGCTCATGGAATCCATTCAAAAAAGGTGCTGATCAGAAAATCCCCCCGCACCCCCTGGCTAAAGAGCCACCTCCGGCTTTTTCAAAGGGGGGAAATTTAATGTCTCCCTTTGTAAAGGGAGATTTAGAAGGATTTTCCTACTCACATTCGATCTGACTTTGACGCAAACCCTGACCCCAGACAGGCTTGGAGGGTCTTGACAGAGAAGGGGGAAAAAGGGTATAAGATATGTGATTTTATGAGCCGACAGTGAGGTTGGGAGATGGAGCACGCCCTACTTTTAAACGCTACCTATGAGCCCTTGCGGGTGGTCTCGTGGAAAAAGGCCATTACCCTGGTGACGCTGGGTAAGGTAGAGGTGATCGAGGAATACGATCGAGAGGTGCGAAGCATCTCCTTTACCATCAAGCTCCCCTCCATCATCCGGCTCATCAGGTTCGTGCGCAAGAAGAAAGTGGGCGTAAAGTTCTCCCGCCAGAACATCTACGCCCGGGACAAAAACCAATGTCTATATTGCGGGAACAAGCTCTCCAGCGAGGAGTTGACCTATGACCATGTGATCCCTCGGTCGATGGGGGGAAGGACCGAGTGGACCAACATCGTCACCTGCTGCATGGAGTGCAACAGGCGCAAGGGGGGGAAGACACCGCACGAGGCGGGGATGACACTCCTGCGCAAACCCGTCAAGCCGGAGTGGCTCCCTATCTTGAGGATCACCATCAACATTAAGCAGGCCCCCGAGTCGTGGTTCGACTACCTCTACTGGAATGTGGAGCTCGAGTCATAGACCCTGGTAGAATCCTTACTATCTGTGATAGGCAGGCCCACGGCCTGCCTATCTTTTCATAAGAGGGGTGAGAGGAAGATAGCATTTATTTGCTAGGCAATCTTTCCCGAGGGGTTCGTTACCCACTGGCCAAAGGGCCACCTCCGGGAACGATAAAAATCCCCCTCAATCCCCCTGGCCAAAGGGCCACCTTCGGTTTCCCAAAGGGGGAGATTATCCCTCCCTTTACAAAAGGGAGGAGGGAGGGATTTAATAAAGCTATTTTCTAGGCAAGTACCATGGATAAAAAAGAATTAATAAGAAGCATCCTCGAATTAAAACAGCAGAGGAATGCCGTCATCGTCGCGCACAACTACCAGATAGACGACGTGCAGGCACTGGCCGATGTGATCGGGGATTCCTTTGCCCTCAGCAAATACTGCGCCTCCAGCCCCCGGGATGTCATTGTCTTTTGTGGCGTCCATTTCATGGCTGAAAGCGCAAAAATTTTATCACCGCAAAAAACGGTGCTGCTTGCCGAGATCCAAGCCGGATGCCCCATGGCCGATATGGTGAATGTCGAGGACTTGAGAGCGATGAAGCGCGATCACCCTCATGCCGCGGTTGTCTGTTATATCAACACCTCCGCAGCGGTAAAGGCCGAGTGCGATATCTGTTGCACCTCCTCCAATGCGGTCAAGGTAATACAGTCTCTGGCGGAAGAAGAGATCATCTTCGTGCCCGATAAAAACCTGGGCGATTACGTTGCCAAGAAGGTCCCTGAAAAAAGGATGATCATCTGGGATGGATTCTGTGTGACTCACCATAGAGTCACCTTGGAAGAAGTGCAGAAGGCGAAAGAGGCCCACCCTGACGCCCTGGTCCTGGTACACCCGGAGTGCCGACCCGAGGTGGTCGAGCCGGCCGACTTCGTCGGCAGTACGAGGCAGATAATCGATTTCGCAGCCGCATCGAAAGAGCGAAAATTTATCATAGGCACCGAAATGGGCGTTCTCTACAGCCTTAAGAAGGGTAATCCGGAGAAGACCTTTTACCTGTTGTCGCCGGGCCTTATCTGCCCGAACATGAAAAAAACGAGACTGGAAAGTGTCTATAATGCCCTCAAGGAGATGAGATACGCCATCGAGCTTGAAGAAGAGATCATTATAAAAGCGAGGACAACCCTGGAGAGGATGCTGAAAGTTGAGTAAAGGGCATTCGATTCTGTTTTATGGTGGCTGATACGCGATGAAGATCATCCATACCGCAGATATTCATCTCAAAGAATATGGCGATGAGAGATGGGAGGCCCTGCAAAAACTCATCGCCCTGGGGCAAAAAGAAGGGATAGAACTGTTCCTCATCAGCGGCGACCTCTTTGACAGAGGCAGCGATGCTGAAGCCCTCCGGCCCCACATACGAGGGCTCTTCTCCAACACCGGCTTTCGGATCTGCCTTATCCCCGGAAATCACGACAGAGATTCTTATACCGGCGGCATGTATTTCGGCGAGGATACCGTTATCCTCACCGATCTGAACAAGCCTTGTGAATATAAGGACGTCATGATATGGGGAATCCCTTTTGAGCCGGCAGAGAGAGAAAAGATTCTTCATCAGCTCCATTCGTTGGCCCATCTATTGACCCCAAACAAAAAACACATCGTGCTCTATCACGGAGAATTGCTCGATGCCTTCTTTTCCAGGAGCGATTTTGGCGATGAGGGTGACGAGCGGTATATGCCGGTGAGACTTTCGTATTTCAACGATCTCAAGGTCGATTATGTCCTTGCCGGACACTTCCATAAGCACTTTGATGTGCGGAGGCTGGAACAGGGGGGATATTTCGTCTATCCCGGATCTCCTGTTTCCATAACGAAAAAGGAAACCGGCCAGCGGCGGATTAACCTCTTTGAGCTCGGCAAGCCGCCCCAGGAATACCCCCTTGATACCCCTTACTTTGAAGAAGTGGTTATCGTCTGTGATCCCTTTGCCGACAAAAGCCCCCTCGAGGCCATGAAAGAACGCTTTGACGCGTTGCCGGCGAACGCGCGGGCCATCCTTATGGTCACGGGGTTTATCAATGGCGAGGCCATCGGGATGAGTGAGGAAGAGTTTGTCGAGGGGATAAAAAAGATTGTTCGAGATCGGTGTGCAGAACCACCGAATTACGAATTCAGAGACATACGGATGATACTGGAAGACGACTTGTTTAAGGGGTTTTTAACGAAACTTGAGCAGGCCGACTATGCCGAAGATAAAAAGAAGCACATGCGGGAGATAGCGATCAGGGCTATGATGGGTGCACGGCGATGAGGATAAAGGAATTCTTTATAAAACGCTATGGCCCCCTGCAGGAGATAAGTTACGCACTGTCCAATCCGTTTACGCTCTTTGCGGGGAAGAACGAGGACGGGAAGACCCTCACCATCGATGCCCTGGTGAGGTTACTGTTGGGCAAACAGGTTAAGGGATTCGAAAAGATTGATCGGGTAGCGGAAACCCCTGAAGGCTATGTTGTCATAGAAGACAATGAGGGAAATGAAATGAAGCTGCCGGAAAGGGGCACCCTAACAGATGTTACCGGGATAACATCCTCGGAGTGTCGTAACCTTTTTGTTATACGTGATAGCGACCTCTCTATCGCCTCTGAGGGTGAATTTTACACGCACGTAACAGATCGGCTTACGGGTCTCAGGACCAAGGAGATTTCCGCCATAAAGAAGGAGCTGCAGGATATAGGGAGATTGACAAGGCCCGATAGCGGCGCCGCGCTTTCAGATCGAGAGGAGTTTGAGAACATAAAATCGAGGGTTGAAGATGCCGGCGGTTTACTCAAAATAATAGATGAAGTGCAACACTCCATGCAAAAAGAGCGCTATGATGAACTTGAAGAAGAAGTGGTACACCAGAGAGAGGGTATTGAAAGGATAGAGAACCGGATTGAATACCTTGAGCTTGCACGGAGACGAGAGAAATATGAAAAAGGAAGCGAAGCGCTGAAAAGGCTCAAAGATGCCTTAGGTAAATTAAACGAGCTGAAATTATATAATGAGGCTGATAGCCAATCATGGAGAGATTGTGACAGGGATATCATCAGTCACAATGAAGTAAAAGAGAAGCTAGGTGTGAAACTGAAGGGGATGGAGAAGGAGCTAAAGGAAATAGAAGAGAAATTAGGCGAGAAGACGAGGGATTTTAACATCCTCGAAAGCAGAAAAAAGAGGTTAGATGACGCCAGGGCCGACGTGAACCTCCACGAGATGAAGCGCAAAGAGTTGGCACAAAAAGAGCAAAGCAAGGCGTGGTGGCTCAGGATGCTGATCGTTGCTACGCTTTTGCTCGGCATATCCTTATTCGGGCTCATCGTGAGACCATCGGTGCCGTTTTACATTGCTGCTCCGCTCTTCTTTATTGCGACCGCCGTTTTCCTAATGCCCCTGTACCAACGGGTGCGCGATCAGGCATGGCTGGCAGGATCGTTAGAGCGAATTAAGTTAATGCTTTCCAAATTTGAGTTGCGCGCTGAAACCATTGAGGATATCAACGCCATTCTCCAGCAGTTTCAAGAAGGACACCATCGAAAGTTTGAGGAGATACAGGAGCTAACAAGGAGAAAAGAAAACCTCGAGGAGAGGGTTGCGGAAATCCAGAATAAGACGTTACCGAGCGAAGAAAAAAATATTAACGATGCACAAGAGAGAATAGATACGATAAGAAAAAAAACACGCGCAGAATCTCGGGAGGGCTACGGTAAAGAACTCAAATTGAAACAGCAATATGAAAAGTCAGTGGGGGAGCAGAGGGGTATCTTAGAAAGCCATTTGGGAACGAAAGGCGAGTCCTTGGAACAAACTATTTCTTACTGGGATCACGAGCTTAAGTCGCTTGAAGAGTATAGGAATAAATCTAAGGAGATCGAATACAATGAAAGAGTTGTTTCACAATTACGGGGAGAGAAAAACGAAGCCGTAAAGAAACTCGATGATCTCAATGATAAGATGGCGGCGTTGCAGCGGCAACTCGAGGAGATCGAAAGAAGGGCAAATGGAATCCTCCGATTGGAGGCTGACTATCTGCACTGCGAGACGTCAATCGATTTAGAAGCAGTTAAGGAGACGTTACAAAGATTCATAAACGAAAACGAGAGTACGAAGGATACTACCCTAAAAGTTATGGAAATATTTGAAGCGATAGAACTGGAAAAGAAAGAGAGGGTTTCCGAACATTTTGGGCACGGGAGCGTCGTCGCACGGTATTTCGCCGAGATAACAGACGGACTCTATGAAGAGGTGTCCTTCGATCAAGAGGGGGGGACTATCGAAGTGCGGCGGAGGGATGGGGTTGTATTACCAGCGGGCAAACTTTCAGGCGGCGCCTACGACCAATTGTATCTTGCCATCCGCCTTGCCCTCGGCGAGAAGACCTTGGAGGGCAAGAAAGGATTCTTCATCATGGACGATCCTTTTGTCAAGGCGGACCCCGCTCGATTGCAAAAACAAATAGAGGTGCTTAAGAGGATCTCTCAGGCGGGATGGCAAATCATCTATTTCAGTGCCAAGGGTGAAATGAGGGAGATGGTAAAGCCGCTTATAAAGCGCGGCGCAGTGCATTGCGTGGAGATTCAAGGGATATTCTCTTAAGATAGCATATCGTAACCATATCTTCATTACCGACGCCATAAATGTTTTCATGCAATTTGGTTGACATTTCATGAACATGTGTATATCCTGATCTGAGGAGGTACTGGCATGGCTATCCTGCAAGTACGAGATATAGATGACAGATTATATGCTTCCCTTAAAAAGCTTGCTCAATCGGAAAATCGTTCATTAAGTCAGGAGGTTATCTCTATTTTAGAGAAATATCTGTCGAATCCGGCCCTATTTAAAAATAATCCTACCAGGGAGTTTTTATCGCTATCGACTTCATGGGAAGACGACCGGACAGCTGACGAGATTATCGCTGACATAAAGAAGAACAGAAGGAACAGCAAGCGATTTGGGGTAGAGCATGTCGTATTTGATTGATACGGATATCATCATCTACGGCATAAAAGGAAACAGTATTGTTCAGGGTCGTTTTTTACAGAATGAGCATATTCCTAAATCGATTTCCGTCATTACCTATGGCGAATTGCTTTTTGGCGCGAAGAAGTCAAAGAATGTAGAGAAGAACCTTGCCGCTGTCTACAGGATAAAGGAGTTATTCCCTATTTGTGGAATAGACAAAGCAGTAATAGAAACGTTTAGCGACATAAAAGCCGCCATGCAAAAATCCGGCAGCCCTGTAGATGATATGGATCTATTAATTGCTTCCACTGCCCTGACGATGAATTATACATTAGTCACAAGCAATGAAAAACACTTTCGCAAGATTAAGGGACTCAGGATAGAGAATTGGAGTAAAGAATAGGAAAATAAGAGAAAGGGTTTGACTTTTCCCCTGCCCCTGGGTAACATGAACCCTACCCCGGAGATACAAATGCAGCAGCTATGGGCCCCCTGGAGGATATCGTATATAGTGAACGACAAAGAGGACGGCTGCATCTTCTGCAACAGGAAACACGAGGGGGATGATCGTGAGCGCCTCGTGCTCCACCGGGGGAAACACACCATCGTCATGCTCAACAAATATCCGTATAACAACGGCCACCTGATGGTCGCCCCCAAGCGCCACGTTGGATTCCTGGAGGATCTGAAGCCGGAAGAGATGAACGACCTCATGGCCGCCATCCAGCGTTGTGTCGTCCTCATGAAGAAGGTCCTTGTCCCCCACGGGTTCAATATCGGCGCCAATCTGGGGAAGGTTGCCGGAGCAGGGGTGGAAGACCATCTCCATTTCCACATCGTCCCCCGGTGGGAAGGGGATACCAATTACATGCCGGTCCTGGCGGATACGCGCGTCATCCCCGAGCACCTGGCCGAGACCTATAAACGGCTCTCCCAGGTTTTTGAGGACTTTTAGACAGTGAAGGTAGCTAAGGCCATCTTTATCGTCCTGCTCTTTTTCTTCGCCCTTACCTTCTGCCTCCAAAATGCGGATGAGGTAACGCTCCGCTATTACGGCTTAATCGAAAACGTCACGGCGCCCATCTTCATCGTGGTCTTGGCCTCGGTCTTTCTGGGGATTATCATCGGATTGATCGGAGGCGGGTTGACCAATATCAGGCTCCGGATTCAGCTCAGGAGGCAGACCAAAGAGGCGGAGGCGTTGAGACAGGAGCTGGATGCCTTCAAGGGTGAGGAAGGCTCGGAGCCATAGACCCCTTCATCTTTCACGACAAGAGATTAACCCCATCATAATGGATTTCTTCGACCCAGACGGTGAGCCCCTGGTAACACCCGGAGAGCTGGTGAAGAGCCTCACCCGCCCATGGATTAATACGAAAGCGCTGCAAGTTGAGGCGTGCGCCCTCATCTGCGTCATCCCTCATGACCTGAGGGCCTTTGTCAAGATGCTGCAGGGGGAGCCCTTAAAGGCGTGGAAGGGGTACCGGGAGGTATATCAAGGAGACGCGGGAAAGGGCCGCGTGACTATCGCCCGCACCCCTGGCGGCGCCCCCAATTGCGTGGCCCTGGCAGAGGAGCTGGCCGCCTTCGGCACAAAGCAGATCCTCTTTGTAGGCTATTGCGGCTCGCTGCAACCCGGGGTGCGCGCCGGGGACATCATCGTCCCTTCTGAGGCCATCAGGGAGGAGGGGACATCCTATCACTACCTCCCCCCTGGTGTCGCCACGCAACCCAATCAGGAGATCCAGGGCATTATCGTGGATTGCCTCCGGCGCCGAAAGGTCCCCTTTCATCAGGGCACGATATGGACCACGGACGCCATCTACCGGGAGACCAAGGGAAAGGTAAAGCACTATCAGGCAGAAGAGGTGCTGGGGGTGGAGATGGAGCTTGCCGCCCTCTTTGCCTTCGGCATGGCGCGGCAGGTAGCGATCGGGGGATTGCTGGTGGTAGCTGATGAGCTCACTGCGGAGAGCTGGCACCCCCGCTTTTTCGCACCGCGCCTGATCAAGGGTGTGCGCCGGGCACGCAAGGCAGTGGCGGAGATAGTGCAAGAGCTGGTGTAGATACCATGGGGTTGACATTTTGTGAAAAAAAGCTATAGTTGGGCTGTTTTGAGGGAAAGTGTCGTTATACGACATCCCCTCTATAGAGATATCTAATCTAACAGGGGGGGGAGATATCGGGATTAAAAGGATGAAAGGTTTTGTTGCAACATGAGGCCCACAGGGGTAGGGCATGATAAAGAGGGGGGGATTTAAGGATTAATCTTCAGGGGGGGCATCCACGCCCCTTTTTTGTTTGACGTGGATAAAGGGGAAAAGAGTTGGAGGGGATAATAGCAAAATGCTGAGACCTGACTCGGGGAGCAAAAGGGGTCAAATCTTTATCCTTGACTGATTAGCTTCTAGGAGCAAAAGGAGGAGCAAAAGAGCAAAAGGGGTCAAATCTTTATCCTTGACTGATTAGCTTCTTTATTTTTTCCACATCCTGTAAAAGCCTTCTGTCTTTTACTCGCTCAGCCTCAAATCTCTTCCGCCCCACACTCACCGCACTGTAATCAACCCCCATGAGCTCCCCTATCTCCCGCTGATTCATCCCACCATACCGATACAAAAACTCCATCAAAAGTCCCCGAGCCAAACCTCCATACCCCCTCCGCATAACCTCCTCCCTCCTCACCTCCATCTCTTTACATACTACCCCTATGATCCTCTCAGGCGCCACCCTCCTTACAATCCTCCGCACCGCCGGAAGCTCTCTCGTCTGCATTGTGGCGGAAAGATACCTCTCCCTGATCTTCTCTATAAATTCCTTCGACCCCACAATCCCATATCCCCTCCCCACCTTTAATGGATCCTCAACCTCCGCCCCTATCCCAATCTCTACAAACTCCGCATACCTTCTCCTGCCCCGTACCGCATCCCCCCCACTATAGCCCAAAACCTCTTCCACCCGCGTAAAGGGCCTCCTGTCGCGGGGGGAAAGATAGCCAGGATAACTGCTCCACCTATACCGCCTCAGATAGCTCTTCTTTTCATCCACCGTAAGCTTGGCCTTCCCCTTAACCCGTACTGGATTGAGGTGGATATATCGAGATACCTCCTGCAGGTAGGAATCAGCATCAATGACAAGGGCTTTATAACGACCCTGATAGAGATGGCCCGTCTTCTGATGGGTGCGGTTATAATACGAGGTGTACGAGATATTAAAGTGGCGCATAAATTCCTGAAGGTTGGCCAAAGGGGTTTTGACAAGGAGATGAAAGTGGTTGGACATCAGTACATAGGCCAGGATATCCACCTGGTAGGTGTCGCTCGATCGCTCCAGGAGATCGAGAAATGTTGCATAGTCGGCATCAAAAGAGAATATTGCTTGACGTGCATTGCCTCGACAGGTGACATGGTAGTAGGCATTCTCAAACTGGATACGAAGGGGCCGCGCCATAACCTACATGTATACCCCGAAGACAAGCTAGTCAAGGATAAAGATTTGACCCCTTTTCTCTCCCCTTTTCTCTCCTTGTAATCGCCCTCCTCCTCTTTTTTCTAAACAACCTATGTTTATTGGGTCTCAAAGGGAGTAAGTTTTGCACCAATGCCCCTAAACACCCGCCACCACTCCTTCGGGCGCTGGAGCAGGGCCTTGATGATGAGGCTCGGATAGTCGATGTCACCATAAGCTGCCACGATATCCAAAAGGGCCTTGTTGTCCAGCACGTCGAAGATAAAGTTGATCTCGCGATTGTGGAGGTTCCTGAACAGGCGCCGCAAGGTAATCCCCAAGGAGAGCTCACGGTCGAGTCGCTCCCGCCATCTCTTTTCGTAGGCCGCCAAGCCCTTACCATCCTGATCAGACAGGGCGGACGCGGCAGCCACCTCTCCCGCGATCTTTGCCGCGCAGATGCCGGTATAGAGTCCGCCGCCGGAGGTAGGCTTGGCCTGGGCAGCAGCGTCGCCCACCACCATCACCTTGCCCACAACGGTCTGTGGCCGGGGGCCAAGAGGGATGAGGCCGCCGTTGATCTTGAGCGGCTTGAGCTTCAGCTTTTCTAAGAATCTCCTGAGAAAGTCAGAGGCCCCCTTCATCTGAGAGGTAGCAAGGCCTATTCTGGCGATCCCCTCTTCCGCCGGCACCACCCAGGCAAAAAAACCAGGGGCCAATTCTTGATCGAAGAAGACCTCGATGAAATCAGGCTCTTCCGGCTCATATCGGGCCATGGCCTGAAGCCCCAAGAGGAGCTCGCCCGGAGAGGGGAGCTTGGCCCACGCCGCCACCCGGCTCTTTGGACCGTCAGCTCCGATGATCACCCGCGCCTCAGCCTGATAGGTCTCGCCGTCACGCTTGATGGTGATTGACCCGTCCTCAAGGCCGATTACCCGGCTTT